>Ga0209382_10000123_pt1 | contig 114225 bp, 107 predicted proteins | sample SoiMetdeltSBSDD5_FD_187599 | JGI IMG/M metagenome (GOLD analysis project Ga0209382, IMG submission 187599) | Bulk soil microbial communities from a Populus tree surrounding site in Tennessee, USA - Soil MetaG P. deltoides SBSDD5 (SPAdes) (version 2) | ecosystem: Environmental > Terrestrial >... | reverse complement strand
GCAGGTGGCTCGGCACGCCCGGTCAAGCGTCCGAGGAAACCCGCGCGTTCGTCCGGTCGACAGCGCAAGCGTGCACGATGATCACCCACGACGAAGCCTGTGCGTTGATCGAGGGCCCGGCGGACGCGCTGCCGGAGCTGCTGGCGCGGGCCGGGGAGGTTCGGGACCGCGGGCGGGGACGGACCGTGACGTTCTCGGCCAAGGTGTTCGTGCCGCTGACGACGCTGTGCCGCGACTACTGTGGGTATTGCACCTTCCGGCGTGATCCGGGCGAGCCGGGCGCGCGCACGCTGACGCCGGACGAGGTGGTCGCGCTGGTGCAGGCGGGCGGACGCCTCGGGGCCAAGGAGGCGCTCTTCTCGCTGGGCGACCGGCCCGAGGCGCGCTTCGCCGAGCACCGCGAGTTCCTCCGGCGCCACGGGCACCGCACGACGCTGTCGTACCTCCGCGCGATGTGCGCGCTGACGCTCGCCGAGTCTCCGCTGCTCCCCCACGCCAACCCCGGGCTCATGGGCGAGCGCGACCTGGCGGCGCTGCGCGAGGTCAACGTCAGCATGGGGATCATGCTGGAGACCGTCGCCGACCGGCTGCTCGGGCGTGGCCTCGCGCACGACAACGCGCCCGACAAGGTCCCCGCCCGACGGCTGCGGACGATCGGGCTCGCCGGCAAGCTCGGCATCCCCTTCACCACCGGCATCCTGATCGGCATCGGCGAGACGCCGCGCGAGCGCGCCGCCGCGCTCGTCGCGATCCGCGATCTGCACGAGCGCTGGGGCCACATCCAGGAAGTCATCGTGCAAAATTTCCGGGCGAAGGAGCGCATCCCCATGCGGGACGCGCCGGAGCCCACCCTCGACGACCTGCTCCGCACGATCGCGGTCGCGCGGCTCGTGCTCGGGCCGGACGTCAACATCCAGGCGCCGCCGAACCTGACGCCGGGTGTGTATCCGCGCCTGCTGGCGGCCGGGCTCAACGACTGGGGCGGCGTGTCGCCGCTCACGCCCGACCACATCAATCCCGAGAAGCCCTGGCCCGGCCTGCGCGCCCTGCGCGACGCGACCGAGCGGCAGGGCTTCCACTTCCGAGAGCGGCTGGCGATCTACCCGGAGTACGCGACGCGCGCCGAGTTCCTGGACGAGCGGCTGCGGCCCCGGGTAGCGGCGCTGATCGACTCCGACGGCCTCGTGAGGACGACGCATGAGCACTGGCGACGCTGGTAGTCTCTCCCCCACCCTCGACCGCGTGTCCCGCGAGGTCCGCGGGATCCTGGGTCGCGTCCTCGATGGCGCCGAGGTCTCGGTGGCCGACGCCGAGGTGCTCGCCGTCACGACCGGCCGCGACCTCCAGGCGCTCTCGCTCGTCGCCGACGAGCTGCGGCACCGCCACGTCGGCGACACCGTCACCTTCGTCGTCAACCGCAACATCAACTTCACCAACGTCTGCATCAAGCACTGCGGCTTCTGCGCGTTCTCGCGCGACCATCGCGAGGAGGAGGGCTACCTCCTGCCGATCGACGAGGTCGTGCGGCGCGCGCGCGAGGCGTGGGACCTCGGCGCCTCGGAGGTCTGCATCCAGGCCGGGCTGCCGCCCAAGCTCGACGGGCGCTTCTACATCGACCTCACGCGCGCGCTGAAGGCCGCGCTGCCCGACCTGCACCTGCACGCCTTCTCGCCCGAGGAGGTGCTCTACGGCTCGGTCCGCTCGGGCCTGCCGATCAAGGAGTATCTGGCCGAGCTGAAGGACGCCGGCCTCGGCACGCTGCCGGGGACGTCGGCGGAGATTCTCGACCAGGCGATCCGCGACCGCATCGCGCGGGGCCGTATCACCGTGGACCAGTGGGTGGAGGTCATCACGACCGCCCACGCGCTCGGCATCCGCACCACGTCGACCATCATGTACGGCCACGTGGAGGCGCCGGCGCACTGGGTCCGGCACATGGCCTTGCTGCGCAGCATCCAGAAGGACACCGGCGGCTTCACCGAGTTCGTCCCGCTCTCGCTCATCCACAGCGAGGCCCCGATGTATTCCAAGGCGCTCGTGCCCGGCGTGCGGCCCGGCGCGACCGGCTTCGAGGTTGTGCGCATGCACGCGCTCGCCCGCGTGATGCTCGGCCCGGTCCTCCGGAACATCCAGGCATCATGGGTGAAGGAAGGACCAAAGTTCTCCCAGGTGCTCCTCGACGCCGGCGCGAACGATCTGGGTGGCACGCTCATCAACGAGTCCATCTCGACGTCGGCCGGCGCCCAGTATGGCCAGCTCGTGGGACCGGCGGAGCTCGTCCGCTGGATCCGCGACGCCGGGCGCGCTCCCGCCCAGCGCGACACGCTTTACAACGTCGTGCGCGCGTACGCCGAAGGCGAGGATCCGACCACGGACCTCGACAGGGTCGACGACGCCGAGAAGCGTTTCGGCTCGTACCGTCGCCTGATCGCGTCCGGCGAATTTCGCTTCACGCAGCGGTAGCCGTGCCCGGTGGGCTGTGGTATTAATGCGTCTCGTTCGTTAACTCACCCGTCGAAATAGGAGGCTTCCTGTGGCGAAGACCATGACGAAGTCCGCAACGCTGGCGCACATCGCCGAGAAGACGAACCTCTCGAAGAAGCAGATCGAGACAGTTCTGGACGAGACGCTGGTGCTCGCGTCTCGCGAGGCGAAGAAGAGCGGCGCGTTCGTGCTGCCGGGCTTCGGCAAGCTGGTGCTGGCGAATCGCAAGGCGCGCATCGGTCGGAATCCACAAACCGGCGAGCCGATCAAGATTCCCGCGAAGCGCGTGTGCAAGTTCCGTCTCGCCAAGAGCCTGAAGGACACGGTGCTTGGGAAGAAGTAGGCCCGGCGGCCGGGCCGGGGGGCGCCGGCCCGCGGCCCCACAGCCGCCGTCATCGCCGGTCGCCCCCTCGGTGCCCGGCGAGCCCACCGCGGCTGCTCCCTCCCTCGCGTCGGCGACACTCCCCAGGGTCTGGCAGGGTGTCGGCTATCGGCCACTGGCGGACGTCGAGCGCGCGCGAGCGCTGTTCGACTTCGCCGCGATCCCCTGGCCCGAGCGCGTCGCGTTCGCGTGGGGTGCGTGGATGGCCGCCGCCGGCGGCGAGCGCCTCGTCGGCGCCGTCACGGGCGAGCGCCACGCCAGCACCGCGCTGCTGCACGGGCCCGTCGTGGTGACCGACGACGGGCCCGACGACCCGCTCGAGGTGGCCGGCCAGCTGCTGGCCGCCGCCCTCGATCACGCCACGGCCCTCGGCGTGGCCACCCTCTACACCCGGCCGCAGGGGCTCGATCGTGTCTGGGTTCGGTTCGGGTTCATCCCGGTCCCCGAGGTGGCGCTGCCGGCCGCGCTGGCCGGGCGCCCCGGCGCCGGTCTCTACGCGTGGCGCGGCGGCAGCGCGCTGTGGACGCTGCGCGAGGCGGCCGGCTGAGCGTGCGACCCGTTCGCGGGCGCTGAGGCGCCCCGCATGCGCGTGACGGCGCTCGCCGGCGGAACCGGCGCCGCCAAGCTCCTCCGCGGTCTCGCGGCCTGCCTCCCTCCCCGTGACCTCACGATCGTCGGCAACACCGGCGACGACACCGAGGTGTGGGGCCTGCACGTCTCGCCCGATCTCGACACGGTCACCTACGCGCTCGCCGGCCTCCTCGACGTCACCCGCGGCTGGGGCCGCGCGGACGAGACGTTCCGCTGTCTCGAGGCGATGGGCACGCTCGGCGCCCCGAGCTGGTTCAGCCTCGGCGACCGCGACCTCGCCACCCACCTCACGCGCACGGCCGCGCTGCGCGCGGGCGAGCCGCTCTCGGCGGTGACGGCGCGCCTCGCCGCGAGTCTCGGCGTCGCCGCGTGCATCCTGCCGATGAGCGACGAGCCCGTGCGCACGATGGTGCAGACCACGCAGGCGCGGCTGACGTTCCAGGAGTACTTCGTGCGCGACCGCGCCGGCGGTGACGTCGTCGCCGTCGAGTACGCCGGGGCGGCCGCGGCGCGGCCGGCGCCCGGCGTGCTGGCGGCGATCGCCGAGGCCGACGTCGTGATCGTCTGCCCCTCGAACCCCGTGACGTCGGTGGGCCCGATCCTCGCGGTGCCGGGCGTGGCGACCGCGCTCGCCACGGCGCGGACCGTGGTGGGCGTGAGCCCAATCGTGGGCGGCGCCCCCGTCAGCGGACCCGCCGGCCGGCTGATGCGCGCGCGAGGGCTGGAGGTCTCGCCGGCCGGGGTCGCCGCGGCCTATGCGCCGTGGCTCCGGGCCCTCCTCGTCGACCCGCGCGACAGCGACGCCGCGCCCGGGCTGGAACGCGTCGGCGTCCGCGCCGTCGTGACCGACGTGATGATGACGGACCACGGTCGCGAGGTCGCGCTCGCGCGGCGGGTGCTGGAGGCGGCGGGATGGCGGTAGACTGCGGCCGTATGGCCAGGACCCCGGGCGCATGATCGTCGCCGCCGTCCCCGTGAAGGACCTCGTCAACGCCAAGCAACGGCTCGTGCCCGTGCTGGATCCGCCCGCGCGGGCCGCCCTGGCCCGGGCGATGCTGTCCGACGTGCTGCGCGCCCTGAGCGGGGCCGGGCTCGACCGCGTATGGGTCGTCACCCGCGAGCCGGAGGTGGCCGCGATCGCCCGGGCGCTCGGCGCGGAGCCGCTGGCCGAGGCGGAGAACCGCGGCCACACGGCCGCCGTCGCCACCGCCCAGGCCGAGGCCGCGCGCATCGGCGCCGACGCCTTCATGACGATTCCCGGCGACGTCCCCTGCGTGACCCGCGAGGAGATCCGCGCGCTCGTCGACGCCCGGCCGGCGCCGCCTGGCGTCGTGTTCGTCCCGTCGCGCTCCGGGCTCGGCACCAACGGCGCGCTGCTGGCGCCGCCGGCGGCGCTGCGCCTGCGCTTCGGCGAGCCCTCCTTCGACAACCACCTGGCGGCCGCGCGCGCGCTTGGTCTCGAGCCGCGCGTCGTCGCGCTGCCCGGCCTCGGCCTCGACGTCGACGACGCCGACGACCTGGCGGCGCTGCTCGCGGCCGGGACCCACACCGAGAGCGCCGCGCTCGTGCGCGGCTGGCGCGTGGTGGAACGGGCGGCCGAGGCCTCGCGCTGACCATGCCGCCGCGCTACGAGGTCATCGGCGTCGAGGGCATCGGTGAGGTGCGCCCCGGCGACGACGTCGCGCGCGTGGTCGTCGACGCCGCCGCCCGGCAGGGCACGCCGCTGGCCACCGGCGACGTCGTGGTCCTGAGCCAGAAGATCGTCTCGAAGGCCGAGGGCCGGCTGCTCAACCTCGCCGCCGTGACGCCCTCGACGATGGCGACGACGTTCGCCACCGAGCTCGGCCGCGACCCGCGGCTGATCGAGGTCATCCTGCGCGAGTCGCGCCGGATCGTCCGCATGGACCGCGGCGTCCTCGTGACCGAGACGCGCCACGGCTGGGTCTGCGCCAACGCCGGGGTGGACCAGTCCAATGTCGACGCCGAGATGGTCGCGCTGCTGCCCGAGGACCCCGACCGCTCGGCTCGCGCGTTCCGCGACTCGGTCCGCGCGTACGCGCGCGCGGAGGTCGGCGTCATCGTCGCCGACACGTTCGGCCGTCCGTGGCGCGAGGGCCTCGTCAACATCGCGATCGGCGTGGCCGGCTTCGCCCCACTGCGCAGCTATCTCGGCGAGCGCGATCCCGCCGGGCGCCCGCTGCAGGCGACCATCCTCGCGCTGGCCGACGAGCTGTCCTCCGCCGCCGAGCCGGTGATGGGCAAGCTCGACCGCATCCCCGCCGCCATCGTGCGCGGCCTGCCGGTGGCCCCCAGCGAGGAGGGCTCCAAGGCGCTGCTGCGCGATCCCGCTCGTGACCTCTTCCGATAGGAGACGCTCGTGACCATCGCGATTCTCGGCGGTACCGGCAAGGAGGGCGCCGGCCTGGCCCTGCGCTGGGCGAAGCTCGGCCACTCGATCATCATCGGCTCCCGCGACGCGGAGCGGGCGAAGGCCAAGGCGGCGGAGCTGCGCGAGAGCGCGAACACACTGACGATCATCGGCCACACCAACGCCGAGGCCGCCGCCCTAGCCGAATTCGTCGTGATCGCGCTACCGGCCAACGGCCTCGCCGCGACGCTGCCCGAGGTGCGCGAGGCGTGCCGGGGCAAGGTCGTCGTCAGCACGGTGGTACCGCTGACGTTCGGAGGCCCGCGGCTCTTCACGCCGCCGTCGATCGGCTCCAGCGCCGAGGAGGTGGCCTCGCTGCTGCCCGACGCGCGCGTGGTGGCCGCCTTCCACCACATCGCCGCCCACGAGCTGGCCGACGCGGATCATCCGATCGACTGCGATCTCCTCATCTGCGGTCAAGACGCCGCGGCCAAGGAGACGGTCACCCAGCTCGGGCGCGCGATGGGACTGCGCGTGCTCGATGTCGGGCCGCTGGCCAACGCCGGCCCGCTGGAGGGGATCACCGCGGTCCTCGCGACGATCAACCGGCGCTACAAGCTGAAGAATTCGGGGATCAAGATCACGGGACTCTAGAACTCGGAGGGGGGCTTCGCCCCCCTTCCGACGGCGCCGCGGGCCTGACGGCCCGCTTGCGCCTGCCTCCCCCCAGGAACAGGATTGCGCCGGCGGAGCCGGCGCTCGAGCGTGGAACGTGATCGCGCGTCATGGTAGGGCACGTCGCACGTCACGCGACGGCGTGAATCGCGCCACGCGAATGATGACCGAACGCTCGGCGTGCTGGGCAGGCGACGTGAGCTGACAGGAGACAGGGTGATGGTGGAAGCGATCGTGGTGGGGCATGCGCGGTTGCGGGAGTTCATTGAGGGGGCGCTCGTCGCCATGAAGATGCCGGCGGATCGGGCGGGGATCACCGCGGGGTTGATGGTGAAGACCGATCTGCGCGGGGTGGACTCGCACGGGATCGACATGCTGCCGCGGTACCACGAGCTGTGGCAGCAGGGGTTCGTGGTGATGGAGGCGGACCCGGTCGTGGTCCGCGACTACGCGGCGACCGCGCTCTACGACGGCGCCAAGGGGCTCGGCCACTACGTCTCCACGCAGGCGATGCGGCTGGCCATCGACAAGGCGCGGACCTTCGGCATCGGCATCGTCACCGTGCGCAACTCGGGTCACTTCGGGGCCGCCGCGAACTACTCGATGATGGCGCTGGAGCACGACCTGATCGGCATCGCCACCACCAACTCGCCGTACGTCGCCATGGTGCCGACCTTCGGCCGGGCGCCGAAGCTCTCCACCAACCCGATCTCGTTCTCGGCGCCGGCCGGGCGGCACGCGCCCTTCGTCCTCGACATGGCCACGACCACGGTCGCCGTCGGCAAGCTGCGGATCGCGAGCCGCTGGGGCAAGCCGATCCCCTCCGGCTGGGCCCTCGACGAGCAGGGCGATCCCACGACCGACGCCGACGTGGCGATGAAGCACCGGCTACTCTCACCCCTCGGCGGCGGTCGCGAGCTCGGCGGCCACAAGGGCTACGGCCTCGGGATGATGGTCGACATCCTCTCCGGCGTGCTGCCGGGCGCGGTCTACGGCGATCTCTTCCTGCGCGGCGATCACGCGCGGCGCAAGGTCCAGGACGTCGGCCACTGCTTCGTGGCCATCGACCCCGCCCGCTTCCGTCCGCTCGACGAGTTCAAGCGCGACATGGACGACATGTTCGATTCGGTGAAGAGCTCACCGCCGGCCGAGGGTCAGACGCGCGTCTTCGTCGCCGGCGAGCCCGAGGCGGAGACCGAGCGTCGGCGTCTGCGCGAGGGTATTCCCGTCTCGCGCACGCTCCTCGGCCTCGTCAACGAGATCGCCTCGGGCCTCGGTCTGGCACCCCTCGCGTAGTCCTCGCGCGATCTGTTGCGCCCGGCCGCGGGCGGGGGCTGGGGTGAGGGTGCGCGGCACCACGAGGCCCGCGCTCGTTTCAGCCCGCCTTGGCTGGGCTCCATCCGGCTGGAGGGCGCGCGGCTTCGGGGGGCGGGAAACGGGTCCGCGCACCCTCACCCCAGCCCCCGCCCGCGGCCTCCCGTCCGAACGCTGCACGCGGCCCACGTTAGGCGCGCGAAACGGCGAGGCCCAGGTAGATCACGATGAGGCCGAGGAGGAGCACGATTCGGTCGAGCAGCGTGATGGATCGCAGGGGGCGGGTTGGGTCGGCGCCGCTTGTGAGGGCGGCGTTGAGGAGGGTCACTTGGGCGAAGTCGCGTTGGCTGGAGAGGGCGACGGCGAGGATGACGAGGGTGAACTTGGCGGCGAGCATCAGGCCGGCGCCGGATTCCATCACGCGCGAGAGGTCGCCGAGCTGGGTGACGTTGTAGAAGCCGCTCAGCACGACGATCGCGATCGCGGTCCAGGTCACCGGCCGGGCGCGGCGGGCGGCCTCGGCGAACGGCGCGACGGCACCCCGGCGCGCGGCCGGCAGCAGGACGTGGGCCTGGTAGGCGAGGCCTCCGATCCAGACGACCGCGGCGAGGACGTGCAGGTAGAGGACGAAGAGACGCATCAGCGGGGCGCGGTGAGCGCGGCCAGGGTCGCGGGGACGTCGGAGAAGTCGACGAACAGCAAATCGGGCGCGCACGCCTGCAGCTCGTCGGCGGGGTGGAAGCCCGTGGCCACGGCGACCGCGACGGCGCCACAGGCCCGCGCGCAGTCCACGTCGAGCGGCGTGTCGCCGATGATCGTGACCTCCTCGAAGGCGAAGCGGCGGCCGACGAGGCGGTGCGCGCGCTCGCACGCGATGGCCGGCAGCCGGCGGCGGTCCACGTCGTCGGAGCCGAACGCGCCCACGCGGAAGAAGTCGAGGAGGCCCGTCGGCCGCAGCTTGACCCGCGCGCCCGCCTCGATGTTCCCCGTCAGCAGACCCACCAGCGCGTCGTCGCGCGCGGCCAGCGCGCGGACGAGCGCGTTCACCCCCGGCATCACCGACACGCGCGCGCCGTCACCGACCAGCGCCTCCAGCTCGGCCACGTAGGCCTGAAAGCAGGCATCGACACCGGCCACGATGCGCGCGTCGTGGAGGCCGGCGCCGCGCATGAGGTCCCACACGATGCGCTGGTCCGTGCGGCCGCGGAAGTCGTAGTCCTCGATCGGGCCGGTGGTCCCGTAGGTGGCGAGCAGGGCGCGGCCGAACGCGGCACGGCCGGCGCCGCGCGCCGTCACCAGCGTGCCGTCGATGTCGAACAGGAAGAGTCTCACCGGGCGGCGAGACGACGCAGCCGGGCGACCACGCCCGGGAGGATGTCGAGGACGGCGTCGACCTCGGCGGCCGTCGTCCAGCGGCCGAGGGTGAAGCAGAGCGAGCCCTCCTGCTCATCGGGCGAGCACCCGATCGCCCGCAGTACGTGCGAGGGCTCGCCCGTCGTGAGGTTGCAGGTCGAGCCCGACGAGGCCGCGATCCCTCGCATGTCGAGCTCAAGGAGCACCGCGTCGGCCTTCACGCCGGGCACGACCACGCTCGCGTGGTGCGGCAGTCGACGAGGACCGCGCGGCCCGGTCACCCGCGCGTGCTCCACCCGCTCCAGCAGGCCGTCCAGGAGCCGATCGCGCAACGGCACCAGTCGCGCGACCTCGCCGGCGCGCTCGTTGCGGGCGAGGTCGGCGGCCACGCCCATGCCGACGATGCCCGGCAGGTTCTCCGTCCCCGAGCGGTAGCCGCCCTCCTGCCCGCCGCCCAGCACGAGCGGCACCAGCGGCAGGTCGGCGCGCACCCACAGCGCGCCGACGCCTGGCGGCCCGCACAGGTCGTTGGACGACAGCGCGAGCAGGTCGATCGAGCACTCGTCCACCCCGAGCGGCAGCCGGCCGACCGCGCCGACGCCGTCGACGTGGAACGGCACGCCGTGGCGACGGGCCAGGCGGCCGAGCTCACGCACGGACTGCAGGGCACCGACCTCACCGTTGGCGGCCATCACCGACAGGAGCGCGGTGTCCTCGCGCAGCGCGCGCTCGACGTGCTCCGGCTCGACGATACCGTCGGCGTCCACCGGCAGCCACGTCACGCTCCAGCCGTGCTTCTCGAGGTCCCGGCACGCGTTCACGATCGACACGTGCTCCACCGACGAGACGACGAGATGCCGGCCCCGGGCGCGCTGGGCGACGCCCTTGATGGCGAGGTTGTTGGCCTCCGTGGCGCTGGCGGTGAAGATGACGCCGCCGGGAGCACCGCCCACCAGGCGCGCGACCTTGGCGCGCGCGCCGTCGAGCGAGGCGCGCGCCTCGAGCCCGTGGGAGTGCAAGGCCGCCGGGTTGCCGACGCCCCCCTCGAGGAAGGGGCGCATGAGGGCGACGACGCGGGGGTCGATCGGCGAGAAGCCGCCGTAGTCCAGGTAGACGCGCGCCGCGACCGGCGCGGTCGGGTTACCGGGTCTTTCGGACGACGAATCGGAAGACCGCGCCATTCTTGTCGATCTCCAGCAACTCGTGGCCGGTGCGGGTGGTCCAGCTCTTCATGTCGGCCTCGGAGGCGGGGTCGTCGGAGGTCATCTCGAGCAGCTGCCCCACCGCCATCGCCTTCATGGCCTCGCGGGTCTTGAGGATCGGGATGGGGCAGAACAGCCCCACGCAGTCGAGTGTCCGATCAGCAATGTAGCCCATAACCCTGCGAAAATTCTTACTTTCCAGCCCTCGTCCACGGCGCCGCTCTAGACACCACAAAAAGCTCAGGAAATGAGCCTTTCGAGAGCCGGGCGTATGGGCCTGTGTTCTTTAGTGTGGCAACACTTTGGAGACATCCTAACGCGGTGGCGAGGACCTTCGTTTGATTTCGCTTCAATCGGGATATGTCGGCATCTCCCGATTCATCAAATCCGGACGGACCGATTTGACGTTTTATTGGTTAGACGGCGATCTTGTCCACTTGGGGCGTTGAGGTATGAAGACTGTGCGGTTGTTCCTAGTTGACGATGACCAGGACAACCTCGAGATGCTCAGGCTCGTTCTCAGCCAGCGATATGACGTATCGAGTTACGCGTGCCCCCTGGAGGCGCTCGCTGCCCTTGAAGCAACCAAGCCAGATCTGGTGGTGCTGGATATTGGCATGCGCCCTATCGATGGCCTGCAGTGCCTGACGGCCATCCGAGAAAGACCGGGGTGCGACAGGATCCCAGCCATAGCGCTGACGGGATACGCCCGCGATGTCGACCGAGAGGCCTTCCTGGCCGCCGGCTTCCAAGCAATTGTCACGAAGCCAATCCTTGATGATGAGGATTTGTTCGGGCCGATCACCGCGGTCCTGGCATTGGACGCAGCACCGAGCAATCACCTCTCAGCAGGTTATCCAAGGGGTGACGAGTCTGGCCCGAGCCACCGCGCCTCGGACGGCGCCCGCCTTGACAGCACTTATCGGATGACGGCATGATTCCGCCGTCGTGGGATCTGCGAGCCCTCACCGCCAGAACCAGCCTGATTGTCCCGAGGGAACGCTCGGCGAGCTCCTGTATGCCAAGAACGCAAAGACCCCTGTACCTGAAGCGGAGTGGGTCGGGCTCGTCCAGTCCATCGCTGCGGGAGATCAGCGTGCGCTGCATGCGCTGTACGAACGCACGCATCGCCTCGTGTTTACGCTGATCGTGCGAATCACCAACCGCCGGGAAACCGCCGAAGAGGTGACGTTGGACGTGTTTCACGACGTGTGGCGGCGAGCAGCGACGTACGACGCTGCGGGTGGATCCGTCGTCGGATGGATCATGAACCAAGCGCGATCCCGAGCGATCGATCGGATACGGTTCGACCAACGCAAGAAGCGCGTCAACGAGTATGCGGACGACCCGTTGCCGCCGGCGGCTACGAGTAATCCCCACGACAACTGCGATCTCAAAGAGCAGGGTCGCCTCCTCCGAGACGCCTTGACGCTCCTCAAACCGGAAGAGCGACAAGTTATCGAGACCGCGTTCTTTTCCGAGTTGACGTATGTGGAAGTGGCGGCACGGCTGAATCAGCCGCTCGGAACCGTAAAGACACGAGTCCGCACCGGACTGCTGAAACTCCGACACGCGCTCGCTAAGACGGTTAAGGAACCATGAGTCCGGCGTCGGGTCGGCACAGCCAGGACTACGCGGAGCGGGTGTTCCTGTACGCCCTGCAGGCCCTTCCCCCCAGCGAGGTGGCCGCCGTCGGAGCGCACATCGCGGGGTGTGCGGAATGTCGGCAGGAGGTGGAGACATTGCGGCCGATCGTCCAGTCCTTCATCTCCTGGCCTACCGACGTGCTGCGCCCATCGTTATCGTTGCGGGAACGCCTCGCGCAGCGTATCGCAGCGGAGACCGGTGGTGAACCAGTGTTGCCATCGCCTCAGCGATGGGCAGAACCGGAATGGCAAGAAGCGGCGCCTGGCATTTCCTGCAAGCTACTTGCGACCGATACAGAAAACCACCGCGTCAGCATGTTGGTGCGCCTCGCGCCGGGCACCGAGTATCCACCCCACCGCCATGGCGGGCTCGAAGAACTGCACCTGCTTCAGGGTGAGTTGATGATTGGCGACCGGAAGCTGTATCCCGGCGACTACAACCGGGCCGAGCTCGGTAGCGTCGATCATAGGGTCTGGAGCGAGACGGGCTGCACGTGCGTTCTGATGACGTCGTACCGCGACACACTTCTCTGACCTTCCGTCGCGCTGCGCGCAGCGGCTGCCGCGCCAGAACAGATCCAGAGTTGCGGTAGTCCTGGTCGGATCCGTCAGCCATGATCGAAGGCACCAGATCGAGGGCCACGACGGCCATGCTTACGGGTGGTTCGTCTGCCTCACGTGCGATGCGCGAGTGGCAAAGAGGCTGTGACGCTGACACCCATGCGCGCGATGAGAACTTCACTATCTGTCGTGCTGCTTCTCCTCGCCTCGGTTGGTGTGGCGTCCGCCCACGACGCGTGGTTGTTGTGGACGTACGTCGAGACACACACCCAGGGAACACAACGATCGACGAGGGATTTCATCCCCTCTTGGGATACAGGTCGCAGATGGCGTGCGAAGAGGATCTCGAGAAGTTTAAGCAGGCGCGAGCCGGGCAGGCGCCACATCCGGCAATACGGTTCATCACTGATCACTGCTTCCCCGCCAACATCGACCCGCGCGTGTGGAAGGGGAAGTGCGGTCGCGATGTGAGCGCCCGAGCGGTCTGGGTGGCGCCTACGCCGTGGAAGGCGGGTGCAGAATGCGGCGTGGATGGCGGTGAAGCGAGAGCAGAAGAGGACGGGCGCCGAGGTTTCCCCCGACGCCCGTACCCGCAGCCAACGTTGTGTGTCCGTATATACGTTGGTACAGACGCTCAACCACTCGATCATTTCGGGTAACTGATCGGGGGTCGGTCGCAACGTTTGGCTAACTGAAGTGTCGCACCCATCACGGGCCTGTCAAGCGAAGCGGACTCTTATAACCCGCAAGACGGCCGTGTGTAGCAGAACTGCTAGCGGCGAGAAGCGCCGACTCACTGGCCATCGATCGTCTTCCGCAGCTCCTCGATCTGGTTCGCGCACTCCATCTGCCTCTTGTGGTCCGAGTCGAAGACCGTCTTGCTGGCGCAGTGGTTGACCATCGCGGCGAGGGCGTTCAGCTTTGCCGTGAGCAGAAGCGTTTGCACTTGCTTGTCGGCGGTGTCGGACAGACTTTCTTGCGCCTTCGCGGTGCGCTTTAGCTCGGCCCTGGTCGCGGCTAGTTCTTCGCGCTGGAGTTGAAGTTCCTCTCGCTGTATGAAGATCGCGAGAATGACGCCGCCGAGTGCCAGCCCGGAGAAGAGAGCGTTGATCGCGCCGTAGCTGTCGGCCACTTGACCTCGGGTGGACCAGCCGTCAGAGAACAGCCAAAAGAAGAATGGCGAGACGAGCCGTAGCGCAATCGCGACCGAGAAAACAGTCCAGGCAAGATTCTTAAGCCGCATCGTTAGCCGCTCTCTTCCTCAACCTCAAGCGAAGCCTAAGCGCTCAATGAGCGTAACGGCATGGGAGCGCCCGGACCTCGGGTTGGACATCGACGCGATCCCTACGAGTTTCTGGAGCGGACGCACTCGCTGCGGCCCGTTCAGCAGTCCGGGCATTACGGCGGATGGTCAGTGACGAGCCACACCGGCGACTACCGGGACGGCTGGTTCCACCACACAGCAGGAACGTGGTCGGAGGGCTCCGGCACCATCAGTCGGCAGCCGCAGTGGTTGTACGTCACCCCCCACGCCGCTCTGCACCGGCGCCATCGCGGCCGCGCTCGGTTCCTCGGGGCGACCAAGCGGGTGGGCGTGCCGTACGCTCCCCTGCTCCGGACCTTGGCTTGGACGGGCCTCCGTCTCGGCGAAGCGTTGGGGTTGCAGTGGCAGGACGTGAACTTCAAGCGGGCACCCTGCGGATCGAACGGGCCATCGTCCAGGGCAAGCACGTGGACACGCCGAAGAGTGGCCATGGGCGGACGGTGATGATGGAGCCGCAACTGGCCAAAGACGCTCCTGGGCCTGCGGATGAAAGGCCCTGACCGCATGCGGAGGAATCGCTGGGACGAGATGCTGGAGTGGGTCTTTGCCACGCGATCCGGGGAGCCGCCGGATGCCAGCATGTGCGCGAGATCGTTCGCAAGGTGTTGAGGGAAGCGGGGCTGCCCCGGCACCACACCCCCCACTCGCTGCGGCATACGTTCGCGTCGCTTCTGCTCCAGCGGGGCGAGAGCCCGACCTAGGTCGATCATGCCAGCATCACGCTCACGGTCGACACCTACGGCGGCTGGCTGCCCAAGCAGCCCGTTCAGGGAGGGGCGATGTTGCTGGAAAGCCTCACGGACGGCTACAAACTGGAGACAAAGCGCTGGAAATGGCTGGGAAAGCCCCTAAAGCCCTAGGATTCTTACATTGACACGTCTGAGCGGCAACTAGAATAATGACCTTCATGCCCGCCGATCACGACGCCGACGTTGCGCGCGCTGGCCAGCGAATCAAGCGCAAGGTCATGATCGGGCTGGTGCTGTCGTCGGTCGTACCGATCCTCGTCCTGACCTTCGTCGTCCTCGTGCTCGTGCTGCCCGCGCTGCGCCCCGGCGACACGCTGAAGTTCGGAGTCCTCCAAGTGCTGCTGCTCTTCACGGTGCTCGGCATGCTGGCCGGCGCCTGGATCATCTGGGATCTCGGCCGCATCGTCGCGCGCCTCGGAGCGCTCATGGCGAGCGAGGGGCCGCTCTCGAGCCTCGACCGTCGACAGGACGAGGCCGGCACCCTGCTGATGTCGTTCCACCGGATGATGTCAACCATCGCCCAGCAGGCTACCGAGATCAACACGTACACGACCCGCCTCGACGCCGCGTACAAAGAGCTCGAGAGCACCAACGCGCGGCTGAAGGAGACCTCGTTCAAGGACGAGGTGACCGGGCTCTACAACCGCCGCTTCTTCTCGCTGCGCCTCGAGGAGGAGCTCTCGCGGTACCGGCGCTTCAACCACCCGGTGTCGGTCGTGCTGCTCGACCTCGACAACTTCAAGTCGATCAACGACGAGTTCGGGCACCCGACGGGTGACGACACGCTGCGCGAGGTGTCCCAGATCCTCATGAAGCACTCCCGCGGCATCAACGTGGTCTCGCGCTACGGCGGCGACGAGTTCGCCGTCCTGCTGGTGGAGACGTCCAAGGCCGGCGCGCGACTCTACGCGGACCGCATCCGCGAGGTCGTCGCCAAGTACCCCTTCTCGCACGGCAAGGTGATCACGGCGAGCTTTGGTGTGGCGAGCCTGCCGGACGACGAGGCCGGCACGGCCGAGGATCTGTTCCGGGCGGCGGACGACGCGCTGTACCTGGCCAAGAGGGCCGGCAAGAACCAGGTCGCGGCGACGCCCTCGCCGCAGCGAGTGCCGTGACGTGGAGCCAAACCGGGACATCCTGATCGTCGACGATGATCGGCAGGTTCGTGACGTGCTCCACCAGATCTTCCTGACCGCCGGGTACAACTGCCGGCTGGCCCAGGACGGCCGCGAGGGCGCCGCGATGTTCCGCGCGGCGCGGCCGCCCCTCACCGTGACCGACCTCAAGATGCCCGTCATGACCGGCATCGAGCTGCTCCAGCAGGTCCGCGAGGCCGACCCCGACGCCGCCGTGATCGTCCTCACCGGCGCCGCCGACGTGAAGACCGCCATCGAGAGCCTCAAGCTCGGGGCCTACGACTTCATCATGAAGCCGGTCAACGTGGACGAGCTGCTCATCGCCGCCGACCGGGCGCTGGAGCGCCGCCAGCTCCTGCTCGAGCGGCGCCAGTACCACGCGATGCTCGAGAGCCGCGTGGAGCAGGCTACCCACCACCTGGCCGCCGCGTACCGCGAGCTGGAGTCGACGTATCGCGCCACGCTGGAGGCCCTCGGCTCCGCGCTCGACACCCGCGACGTCGGCACCGAGGCGCACTCGCGCCGGGTGCACGGCTACGCGCTGGCCACCGCCCGCGAGTACGGGCTGCCGGAGTCGGAGCTGCGCGACCTTGCCCACGGCGTGCTGCTCCACGACATCGGCAAGATCGGCATCCCCGACTCGATCTTGTTGAAGCCGGGTCCATTGACCCCCGAGGAGTGGGCCGTCATGCGGACCCATCCCGAGATCGGCCGGCGCGTCATCGAGAAGATCCCCTTTCTGCGCGGCGCGATCCCCATCGTCTACGCGCACCACGAGAAGTGGGACGGGAGCGGGTATCCGCGCGGCATCGGCGGCGAGGACATCCCGGTCGGCGCGAGGATCTTCTCGGTCGTCGACGCCTTCGACGCCATGACGTTCGACCGCCCGTACTCCAAGGCCATTCCGTTCGACGCCGCCAAGACGGAGCTGAAGCGCTGCGCCGGATCGCACTTCGACCCGGCGGTCGTGGAGGCTTTCCTGCGCGTGCCGGAGCCCCTCCTCGAGGAGATCCGGCGGCGCAGCACCGAGCCCTAGCCGGATGAAGATCACGGCGGTGCGCGCGGCCTGGCTGCGTGCGCTCATCCCGGCCGACCGCCGCCACACCAGCGACTTCGGCGTCAACGACTCCTTCAACACCTGCCTGGTCGAGATCGACACCGACGCCGGCCTCACCGGGCTCGGCGAGGCCAAGGTCGGCGTCGGCAACCTCGGCAACTACGCCGCGCTCGTCACCTTGATCCACGCCGAGCTCGCGCCGTTGCTGATCGGGCGAGACCCCCGCGACGTCACCGCGCTGTGGGAGACGATCTACAACGGCACCCGCGCCCACTACGTCGGCGCACACGGGCGGACGTTCCCGGTCGTCGGCCGCCGCGGCATCACGATCTCCGCGCTGTCGGGCATCGACATCGCGCTGTGGGACCTGCTCGGCAAGGCGCTGGACCAGCCGGTGTGGCGGCTGCTCGGCGGCCGGCTGCGGGAGCGGATCCCCGCCTACGCGTCGGGCGGCTGGGCCCCGGTGGGCGGTGTTGGCAAGCAGCTGCGCCAGTACGTCGACCGCGGCCACCGGGCCGTGAAGATGCGCGTGGGCCTTCAAGATCAGAGCGTGGACGACTCGGCGGCGCGCGTGCGCGAGGCCCGCGAGCAGCTCGGGCCCGACGTCGGCCTCATGGTCGACGCCCACGGCACGTGGTCGGTGCGCGAGGCCCAGCGCTTCGCCCGCAAGGTCGCCGACTGCGATCTGGGCTGGCTGGAGGAGCCCGTCTCGCCCGACAACATCGTCGGTCAGGCCGAGGTGCGCGGGGCCACCGACATCCCGATCGCCGCCGGCGAGACGGAGCAGACGCGCTTCGCGTTCCGCGACCTCATCGAGGCGCGCGCGGTGGACGTCCTGCAGCCCGACGTGGCCATCGCCGGCGGCATCACCGAGACGCTGCGCATCTGCGCGCTGGCCGCGACCCACGGGCTCACCGTCGCCCCTCACCTCTGGGGCGGCGCCGTGCTCTTCGCTTCCGGCCTACACCTGGCCGTCGCCACGCCGTGCGTGACGACACTCGAGTTCTCGCGCGGCGAGAACCCCCTGCTCCACGATCTGGTCCAGGAGCCCTTCGACCTTCGCGACGGCTTCATCTACCCCTCCGACCGCCCCGGCCTCGGCATCACGCTCAACCGCGACTTCGTCCGTTCCATCACGGTCTCCGGCGGCTGAAAAAGGCCCATCTGCTTCGTTGGCGCCCGCGGCCGCACGCTCAACGTACAGGCAGTACCTTTCGCGTGCGGCCCGCGGGCGCCGCCTCGCATCTGGACCTTTTTGAGCCGCCGGATGCTGCTGTCAGGCCGTGCGGGCGAAGCGGGCGCGCGGTGTTTGCAACGTGAAGGTGTCGCCGCGCAGGAGGTAGTGGACGCGGTCGGAGAGTCCGGCGTCCGAGATGGCCTCCTGGAAGTCCGACAGCGGGGATCGGAAGGCGGCGTAGTCGTCGTAGTGGATCGGGATGGCGAGCCGCGGCTGGACGATCTGCATCAAGGCGGCGCCCTGGGCTCCGTCCATCGTCACCAGCGTGCCGAACGCACGCGCGCCGCCCAGGTGCAACAGGGCGACGTCGATGTCGGCGAAGCGCGCGCGGATCTCGCGGAGGCCCTCGTGCACGACGGTGTCGCCGGAGACGTAGAGCCGCAGCAGCGGACGACCGTCGACGGTCTCGAAGTCGAGGAGGCTTCCCATCACCGCCGGCAGCAGCCGCGCCAGTCGGCGGGGTCCGTGGCGCGCGGGCACCGCCGTGACCTTCAGGCGGGCGCCGCCCTTGGCGCACTCGAGCGCGTCCCAGGTTGCGAGCGGCTGCGCCCACACGAACCCCTGGTCGTGCAGGGACGCGGCGGCCTGGGGCGTCGTGGCCACCGGCATCGAGCGGCACAGCCGGGCCTCGGCCACCCGATCCCAGTGGTTCTCGTGCAAGTGCGACAACAGCACGAGGTCGATGGGCGGCAGCGCGTCGATGCCCAGCGCCGGATCGGTGAGTCGGCGGGAGTGCCGGCCGTAGCCGAGATACGCACGCTCACCGCGGTGTAGGAAGTTCGGATCGGTGAGGACCGTGAACCCGGCATACCGGATCAGCACAGTAGCGGTCCCGATGAACAAGATCGACCCGCGCGTGAGATCGGCGCCGCCGTGAGCCTCGAACGTCAGCCGACGCACCGCCATGAGCCTGTACAAGCCCGCAAGGGGCGTGCCGTCGAGCGTCGGTCGGTCAGCGCTCCTGCGGCGCGAGGAGCGCCGGGGCCGGGTCGGCGACGGCGGCGAGATCGTCGCCAGCCAGGGTCTGCTGGGCGCCGCGCAGCCGCGCCCAGAGCCGATCGCAGTGGACGATCGCGGCCTCGCGGTCGGGAGCGGCGTCGAGGGCGCGCTCGAGCAGCGCCCGCGTCTCCTCGTGGCGATCCTCGCCGACGTCGTAGCCGAGGGCGTGGACCAGTGGCTCCAGCGCACCCGCGTGGTCGCCGGCCTCCAGCCGGCGCTCACCCAGACGGCTGTAGACCCACCACAGCCGACGATCGACCTCCTCGCGACGCTTCGACGTCAGCGCCTCGTCGCTCAGCGTGGCCAGCAGCGACTCGGCTCGCCGCAGCGCCCGGAGCGCCTCGGGCTCGCGACCGTCCTGCACGGTCCGGATCGCCTGGGCGGTGAGCTGGCCGATCTCGCCGTTGAAGGTCCCGGTGAGCAAATCGCGGAAGGCGTCGGCATGGTCGGCCGGGAAGCGCGGATCCTCCAGCGCCTCGCGAAGCAGCCGGCGCGCCGCGCGGAACTCCTGCCGCTGCAGCAGCGCCATCACCGACCGCTCGTGGACGCGCCAGAGCCGCGCGTGAGCCTCGCGATTCAGCTCGGCCAGCCCGGCGTCGGCCGGCACCGCGACGACGCCGTGCTCGAGCCAGTCGACGGCTGAGCGGACCGCGTCGAGGCACTCCGGCGTGTCCCCACGCGGGTGCTGCTCGGCCTCGGAGAGGAGACGGCGCGCGACGCCCTCGGCCAGCGTGGCGAGCTGTCGCTGGTACGTCGGCCGATCGGCGGCCGGCGCCGCCGCGACCGCGGCCTCGAGCGCCGTGCGGGCCTCCACGGGCTCACCGAGCCCCTGCTGCGCCAGCGCCACGATGCTCCACAGCGCCGCGGTCTCCTGGGCTCCCTCGAGGCGCGGCACCTCGCGGTCGCCCCGCAGGGCGGCGATGGCGAACTCGAGGACCTCCGTGTGACGTCCGGACTGCTGGAGCGCGAAGCACTCGTCGACGACGGAGGCGGCGCGGGCAACGACCGGCTCGGGGACGAGCGGCTCCACGACGGGCGCGACGGGCTCGGGCACGGGCGGGACGATCTCGGGCAGGACGGCGACCGGGGCGGGCGTCTCGCCGGGCGGAGCGATCGGCGCCCGCCGCGCCGGGGCCGGCCGTCGTGGCGGCGCCGGACGTTCGAGGGCGGCCGCCCGCGGCAGGTGCGCGACGCGGGCAAGCGGCCGGCGCGCGGGTGGGCGACGCACGGGATGTCGCGGCTGCGTGGGCCACACCAGCTCGAGCACGCCGAGCATGAGCAGGCCGCAGGCACCGAACGCGGCCAGGACGATCAGCGCCTCCTCGCTCAGCATCTCCGCCGGGCTCCTCCCTTTCGAACGATGCCCACCATTGAAACCGGCAGAGGTGCGAGGAACCAAAATAATTGGGCGACGGATCCAGACGGCGCACTGCGTCACTCTGCTATGATTGGGGCCGTCGTCAGGCAGCCACACCAGGGAGGGTGCATGCGGCGAGTCGCGGTGATCGGGGTGGGAGTCACGAAGTTCGGCAAGCACGACCGGACGTCGGCGGAGCTGTTCGCCGAGGCCGCGGTCGAGGCGCTGACCGACGCGGAGCTGCCGGCGAGCGCCGTGCAGGCCCTCTACTACGGCAACGTGGTGGGTGGCGAGACGGAGAAGCAGCTGCACACCGGTCCTCAGGCCGCCTCGGTGCTCGGCATCCCCACCGTACCGACGACGCGGTTCGAGACGGCGTGCGCCTCGTCGCACGCGGCGTTCCGCCACGCCGTGATGGACATTGCCTCGGGCACCTCCGACGTCGTCCTCGTCGGCGGCGCCGAGCGCGTGCTCAACGTGACGACGGAGGAGTCGACCGAGTACTTCGCCTACGCCTCCGATGCCCGCTGGGAGCAGACGCTCGGCCTCACCTTCCCCGGCGTGTTCGCGCTGGTCGCCCGCGCCCACATGGCGCGCCACGGCACGACCGAGGCCCAGATGGCCGCGGTCGCCGTGAAGAACCACAAGCACGGCACGCTGAACCCGAAGGCCCAGTTCCAGAAGGAGATCACGGTCGAGCAGGTTCTCAAGTCGGCGATGGTCGCGGATCCGCTCAAGCTCTACGACTGCTGCCCGTTCACCGACGGCGGCGCTGCGGTCGTGCTCGCGTCCGAGGAGGTCGCGCGGAAGGCCCGCCGCCCGATCTGGGTGCTCGCCTCCGCCGCCGCCTCCGACTGGATGCTGATCGGCGACAAGCGCGACCTCTCCCGCGTGCCCGCCACCGAGCGCGCGGCCGCCGCCGCCTACCGCCAGGCGGGGCTCGGCCCCTCGGACGTCGACGTCGTCGAGCTGCACGACTGCTTCACCATCGCCGAGATCGTCGCCACCGAGGGGCTCGGGCTGTTCGAGCCCGGCGCCGGCGGCGTCGCCGCCGAGCGGGGCTGGACGAGTCTCGGCGGCAAGATCCCCGTGAACCCCTCGGGCGGGCTCAAGGCCAAGGGGCATCCCATCGGCGCCACGGGCGCCGCCCAGATCGCGGAGATCGTCACGCAGCTGCGCGGCGCCGCGGACCGGCGGCAGGTCGAGGGCGCCAAGGTCGGACTCACGCACACGCTCGGCGGCAACACCGCCACCGTGCTCGTCTCGCTCTTCGGCCGTGACTGAGCCCGCGCTCACGCAGCGGCGGTTCTTCGAGAAGGCCGGCGAGGGCCAGCTCACCGCGATCCGGTGCGGTCACTGCGGCGAGCTCGCGATACCGCCCCGGGAATTCTGTCCGTCGTGCTCGCACCGCCGCTGGGAGCCGGTCGGGCTCTCCGGCGAGGGCACGATCGCCAGCTACACGATCATTCGCGTCGCGCCGCGCGCCCACGCGGGCGACGTGCCGTACGCCATCGCCGCCGTCCAGATGAAGGAAGGCGTGTCGATGCTGGGCCGCGTGGTCGACGTGCCCCTCGCGCGCCTCGCCGTGGGGCTTCCGGTGCGCTTCCGGCCGCTGGTGAGCAGTGGCGGCCACACCGCCGTGGGGTTCGGCCCCGCCTAGCGGTGGCCTCCGGCACACCCAGACGCCCCACCCGCCTCACCGCCCCGCCCGGAGCCGCGCTCCTGGCCGAGGCCACCCGTGCCCTCGGCGGCACGCTCGATCTCGACCGGCTCATGGCCCGCCTGACCGAGCTCGTGCGGGCGAACCTCGTGGCCGACGCCGCCGGCGCCTGGCTCCTCGAGCGACGCGACGGCGAACTCGTGCTCCGGGGCGGCGGCGGCTTCCAGCGGCCGGAGATCGTCGCCCGCCTCGCCCAGGCGCCCGGGCGCGACGTGCTCGGCTGGATCTCCGAGCGGTCGGGACCGCTGGCGCTGCGGCTGCCCGAGGGCGCGCGCCCCGAGGTGCATCGGTGGCTCGAGGCCGAGCAGTTCCACGCGTTCCTCGGTATCCCGCTCGTCGGCGAGACCTCGCCCCTCGGCATGCTCGGACTCTTCCGGCGCACCCGTCGCCCCTTCACCGTGGCCGACCTCGCGCTGGCCGAGACGCTGTGCGTGCCCGCCGCGCCCGCCATCCTCAACGCGCGGCTCTACGCCGAGCAGCTCTCGCGCGCCGAGCGCACCGAAATCCTCTTGGCGACCGCCGAGGCGCTGGGGGCCACGCTCGACCTGCCCGCCGCGCTGGCCGACCTCTCGCAGCGCGCCGCCCGCGCACTCGACGCGGAGGACTGCGTCATCGCGCTGTGGCCGGCGGGCGTGGTCCCGGCCGACGCGCCCCTCGGCGAGGCGGAGGCCGCGCGCAGCAAGCGCCCCGTCGAGGTGGATGACACCCTGCTGATCGTCCCGATCGTGCGCAAGGGTCAGGCGATCGGCGCCCTGCGTCTCGCCGCGCGTGTGCGTCGCCGCTGGGAGCGGTCCGCGGTCGACCTGGCCAGCGCGATCGCCGGCCAGATCGCGCTCGTGGCCGAGAACGCCCAGCTCTATCGCGAGGCGCAGGCGCAGGCCAGCGAGCTGGCCGTGCTCCACGAGGTCGGCACCACGCTCACCTCCACGCTCGACTTGCCCACCGTGCTCGACGCCGTGGCGGATGCCGCCCTGCGCCTCAGCGGTGCCCAGCAGGCCGCCGTCCTCGAGCTGGACCCGACCGACGGGCGCCTACGCGTCCGCGCCCAGCGCGGCTTGGACCCGAGCTGGCCCCTGGTGTCCCTGGCGCTCGGCCAGGGCGCCGGCGGCATCGCGGCCCAGACGCGGGCGCCGTTCTTCGTCGCCGATCTCGAGCACGAGCGCCTGCCGATGGACGACGGAGAGCCGGGCCGGCCGGGGATGCCGTTGCACGAGGTCGTGCGCCGCGACGGACGCCGGGCCGCGCTCGCGGTGCCGCTCGTCAGCAAGGAGACCGTGCTCGGCGCCGTCACGGTCTTCTGGCGGACCCCGCGGGTGCACGACGCCCGCGAGGTGCGGCTCCTCACCGGGCTGGCCCAGCAGGCCGCGGTGGCGATGGAGCAGGCGCGCCTGCACGGCGCCTCGCTCAGGCGGGCCGACGAGCTGGGCGGACTGCTGCGCGCCGTGCGCACCATGCTCGGGGGGCTCGACACCAAGATCATCCTCGAACGCATCGTGCAGGAGGCCTCGGTGATCGCGCGCACCTCCGACGTCGCGCTGCTCCTGATGGACCGCACCTCGGGCGCCCTCCGGGTCGCCGCGCTGGTGGGCCGCCCGATGCCGCCCGATGTCGCGCCGCCCTCCGACGATCCTCACTCGGCCACGGTCGCGCGGACCGGGCAGCCGCTCTTCGCAGACGATACCTACCTCGGGCTCCCGGTGAAGATCCGCGACACCGTGCTGGGCGTGCTCGCGATCACCACGACCACGCCGCGCCGGTACTCCGTCGAGGAGCTGGCCTACCTGGGCTCGTTCGCCGACCACGCCGCCATCGCGCTGGACAACGCGCGGCTGTACGACGAGGCCCAGCGGGCGCTGAGCGACCTGCGGGTGATGCAGCGGCGCATGGTCCAGGGCGAGACGCTGCGGGCGCTCGGCGAGCTGGCCGGCGGCGCCGCCCACCACCTGAACAACCTGCTGACGATCGTGGTCGGTCGCATCCAGCTCCTGCGCCGCAACGTCACCGACGACCGGCTGCTCCGCCCGCTCGAGATCGTCGAGCGGGCGGCCAAGGACGGCGCCGAGGTCGTGCGCCGCCTGCAGCAGTTCGCCGGTATGCGGCGCACGCCAGACCCCCGCACGGTCGACCTCAACCAGATCGTGATGGACGTGCTCGAGATGTCGCGGACGCGCTGGCAGGACGCCGGCCGCGACCCGGGCACGGAGATTACCGTCGAGTCTCGGCTGGCCGCGCTCCCGGAGATCCCCGGCGACCCCACGGCGCTGCGCGAGATGCTGACCAACATCGTCCTCAACGCGATCGAGGCCCTGCCCCGCGGCGGCCGGATCGCGGTCGAGACGAGCCTGGCCGACGACGCCGTGACGGTGACCGTGGTGGACACGGGCCTGGGCATGCCGGAGGACGTCCGGTTACGCGCCCACGAGCCGTTCTTCACCACCAAGGGTGTGAAGTCGCAGGGGCTCGGCCTCAGCGTCGCCTTCGGGATCACGCGTCGCCACGGCGGCGAGCTCAGCATCGAGAGCGAGCCGGGCGAGGGCACCACCGTGCGGGTGACGCTGCCGGCGCCGCCGGCCGGCACCCCGCGGACGTCGCGGATCGGCCGCCTGCCGAGCCGCCCGCTGCGCATCCTCCTCGTGGACGACGAGGACGAGGTCCGCGGCGCCCTCGCCGACATGCTCACCGCGCACGGGCACACCGTCGTGCCCGCCGGCGGCGGTCCGGAGGCGCTCCGTCAGCTCGACGCGGACGACGCCCTCGATCTCGTCGTGACCGACCTCGTGATGCCGGGCATGACGGGCTGGGAGGTGGCGGCCGAGGTGAAGGCGCGGCGGCCGCAGCTCCCGGTCGGCGTGGTCACGGGCGCCGGCGAGGTGGCGCACGCCACGCCGGGCGTGCAGGCCGCCGTCGACTTCGTGCTCGCCAAGCCTGTCACGCTCGACGCGCTCGAGGAGGTCGTCCACCGCCTCGGCGGCGAGAGCTAGCGCCCCGCCGCGCCCGGCCCCACGGGGCCGCCGAGGTAGGCGCGCTGCACGGCCTCGCCGGCGGCGAGCTCGGCGGCCGGCCCGCTCAGCACCACCTGCCCCGTCTCGAGGATGTACGCGCGATCCGCCACGCCCAGCGCCTGGCGGGCGTTCTGCTCGACCAGCACGATCGTCACGCCCTCGCGCTTGAGCTCGCCCACCACGGCGAAGATCTGGCGGACGAGCCGCGGCGCCAGGCCGAGCGACGGCTCGTCCAGCATCAAGAGGCGCGGGCGCGCGACGAGCGCGCGGGCGATGGCCAGCATCTGCTGCTCACCGCCCGACAACGTGGAGGCGATCTGGCCGCGGCGCTGGCGCAGCACCGGGAAGCGCTCGAGCGCGGCGTCGAGATCGCCGCGGGCGCCGGCGGCGGTCGCGTACTGCCCCATCAGAAGGTTCTCCCAGACCGTCATGCGGGCGAGCAGCCCGCGGCCCTCGGGCACGAGCCGCAGGCCCCGGCGCGCGACCCGGTGCGCGGCCCAGCCCGTGATGTCCGTGCCCTCGAACCGCACGCGGCCGGCCTGGGGGGCGAGGACGCCGGCGACCGCGCGCAGCAGCGTCGACTTGCCGGCGCCGTTGGCGCCGAGCAGCGCGACGACCTCGCCGGGGCGCACCGTGAAGGACACGCCGTGCACGGCCCGGATCGTGCGGTACGAGACGGAGAGGTCCTCGACCTCGAGCACGTCCACCGCTCAGCCCTCCGGGCCCAGGTAGGCCTCGATCACGAGCGGGTCGCGCTGCACCTCGGCCGGCGTGCCGTCGGCGATCGTCTGGCCGAAGTTGAGGACGGTCACGCGGCTGGAGACGTCCATCACGAGACCGATGTCGTGCTCGACGAGCACGACGGTGCAGCCGCCGGCGACGATGTCGCGGATCAGCCGGTTGACCCCTTGCTTCTCGGTTGCGTTCATCCCGGCGGCGGGCTCGTCGAGCAGCAGCAGCGCGGGCTCGGCGGCGAGGGCTCGGGCGATCTCCAGGCGCCGCTGGTCCGCCAGCGGCAGCCCCTCGGCCGGCTCGTCGGCGCGGGCCGCGAGCCCGACCATCGCCAGCAGCTGACGGGCCCGCTCGCGCGACTCGCGCTCCTCCGGCAGGCGCGACCACGGCGCGCGCGTCCACGCCCGGAGCAGCCCCGCCCGTGTCCGGCAGTGTCGGCCGACGAGGACGTTGTCGAGGACGCTCATGCCGGTGAAGAGGCGGATGTTCTGGAAGGTGCGCCCCAGCCCCAGCGCGGTCCGCCGGTGGGGACGCAGGCCGTCGAGGCGCGCGTCGCGCAGGCGGATCTGGCCGGCGTCGGAAGCGAGGATGCCGCTCACGCAGTTGAGGAGCGTGGTCTTGCCCGAGCCGTTGGGGCCGATGAGCGCGTGGACGGCGCCGGCCTCGACCGAGAGGTCGACACCGTCCAGCACCCGCAGCCCCCCGAAGGACTTGCTGACGCCGCGTAGCTCGAGCAGCACCCCGCGTCGTCGCGCTAGTAGTCGACCTTGACGAGCTGGCCGTCCTTCACGGTGAGGACGGTGGCCTTGCCGGCGCCGTCGCGCTCGGGGTTGATCGTCGTGAGCCCCGTGATGCCGTCGAAGTCCTTCACCTTCGTCCAGCCCACCCGGATCCGGTCCCGGTCGGCGTCGAGGTCCTTCGGCTCGTTCGTGACGCCACCGGTCTCGATGACCATCTTCGTGATGTAGATGTTGTCGTAGGAGCGCATGCCGCCGTAGTTGGGCTTCTTGCCGCCCGACTTCTCCATGAACTTCTTGAGGAACGCGGCCGTCTTGGGCTTGGGATCGTCCGGCCACCCGGCCGACCCGATGATGGAGCCCTCGCCGTCCTTCGCCACGAGCTTGGCGAACTCCGGCGAGCCGACGCAGGCGCTCGCGAGGAAGGGCTGCTTGAGCCCTTGCTTGCGCGCCTCCCGCACGATGTTGGCGGCCTGCTGGTAGCAGGCGCCGAGCGCGATCCCGTCGGGGTTCAGCGCCTTGACCCGGGTGATCTGGGCGCTGAAGTCGATATCCTTCGTCTGGTAGGTCAGCGACTCCTTGACCTCGATGCCGGACTTCTTGAGCAGCGCCGGCAGGACCGCATTGCCCTCGGCGGCGGAGACGGCGTCGGCGGAGTCGTAGATGATCGCGGCACTCTTGACGCTGTACCGCTTCTGCCACACCTCCACCGCCGGCGCGAGCTGCTTGTCGCTGGTGAGGGTGTTGCGGAAGGCCCACTGGGACAGCGCCGAGATGCCCGGCTTGGCCGAGCACTGCGAGACGATCATCGTCTTGAGCCGGTCGAGCAGCGGCGCCAGCGCCTCGAACTCCGAGGAGAAGCAGGGCCCCATGATGGCGAGCACCTTGTCCTCGAGGATCAGCTTGCGCGCGAGCGAGATGGCCGGCGCGACTTCGGTGCCGGTGTCCTGGACGATGACCTCGAGCGGCACCCCGCCCACCCCGCCGGCCTTGTTGATCTCCTCGACGGCGATCTCGGTGGCGATCTTGCTGTGCTCGCCCCACTCCGCTCCCTTGCCGGTGATGGAGTAGATGGCGCCGAGCTTGACGGCCTTGCCCCCCACCTTGGCCGGAGCGGGCCCGGCCCCCGCGCCCATCACGAGCGCGACGACCACGATCACGGTCAGCCAGCGGTATCTCATCGCGCGACCTCCTTCGCGTGGCCGGGCAGCCACCGGCGCACCGCCCCGACCAGGCGGTGGTCGATCAGCCCCTGCGGCCGGACGATCATCACGGCGAGCATCGCCACCCCGTACAGGGCGAGCCGCCACTCCTTGAGAAAACGCAGCCACTCCGGGAGCAGCGTCAGCACCGCGGCTCCCACGATGGCACCCCAGAACGTCTCGATCCCGCCGACCACGACGAACGTGAACGGCATGACGGACCGGGCAAAGCCGAACTCCTCGGGCTCGATGAATTGTACGTAGTGCGCCCACAGGGCGCCCGCCAGCCCGGCGACGACGGCCCCCACGGTGAACGAGGCGAGCTTGGCGCGGGTGACGTCGACGCCGATCACCTCGGCGGCCAGCTCGTCCCGGTTGATGGCGGCGAACGCGCGCCCCATCCGCGACCCGGCCGTGCGGGCGGCCAGCACGGCGGTCGCCAGCGCCAGCACCGCCACCAGCGGCAGCGACGTCACGAACGGCATGCCACGGAATCCCTGGGCGGCGCCGGTGGGCGTGAAGTTGAGGAAGAATACACGAACGATCTCGCCGAAGGCCATCGTCATCAGGACGAGATAGATGCCGCGCACGCGCAGGGCCGGCAGTCCCACGAGGGCCCCGACCACACCCGCGGCGGCGGCGGCCACGGCGAAGGCGATGGGCCACGGCCAGCCGACGGCGGCGGTGAGCCAGGAGGCGACGTAGGCGCCGATCGCCATGAAGCCGCCCTGGCCGAGCGAGAGCTGCCCCGCCGACAGCGGGAAGTAGAGCGACAGCGCGAGGATCAGGTTGATCCCGAGCTGGATGAGCACGTCCTCGAGGTACGGGCCGATCACGTCAGTCCCGCCGCGGCAGCCGCAGGCCGAGGAGTCCCTCGGGCCGCAGCAGCAGCATGAGCATGACGGCGCCGAACGCGAAGGCATCGCGATACGACGACGCGAAGTAGGCGACGCCGAGCACCTCCAGGATGCCCAGGACGAGGCCGCCCACCATCGCCCCCGGCACGTTGCCGAGGCCGCCCAGCAGCATGACGACGAGGCCCTTGATCCCCATCTGCACGCCGATGAACGGGTGCACCGAGTTGTAGGCGAGCCCGACCAGGACGCCGGCGGCCCCGGCCAGCGCCGAGGCCACGAAGAACACCAGGATGACGACGGCATTCACGTTGACGCCGAGCAGGCCGGCGACGGTCGGATCCTCGGCGGTCGCGCGCACCGCCCGCCCCGCCCGGGTGCGTCCGAGGAAGAGCGACACCGCCCCCATCAGGACGAGGGCGGCGGCCAGGATGAACACCTGCACCGACGACACGCGCAGCGGCCCCAGCTCCCACAGCGTGAGCGCGATCGTCGCCGGGAAGCCCTTCTGCTCGGGCCCGAAGTACCAGCGCGCCGTCTCCTGCAGCGCGATCCCCACGCCGATCGTCGTGGCTAGCGGCGCCAGGTGGTGCGCGCCCCGCAGCGGCCGGAACGCGACGCGCTCGATCAGCACGCCCAGCAGCCCCGTCGCCACCATCGCCGCCGCCAGCGCCAGCATGACGTTCCCCGACGTCACCGTCACGACGACGAGCCCGACGAACGCCCCGAGCATGAACACCTCGCCGTGTGCGAGGTGCAGCATGCCGAGCACGCCGAAGATCAGCGTGTAGCCGATGGCGATGAGCGCGTACACCGCGCCCAGCATCACCCCGTTGACGAGCTGCTGGAGCAGCACGGGTTACAGCGTCCCGAGACGCGCGCGGCCGGTGGCCGTCAGGGGTCGGCCGAGGGCGCCGTGGGCGCACCATCATGGCGAGCCGTCGTCGCCGTTCGAGCGGAGGGCTCGGCGAGCGAGCCGCCAGCAGCTCGAAGTGCCCACGGCCGATCCCCCTCTGGGGGATGGGGGGCCCGAGCGAGCCGTGCCCGGAGCGAGTTACGGCGACAGGCGAGCCATGCGGGCGCGCCCACGGCGCCCTCGGTCGACCCCTGACGGCCACCGGCCGTGTGCGTCACGAGGCTCCGCGGAGGACGGGCGCGGCGGCGCGGACGGCCTTGACGATGCCGTGGTACCCGGTGCACCGACACAGGACCGCGGCCAGCCCCTCGCGCACCTCCGCCTCGCTGGGATCCGGATTCGTCCGAAGCAGGTCGAGCGCGGTCAGGAGCATGCCGGGGGTGCAGAAGCCGCACTGCAGGCCGTGATGGTCGCGGAACGCCTGCTGCAGCGGGTGCAGGACGCCGTCGCGCATGAGCCCCTCGATCGTCATGAGCTCGGCGCCGTCGGCCTGGACGGCCAGCATCAGGCACGAGCGGGCCGCCTGCCCGTCGACGAGGACCGTGCAGGCGCCGCAGATGCCGTGCTCGCAGCCGACGTGCGTGCCGGTCAGCCCGAGGTCCTCGCGCAGGAAGTCGACGAGCAGCTTGCGCGGAGCGCAGCGCCCCTCTTGCGCGGCGCCGTTCACGGTCATGCGCACGAGGACCGGGTCGGTCATCGGCTCCGATCCACGGCCCGTTTCACGGCGCGAGCCGTCAAGACCCGTGTGAGATGCCGGCGATAGTCGGCGGAGGCGTGGACGTCGGAGTCGGGTGACACGAGCTCGGCGGCGCGGGCCGCCGCGGCCTCGATTGCCGTCTCGCCCAGGCCGTCCCGCTCCAGGATCTGCTCGGCGGCACGCAGGCGAACCGGCACCGGGCCGGCGCCGGCCGAGGCCAGGCGGGCGACGCTGCAGCGGGCGCCGTCGCGCACGACCATCGCGGCGATGCCGACGATCGCGAAGTCGCCGTGCCGGCGCGCGAACTCCTCGAAGGCGTAGCCGGCGCCGGCCGCCATCGCCGGCAACCGCACCTCGACGAGGAGCTCGTCGGGCGCCAGGCTGGTCGTCAGATAGGTCTCGAACAGCTCGGCCGGCCGCAGCGTGCGGCGGCCGCGCGGGCCCTGGACGACCACCTCGCCCTCGAGGGCCGTCAGCACCGCCGGGTACTCGGCCGAGGGGTCGGCGTGCGCGATCGAGCCGCCGATCGTCCCGCGCGAGCGGATCGGCAGGTGGCCGACCCACCGCGTGGCCTCGTGCAGCAGCGGCAGCCGCCGCGCCACCACCGGCGAGAACTCGATGGTCCGCTGCCGCGTCATCGCGCCGAAGGCCACGGTGCCGTCGTCCTCACGAACGTAGGCCAGCACTGGGATCCGGTTGACGTCCACCAGCGCAGCGGGCCGCGCGAGGCGGAAGTTCAGCATCGGCATCAGGCTCTGACCGCCGGCCAGCACCTTGGCGTCGCCCCCGTACCGGACCAGCAGCGCCACGGCCTCGTCGACGCTCGCCGGGGCGTGATAGTCGAACCGCGGCGGTTTCACGGGCTCGACCGTCTCGCGCGCGCGGCCCGGATCAGCTCGTGGAGGCGGGTGGGCGTCATCGGCAGCTCGGTGATGCCGATGCCGAGGGGCTTGAGGGCGTCGCTGACGGCGTTGGCGATGACGGCGGGGACCGTCATCGACGACGACTCCCCCAGACCCTTGGAGCCGAGCGTCGTCAGCGGCGAGGGCGAGACGACGTGCTCGATCTCGATCTCGGGGGCCTCGGTAGCCGTCGGCACCAGGTAGTCCATGAACGTCCCGGTCAGGAGCTGGCCGTCGTCGTCGTAGGCGAGCTCCTCGTAGAGGGCGCCGCCGAGGCCGTGGAGGGCGCCGCCGTAGATCTGCCCCTCGACGATCATGGGGTTGATGATCGTCCCGGCGTCGTGGACGGTGACGTAGCGGAGGATCTTGATGGAGGCGGTGTCGAGGTCGACCTCGACGGCCATCACCTCCGCGATGAAGCCGTACGTGTTCGACGAGTTCACGCGGTCCTGGGCGTCCACCGACTTCGCGACCGTGAAGCCGAACACCGCCGTGGCCTGCAGCCCGGGCTCCATGCCGTCCGGCAGCGACTCGGTGTTCCAGTGCGCGCGGCCGGCGAGGTCCTTGATCGAGTAGGCGGCGCCCTTGCCCACGCGTCGGTGCACCCCGCCGTCCCGGAACTCGAGCTCCTCGACGGGCACGTCCATCAGGTGCGCCGCATAGGCGAGCAGCTTGGCCTTCAGCTTGCGGGCGGCGAGGGCGACCGCGCTGGTACCGATCGACCCGAAGCGGCTGGAGTAGGTGCCGGAGGAGATGGACCACACGCGCGTGAACGTGTCCATCTCGTCGACGACCGTGACGTCGCGCGGCTCGAGCCCGAGCTCGTCGGCGACGATCTGGGACACGATCGTCTGGTGCCCCTGCCCCTGCGGCGTCGTGCCGAGGATGGCGATGACGCGGCCGAGCGGGTCGATCTTCACGGTGGCCGCGTCGACGGCGCCCGACTTCGGCAGGTACTCGGGCTTGGCGCGGAACTGCGGGTCGAGCGCGGTGGCGACGTAGCCCATGTTCGAGACCGACGGGTCGACGGCCAGCGCCAGGCCGATGCCGACGTGGCGCCCGGTCGCACGCGCCTCGGCCTGCTCGCGGCGCAGCTCGTCGTACTTCGCGACGGCCAGGGCCCGGTCGAGCGTCGCCTCGTAGTCGCCGCTGTCGTAGAGCCCGCCGGTCGGCGTGCGGTACGGGAAGCTGTCGGCCGGGATCAGGTTGCGGCGCCGGATCTCGACCGGATCGATCCCCAGCCGCTCGGCGAGCAGGTCCATCATCCGCTCGGTCTCGAAGTAGAGGTGACCGCACGCGTAGCCGCGGTTGGGCCCGGTGAGGCTCTTGTTCGTCATCACCACCGAGGCGTCGACCTCGAGGTGCTCGAACCGGTACGGGCCGACGAAGTTCCCGGTCGGCCGGAAGCTGCAGCCGGGCTCGGGGCTGCGGATGTAGCCGCCGACGTTGTCGTACCACTTGAAGCGCATGCCGAGGACCGTGCCGTCGCGGCGCGCCGCCACCTCCCGCCAGGCGACGCGGTCGGTACCGCTCGACGAGGCCAGCAAGTGCTCGCGCCGGTCCTCGATCCACTTCACCGGCACCCCCAGCTTCATCGCCGTCAGGCCCATGAGGGCCAGATACGGATAGATGCTGCTCTTGATGCCGAACGAGCCGCCGATGTCGGAGGGCACGATGAAGCGCAGCCGATTCTCGGGCAGCTGCAGCACGCGCGCGACGAGCGGGTGCATGATGAACGGCCCCATGAAGTTCGACCACACCGTCAGCACGCCGTCGATCGGATCCCAGCGCGCGATCACGCCGTACGTCTCGATGGGCGTGGAGCCGTACTTCGGGAACTTGAAGCGCTCGCGCACGACGACGTCGGCCTCCGCGAAGGCCCGGTCGGGGTCGCCGTAGACCAGCCTGCGGTGCCCGGCGAGGTTCGTGCCGACCTTGTCGTGCAGGATCGGCGCGTCCGGCTCGAGCGCCTTCTCGGGATCGACGACCGCGGGCAGGACCTCGTAGTCCACGCCGACGGCCTCGGCGGCGTCCTCGGCGAGATACCGGTCGCGCGCGACGACCACGGCCACCGGCTCGCCAACGAAGCGCACCCGGTCGATCGCCGTCGGGTAGTAGTGGACGGGCGCCGTCACCCCGACGCCGAACGGCTTGCAGGCCTGGGCGACGTCGGCGCCGGTGACGACGCCGACGACGCCCTCCATGGCGAGCGCCGCCGCGACGTCGTAGCCGAGGACGCGCGCGTGGGCGTGGGGCGAGCGCACGATCGCCGCGTGGCAGAGATTCGCCACCGGTGGATGGTCGTCGATGAAGGTGCCACGACCGGTCAGCAGGCGCCCGTCCTCGACGCGCGGCACCGACCGGCCGATCCAGGGTCGCGAGGCCATACGCGCGTCAGGCCTTCAGCGTGTCGCTGGAGTCGATGGAAAGCACCTCGGTCGCGGAGCTCGAACTGCGTGGCATCGAAGTTGCGACAACTCTACCGCAGATCATCACGACTGGGGAGGGGTTGCATGGCAACCATCGAGAGGTCGATCGAGGTCGAGGTGCCGGTGCGGGCTGCGTACAACCAGTGGACCCAGTTCGAGGAGTTTCCGAAGTTCATGGAGGGCGTGCGAGAGGTGCGGCAGCTCGACGACAAGACGCTCCGCTGGCGCGCTCAGATCGGCGGCAAGGAAGAGGAATGGGTCGCCGAGATCACGGAGCAGGTCCCCGACGAGCGCATCGCGTGGCGGGCCCGGGCCGGCAAGCGCAACGCCGGCGTGGTGACGTTCCACCGCATCGCCGACGGCCGCACGCGGCTCATGCTTCAGCTCGACTACGAGCCCGAGGGCGTCGTCGAGAACGTGGGCGACGCGCTCGGCGTCGTCAGCCGGCGGGTCGCGGGTGATCTCCAACGCTTCAAGGACTTCATCGAGGCCCGCGGGCGCGAGACCGGCGCCTGGCGCGGCGAGATCCCCCAGGAACGCAAGAGCGCCTAGTCGCCCAGCCTGCTCTCGAAACACGACGGGGGCTACAGCGTTGGCTGTAGCCCCCGGAGAGTTGGAGCGGCCGACCGGATTCGAACCGGCGACGTCCAGCTTGGGAAGCTGGCATTCTGCCACTGAATTACGGCCGCTCGACGTCCCCCATCATACTCCTTCGCGTCGGAGCCTACTTGCCGTCCTTGAGCGCCATGTCGTAGGCGCGGATCAGCTCGTCGCTGCGCGCCTTCCAGGTCAGACGCTTGTTGGCGCCGTAGAGGTCGATCTGCTGGTAGAGCGGGATCGCCGGGACCTCCTCGATCCACAGTTTGTTGATCCGGTGGTACATGGCGAGGCGCTTCTTGTCGTCCATCTCGGACTGCGCGGCCTCGACCATCCCGTTGAAGTCCTCGTTGTGCCAGTTGACGAAGATGTTGGGCGACTTGAACAGCGGCACGTAGATCGCCTCCGCGTCCATCGTCGGATGGCCCCAGCCGATGAGCCACACCGGGCCGGCCTTGTGCACGTAGACCATGCTGTTCAGGTAGTTCACGAACTCGAACGTGCGGAGCGTCGTGCGGATGCCGGCCTTGTTGAGCTGGCCGGTGACCGCCTCGGCGACCTCCTTGTCACGCACGTAGCGCCCCTGCGGGCCGTTCAGGACGATGTCGACGCCGTTGGGGAATCCGGCGTCGGCCAGCAGCTTCTTGGTCCGCCCCAGGTCCTGCTTGACGGGCTTGAGGGAGGCGTCGTAGCCGAAGTGCAGGCTCGGCAGCATCGTCGCCACCCGGACCGCCTTGCCGTCCATCACGCTCTTGATGATCTCGTCGGCGTCGATGGCCGAGGCCAGCGCCTGGCGGACGCGCTTGTCGGCGGTGGGCCCGTTGTACGGCCCGGTCGGCTTGTGGTCCTTGTCCATCTGGTGCGTGTAGATCATGAGCTGGATGGTGCGAATCGACGGGGCCGTGCTGAGGAAGATCTTCGGGTGCTTCTCGATGATGCCGGCCAGGTGGGGCGGGATGTTCACCGCCACGTCGATCTCGCCGTTCTGCAGCGCCGCCACCCGGACCGCGTCGTCGGGGATCGGCTTGAACACGACGGTCTTGATCTTCGGCGCCCCACCCCAGTAGCCGGGGAACGCCTCCATCACGATCTCTTCGTCCTTCGACCACCGCACGAACTTGTAGGGTCCGGTGCCGATCGGACTCCGGGAGATCGCGGCGGTGTCCTTACCCGCATACTCCTTGGGCGGGATGATCGACGCCTGCCGGAGCGCGATGTGCGCTAGGAAGGTCGGCCAGGGTTTCTTCGTGTGGACCTTGACGGTGTAGGGATCGACGATCTCGACCCGGTCGATCGGCGCGAACGAGGTCGATCCGCGCAGCTTGTTGGCCGGGTTCGCCAGCCGCTCGAGGCTGAACTTCACGGCCTCGGCGTTGAAGTCCTCCCCGTTGTGGAACTTGACGCCGCGGCGGAGCTTGAACTCCCACGTCGTGGGCGCCACCAGCTTCGGCATCTCGGCGGCGAGCGCCGGCACGAGCTTGAGGCTCTGGTCACGCTCCAGCAGCGCCTCGTACATCTGGGCGCCGACGTTGGAGGCGGGTTGCTCCTGCTGGTTCATCATGTCGAGCGTGGTGGGATCGACGCCCTGCGCGATCACCACCTTGCCAGCCGGCGCCGCGACGGCGACGACTGGGAGTAGCAGGATCGAGACGACGACGACCGCGATACGCCAATGGTTCATGCTTGTGAGCCTCCTCCGGCCGAGGGATGCTTCGCGTTGAGTGACGCTACTTTATGAGGCACCGCCCAGGGAGTCAAGATATGCCAGGGCCTCGTCGCGCGTGCGCACGAGCCCGAGGTCCTGGGCCTCGCGGGCCCGGGCCAGCAGGTGGCCGATCACGGGACCCGGCGGCAGCCCGAAGCGCGTCATCACGTCCTCCCCGCGCAGCAGTGATGGCACGGCCGCGGCGCGGTCCGCGTCGCGCCAGCCACCCAGCAGGTCGCGGACGAGACCGGCCCGTCGCCACACCGCCAGCGGCGAGACGCCGGTGACGGCGGCGGCGTCGACGAGCGTCAGCAGCAGCAGGTCGCGCGTGTCGGCGCCGAGGTCGCGGTAGAAGCGATAGCGCGCCCGGCGCGTCACCTCGCCCGCCTGGGCCAGGTGCATCAGGCGGAGGTGATGGCGCACGAGCCGCTCCAGCAGCGCCACCGCACGCTCGGGCAGCCGCCAGCGCTCGCCGATGGTGCGCGCCTGCGCCGCGCCGAGAAGGTCGTGCTCGAAGAACCGCACCCGGCCGCCCACCACACGCCGCGTCTGCGGCTTGGCGACGTCGTGCAGCAGCGCCCCGAGCTTGAGCACGACGGCGCGATCGAGGCCGCCCCCCACGCCCTCGGTCACGTGCGCGGTCAGCTCGTCGCCGAACGGGGCCAGGGTGGCCAGACGCGGCAGCACGCGGTCCGCGCCCTCGACCGCCCGGAGCGAGTGCTCGAGCACGTCGAAGCGGTGCGGCGCCGGCTGGACGGTCGCGCGCATCGGCTCGATCTCCGGCAGGATCACCGCGAGGAGGCCGAGGGCGTCCGCCCGCCGCAGGGCCCGGCCGGTCGTCGGCAGCCGGAGCAGCGCCAGCAGCTCGTCGCGCACGCGCTCGGCGGCCACGCGCGCGAGCGCCGGCGCCGCGGCCCGCACCAGACGCGCGGCGGGCGGCGTCAGCCGCAGACCGAGCGTCGCCTCCAGCCGGACCGCGCGCAGGGGCCGGAGCGGATCGTGGTCGAGGACGCCGGGACCGGCCGGCCGCAGGCGGCGCTGGCGGAGGTCCGCGAGCCCGCCCGTGGCATCCACGATGCGGGCGCGCCCGTTCGCGAGGAGCGCGTCGAGCGGGACCGCGAGCGCGTTCACCGTGAAGTCGCGCGCCGCCAGGTCCCCCTCCAGGCTCGGCGCGCGGAAGTCGTTGAGGTCGAGCTGCACCCCGGGGCCGGCCACCCGCGCGGCGCCGCGCTCGGCGTCGAGCACCACCGCGGTCGCGCCCACGCGCGCGGCGATGCGCTCGGTGAGCGCGAGCGCGCCCCGCGGCAGCGCCAGGTCGACGTCGGCCACGGGCCGGCCGAGCACCGCGTCGCGCACGGCGCCGCCCACGAGCACCAGGCCCCGCCCGGGCCCCGCCACCGCGTGCGCGGCCCGCAGCAGCGCGACCACCGCGGGGGTCAGCCGATCGAGCCGGAGCTCGGCCTCGCGTGGTCGAGGCGCGCCCCGGCTCCGCTGGGGCGCGGCCGAGCGTCGAGGGGTGTGGCGGGCCATGTCCGGGGGCCCCCCACTACAACGCAAAGAACGCGGCGGCGTTGTCGTGGAAGATCTTGCGCCGGACGCCCTCGTCGAGCCCGCGCTCCCAGGCCCAGCGTCGCTCCTCGTCGTAGTCGTACGGGATCAACGGGAAGTCGGAGCCGAACAGCACGCGGTCCTGATGACGTACGAGCGCGTCGGTGGACACCGCCTCCGGCTGGGCGCCCGTGAACGGCGTGGCGTGCGGGCTCATGGCCATCGTGGTGTCCACGTAGAGATGAGGGTAGCGCGGGAGCAGTGCGAGGAACTCCGGGCTCTGGAAGGCGCCCATGTGGGCGACCGAGACGCGCAGCCGCGGGAAGCGCTGCATGAGGCGGGCGAACCGCTCGACGCCCGTGAACGAATCCCGGTAGGGCATCGTGCCGACGTGGAGCACGAAGAGGTGCCCGGCCGCCTCGGCGCGCTCGTAGACACCGAACAGCCGCTCGTCGTCGACGTGGAAGCGCTGCACCGAGTGGTGGAACTTGAAGCCGCGCAGCCCGAGGTCGCCCGTGGCCTCGCGCGCCACCTCGTCGAGGTCGGGGTCGTCGGGATGCAGGGTGCCGAGCGCGACCGCCTCGGGCAGGCGCCTCGCCTGCGTCGACAGCCAGCGGTTCAGCTCCCGCGCCATCCCCGGCCTGTGGGCGTAGGAGAAGAAGCAGAACCGCTCCACACCGCGGGCGCGCAGGCTGTCGGCGACCGCCGCCGGCTCGAACCGGTGGCCCGGGACCCAGCCGTGCTCGACGAACCAGCGCTCGATCGCGCGGGCGAGCCCCTCCGGATGCAGGTGGACGTGGGCGTCGATGCAGGGCCCCGCCGGGCCCGGGAGAGAGGGCTCGGCCACGGCGAGGAACCGCTCAGGCGAGCTCGAGGCCGCGCGGCCCGACGCGATACTCGACGATCTCGTCGCTCATCGCGCTGCCGCGGTGCTTGACGACGCACAGCTTGCGGGCGAGCCGGGAGCCCTCGCGCTCGCTGCCGAGCACGATGATCGTGTTGGCGGTGGCGCCGATGTCGCCGGTCGCCACCTTGCGGGCGAGCAGATCTTCCAGCCGCGTCTCCTCGGTGGTGACCAGCAGCAGCGTGGTCACCTGCCCGTGGTCGTAGCGGTGCGCGTCGATGAACTCGCGGTGCTTCCAGACCGGCAGACAGATCTCCATGCCGAGCGTCTCGGCGTCGCGGTGGATCGTCTTGCGGTAGAGCTCGTCGAAGAGGTGGAACTGGATCGAGTCGGCCGGCGAGTCCATCGGCTCCACGCCGTCCACGACCACGCGGCGGGTGCCGTTGGCGAGGTGGAAGTAGACGAACGGCCGCACCGTGTAGAGCGACTGGTTGTAGGTGGCCTTCCAGTTCCAGTCGAACTCCCAGCTCCCGTCCGGCGTCGGCACCTGGAAGTCGCGCACGCGCCCCACCCACTTGAAGGCGTTGGAGTAGTACGCGGCCATCTGCTCCGCCGGGGGATAGGGCTCACTCATCGGCGGCACGGTGTGCGTCCACTCGCCGAGCGTCCAGCCGAAGAGCCGGTCGGCGTACTCGGCGTGCTGCTGCGAGTCGCCGCGGCCGTTCATGTCGAAGATCACGCCGCGCGCGCCGTCGGCCGCGCGCCCGTGGTCGGCGAAGGTGAGGCCGAGGTGGGTCTTGCCGATGCCGGTGGCGCCGTAGACCACGGCCAGGGTCCCGGACAGCAGGCCGCCGCCGAGCATCGCATCGAGCTGGGGAACGCCGGTGGAGACGCGCGGGGTCGAGGTCACGAGGCGGGATTCTACCATCGCGACGGGCGTCGTCATTGGGGCTCGGCGGCGCGACCCTTGGTCGCGAACTGACGCTCGTAGAGCGTCCGGAGCTCGTCCAGCGTCGTCGCTTGGCCGGGGGACTTGTCCTCGCGCAGGCGCGCGATGCGGGCGAAGCGCAGCGCCAGGCCGGACGGATAGGTCGGGCTGCGCTGGATCTCGTTGTACTCGACCTCGACGACGACCTCCGGCCGCACCCGCACGGTGTAGCCGTCGTCGCCGACGGCGAGCGCCCGGAGGCGCTCGGTCATCGCCGTGAACTCGGCGTCGGTCAGCCCCTTGAACGTCTTGCCAACCTCGGCGAAGCCCTCCCCGTCGCGCACGGCCAGGTGATAGTTCGACAGCCAGCCCACCCGCCGGCCGGAGCCGCGGTCGGCGGCCAGGATCACGCAGTCCACCGTCTCGGCCGCCTTGAGCTTGAACCAGCGCTTGCCGCGTCCGCCCGGCTCGTACGTCGAGTGCGGATCCTTGGCCATCACGCCCTCGTGGCCGGCCGCGACCGCCCGAGCCCGGAAGGCCTCGCCGGCGGCCACGTCGTCGACGAGGACGCGCTCGGCGAGGTGCCGGCCGCCGGTCACGCGCGTGAGCGCCTCCCAGCGCTCGGCCTGGGGTACGTCGATCAGCGAGCGGCCGTCGACGAGCAGGCAGTCGAAGAAGTGGAGCGCGAGCGGCATCTCGCGCGCCAGCGCCTCGACGCCGTGCACGCGACGGAAGCGCCGCATCAGCTCCTGGAAAGGCAGCGGCCGGCCGGCGCCGTCGAGCGCGACCACTTCGCCGTCGAGGATGAACGGCGCCCCCGGCAGCTCGCGCGTCACCGCGACGACGTCGGGCAGGCTGCGCGTGACGTCGGAGAGCCGCCGCGTCCAGATGCCGACGCGCTCGCCGTCGCGGTGAACCTGCACGCGAGCGCCGTCGTACTTGAACTCGAGCGCGGTGCGGCCACCGTGGGCGCGCAGCGCGGTGTCGAGGTCGGGCGCGATCTCGGCGAGCATCGGCAGCAGCGGCACGAACGGCCGCGGCGCCACGCCGGCCAGCGCCTCCTCCCCGCCCGCGCGGGCCAGCGCCGCCACCGCCGACAGGTCGCCCAGGAACAGCGCCGCCCGCCGCACGACGTCGAGGCTCGCGCCGGCGGCGGCCGCGATCGCCTCCAGCACCAGCCCGTGCGACACGCCCGTGCGGAGCTCGCCGCCGATGATGCGGCCCACGAACTCCCGTTCCTCGGCGGTGGCTCGCGCGGCCAGCTCGGTCAGGCGCGCCTCCCGCGTGCGCCGCGAGCCCGCCCCCGTCGCGTCGGCGACCGCCGCGAATGCGGCGCTGACGTCGTGCAGCGTGAGCGGCGGTCCGCCGCTCGCCGGCGCCACGCGCGGCAGGCCGCGCACGCCCAGCACGCGGGGATCGGAGGTGGGGAACGGATGCCCGGTGAGGAAGGCCACGGCGAGCTCCACCTCGTCCGGATCGACCGCGCTCAGGAACTCGGCGACGAGCCCCCGCTTGCCGAGGCGGCCGGGCGTCGCCTCGAGCCGACGTCCGAGCGCGGCGAACTCCGCGAAGGCGGTCATGCGCTCATTCTAGGCCGGGGCCCGCCATTGACTCCCCGTGCCGCGCCACACTAGGCTCGCTGTATGCGCCGCGTCCTCTACGACGCCGCCTCGCCGGCCGCTGCGGCGGCGGCCGCGCTGCTCGGCGATGAGTTCGACGTGAGGGCGTGGGCGCCCGAGGACACCGAGGGCGTGATCCTCACCTCCGACCCCGGCGGGCCCGCGTCGGGCCCGCGGACCCGGGTGATCGGCGTCGTGGACGCCTCGGCGCCGGGGCCGTGGCCGGTCGCCTGGTACGGCCTCGTGGCGGCCGGCGTCGGCGGCCCCGTGCTGGCCCGCACGGTGGCCAACGCGTTCGCCGATCTCGACGCGGCCGCCGATCGCGCGCGGCTCGAGCGCGAGCTCGGCGAGCTCAACGCCATCGGCATCCAGCTCTCTGCGGAGCGCGACCTCGACGTGCTGCTCGAGACGATCCTGACCAAGGCCCGGGAGATCACGCGCAGCGACGCCGGCTCGCTCTACCTGGTGGAGGACGCGCCCGACGGTGAGCGCCGCCTGCGCTTCGTGCAGGCGCAGAACGCCAGCGTGGCGATCCCCTTTCAGGCGGTCACGCTGCCGCTCGACGAGGCGAGCGTGGCCGGCTACGTGGCGCTCACCGGCGAGGTCGTGAACCTCGACGACGCCTACGCGCCGCCGCCGGGCTCGCGCTTCCAGATCAATCGCTGGTTCGACGATCAGGCCGGCTACCGCTCGAAGTCGATGCTCGTCGTGCCCATGCGCACGCCGCAGGGCGAGACGCTCGGCGCGCTGCAGCTCATCAACTGCTGCCCCGAGCTCGACGCGCCGCTGCGCTCGGCGGCCGACGTCGAGCGGCAGGTCCGGTCCTACGGCGAGCGCCACGTGCGGCTGGCCGGCTCGCTCGCCTCGCAGGCGGCGGTCGCGCTGGCCAACCGCCGGCTCTACGAGAGCATCAGCGAGCTGTTCGAGGGATTCGTGACGGCCTCGGTCACCGCCATCGAGTCGCGCGACCCTACCACGTTCGGCCACTCGTTCCGCGTGGCCGATCTCACCGTCGACCTGGCCCAGATCGTCGACCGCACGGCGCGTGGCCCCTACGGGGGCGTGCGCTTCACGGCGGAGGAGCTGCGCGAGATCCGGTACGCCGCCCTGCTGCACGACTTCGGCAAGGTGGGCGTGCGCGAGCACGTGCTCGTCAAGGCGAAGAAGCTCTACCCGGTCGACCTCGATCGGATCCGCCACCGGGTCGAGTTGCTGATGCGCGACCTCGAGCTCGGCGCCACGCGGCGCAAGCTCGACCTGGCGCTCCGGCGCGGCCCGAGCGGCTACGACGAGCCGGCGGCCCGCGTCGACGCCGAGCTGGCCACGGCCATCGCCGAGCTCACCGAGGCCCTCGACGTGATCGTCACGATGAACGAGCCCAGCGTGCGCTCGCAGGACTTCACGAGTCAGCTCCTGCGCATCACCGCGCGCGGCTGGGAGGACGACCGCGGCCGGCGCCGCACGCTGCTGACCCCCGAGGAAGCCGGCATCCTCTCCATCAACCGGGGCAGCCTCACCGACGCCGAGCGGCGCGAGATCCAGCAGCACGTCGTCCACACCTTCCAGTTCCTGGCCCAGATCCCGTGGACGCGCGAGCTCCGGCGGATCCCCGAGATCGCGCGCTCACACCACGAGAAGCTCGACGGCTCCGGCTACCCGCTCGGGATCACCGCCGAGGGCATCCCGGCGCAGTCGCGCATGATGACCATCGCCGACATCTACGACGCGCTGACCGCGACCGACCGGCCGTACAAGAAGGCCATGCGCGTCGAGCAGGCGCTGGACACGCTCCGCGACGAGCAGCGGGCGGGCGCGCTCGACGGCGCGCTCCTCGATCTGTTCATCGAGGCCCGCGTCTTCGAGCGAACCGACCGGCGATAGCTCAGGCCGCGAGCAGGTAGACCGTGGTGGCCCAGGCGGCGATGGCGGCCAGCGCGAGCGCCGCGCGGGCGATCTCGCGCGGCAGTGACGCCCTGTCCACGTGTTGAGTGGTTGCGGCGAAAAAAAGGGCGCGCGAACGCCGTCGTGCGATCAGGCGGCGCTGCAGCGATGGATACGAGATGGCGTAGGCGTTGTTCATCACGGCCTCCAGCATCGGCTTCGAACGGTCTCAGAACCCCCGCATCACGCCGACGACCTTGCCCAGGATGCGGACTCGGCGCTCGCTCGGATCGATCACGATCGGCGCCATCGTCGGATGCTCGGGCTTGAGGACGACGCGGACGCCGTCGCGCTGGAAGCGCTTGACGGTCGCCTCGTCGCCCGACTCGGACTCCACCAGCGCGACGACGATGTCGTTCGGCTGGGCGCTGTCTTGACGGCGCACCACGACGAGGTCCCCCTCGCAGATGTGGGCCTCGATCATGCTGTCGCCGCGGACCCGTAGCGCGAAGTGGTCCTCGGGGGCGCCCGGGAGGGCGCCCGGAGCGAGCGGCAGATCCCCCTCGCGGTTCTCCTCGGCCAGGAGCGGCTGGCCGGCGGCGATGCGACCCAGGATCGGAATGCTCCCCCCCGCCGCCCGTCCCCCCGCGGCCTCGCTCACGGTGAGAGCGCGGGCGGTGCGACCCGGCCCCGAGCGCCGTTGCAGCATGCCCTTGCGCTCGAGCGCGCGCAGATGATCGAAGGCGGCGCGCGGCGTGACCTTGAACTTCTCTCCGATCTCCCGCACGGTCGGCGGCACACCATGTCGCGCCGTGAAGGACCGCATGAAGTTCAGAACATCACGCTGCCTCGTCGTGAGCTCGCGCATGCCCTCGCCCCCTCCGCACCCGCACCATACTCAACCAGTGTTGAGCAGTCAAGAGAATAGTAGGTCCGGGCCAATTGAGCGGTCGGTGACGTCGCCGGAGAGTGGGCGTTGAACCCTAGCGAACGCGCTGAGGCGACTTCGGAACTAGCTCGATGCAACCCAGCTTGAAGTAAAGCGTTGTCGGACTAGGGAAGAGCACCGTTGTGCGATTGACGAGGAGCGCCACGTCTCCGCCGGGGCGCTCCGAGCCCGCATGGGGGGCCCTCCGAGGCCCCCCATCTGGTTAATCAGGCTCCCACGGCTCGCACGAAGGACACGTCCCGAAGCCCTGCTCGCGGGCCTCGGCGACGCGCTTGAAGTAGACCCGATCGATCTCCGTGATACGCGCAACCCACGTGCACTCGCGACGATGGAAGATCCGTGAGCCGCGCTTGGCGAGGAAGGGCTCGCCGTGCTCGGGCTCCTCGGCAGAGGTCGGCGTGGTCTCGGGTGTGACCGGCTCGAGCTCGGAGGGCAGCGGCGCCGGTGGCGACGCCTCGCTGACCGTCGTCGTGCTCGTGTCGGGCGGCGGCGGCGGATCGGGATCGTTGATGTGGAGGTTGCTCTCGACCGTGGAGCGAAACTCGTCGCTGGCCCGGCGGAACTCGCGCATCGCGCGCCCGACCATGCGCCCGAGCTCGGGCAGCTTCGAGGGCCCGAACACCAGGAGCGCGAGCACCCCGATGACGAGCATCTCCTGAAGCCCGATGTCGAACATGGCGCTAGGGTATCACGCGGCCGCACCACGGGGTGGCAGCGGGCGAAACCTTTCGTGAATTGAGAAGGGTCTTACCGTGAAGGGGCGCCGCCGGGGTCGGCCCCGGCGGCATTCGTTCAACGCAGGCGCGCCCTTGGCGCGGGCGGTGGGCCGAGGCATGCGCCTTGCTCGCCTGGCCCCATGACCGAGGAGATGCGAATGCTGCTGCGAGTACTGCACTACGGGATGCTGCTGCTGGTCCTCAGCGCGCGCGAGCGGTTCGTCCGCGCCGTCAGGAGGCCATGACCTCCTTGGCCTTTTCGTCCTTGTCCCCATCGTGAACGACGAGGCCGCACTGCACGATCTTGTACAGCAGCGCCTTGTAGCTGATCTGCAGGAGGCGGGCGGCCTTGGCCCGGTTCCAGTGCACGCGGTCCAGCACTTCCTTGATGGCCACGCGCTCAGCGTCGCGGGCGGCCTGCCGCGCAATGTCCTTCAGGCTGATCGGCGCGTCGGGGTTCGGGCGCGCATCGAGCGCGACCACCCCGGGCCGAGCGGCGGGCCGGGCCCCGTTGAGGTTGCCGACGATCTCCACGTGCACCGGCCGCGCGCTACCGAGCACCACGATGCGCTTCACCGCGTTCTCGAGCTCGCGGATGTTGCCCGGCCACTGGTAGTCGGCGAACGCGCGGATCGTCTCGGCGGGCACGTCGACGGCGCGCCCGTACTGCGCGTTGAACTTGCGCAGGAAGTGGTCGACCAGCACCGGGATCTCCTCACGGCGCTCGCGCAGCGGCGGGATGCGGATCTCGATCACGTTCAGCCGGTAGTAGAGGTCCTCCCGGAACTGGTGCGAGCGCATCGACGCCTCGAGATCGCGGTTGGTGGCGGCGATGAGTCGCACGTCGGTGCCGATGATCTTCTCGCCGCCGACCCGCGAGAACTCTCCGTCCTGCAGGACGTGCAGCAGCTTGGCCTGCAGCCGCAGCGGCATCTCACCGATTTCGTCGAGCAACAGCGTGCCCTGGTCGGCGGCCTCGAACTTCCCGGGCTTCTGGCGGTACGCGCCGGTGAAGGCGCCCTTCTCGTGGCCGAACAGCTCCGACTCCAGCAGCTCGCCCGGCAGCGCGGCGCAGTTGACCTTGAGGAAATGTCGGCCGGCGCGGGGCGAGGCCTTGTGGATCGCCCGAGCCACGACCTCCTTACCCACTCCGCTCTCTCCGCGCAGCAAGACCGTCGTGTTGGTGGCGGCAACCTTCGAGACCAAGTCACGAATCGGCTGCATCTTGCCGCTGCTGCAGAGGCCCAGGAGCGCGTCACTCATGTCGGTTGAATCCCCCTGTGGGTCTATGGTGTTCCGGTCCCTTGCCGTTTCCGGGTGCAGAGGTTTGCAGGGGGTGTGCCAAGCATTTACCCACTACGCCCTTCCAGTGATTACAAGCACTTTCGTGGCTGCCAGGTGGAAATATAGCTCCCTCTTTGTAGAAGATGGAAGGCGCTTTGTAAATACTGCAAGAATGGGGGAAATAAAATGGAGATCATGATCGTCGACGACGAGCCCCAGGTTGCCGAGGTCCTCGCCCGCTCCCTCACCCGCCAGGGGCACCACACCACGGTGGTCCACTCGGGCCAGGAGGCGCTCGACCGACTCAACTCCCTCGCCCTGGACGCGATGTTCCTGGACGTCTCCATGCCTGGCATGAACGGCCTCGACGTCATGGCGGAGGTGAAGCGACTCAAGCCCGCGCTGGCGGTGGTCGTCATCACGGGACACGCGACGGCCGACGAGGTCGAGCGCGTGAAGCAGCTGGGCGCGGTCGACGTCATCCAGAAGCCCTCGGCGCTGACGCACTACCACCGCGCGATCGAGCGGCTGCAGCCCAAAAAGGCCTACCCGGACGCGAATCAGCTGTGATAGAGGTTGGGGCGTGAACCGGCTCTGCAGCGGGGCGCTCGTGTGCGCGATGAGCGTGATCGCACTGGCGACGCCGGCGGCCGCTCAGTTCCCCCTCTTCCAGCAGCCCGGGCGTCCGGGCGCCTTCCTCGATCCCCAGGAGCTGCAGGAGCCGCGGAAGGCACCGTTCACTCTCGTCCCCTCGATCACGATCACGGGCGAGTACAACGACAACATCTTCATCGACAACGACAACAAGGTCTCCGACTTCATCATCGGCTTCACACCCGGTATCGCGCTGTCCCTCGAGCGCCCGACCTATCGCGTGGCGGCGGGCTACAACTTCACGTCCGAGATCTTCATGAAGGAGACCGACGAGAGCCACGCCTTCGACCGCCAGAACTTCTTCCTGGACAGTCTGTGGCGCGTCGACCCCTTCGTGACGCTCTACCTGACCGACGCGTTCGTGTTCAGCACCGACACCAACCTGATCTCGCGCGAGGGCGTCGCGACCGGTCGCGACCGCTCGTACAGCAACATCCTGGCCGGCGGTGTGGCGTGGCAGTTCGCGCCGCTGTGGCTGCTCCGCGGCGATGCGTCGTGGCAGGTGGAGCGCTTCGACGACAGCGATCTCGTCGACTCCGACGTCTACCGCGTCGGCCCCAGGCTCGAGCGCCGCTTCACGCCCCAGCTCACCGGTGACGTCGGCTACCAGTTCGGCTACTTCGACATCCAGCGCGAGCCGAAGACCACGACCCACACGCCTCTGGTCGGGGTGACCTGGCAGCCGACGGCGACGATCTCGCTCACGCTGCGGGGTGGTCCCTCGTTCGAGATCAAGGACGACGGCGACAGCCGCGTGACGCCGCAGGTGAACGCGAGCTATCGCCAGCGGATGCCCTTCGGGGGCATCGGCCTCGCCTACGACCGAGAGATCGGTACCGCCGGTGGCCTCGGCGGCACCACCGACAACCAGCTCATCTCCGGGTTCATCGACGTCACCACCCTGGCGCGAGGGCTCGTGCTCCAGTTCCTGCCGCGGTACTCGATCGTCGAAACTCCGGACAGCAACCGCATCGACGTGAAGTCCTTCACCATGGCCCTCCAGGTCTCCTACCGCGTGACCGCGTGGATGTCGCTGCTGGCCGGCTATCAGTTCTTCCGCCAGCGGTCGGACAGCACCGAAACGAGCAGCGCCGGCACTGCGCTCGCGAACGACGCCGACCAGAATCGCGTGTTCTTCGGCATCCAGTTCGGGTACCCGATCCGCTTCGATTGACTTACATGGGGGCCCCGAAATGGCCCCCAAACCCCCAACGCTCGTCGCGCCCCGGCTGAGCTGGGTCGCTCCTCGATCACGCGCTCCACCTTGGGGGCCCCGGGTGGCCCCCAGACCCCCAACGCTCGTCCCGCCCCAGCACAGCGCGCGCGCTCCTCGATCACCCGATCCACCCCGGGGCCCTCGGGCGGGCGCTGGACCTCATGCCGGCGCCGTTCTCGACATGGCCGTCAGGCTTGGCGTTTTGCGAATTGGGGCCATATGGCCCTAGGCATCTTGCAGGGGTTTGCACACGGGGGTTGCATGGCGCTACTGAGATTCCCGAATCCCATGGTGCGACTGTGTCGCAATCCTGCGGCAGGCTTGAGTGAAGAACACGCGATGACGCAGGTTTCCGCGCCCCCGTGCAGGGTTTGGCACTGCCCTTGCCCATTTTCGCCAATGGCCGGCAAGCACGCCGGCCAAGACCATGTCGACGGCGCAACGCTTTGCCTGGCTGGATGGCATCTCCACGGTTGGCGTGTGCGGCGCAGCCATCGCGCTGCTGCCACCGGGGGAGCCTCCTGCGGGGCTGTGGAGCGTGGGCACCCGCGTCGCCGTGGTGGCGTCCGTCTGCATCATCGCGTTCTACTACAACGACCTCTACAACTTCGAGGTCCCCCACGACGTCGGCCAGCTCTTCCGCCGCCTGTGCCGGGCGCTCGGCCTGAGCGCGCTGATCCTGGCCGGGGTCTACCTGCTGTTTCCCCGGATGATCCTCGGCGGCAACCTCGCGTCCTACGCGTTGCTGCTCACGCTCGTCTCCGTGCTCACCGTCCGCGTCGCGGTCTATTCGCTGGCGAAGCGGGCGCCGTTCTCCCAACGGGTGCTGCTCCTCGGCGGCGGCCCGCTCGCGGCCGAACTGGCCCAGCAGATCCGCACCCGACCCGATCTGGCCCTCCGTCTGGTCGGAACGCTCGGCCCGCCAGGGACCGGGCTGGCCGCGCTCCGCCTCGGCGACTACTCGGCCATCGTCGACGTCGTCCGTCGGCATCGCCCCGAGCGCATCATCATCGCCATGCCGGACCGGCGGGGCCGGCTGCCGGTCGCGGACCTGCTCGCCTGCCGGATCCGCGGCGTGACGATCGAGGAGGGGACGCACGCCTACGAGCGCTTCACGGGCCGCCTGGCCGTGGAGTCGCTCACGCCGAGCGCGCTGATCTTCGGCGACGGCTTCGGCGCCCGCCGCCTCCCGCTGGCCACGATGCGTGTGCTCTCGGTGCTGATCGCCGGTCTCACGCTCGTGATCACGGCGCCCCTCATCGCCGTCATCGCGCTGGCGATCCGCCTGGAGTCGCGTGGCTCGGCCTTCTTCATCCAGGAGCGAGTGGGGCTCTACGGGCGGCGGTTCCCCCTCATCAAGTTCCGCACGATGCTCGAGAACGGCCCCGGCGATGACTCGGTGTGGGGCCGTGACAACGAGAGCCGCGTCACCCGCCTGGGCGCCGTGCTGCGACGGTACCGGCTCGACGAGCTGCCGCAGTGCCTCAACATCCTGAGAGGCGACATGAACCTCGTGGGGCCTCGACCGGAGATGGCTGCCAACGTCGCCACCTTCGAGGCAGTCATCCCCTTCTACGGCTTCCGGCACGAGGTCCGGCCGGGGCTGACCGGCTGGGCGCAGGTGAAGGCGGGGTATTCGATGTCCACCGAGGAGGTGACTCGCAAGCTCTGCTACGACCTCTACTACATCAAGCACATGTCGCCCGCCTTCGATCTGCAGATCCTCTTCGACACCATCAAATTCGTCCTCAGCGGCAAGCGTCCCGGATGAGCCACGTCAAACGTTTACAGCAATCTGGCACCCCTCACCCCACTGTGGGCAGCGGCCCCTTCCGACGGGATCGTCCCGCGAGGGACGAAACGTGCGGAGGGTCTGGTTCGGCACGCCTCTTGCGGTCGGGGGTTGTCATGCGAATGAAAGATCCGCGATGAAGGTCACGAGCTTCGACGCCGCCTCGTCGTCCGCGTTCAGCGCGACCGGCCGCCACGTGCTGGTCGTCGAGAGCGATCCGGATCAGCGCCGCCGCGTCCTCACGCAGCTCGCCCACTGGGGCTACAGCCCCCTGGCGGCGGGCAGCGCGGAGGACGCGCTCGAGCAGCTGGGCCGCACCCGCGTGGTCTTCTCGCTCGTGGCCATCCGCCTGCCCGGCATGTCGGGCATCGAGCTGGTCCGGCGCGCCCCCGAGCTGGCCGAGTCGGGACCGATCATCATGATCGCGGATCCCGGCCACAGCGCCCAGATCGTCGAGGCGATCCAGGCCGGCGCCGATGACTTCATCCGCCGGCCCTACACCGCCGAGGACCTCGAGAACGCCATCCGGGCCGTGGTCGCTCGCCCGCGCCGCGAGACGGCGTCGGCGGTGCCGGCCGAGGAGAACGGCGAGCGGCTGCATCGCGAGCTGGCCCTCCTCGTGAGCCCCCAGATGCGCGAGATCCAGCAGGTCATCGAGCAGGCCGCCCGCGCCGACGTCACCGTGCTGGTGTGCGGCGAGACCGGCGTCGGCAAGGAGCTGGTGGCCCGGGCCATCCACGCCCACTCGCTTCGCCGACGCGCCGCATTCATCAAGGTCAACTGCGCGGCGATGCCTCGCGAGCTGCTGGAGAGCGAGCTGTTCGGCCACGAGCGGGGCGCCTTCACGGGGGCCCACCAGCGCAAGCCCGGCCGCTTCGAGCTCGCCGACGGAGGCACGATCTTCCTCGACGAGATCGGCGAGCTGCACGCGGCGCTGCAGGCCAAGCTCCTGCACGTCCTGCAGGACGGCGAGTTCTCGCGGGTGGGCGGCCGTCACAACATCCGCGTCGACGTCCGCACCATCTGCGCCACCAATCGCGACCTCGCCCGAGAGGTGGCCGCCGGCCGCTTCCGGGAGGACCTCTTCTATCGCCTCAACGTCATCAACGTCCTCGTGCCGCCGCTCCGCGACCGCCGCGAGGAGATTCCCGGTCTGGTCGAGTACTTCGTGCAGCGCTACTCGCGCGTCTTCAACGTCGTCGAGCGCGAGCTGAGCCCCGAGGTCATGCAGGCGTTCCTCGCCTACCACTGGCCAGGCAACATCCGCGAGCTCGAGAACTTCATCAAGCGGATGATCGTGCTCCAGGACTGGAACCTGGCTCGCACGCTGGTCGCGCCGGCGGCGACGCCGGCGGCCCCGGCCGCGCCGGAGCCGTTCGCCGCCACGAAGGGTCTGTCGCTCAAGGAGATCTCGCGGCGTGCGGTGCTGGAGGCCGAGCGCGAAGTCATCGGCCGCGCGCTCGAGCAGTGCCGATGGAACCGCGTGAAGACGGCCAAGATGCTCAAGATCAGCTACCGCGCGCTCCTCTACAAGATCAAGGACATGGGCCTCAAACAGGACCCGGCCGCGAGCTAGGGGACCGGTACCCATGGAGGATCGACTCATGGCAGGCAGATGGCTCCTCGTTTCTGTCGCGGTGCTGACCGGCGTGCTCCTCGTCGGCGACGCCGGCGCGCAGCAAGCCTCCACGCGGGCGACCGCGACTCCGCCGCCGGCCGCGACCGCCGTCGCCCCCGATTACGTCATCGGGCCCGAGGACATGCTGCAGATCTCGGTGTGGAAGAACGACTCGCTCTCGCGCCAGCTCCCCGTCCGCCCCGACGGCAAGATCTCGATGCCCCTCCTCCACGACATCCAGGCCTCCGGGCTCACTCCCATGCAGCTGCGCGACAAGATCACGGCCGGGCTGCAGGAGTACATGCCGAGCCCCGAGGTGTCGGTGACGGTGCTGGAGGTGCGGAGCTACCGCGTGTCGGTGCTCGGCGAGGTGCAGAAGCCCGGCGTGCTGCAGCTCAAGGCGCCGACGACGGTGCTGGAGGCCATCGCGCTCGCGGGCGGGTTCCGCGACTTCGCGTCGCCGAGCAAGATCGTCATCTTCCGCAAGAACGGGCGCGGCCAGACCGAGCGCCTGCGCTTCAACTACAACCGCGCGGTCGGCGCTGCTGGCGAGGACAACGTGACGCTGCGCTCGGGCGACGTGGTGGTCGTTCCCTGAGCGACGAGGACAACCATGGCGACCCCCCCGACCCTGCACGACGAGTCCGCGCGCGGCCTGGGCCTGGCGACGGTGCTCGAGGTCGTTCGCCGCCGCCGCATCCTGGCCCTGCTTCCCTGCCTGTTCGTCCTGGCCGCGGCGGCCTCGATCGCGCTCTTCCTGCCGAGCCTGTGGACGGCCAGGGCCACGGTGTTGATCACGCGCCAGGAGATCCCGGAGGCGCTCGTGCGGTCCACGCTCTCCACGGACCCCGAGGCGCGCCTGATGACGCTGACCCACGAGACGCTCGATACGCCCCGCCTGACGAAGATCATCGAGGACAACAACCTCTATCCCGCGATGCGCCGCTCGCGCTCGATGCCCGACGTCGTGGAGCGCATGCGGAAGGACATCAAGGTGGACGTGCAGGACGAGAAGGAGCGTCGGGGCCGCGAGTGGCGCTCCCTCGTGTTCACGGTGGCCTACACCGCCACCGACCCCTCGGTCGCCGCCAACGTGACCAACACGCTCGCCTCGCTCTTCAGCGCCGAGAACCGCCGGCAGCGCGAGGAGCAGGCGGTGGGGGCCACCCAGTTCTTCGAGACGCAGCTCCAGGAGCTGCGCACGCGCCTGTCCGGCCAGGAGCAGCGCATCACCGCCTACAAGGAGCAGCACCTCGGCGAGCTCCCCGAGCAGCGCGAGGTCAACCTGCGCACGCTCGAGCGGCTGCAGCAGCAGCTGCAGCTGGCCCACGAGAACAACCGCCGGGCCAGCGAGCGGCGCCAGATGATCACGCAGAGCATGAACGACCTCGACCTCGCCAGCGCCATGACCGGGACCGGCCCGGGCGCCAGCCTGGCCGGCCCGCCGGACTCGGCAGCCGCGCGCCTGGCGATCCTACGGAACGAGCTGGCCGCGCTGCAGACGACGTACAGCGACAAGTACCCCGACGTCATCCAGATGAAGGAGCAGATCCGCATCCTGGAGCGCCGGGTGGCCGACGAGGACAAGAAGCTCGCGGCGGTGCCGAAGGGCACGCCCAACGCGCCCGCCTCGCGGCAGGCCCGCGACCTGCGGCTCGCCGGGCAGAACCCCTACGTGCTGAGCCTGATGCAGCAGCTCGACCAGGCCTCGGTCGAGGCGAAGGCGAGCGCCGACGAGATCACTAACCTCAATCGCCAGATCGGCGTCTACCAGCGCCGGATCGAGATGACCCCGAAGCGCGAGCAGGAGCTGGCCCTGATCACGCGCGACTACGAGACCACGCGAGACCTGTTCCGCTCGCTGCTGGCCAAGCGCGGCGAGGCCGACGTCGCCGCCGACCTCGAGCAGCGGCAGAAGGGCGAGACCTTCCGCGTGATCGAGCCGGCCACGCTGCCCGAGCGGCCCGCCGGTCCGAACCGGTTGCGCCTGTTGCTGGTCGGCGTCGCGCTGGCGCTCGGCGCCGCCGGCGTCGCGGTCATCTTGGCCGAGCAGGTGGACACCTCGTACCGCCGGGTCGACGAGGTGCGGGCCACCGCCGGCGTCCCGGTGCTCTCGACGATCCCGCGCATCGTGACGGAGACCGACCGCCTCGGCGCCCTGCGCCAGCGGCGGCTGGCCGTCGTCGCGGTCACCGCGGGGCTGATGCTGGTCATCGGCACCTCGTTCGTCGTGGCCCACAACAACCAGTCGCTCGTCAGCCTCCTGACGCCCGACACGACGGCGAAGAGGTAGGGCCATGTACCTCCAGTTCTACGGTCTCCGCGAGGCCCCGTTCAGCCCGACGCCCGATCCGAAGTTCCTCTTCCAGTCGACGCGTCACCGCGAGGCGCTGGCGCAGCTGCTGTACGGCGTTCGGGAGCGCAAGGGCTTCATCGTCCTCACCGGCGAGATCGGCACCGGCAAGACCACCCTGCTGCGCACGCTGCTGAGCCGGCTCGACCGCGACACCCACGTCGCCTACATCCACAACTCCGCGCTCGAGATCGAGGGTCTCCTCGAGTACATGCTGCAGGACTGGGGGCTGAAGTCGACCGCCGCCACCCACGCCCAGCGGCTGTTCGAGCTCAACGAGTTCCTGATCGAGCAGCACCGGCAGGGCCTGAGCCCCGTGCTGGTCATCGACGAGGCGCAGAACCTCTCCCTCGCGACTCTCGAGGCGGTGCGGTTGCTGTCGAACTTCGAGACGACCAACCAGAAGCTGATGCAGATCCTCCTGGTCGGTCAGCCCGAGCTGCGCGACAAGCTCAACACCGCGGATCTGCGTCAGCTCAAGCAGCGCATCGGGCTGCGCTGCCACATCGGTCCGCTCTCGCCCGAGGAGACGCGCCTGTACATCCGCCACCGGCTGCGCATCGCCGGCGCCTCCGACGCCGGCATCTTCACCGACGCCGCCATCCAGCGGATCACCGAGTACAGTGGGGGGACGCCGCGCATCGTCAACATCGTCTGCGACCACTGCCTGCTCTCCGGCTTCGCCGACAGCAAGCGCCGCATCGACACGGGGGTCGTCGACGAGGCGGTCGAGTACTTGGAAGAAGGCGAGCGACCGGAGTGGAAGCGGAGTCGGCAGACCCGGCTGGTGCCGGGCCGCGGCGTCGTGTGGGCCGCCCGCGGCGGCGTCGCCGCGCTCGTGGTCCTCCTCTTGCTGCTCCTCGTCTTCGCGGTCAACACCACCGGCTGGTTCGGCCACGCGCTGCCATAGGAGGCCCACGTGAGCAAGTTCTTCAAGGCGCTGGAGAAGGTCGAGCACGAGCGTGAGGCCGCGGCGGCCGCCGAGGCACAGGCGGCGGCGCAGGCTCCGTCCGACACGGGAGCCCCGGCCTCCGAGCCCGTCGCTCGTCCCGTCAGCGCGGCCGCAGCCGAGGCTCCGCCGGCCCCTCGTATCGAGCCGACGCGTCACGTCGAGCCCGCGCCGCGGGTCGAGCCCACGCTTCGCACCGAGCCCGCGCCCCGCACCGAGCCCCCGCCGCGCGTGGAGCCCGCGCCTCGCCCCGAACCCACGCCGCGCCCGGAGCCCGCGCCGCGCACCGAGCCCACACCACGCGTGGAGCCCACGCCTCGTGTGGAACCGATGCCTCGCGTCGAACCGCCGCCGCGGGTCGAGCCCGCACGTCGGTCCGAACCCACACCTCGAGTCGAATCGACGCCTCGTGTCGAGCCCGCACCACGCGTCGAGCCGGCGCCACGCGTCGACCCCACGCCGTCGTCGACGCCCTTCGCGCGGCCCCCGGTGCGGCCCCCGGTCTACGGCTCGCCGATCGCGCGCGAGCGGGGGGCACGACACCGCTTCGCCTGGCAGATGGAGCCGGCCACCGGCACCGAGACCGGCGACATCGACGATCACCTCGTGAGCCTGCTCGAGCCCACGAGCTTCGCCGCCGAGCAGTACCGCGCCGTGCGCCTCGCCATCGAGACCCTGCACCACGAGCGCGGCACCGGCGTGGTCGGCGTCGCCAGTCCGGGGCGCGGCGAGGGGCGGACGATGACGGCGCTGAACCTGGCCGGCGCACTCGCGCAGGCCTCCGACGCGCGCGTGGCCCTGGTCGAGGCCGACCTGCGGCATCCCTCGGTGGCCGGGTACCTCGGCCTGCCGGTCGGGCGAGGGCTCTCCACGTACCTGGTCGACACCACGATGACCGTGGACGACGTGGTGCAGCGGCCGGCCTCGATCGCCTTCTCGGTACTGCCGGCCGGCTCCGCCTCGTCGATGCCGTACGAGCTGCTGAAGGCCCCGCGGATGGGCGCGCTGATCACCGAGCTGCGGCGGCGGTACGACTACGTCCTCGTCGACACGCCCTCGGCCCTGCCCTTCCCCGACGTCGGGATCCTGCGCGACCTCGTCGACGGCTTCATCGTCGTCGTGCGCGCCAACCGTACCCCGCGCGAGCAGCTCCAGGACACCATGACCGTGCTAGGTCGGCAGCGGACGCTGGGCCTGATCTTCAACGACGACGACCGCACGGGCGTCCCCGCCTTTAAGGAGCAGGGCGAGGCGCGCTGGCGGCGCCTGGTGCAACGGCCGGTCGGAGCAGCGCGTGGCTGACGCCGCGCTGGTGAACGTCCTCACTGTGGACGTCGAGGAGTACTACCACGGCATCGAGTTCGGGCGGCTCGACGCCGAGGCCCAGGGGCGCCTCCCGAGCCGGGTGGTCGCGCAGACCGAGCACCTGCTCGACGTGCTCGACGCCCACGGGGCCCGGGCCACGTTCTTCACGCTCGGCCTCGTCGCCCACCGCTTCCCGCGTCTCGTGCGCGCCATCATCGCCCGCGGTCACGAGCTGGCCTCGCACGGCTGGGACCACACGCCGGTGTGGGAGCTCGACCCTCACGGCTTCCGGCAGGACGTGCGGCGCGCGCGGCACGCGCTCGAGGCGGCCTCGGGCCGGGCCGTGCGTGGCTACCGGGCCCCGAACTACTCCATCCGGCCCGACGATGCGTGGGCGTTCGCGATCCTCGCCGAGGAGGGTCACACCTACGACTCGAGCATCCATCCCATCGCGCACGACCGCTACGACGCCCCGGGCTCCCCGCGCTTCGTCCACGAGCTCCCGGGCGGGCTGTGGGAGGTCCCTGTCGGTACCGCCCGCGCCCTCGGCGCCAACGTCCCGGTCGGCGGCGGCTTCCTCCGCCTCTTTCCCGCGACCCTGATCCGCGACGCGATCGCGAGCGTCAACCGTCGCGAGCGACAGCCGCTCGTGCTCTACGTCCATCCCTGGGAGCTCGACGCCGCCCAGCCGCGGCCGCCGATGCCCTGGCGCGACCGGTTCCGTCACTACGTCGGCCTGGGTCGCGCCGAGGCGAAGCTGCGCGCGCTCCTCTCGGCGTTCCGCTTCACCACGATCGAGGACGCGCTGGCTCCAGTCCGTCTGGCCCCCGCGGTCGCGCGCGCGTCCTAGGCCCCATGCGCGTCCTGATGGTGACCACCACGCCGCCACATCTGCCGACGCACGAGCGCGCCCGGGTGGCGCCCGCCGCCCTGCTGAAGCACCTCGCGTCGCACCACGCGATGAGTGTCGTCGCCCCCGAGGCGTCGGGTCAGACGCCGGCCCAGCGTGCGTGGCCGACCGCGCTCGGTGTTCGCACGATCCGCGTGCCGGGCGAGCGGCTTCGGCGGCCCTTCGGGAGCGGAGCGCCCGCAGGCCTGCCCGCGCTCGCGGAGGCCGTGCGCCGGTTGATCGCCACGTGGGCACCCGACGTCGTCCACCTCGACGGCGTCCTGCTGGCCCCCCTCGCCGCCGAGGTGTCCGTGCCCACCCTGCTGAGCTGTGGCGAGTCCGGCGTGCGGCGCGCGCGCGAGGCGCGGGGCCACGCCCGTACTCCGCGGGCGTGGGTGCGCGCGCAGCTCGACGAGCGCCTCGAGGCCGACTGGGTGCGGCGCTGGCTGCCCGCCGCCGCGCGGTGCGTCGTCCCGACCGAGGCCGACCGCCTGACGCTCGCCGAGCACGTGCCCTCCGACCGGATCGACGTCGTCCCTCCCGGGATCGACACCGCGCTCTACGCCCCGCGCCGCGGTGGCGAGCGCGGGCGTCTCGTCTTCGTGGGCGCGCTCGACCGCCCGTCCCACCTCGAGGCGGCCCGGCGTCTGGCCAGCCGCGTGCTCCCCCGGGTGCGCGCGGACGTGCCGCACGCCGAGCTCGTCATCGCCGGCGGTGGTCCGTCGCCCGCGCTCCGCGCGCTGGCAGCGCTGCCGGGCGTGCGGGTGACCGGGGCGGCGCCGGATCTTCGCCCCACGCTGTGGAGCGCGGCGGTGGCGCTCGTGCCCGCCGAGGCCGGGCCCGGCGCGGACGCGGCGCTTCTGGAGGCGATGGCGCTCGGGACGCCCGTGGTCTCCGCCCACTGCTGCCTCTCGGGCTTCGAGCACGTGCTGGCCGATCAGCACGTGCTCGTGGCCGAGGACGACGCCGAGACCGCAGCGGCGGCGACGCGGCTGCTGCGCGAGCCCGTCGTGGCGGCCACGCTGGCCGTCCACGCGCGACACCTGGTGGAGCGCCGCTACACGTGGGCGTCGGTCGCCCGGTCGTACGAATCGCTGTGGGACCGAGTCACCACTCCGCGGCCGGTGGCCGTCGCCGCATGACCGCCCGCGAGCTCGGCGCTCCGACGTCGCCCCTGCTGGTCGGTGTGGCCGGCGGCAGTGGCAGCGGCAAGAGCAACCTGGCGCGCGCGCTGCTCGCAGCACTCGGGCCCACGCGGACGGCGCTGCTCGAGCACGACGCGTACTATCGCGACCGCTCCACCGTGCCGCCCGACCGTCGCGCCACGCTCGACTTCGACACGCCCGACGCGTTCGACCAGCGGCTGTTCCTCGAGCACCTCTCGGCGCTGCGCGCGGGGCTCCCGGTCCGCCCGCCCGTCTACTGCTTCCGGACCCACCGCCGCACGGGCACGGCGGCGGTCGTGGTGCCCCGGCCGATCGTCCTCGTCGAGGGCATCCTCCTGCTCTGGGAGCCCGCGGTGCGGGCCATCCTGGATCTCACGATCTACCTGGACGCGCCCGAGCGCGTCCGCCTGGAGCGCCGGCTCGCGCGCGACGTGGCGGAGCGCGGCCGCTCGGCCGACGTCGTCCTCACGCAGTTCGCGACGACCGTGCGCGAGGCGCACCGCACGTACGTCGAGCCGACGCGCGCGATGGCCGATCTCGTGCTCAGCACGACCGGGCGGATCGAGCCCATCGCCGAGATCGCCGCGGCCGTGATCCTCGACCGCTTCGCCCGGCGGGGCGGCGACCGGGCGCGGATCGCCTCGTGAGCCGGGCGGCGCTCTGCCGCGAAGCGGGCGCCGACGCCGCGGTCGCGGCCGCCGTCGACCGATGTGTCCGCGTCCTGCGCGAGCGGCTGGGCCAGCGCCTGGTCGGGGTCGTGCTCACCGGCAGCTTCGCACGGGGCGAGGGCACCGTGGTGCCCGTCGAGCGGCACCTGCGTGTCCTGGGCGACATCGAGTTCCTCGTGATCCTGCCCCGCGGCCGTGACTACCGCGCGCTACGCCCGGCGCTCGCCGGCTGGGGCCGGCAGGTGAGCCAGGCGCTCGACGAGCAGAGCGTGCGGGTCGACGTGGAGTTCGGTCCGGCCGAGGAGGCCTACCTGAGACACCGCGCGCGGCCCTCGATCTTCGTCTACGACCTGCGGCGCCACGGGCGCGTCGTCTGGGGGCCGCCCGACCTGCTCACGCGCATCCCGCCGTTCGGGACCGGCGACATCCCGCGCGAGGACGCGCTCCATCTCGTCTTCAACCGCGCGATCGAGCAGCTCGACGCCTGGGATCGCGTGGGCACGCTGAGCGGCGAGGCGCTCCTCGACGTCGCCTATCAACGCCTCAAGCTGCGGCTCGACCTGGCCGGCTCAGCGCTGGCGTTCGCGGGCCGCCACGTCTCCACGTACGCCGAGCGGCCCCGCGCCTTCGCGGCGCTGCTCGCCGACACACCGGCGCTGGCGACGCTGCTGCCGGCCGGCTTCACCGCCGAGCTGGAGCACGCGGCCCGCGCAAAGCTGACGCCGACGCTCGACGACGTGCTGCCGGGCTCGCCGCCGGCGGGCCCCCGGGCGTGGGTGCGCGCGGAGATCCGTCGCGCGGTGCCGGCGGTCGCGGCCGTGCTGCGGTGGGAGCTCGGACAGCTGATGGGCTGCGACGGGCCGCTGCCGTCGCTGCTCGAGCGCTGGGTCGCCGCCCAGCCGTGGCGCCGTCGCGCCCGGCCGTGGGCGAAGCTCGCACTGCACCCGATGCCCTCGCCGGTGCCGCTCAGCGTGCGGCGGGCGGCGCACCTCGCCGCGCGCTCGACGCCGCGCGCGCTCACGTACGCCGCCGGCGCGACGGCCTACCTCGCGCTCAGCGACGACGGGCCGGCCTCGGGGGCCGCCGAGCGCCTGCTCCCGCTCGGCGGGACGCCCCCGACGAGCGCCGCCGACGAGCGGGCGGCGATCACCACGTTCTGGCGCTGGTGTATTCGCAACGACTGAGCAAGGGAGAGTCCATGTCGGCACCGCTGTCGATCTACGTCCTCGTGGACGCGCTCGGGTGGGAAGTCCTCCGCGGCCGGCCCTTCCTCGACGACGTGCTGGTCGAGCGTCGCTGGCTCGTGACGATCCTCGGCTACTCGTCGGGGGCGATTCCCACGCTCCTGTCGGGGCTGCCGCCGAGCCAGCACGGCCACTGGAACCTCTTCTACCGCGACCCGGCGCGCTCGCCGTTCCGGTGGACGCGGCCGCTCGGCGCGCTGCCGCGGCCCCTCGTCGAGAACCGCGTGAGCCGCCGCGCGCTGAAGATGGTCGCGCGCCGTCTGTCGGGGTACCGCGGCTACTTCTCGCTCTACGACTACCCGGTCGCGCATCTGGCCCAGTTCGACCTCACCGAGAAGCGCGACATCTATCAGCCCGGCGGCATCGACCGGCGCTCGCTCTTCGATGACATGACCGAGGCCGGCATCCCGTACGAGTGCTACAACTACCACCGCCACACCGACGCCGAGATCCTCGCGCTGGCGCCCGAGCGCGCCGCGCGCACCGACGCCCGCGTGCTCTTCCTGTACCTGTCGGGCCTGGACCACCACCTGCACTTCCACGTCCACGAGCCCGACGCAGTGACCGCCACCGTCGCGTGGTACGAGGCCGGGCTGCGGCGCGTCTGGGAGGCGGCGGCGCGCACCGGGCGCGACGTGCGGATGTTCGTCTTCTCCGACCACGGCATGACGCCGATCCGGTGGACCCACGACCTGCGCCGCGACGTGCAGGCGCTGGGGCTGCGGGTGCCCGACGACTACCTGCCCGCCTACGACTCGACCATGGCGCGCTTCTGGGTGTGGTCCGAGCGCGCGCGGGCGGCGCTGACGGACGTGCTGACCGACCATCCGTGCGGCACGCTGATGACTCCCACCGAGCTGCAGCGCCTCGGCGTCTGGTTCGACGACGACCGTTACTACCAGATGCTCTTCCTCATGAAGCCCGGGATCCTCCTGTGTCCGAGCGACATGGGCACGGTGCGCTTCGCCGGGATGCACGGCTACCACCCCAGCGAGCCGACGGCGGACGCGGTGCTGCTCGCCACGGTGCCGGTCGACAAGGGCGTCGACCACATCACCGGCGTCCGCAGCGTCCTGCTGGAGGACCTCGGGCTCGTGGCCCGCGAGCGCGTGGCGTGACGCCGATCCGTCTGCTCTTCGTCCTCACCTCGCCCGTGCGCGGCGGAGTCGAAGAGGTCGTGCTGGCACTCCTGCGCCGCCTCGACCCCGACGAGTTCCGGCTCGCGGTGGCGGCGCCCCGCCCGCTCCTCGACGCCTTCGGTCCCGACCTGACCGGCATCCGCGTCGCGGCCGAGGCCGTCGCCGCCGAGAGCCTGCGCCAGCGCCGCGAGGTCGCGCGACTGTCGGCCTTCATGGCGCGCTTCCGGCCCGACGTCGTGAATTCGCATCTCTTCCGCTCCACGGCGATCGCCGCGCCCCTCGCCCGCTGGCACGGCGCGCGCGCCGTCGAGACCTACCACGGGCGCGAGGGCTGGCGGCGCGGACCGGCCCGCCTGCGCTTCCTGCCCGACCGCATGGTCGGCCGGCTCCTCGACCGCGTGATCGCGGTGTCGGAGGCGGCGCGCGACTTCCTCATCCGGACCAAGGGCTACCGCGCCGAGGCGATCACCGTCGTCCCCAACGGCCGCGACCTGTCCGTCTTCGCCCCTGGCCGCGCGCGCGCCGCCGCCCGCAAGGAGCTGGGGCTCGACGAGACGGTGCCGCTCGTCGGCGTCGTGGGACGGCTCGAGGCGCAGAAGGGGCACGCCCACCTGCTCGACGCGTGGCCCACGGTGATCCGCGAGTTCCCGGACGCGCGCCTCCTGCTCGTCGGCGAGGGCTCCCTGCGCGGGCCGCTCGAGGCGCAGGCCGCCGCGCTCGGCGTCGTCGGCTCCGTGATCTTCGCCGGCTTCCGTCCCGACGTGCCGCGCGTGCTCGACGCCATCGACGTGCTCTGCCTGCCCTCGCTCTACGAGGGCATGCCCCTCACCGCCATCGAAGCCGCGGCCATGGCGCGGCCGGTCGTGGCCACCGCCGTCGACGGCACGCCCGAGGTCGTCCGCGACGGCGACACGGGGCGCCTGGTGCCGCCCGCCGATGCGCCCGCGCTGGCGCGCGCGCTGCTCGACGTCCTGCGCGATCCCGCCGGCGCCCGCCGCATGGGCGCGGCCGGCCGCGCGTGGGCGCTCGGCCGCTTCGACCTGCAGCGCCAGGTGGCCGCCACCGCGCGCGTGTACCGGAGCGTGGCGTGACGCTGGCGACGGCGGCGTTCTGGGCAGTGGCGGCGCTGCTCGCGTACACCTGGCTCGGCTATCCGCTCCTGCTGCGCCTGCTGGCCCGGCGTCGCCCGGCGCCGCCGCCCGAGCCTACAGTCACGCCGTCCCTGTCGGTGATCGTCGCGGCCTTCAACGAGGCGGACTGCATCCGCGAGAAGATCGACTCGACGCTGGCCCAGCGCTACCCCGCCCAGCGCCTGGAGATCATCGTCGTCTCCGACGGCTCGACGGACGCCACCGACGCCGTCGTGGCGCGCCACCCCGACCCCCGCGTGCGTCTGATCCGCCAGGAGCCGCGCGCCGGGAAGTCGCCGGCCCTGAACCGGGGCGCCGCGGCGGCGCGCGGCGAGCTACTCGTCTTCACCGACGCCAACGCGTTCTTCGCCCCCGACGCCCTCGCCCGCCTCGCCGCGCCCTTCGCCGACCCGGGCGTCGGACTCGTGACCGGCCACGGGCTCTACACGGCCACAGCCGGCGATGCCCGCGCGGTGGCGAGCGGCTACCTACGTTACGAGGCGCTGCTGCGGTCCGGCGAGAGCGCGCTCGGCTTCCAGGCCAGCGCCGACGGGGCGATCTACGCGCTGCGGCGGCGGCTCTACCGGGAGCTCGACGCCGCGGAGGTCAACGATCTCCTGCATCCGATCCAGGCCACGCTCGCGGGGTTCACCTCGCACTTCGATCCCGCCGCCTACACCGTCGAGCCTCCCTCGCGCGACGGAGGCCAGGAGTTCCGGCGGCACATCCGCATCGTTGCCCAGGGCATGTACCTGCTACGCCGGTGGCTGCCGCCGCTCGTCGCTGCGCGGTGCTGGGGTGCGGTGTGGATGCTCGTCTCCCACCGTGCCCTGCGCTGGACGACCGCGTCGGCGCTGGCCGTGCTACTGACGACGAACCTGATCCTCCTCGACCGGAGTCCGCTCTACGCGTTCACCCTCGGCGGTCAGGCCGTCTTCTATGCCCTCGCCCTCGCTGGCTGGGCCGCCGAGCGCGCCGGGCGCCGGCTCGGCACGCTCGCGGTCCCCTACTACTTCTGCCTGGTGGCGGCCGCCGGCGTCGCGGGCTTCCACCGCTTCCTGCGCGGCGGCGCCCAGGCCGTGTGGGCGCCGGCGGGGTCCCGGGTCACCGAGCGCGCGGCATGAACGTCCGGCGCGCGCTGGCCAGGAACACCGCCTGGTACGCGTTCGTCACCGGCGTCGGGCTCGTCTCGGGGCTCCTGATGTCGGTGCTCCTCGCCCGCGGCCTCGGCCCCACGACGATGGGGAACCTCTCCTACGTGATGTGGGCCGAGCGCACGCTCACGGCCGTCGCCACGCTCGGCTACACCTTCGCCACCGTCCGCTACACCGCCGAGGCGTTCGCGCGGGGCGACCTGGCGCGCGCCGGCGGCGTCGTGCGGCTGTTCATGCGACGGCAGCTGGCGACGACCGCCCTCGTGACGGCGGTCGCGGTTCCCCTCGTGCTGACCTTCGCGGACGCCGACCTCAAGGCGCCGCTGCTGGCGGTGGTGGCCACGTTGTTCGTGATCACGATCGAGGGCATCTACACCCACGCGCTGCAGGGCGCCCAGCGCTACGACGTCACGGCGCGGACCAGCACGATCAAGATGGGGCTGCAGCTCGTGGTGGCGTTCGTCGCCGTTCGGGCCGGCGCCAGCCTAGCGACCCTGATCGCCGGCATGGGCCTCACCCTCGTCGTCTCCTGCCTGATCCAGCGGCAGCGCGTGCGGGCCATCTACGGCGGCGCCGAGCAGCCGCCGGCCGCGATGACGGCCGACGTGCGCGCGTACCTGCTGCCGCTGTCGATCGTCGCCGTGCTCGACACGATCGTCTGGGACCGCTCGGAGGTGTTCTTCCTCGGGCTCTACGCCACGTCCGAGGACATCGCCTTCTACAGCCTCGCCTTCGGGCTGGCGACACGGATCATGATCATCCCGGGCATCGCGGTCGGCGCCCTGCTGCCGGCCTTCGCCGCCCTGCACGGCCGGGGCGATCCCACCGAGTTCGGCCTGCTCTACGAGAGCGTCCTGCGGTACGTCGCGCTGGTCGGCGCCCCGCTGGCGGCGCTGGTCGCCGCCCTGGCTCCCTCGCTCGTCGCGTGGCTCTACGGCGACGCCTACCTGCCGGCCGCCCCGCTCGTCGGCGTCCTCGCCGCGGTGGCGCTCCTGTCGGCGCTGCGACAGGTGGCGTGGGCGGCGCTGCGCGGCGTCGGCGACCGACGATGCGCGCTGATCGCGACCGCGGCCGGGGCCGTCGTCAACATCGCGCTGGCGGCGCTGCTCATCCCGCGATGGGGCACGACCGGCGCCGTCGCGGCCAACGCCGCGGCCCAGATCACCGCCACGGTGTGGGCCTTCGTCGGCATGGCGCGGGCGCACCAGGTCCGGTTCCCGACCCTGGACATCGCGAAGACGGCGCTGGCCGGTCTGCTCGCGTGGTTCGTCGCCTGGGAGCTCATCGGCGGCGTCCACGACGTGACCCGCCTGGCCATCGCCGGCACCGCCGGCTTCTCCGCCTTCGTCCTCGTGTGCGTGCCCGCCGGCCTGCTCGGCGCGCGCGAGTGGGCGCTGGTCGCGACCTCGACCCGGCGGCTGCTGCGCGCCCCCGGAGCCGCGCCGTGGTGAGGCGCGCGCCGGCCGCCATGCCCGAGGCGCGGATGACCGTGTCCGTGATCATGCCGACCAAGAACCGCGCCGAGCTGCTGGGCGTCGCCGTCCGCTCCCTGCTCGCCCAGAGCATGCCGGTCGACGAGCTGATCGTGGTGGATCAGAGCGACGGCGAGGCGGGACGGGAGCTCATCACGGCCCTCGTGGCGGCGGTGCCGGGCGCGCGGCGGCCGCGCCTGGACTACGTGCTCGACCCCCGGATCAACGGCGCCGCCGCCGCCCGCAACACCGGCCTCGACCGCGCGAGCGGCGACATCCTCGTGTGCTGCGACGACGACGTCGTGGCCGACCCGCACACCGTCGAGCGGCTCCTCGCCCACTACCGGGCCGCGCCGGAGTGCGCGGGCCTGGCCCCGGTCATCACGAACTACGACGCGCCCGGCGGCCTGCATCGCCTGCACCACCGCGTGTTCCTGCGCGGCTCCTTCCGGGACGAGCGGCAGCCGGTGTACTGGCACTGGCGGCGCTACGACGAGCCCACGCGGGTGCCGGTGCGCATGTTCACGGGCGCCATGATGTCATTCCGTCGCACCGCCCTCGCCGGCGTCCGCCACGACGCCCGCTACCGTGGCGCGTCGATCGGCGAGGACATCGACCTCTGCTGGACCCTCGGGCGCCGCGGCGCCCGCCTGGCCATCGCCACCGATGCGCGCATCGTGCACAACCGCGCCCCGCGTCCCGCCGCCCGGACCGAGGAGGTGCAGATCGCGAGCTGGGGCTTCCTGCGCGACAAGCACCTGCCGAGGACCCTCGCGACGCGCGTGGCCTTCGCGTGGTTCGTGACCGGCGTCTTCGTCGCCGCGGCGTTCGGCGCCCTCCGTGATCGCACGCTGGCGCCGCTGCGCTCGGCGCGGGCCGGCCTCCGCGCCCTGCGCACCGACCACGCGGACTCGACCTTCCTGAGCCCCACGCCGAGCCAGCATCGCCGCGCCTGACGCGGTCGCCCCCGAGCGCCGGAACGCCGTGGGGTAAGCTCGGGCCGAAGTCCAATCCGGGCGACGAGGGGCGCGATGGGCAAGCGCGTGGACGGCAAGGCGGCGATCGTGGTCGGCGGCGGGCAGACGCGAGGCGAGACGGTGGGGAACGGACGGGCAACGGCCCTGGTGCTCGCGCGCGAGGGCGCGCAGGTGCTCGTGGTCGACCGCGACCTGGCCTCCGCGCGCGAGACCGTCGACATGATCACGGGCGAGGGCGGGCAGGCCTGGCCCTTGGAGGCGGACATCACGAGCGAGGACGCCGTGCGGCGCCTCGTGGCCGCGGCGCTGGAGCGCTTCGGCCGGATCGACCTCCTGCACAACAACGTCGGCGCCAGCCTCGCGCTCGGCGACGCGCCCGCCACCGAGCTCACGGTCGAGGCCTTCCAGCGCAGCTTCGACCTCAACCTCAAGGGCATGTGGCTCACCTGCAAGCACGCCCTCCCCGCCCTGCGCGAGGCCCACGGCTCGATCGTGAACATCGCCTCCATGGCGGCGCGCAACGCCTACCCGCTGGTCGGCTACAAGACCACCAAGGCAGCCGTCGTCGCGCTCACCGAGAACCTCGCCGCCGGCAACGCCCGCTACGGCGTCCGCGCCAACTGCATCCTGCCCGGCCTGATGAACACGCCCATGGCGATCGAGGCGCGGGTCGCGCAGGGCACCAGCCGCGAGGAGGTCATCGCCTCCCGCGACCGCCGTGTCCCGCTCGGCCGCCGGATGGGCACCGGCTGGGACGTCGCCTACGCCGCGCTCTACCTGCACTCCGACGAGGCCGGCTTCGTCACGGGCGTCTCCCTGGCGTCGACGGGGGAGAGGGGGTGAGCTGGGGCAGCTGAGGCCACCTGTGAGAAAACTTTTGCCTTGACCTCCCCGGGCGCGCTGCCCAGAGTATTTTGCTGGCACGACGCTGCCTTGGTCGCGCCCACATCGGGGGGTCAGGAACGATGGACAACAGGTGGCTCGGCGGTGTCGTGGCGGGCGTGCTCGGGACGATCCTGGCGCTGGGGGCGCCGGCACACGGTCAGGGCATCACGGACATGAAGAAGGGCGAGGGCGGCAGCGCCGTCCAGGGGTCGGCCGGCCCGGGCGGCTCCTCCGATGCGGCCTCGGACCTCGAGCGCTGTGACAACCCCATGGGCACCGTGGCCGTCGTCGAGCCGCAGAGCCACGTGCTGCACGGCCTCTCGCGCTATCGGCTCGGCTCGCCCACCGGCCTCATCCGCCTGATGATCCAGCAGTCGAACTGCTTCCTCGTAGTCGAGCGCGGCGTGGGCATGCAGAACATGATGCAGGAGCGCGCGCTGGCCAAGGGCGGCGAGCTGCGGCAGGACTCCAACATGGGCGGCGGCCAGATGGTGACGGCCGACTACGTCATCACCCCCGCGGTCGTGTTCTCGGAGAACAACGCCGGCGGCGTGGGCGGGGCGCTCGGGGGCGCGGTCGGCGGCCTCTTCGGGCGCGGCGCCGGCGCCCTGGCCGGCGGCGTGGCCGGCGGGCTCCAGTTCAAGGAAGCCCAGACCAGCATGCTGGTCGCCGACGCGCGGTCCGGCATCCAGGTCGCCGCGGCCGAGGGCAGCGCGAAGAAGTCCGACTTCCGGCTCGGCGGACTGCTCGGCGGCTTCGGCGGGGGCGCGGCCGGGGCGGCGGCGCTCGGCGGCTACAGCAACACGAACGAGGGCAAGGTCATCGCGGCCAGCTTCGCCGACAACTACAACGGCGTGGTGCGCTCGATCCGTGGCAACCCGAGCCTGCAGCGCAAGGTCGGCACGCTGGCCACCGAGGCGGGCACGCAGACCAAGTCCGGCGCCGTCTTCAATGAGGGCGACGTGCTGCGTCCGAAGATCGCCAACGTGAAGCTGCTCAGCAAGCCCGCCGACGACGCGCCCTCGACCGGCCTGCTGACCAAGGCGGACGAGCTCATCTTCATGGGCAAGGAGCAGGACGGGTTCGTCAGCGTCGAGACGAGCAAGGGTGCCGGCTGGGTGAAGAAGGTCCTCATCACGAAGTAGCCAACTTCGCGAGAAGCTTGGGGTCCGGGTCGACGCCGAGACCCGGGCCCTGGGGCACCGCGATGCGGCCCTGGCGGGGGTGGATCGCCTCCCCGAGCGGGTTCTCGGCGAAGTCGCAGTAGAAGCGCTCCACCAGCGTCTCGCGCGGCATCGCCGCGATGCAGTGGATCGACGCCAGCAGCCCCGGCCCGAAGTACGCCGAGTGCGGCACCACCTCCACCCCGAACGCCTCGCCGAGCGTCATGACCCGGCGGAGCTCGGTCACCCCGCCGATCTTGGTGACGCTCGGCTGGGCGTACGTCAGGGCGCCCGCCTCGAAGGCGCGCCGGAACTCCCACGCCGTGCCGTAGTTCTCGCCGGCGGCGGTGGGGATGCCGCCCCGGGCCCGGACCTCCGCGAGCCCGGCCAGGTTCTCCGGCGGCCACACCGGCTCCTCGAGCCAGTGCAGGTCGAGCGGCGCGAGGCGGCGCGCCATCACGATCGCCTCGGCGACGGTCCACGGGCAGTTGGTGTCGACCATGATCGGCACGCCGGGCCCGGCGACGTCCCGCGCGGCCTTCACCTCGGGCACGGTGATCTCGTGCAGCTTGACGTAGCGGTAGCCGCGCGCGAGCGCCTGCTCCGTGTAGTGGGCGACGTCCGCGGCGGCGCCGTAGCGGAGCAGGCTGGCGTAGGCCGGCAGGTCGGCGCGCGGGCTGCCGCCGAGGAGCCGGTAGAGCGGCTGGCCGGCGGCCTTGCCGGCGAGGTCCCACAGTGCGATGTCGATGCCGGAGAGCGCGTAGAGCGTCGGGCCGTTGCGGCCCACGCCGTGCAGCACGCGCTGCAGCTCGTCGGTGAGCGCCGTGATGTCGCGCGGGTCGCGGCCGACGCACATCGGCCCCAGCAGCGTGTCGATGGCGGCCCGCGTAGCGTGGAAGATGCGGTGCCCGAACGCCTCGCCCCAGCCGACGAGCCCGGCGTCGGTCTCCACGCGGACCAGCAGCATGTCGATGCTCGTGCGCGCCCGGCCGCCGAGCATCGGCGTGGCGCCGTCGATGACCATCGGCAGGTTGACGACCAGCGTCTCGACCCGCGTGATCTTCACTTGAGCGCATCCTCGAAGGCGAGCATGAAGCGCTGCATGTTCGGGCGCGTGCCGATGGTCAGCCGGAAGCTGCCGTCGATGACCGGTTTGCCGGTCATGCTCCGCACCAGGATCCCGCGCTCCCGCAGCGCCTGCACGACGCGGTCGCAGTCGCGCCCCGGCCACACCAGCACGTAGTTGCCGCCGCCGGCGCAGTGGCGCACGCCCCGGCGCTGCAGCTGCTCGATCGTCCACGCCCGAGCCGCGAGCACCTCGGCCACGTAGCGCCGCGTGTGCTCGGTATCGCCCAACGCCGCCAGCCCCGCCACCACGGCGAACATGTTGATGTCGTACGGGCCCGTCACGCGGCGGAGCCTGTCGAGCACGGCGGGGGGCCCGATCGCGAAGCCCAGCCGGAGCGCCGCCAGGCCGGCCGCCTTCGACAGCGAGTGCAGCGCGACGACGTTGGGCAGCTCGAGCGCCGCCGGCAGCACGGACTGTCCGGTGAACGCCACGTAGAGCTCGTCGACGACGACCAGCGTGTCCGGCGCGCCGCGGGCGAGGTCGAGGATCGTCTCCGGCGGCAGCTGGGTGCCGGTCGGGTTGTTCGGGTTGCAGACGAAGAACAGTCGCGGCGCCCCCTGCAGGCGCCGCGTGACGGCCGCCACCGGATAGCCGAGGTTGGTGTCGTGGTAGGGCACGGCGTCGACGACCATCCCCTGCTGCTGGGCGCAGGGCTCGTAGTACCCGAACGTCGGCGTGGTCGTGAGGAAGGTCGCGCCCCGCTCGCCGTAGGCGTCGAAGATCGCGCGGATGGCCGCGTCCACGCCGTTGAAGGCCTCGACGTGCCCGGCGGCGACGCCGAGCGAGGCGGCGAAGGCCTCCGTGAGGCCCGCGTACTCCGGGTACGTCGCGTACGCGGAGGGCGGCAGGCCGCGGATGGCCTCGACCACCTTGGGCGAGGGACCGACCGTGCTCTCGTTGAAGTCGAGACGCAGCAGCGTGCGCCGCCCCTCGAGCGGGGCGACGTACGGCGTCAGCGCTTCGACCTCGGGCTTGGCGTGGGGCATCGTGTTCGTCTCTGCGGACCGGACGGCCTCCGGACATCGGAGCGCGACGCGCCGTCCTGACCGATCGGAGGGATGGGGGCCGTCTCGCGGCCCCCCACCCTCACAAATCGAGCGTGGTCACCCGGTGCAGCTCACGGCGGTGCGTGGCGTCGTCGAACGGCGTCGCGCGATGCATCGTGGCGCGGTTGTCCCAGATCACCAGGTCTCCGACACGCCAGGCGTGGCGGTAGACGAACTCGCGCTGGGTCGCGTGCTCGATGAGCTCGTGCAGCAACAGCCGTCCCTCGGGGACCGGCCAATCGACGATGCGTGAGGCGTGCGAGGCGACGTAGAGCGATCGGCGGTTCGAGCGCGGCAGCGTGCGGACGAGCGGGTGCACGGCGCCCTTGAGGGCGTCCGTCTCGTCGGCCGAGAACTCGAAGCCGAGGATCTGTCGCGAGTGCGCGATCGAGTGATGCACGCGCAGCCCCTCGAGCCTGGCCTTCATCGTCGCGTCGAGCGCATCGTAGGCAGCGCGGGTGTCGGCGAACTCGGTGTCGGCGCCGTCGGGCGGGACGACCTTCGCGGACAGCATCGAGTAGCGCCCCGGCGGGTCCTGGAACGACGCGTCCGTGTGCCACAGCCGGTTGCCCAGTGAGTACATGCGGCGCCGGTCGCCCGGCTGCATGATCCCGCCGTCGGGGTCGAGGTTGGAGATGTCTCCTACCGCCTCGTTGCCCAGGCGGCTCTTCGAGAGCACCCGCGAGCCGGTCTTCGTGTGCAGCTCGCCGTCGAGACGCCGCGCGAACGCCAGATGCTCCTCGTCGGTGAGCGGCTGATCGCGGAACACCAGGACGGCGTACTCGTCCATCCCGGCCCGGATCTCCGCGAGCGTGTCGGCATCGTGGACGCGACGCAGATCGATCGGGCTGACCTCGGCGGCGAAGCACGGATGCAGCTTCTGGAAGGTGATCGCCATGCCGGCAGGGTAGGCCGACGCCGCCCCGCGCGTCAAGCCGACTTCGCCCGCTCGCGCGACGCGCCGTGGGCCGCGTGCCGCTCCGGCACGGCCGTCGCGGGGCAGCCGCCGCATCAGCGGATCCGCAGGCGTCGGACCTCGTACGCGCCGAGCTCGGTGGTCAGCGCATCGCCCTCCAGCGGGGGGCCCGGGCGGCCGCTGGCGAGGTCGAAGGTCTCGCGGGCGGGGGCGGCGAGCGTCCAGGTCACCCGCGTGGGGGTGTTCCGCGTGTTGTAGGCGAAGAGGTACCGGGCGCCGTCGGGACCGGTCTTGCCGAGCATGCGCACCGCGCCCTGGCTCGACTCACGACTCACGACCTTGGCGTCGGGCGCGAGGAGCACCGGCTCGAGGGCCTTGATCTCCTTCGTCACGCGCACGAGCTCGGCCCACTTCTGCTCGCGCGTGCGCGGGTCCTTCACCCACGCGAGCCCCTTCTCCCCGAAGGACCAGTACAGGAGCCCCTGCGCGCCCTCGACGATCGCCATCCAGCTCATCGTGCGGAGCTCGGCCTCGGTGGGCCAACCGCCGGCGGCGGTGAGCGGGAAGTACTGCAGGACCATCCAGACCGGCCGGCTCCGCTTGACCGCGTCCTGGCCCAGGCGCGTCCACTCGCCGACCATGGCGAGGTCGTTCTGCCCCGACGGCTTGACGATCGGGTACGGATCGAGGCCCATGACGTCGAGCGCGTCGCGCCAGAGCGGGGCCTGGCCCTCCTTGCCGTCGCCGAGGACGCCGTAGGTCACGCTGCCCGGGGCCGCCGCCGCGAGCGCGCGGTACTGCCGGAAGACGGTCGGGACCATCTCGGCGGATTGCTCGTCCATCACGTAGAAGCCGGCGAGGCCGGGGTGCGCGCCGAGCGTGCGCGCGACCCAGCGGTTCAGCTCGTCCTCGCCCTGCCGGGCGGCCGGGTACTCGATCTCGCGGTACTGCCCGTTCTGCTGGTGATAGAAATTGACCGTCTGCAGATACCGGATGCCGCGCGAGTGCAGCTCGTCCATGTACACGCCGAGCGCGGGAATCGGCGCCCGACCGAGGTGATAGTTGATGAGCAGGTTGATCGGCGCCTGGGCCATCCGCTCGATGCCCCAGCCCTCGGCGCCGAGCGCGTACGAGCTGCGGCTCGTGGAGTAGCCCGAGGTCGTGTAGAGGCCGAGCACGAACGTCGGCTTGCCGCCGAAGTGGGCGACGTTGCCCTCGTCGTACCACACGGTCATCTTCTCGCGGGCGCGCGCCGGCAGCTTCACCACGCGGTAGTCCGTGTGGCGCGCGGTCACGGCGCCACCGCCGTCGAGCAGCTCGGTCCGGAGCAGGTAGCGTCCCGGCGCGAGCCCCGCCGCGTCCAGCTCGGCGGTCAGCGACGCCGCGGCGTCGTACTCGCGGCTGGCCCGGGCCTGTCCCGATCCCTCGTCCACTAGCGACACGCGCACGCGGCCGCCGCGCGCCGCGGTGCCCACCGCGACCCGCACCGTCTGCGAGCGGTCGTCGAAGAGCATGCCGCGGAAGTTCGGGTAGAGCAGGTAGACGTCGAGGGGCGGCGTGCGGGCCGCTGTGAGGCTCACGTTCTCGAACCACGCCACCCCGTCGGGGGCGCCGTAGCCGCCGAGCCACACCTTGTAGCTGCCGCGCTCGCGCACGGGAATCTCGGCCACGCGCAGGCGCGTCCAGTCGGTCGTCTCCCGGGCGACGGCCGTGCACTGCCACCAGTTCGCGGACGGCCGTGCATCGAGGCAGAGCCGCACGCCGCTGCGCTTGTCGGCGGTGCCGACCCCGCGCGTCTTCATCCAGCCCTCGACGGTGTAGAGCCCCGGCTCGAGCGTGACCGTCTGCTCCGTCGACGGGATCGACTGGCCCCGGCGTCCGGCGTCCAGCCGCAGCGCGGGACGGCCGTCGCGCCCCTCGCGGACGACGGCCCACAGCTCGCCGTCGATGCGGAGCCCCCAGTCGGCCAGCACGCCGTCGCGCACCGTCTCGAAGCCCGGATTGGCGACCAGGTTGGGCCCCTGCCCCTGCGCCTCCGGCAGGGCGGTGAGGCCGCCGGCCGGGGCTGGATCGGCCGGTCCCCCCTGCCCGACGGGCGGCGTCGCCGCCAGGACCAGCCCGACGGCCGTGACGAGCGCAAGCGCGCGCCTCATCGTGCCGGCTCCGGCACGGGAACGAGCTCGTCCTCCCCCGTCGCGGGGGCGGGTGCGGTCGCCGCGTCCAGCACCGCACGGTGTGCCGAGCAGGCGCCGAGCACGATCGTGACGAACACCGTCAGCCAGAGGACCTTCTCGTACTGGGCGCTGATGAAGCAGCCCGACACCAGGAACCCGATGAGCCCGGCGCGCAGCCCTTCCGCCCAGCCCGCCAGCTCACGCGCCTCGGCGCTCACCGCCGGCAGGCGCGCCGCGCGACCGAGGGTGCGAAAGGTCACGACCAGCAGCAGCAGGAACACGGCCAGCGCGGGCAGGCCGAATTCGGCGGCGATCTCCAGGAACGAGTTGTGAGCGATGTTGCCCTGATCGAGGCCGGTGTAGAGCGTGCTGAGCGACTTGAAGTTGAGCGGGCCGACGCCGATCAGCGGGTTGTCGCCGATCATGCGCAGGGCGGCCCAGAAGAGCGCCACGTGCGCGCGGTTGGATTGCTCCAGCCCGGGCGGCAGGTCGCTGCTGTCTTGGAAGATCGTCGCCAGCGCTCGGCTGCCGAGATCGGTCGGCAGGAGCATGACGCTGCCCACGAGCAGGAGCAGCACCGCGACGGCTCCGCCGAGCCCGCGCCGACGGTACACGTAGACCATGCCGGCCGCGAGCAGGCCCACGAACCCGCCGCGCGACGAGGTGAGGAACACCATGAAGACGAGCAGGACGCCGGCGGCGGCCCACAGCGCGCGTCGCCTCGGCCGCCGCTCCTGCGAGGCGAACACGAACGCCAGCGGGACGAGCAGGACGAGGATCGTCGCCAGATAGTTCGTCTCGTAGAGGCCGACGCCCAGCCGGTCGCCGAAGCGGATCATCTGGCGGACCGCGTACGGGAACACCACGATGTAGGCGAGGACCATCGTGACGAGGACCCGGCCCAGGTCGCGCTGGCTCCGGACGGCGACGATCACGAAGGGCAGGAACACGAGGAAGCCGAGGTAGCGCGAGATCGCGTACTGGAACCCGGTCCCGTGGGCCATCGCGACCACGGCGATGATGCCGAGGAAGGCCAGGAACAGCCGCGCCGCGGGGCTGCGGAGCAGGCGGGCCGCGGGGTCCCCCGCCGCCAGCCGCATCGCCGCCCAGGCGAAGCCGAGCAGCCCCAGGGCCTTGATCACGGTGAAGTCCGGGAAGACGCCGAGGAGGTTCTCCCCCAGGTAGAGATAGGGACTCGCCTCGTACGGCATGATCATGATCATCGCCAGCAGCAGCCACATGACGTCAGGACCTCCGACGAAATCCCGGTAGCGAGGAGTGCCGCGGCTTCGCCGCGGCGCTGCCGAGAGGCTGGGGGGCATGGGGGGCGATGTCGGCGCCCCCCATTCAACGTCCGCGGGCGGCGACGAGGCGCTCGATGCGGGCGATGGTCCCGAAGTTGTCGGGGGTGATCTCGGAGTCCGCGATGGCGACGCCGAACCGCTCCTCCAGGAACGCGACGAGCTGGAAGATGCCGAGCGAGTCGACGACTCCGCTGTCGATGAGGTCCTCGTCGTCGTCCAGGTGCGTGCGGCCGGTGGCGGGCGCCAGCCGCTCGACGATGAAGGCGCGGATGGGACGGGCGTCACGGTCGATGTCGAGCACTCAGGCCTCCAGTTCGGCCGCCAGGCGCGTGCGGTCCGTCTTCCCGGTCGAGGTCTTCGGCAGGCTGTCCCGGAGCTCGATCGACTCCGGCACCATGTAGCGGGGCACGAGGCCGGCGCAGTGCGCCTGCAGTGCGGCGGCCGTCAGCGTCACGCCGGTCTTGAGGGCGACGAAGGCCCGGAGCCGGCTGCCGAGCTCCTCGTCGGCCACGGCGAGCACCGCGGCCTCGGTCACGGCCGGGTGCGCGTAGAGCGCGGCCTCGATGTCGCCGAGCTCGATGCGATAGCCGCGGCTCTTGACCTGATTGTCTCGTCGGCCCAGGAACAGGTACTCGCCGTGCTCGTCCGGCGTGACCAGGTCGCCGGTGCGGTAGAGCCGCTCGCCCGGAACGCCGCCCAGCGGGTTCGGCACCAGCGCCCGCGCGCTCTTGGCCGAGTCGCCCCAGTACCCCGGGGTGACCGAGGGGCCGCGGACGTAGAGCTCGCCGGTCTCGCCGGGGCCGACCGGCCGACCGTCGCCGTCGAGCACGAGCGTCTCGGTGTTCGCGCAGGCGCGCCCGATCGGCAGCCGCTCCTGCCCCGCGAGCCGCCAGCGGTCCACACGGTGGTACGTGCACACGTTGGTCTCGGTCGGGCCGTAGAGGTTGTAGAGCTCGGCCCGCGGCAGCAGGTCGGCGAGCTGGCGCAGGTACTTCATCGGGAACACCTCGCCGGCGAAGAGCACGAGGCGGAGCCGGTCGAGGTCGCGCGCGCCGAGGTCGCCGTGCAGCAGCAGGTAGACGAGGGCCGAGGGCACCGAGTACCACACGGTGAGCCGCTGCGCCTCCATCAGGGCGGCCAGGCGCTGGGGAAACACCGCGATCTCCTCGTGGATCATCGACACCGTCGCGCCGGCGCCCAGCGCGTTGTAGACGTCGAAGACCGACAGGTCGAAGTGGAGCGGCGCGTGGTTCGACAGACGGTCCTCGGGCCGCACGTCGAACGTCGTCGCACACCAGTCGACGAAGGTGAGCGCGTTGCGGTGGGTGATCATCACGCCCTTGGGCTGGCCCGTCGAGCCCGAGGTGTAGAGGATGTACGCGAGGTCGCCCTCGACGCCGGCCGTGGGCGGCGTCGTGGTCGGGAACGCGTCCAGCGCCGTCCACGGCACCTCGTCCTCACCCTGGGCCTCGCCGCTCACCAGCACGGTGACGGCGGGCGACGCGCCCAGGGCCTGCCGCTTCCCACCGGTGGTCACCAGCGCGCGGACGCCGCAGTTCTCGGCGATGCCCGCCACGCGCCGCACCGGCGCGTGCGGATCGAGCGGCACGTACACCGCCCCCGCCTTGAGGACGCCGTGCATCGCCACGAGCGACTCGACCGCCTTGGGGAAGTAGAGACCGACCCGGTCGCCACGACGCACGCCACGCTCGCGGAGGAGGTGGGCGAACTGGTTGGAGCGCGTCTCGAGCTCGGCGTAGGTGAGGCTCCGGCCGCGGGCCTCGACGGCCGGCTTGTCCGGGAATCGGTCGGCGCTCGTCGCAAGCAGCTGCTGGAGCAGATAGGCCATGGGCCCTCCTAGAGCAACGGCAGCGTCGAGATGAGGGTCGCGAGGGCCGCGCCGGGCCCGCTCGGCAGCAGCACGGCGACCAGCAGCGCGGCCGACGCCAGCGAGGCGCGGTTGCGCCAGCGGATGCGCGCCGGCACCCCGACGACGGTGAGGTTGTCGGCGACGTCCGTCATGACGACGCTGTTGGCGACCACGCGCACGTTGTTGCCGATAGCGGCCCGGCCGATGACCTTGGCCCCGGGACCGAAGTAGACGTCGTCGCCCACGCCACGGACGCCGTGCGTGATGGCGACGCCGTGCTGGACGACACAGTTACGGCCGATCCGCGTCTCCGCCACGAACACACCGTGCGTGGTGTGCACGACGAACCCGGGCCCGATCTCGGCCCGGGGCGAGATCTCCACGCCCGTGACGAGCTCGACGGTGCGGCGCTGGATCAGCGTGAGGACCAGCAGGAGCTGACGCAGGACCGGCACGCGGACACGCTGGGCCCACGACGCGAGGCGATAGGTCATCACGGCGATGGCCCCGGGGTGCAGGGGCGTCTTCACCCACAGGCTTACCCACCCCGGCGGCAGGCCGTTGACGACCCGCGCGTGCTCCAGGTCCGCACGGACGTTGTCGAACATTGCAACTCCCTTCAGACTGTCTCACCTGGAGGGATCGCAAGAGCTGTACCGGACGGCGATCGAGGCCAAACTACGGGCCGAACGGCGATTTCCGGGGGGGGACGCTGCAACTCGCTCGCCCATCTCACGACGCGCTTACTCACCGCCCGGGGGGAGGGGGCGACCCCCCTCCCCCCTCCGGCGGCTACTCGTTGCTGGCGGACTCTCCTCCGTGGCAGGCGACCACCATCGAGGCCCCCGACCAGCGGCCGAGCGCGTCCACGCCCCGGGCCGTGACGGCGTGGCGACCGGGGCCGTACTCGTCCAGCGAGAGGTCGAAGAATCCCTCCGACTCCGTCCACGCCTCGGCGAGGTCGCCGTTGACGTAGAGGAACAGACGCACGGGCGGGCGTCCACCGGTGACCCGGGCGTGGATGGACACCACGCCGAGCGCTGCGTCGGTGACCGGATCGCCGGTGTCGAGCGTGACCCGGATTCCGGGCGGCCGGGGGCCGACGCGGCCGGCCGTCCGGATACGCCGGCTCAGATCCAACGTGCTCACGGTACCCACCTCAGTTCCGCACCGTGACGTGCACGCTGCTCGAGCCGGTCTTGCCGGCCGCATCGCGCACGGTCGCGGTGAGCGTCTGCGTGCCGTTGGCGACGCCCTGGGTCGTCCACGGGATCGTGACCGGACCCCGCGCCGCCGTGGTCACGCTGCCGACCGTCTGATTCCCTACTCGCAACGTGAACGTGTTGGACGAGCCGGACGTTCCCTCGGCCCACAGAACGACCCACGCCTTGCCGGACAGGCTGGCCCCGTCGGTCGGCTGGGTGACGATCACCTTGAGCGCGCCGCTCGACGGAGTGGACGGTGTAGACGGCGTGGATGGCTTGGTCGGCGGCGACGCCGGCGGTGGCGTGGTCGTCGTGGCGTTGCGCACCGTCACCGGCACGGTGTCGGTGCCGTTGCGACCGCCGGCGTCACGCACCGACGCCGTGAGCGTCTGCGTGCCGTTGGCGACGCTGGCTGTGTTCCAGGGCATCGAGACCGGGCCGTTCGACGCGGTCGTCGTCGTGGCGACGGTCCGCCCGCCGACGCTCAGCGTGAACACCTTCGATCCGCTGCCGCCGTTGGCCCACACCACCGCCCAGTTGGTCCCGCTGAGGGTGGCGCCGTCGCGCGGCTGCGTGAGCGTCACGCCGAGGCCGCCGCCCGTGGACGGCGTCCCGGGCGTCGTCGTCCCGTTCGCAACGGTCACGCTGCGCGCCGCGGAGCCGCCCGCGTTCGCGGAGTCGGTCACCGTCGCCGTGAGCGTCTGGCTGCCGTTCGACACGCTGGTGGTGTTCCAGGTGAAGGTCGGGTTCGTCCCCGTGTAGATGTTGGTGCCGCTCACCGACACGCGATACGTGTAGCCGCTCCCGCTGCCACCGCTGCTCGTCAGCGACACGGTGGTCGTGCCGCGGACGGTCGCCCCGGCGGCGGGATTGGTGAACGTCACCCGCGGGCCGCTGGGCGTCGGACCTGGATCGGGATCGGTCCCCGGATCCGGATCCGGACCGGGGTCGGGACCGGGATCGGGGTCGGGGTTCGTGCCACCGTTGCCGGCGCTGCCGATCACGTAGACGTGGGCCTGATAGGGCCCGAACGTGTCGTTGAAGGCGTTGCCCGAGGAGCGCAGCGTGCGGTTCTCGGCGTTGACGGTCACGGTGCCCGGCGCCGTGTTCCAGGTGAAGGTCGCGGCGGCCTGGCTGTTGGTCGTGTTGTAGGCGAACACGTAGCCGCGGCCGTTGTGGAGCTTGACCTTGGTGCGGATGGCGTTGTTGGAGTTGCCCTTCAGCGCGCCGGGCGCGTCGTCGGCCAGCAGCGCCGGCTCGAGGGCGGCGATCTCGTTGATGACCGCCTTGAGGTTGTTCATGTACCCGGTCTTCTCGGCGCACCAGCCCGAGCACACGTTCTTCAGCGCGTTGTCGCCGAGGCTCCACCACCACAGGCCGCGGGCGCCCTCGACGATGGCCATCCAGGCGTGGTTGCGCATCTCCTGCAGGGTCGGCCAGCGGCCCTGCGAGGTGAACTTGAAGAACTGCAGCACCGTCATGATCGGGCGGGCGCCCTTGACGACGTCGCGCGTGAGCGCCGTCCAGTCGGCGACGGTCCGGTGGTTGTAGCCGCCCGCCGGCTGGGCCGCGTAGAGCGGGTACGGATCGGTCGAGATGATGTCGGCGCTGTCACGCCACAGGACGAGGTCCGGTCGGCCGAAGTTCGTCGAGAACGTGAGGCTGTCCGGGTCGAGCCGCCGCAGCCGGTCGTACTGGGCGAAGGCGCCCGGGATCAGTGACGACAGGCACTCGTCGATCGTGTAAAAGCCGGCGCTGCCCGGGTGGGCGCCGATGTCGCGCACGTAGGCGTCCGAGCTGTTGATCAGGAAGTTGCTGCCGGCCACGTGCTTGTCGAAGCAGTTGCCGGTCTGCAGGTACATGATCCCGTGCTTCTGGAGGTTGGCCATCAGCGCCTTCATCGCGTCGGCCGGGGCCTCGCCGTACCAGTAGTTCAGGTAGAAGTTGATCTTCATGTCGTGCATGCGACGCTCGCCGGTCGGCGACCACAGCTGGTTCTCCCAGAACGCGTCCTGGGCGCTGTAGCTGGAGCCGGAGTCGTACACCCCGAGCACGAAGCGCGGCACGCCCTTCACGAGGACGCGGTTCTTCGCGTCGAACGAGACGTTCATCGACCGGCGCGCCGCCCCCGACGCCTTGCTCACGCGATAGGCGGGATAGGTGCCGACGGTGTTGTTGTTGGAGAGGTCGACCAGCGAGAACGTGGCGAGGTAGGACCGGCCGGCCTGCATCTGCCCGCCCTCGAGCTCGGCCACCAGGTGGGCCTCGGCCGGGAAGTTGCGGGTCTGCAGCACCTGGCCGCTGGCCTCGTCCTTCAGCGTCCCTGTCACGCGGTAACGGTCGAAGTCACCGCCGGGCGGCGTGACCGTGACGTCGAACTTCATCGTCTGCGGCTGGTCGTCGAAGAGCATGCCGCGGAAATTCGGATAGAGCATGAAGACCTCGACCGCCTTGCCCTGCTGCTCCTGGAGCTGGACGTCGTCGAACCAGGCTGTACCGGCCGTGTTGTTGAAGTTCTCGAGCTTGATCGTCACCGTGGCGTCCTGGGTGACGACGAGGTTGGGCAGCTCGAAGAGCGTCCAGTCCCGGCTCCCCGAGATGACCTCGGTCGTCTTCCACTCATTGACGGCCGGCCGGAAGTCGAACTGCAGCCGCACGCCGTTGGTGGTGCCGCTCCCGACGCCCTGCGTCCGGACGTATCCCGAGAGCTTGTACACGCCCTTGCGGAGCTGGATCGTCTGCGTGGCCGTCGCGAAGTTTCCGGTGCCCCGGTAGCTGTAGGCGCCCGTCCGCTTCACCAGCTGGTCCATGCCCAGCCCCGCCCCCGCCGACCACGAGGCCGGTGCCCCGCCGCTCAGCGTCTCGAACCCGCCGTTCTTGAGCAGGTTGGCGCCGAGACTCACCGACGGCAGGGCGGTCAACCCTCCGCCGACGAGCGTCGTGCTCTGGGCGAACGCCGGTCCGACACCGACCAGCGTCGCGAGCACCGCCCCCACTACCGCGTTCTTCCACCACTGCATGCGCACCCCCGTACGTAGAAAGTCTTACAACCAGATAGGCATCGGTTTGCCTACGGGGCGGCCGGTCGGCAAAGGTTGCGCCAGACGCGTGAGAGGGCCTAGATGTGCGTCGCGTAACAGCTTGGCATTTCTACGATCCTGAGCTGCTGACACAGAGCTGACACTGGGCAAGTGTCAGCGTCTGACAGTCGCCGCTGACGGTGGTGACCTGGACCTTGGTCCAAGGGGCCTCGAGTTGCGCAATCCACTTCACGAAGCACTCAATGCGCTGCAGCGCCGAACGGGGCGTTGGAGGCCGGCCGCCACGAAATCCGCGAGATTCGTGGGCGAACCGACTGCTGGCACTCCGCTTGCGCTGGCTGCCTGGCGTGATGACGATCAGCCGCTCAACCGAGGTCGACAAATCCTGGGATCGGTTCGTCGAGTCGCATCCTCGCGCCACCGTCGGCCACCTGTCGGCCTGGGGCGCGATCGCGCGCGAGGCGTACGGGCACGAGAGTGTCTATCTGGTGGCGGAGGACGGCGGCGAGATCGTCGGGGTGCTGCCGCTGGTGCGCTTCGCGAGTCGCCTGTTCGGCCGCCGACTCGTGTCGATGCCGTTCCTGGACTACGGCGGCGTGCTCGCCGAGCCGGGCCGCGGCGTCGAGGCCGCGCTGGTCGAGGAGGCGCTCCGCCTGACGCGGCTGACCGGCTCCCACGGCCTCGGCCTGCGGCAGTTCCATCCCGAGCCGCTGCCCTACCCCACGACGACCGAGCGGGTCACGATGCTGCTGGAGCTCACGAGCGAGGACGCCATGTGGAAGGCGCTGCCGTCCGAGCGCCGCAACCGCGTCCGCAAGGGCGAGAAGCTCGGCCTCACGGCCAGCTGGGTCGGCGACGAAGGGCTCGACGACTTCTACCGGGTCTACGCGGCGAACATGCGGGACCTGGGCTCGCCGGTCCACGGCCGCGGCTTCTTCGTCGCGCTGCTGGCCGCGCTGCCCGGCACCGCCCGCACCCTGCTCGTGCGCGACGCCGACGGTCGCACGGTCGGGGCGGCGGTGTGCCTCTTCTTCCGCGACACGATCATGGTTCCCTGGGTGTCGTCGCTGCGCGAGGCCTTCGCCCTCTGTCCGAACTTCGTCCTCTACTGGGAGGTCATCCGGTTCGGCTGTCGCGCCGGCTACCACATGCTCGACCTCGGCCGGTCCTTCCGCAGCGCCGGGACGTTCGAGTTCAAGCGGCAGTGGGGCGCGCGGGCGCACACGCTGCCGTGGATCTTCCTCGACGCCCGGCCGGGCGCCGCCCCGCCCGTCGACCGGGACGCCAGCCGCTTCGACCTGTTCGTCCAGGCCTGGAAGCGACTGCCCATGCCGGTGGCCAACGTCGTCGGGCCGTGGATCCGCCGCCAGGTGCCCAATTGATGTGGGGGCCCCGATATGGCCCCCACACCCCCCAACGCTCGGACCGTCCCGGCGGAGCCGTGACGGTCCTCGGCCCGACCGCACACGTTCGGACCGCCCCGGTGGAGCCGTGACGGTCCTCGACCCGACCCCCAACACTCGCATCGCCACGGCGGAGCGGTGAGGGTCCTCGACCCGACCGCACACGTTCGGACCGTCCCGGCGGAGCCGTGACGGTCCTCGACGCCAGGTGAGCGCTAGCGTCTCGATCGCGATCCTGAACTACCAGCGGCGCGACGCGCTCCGCGCGGCGCTCGAGGCCGCCCGCGCCCAGCGCCATCCGGTCGAGATCCTCGCGGTGGACAACGCGTCCACCGACGGCAGCGCCGAGATGGTGCGCGACGAATTTCCCGACGTGCGGCTCGTACGACTGCCCGAGAACATCGCCGCCGCCGCCCGGAACGTCGGCGTGGCGGCCGCGAAGGGCGACGTGGTCGTGACGCTCGACAACGACGTGCGCTTCACCACTCCCGACGACGTGACCCGGATCCTCGGTGTCTTCGAGCGCCACCCGCGGGCGGCCGTCGTCGACTTCATGATCGTGGGCCCGGACGGACGGCTCTCGCGCCGCGACTGGTGCCACCCCCGCGACGCCGAGACGTGGGGCGAGCTCGAGTTCGCCACCGATTACGTGCTGGAGGGCGCCTCGGCGTGCCGGCGCGAGGCGTTCCTGGCAGCGGGAGGCTACTGGGCGCCCTTCTTCATCGGCCACGAGGGCTGGGACCTGGCGCTCCGCCTCGTCGGCGCCGGCCACGAGCTCGTCTACACGCCCGAGGTGCGCGTCCGCCACCTCGTCGACGCCAGCGTCCGCCCGTCGAGCCGGATCTACTACACGTTCACCCGGAACGCGCTGTGGGTCGCGCTCCGCAACCTCCCGGCGCCGGCCGCGGCCGCCTCGATCGCGCGCGACCTGAGCCTCATGGCCTTCGCCTCGGTCCGCGCCGGCGAGCTGGGCGCGTTCCGCCGAGGCGTCACCGACGCCGTGCGCGGCGCCCGGGCCGCCCTGGCCACCCGCCGGGTGCTGTCACGCGACAGCCGCGCCCGGCTCGCCGAGATCCGTCGCCTCAAGCCCGGTCTGATCGCCCGCGCCCGACGCCACGCCAGGGAACGGCTGATTTGATTGGATGGGGGGCCCCGACATGGCCCCCATACCTCCCAATGTTCGTCGCGCCCAGGCTCAGCCGTGGCGCTCCTCGATCAGGCGCGCCTCCAGGGGGCCCCGAAATGGCCCAACGCCCACTCGTCGCACCCATGCAGCCTTGGCACTGCGCGCCACGCGCTTCGTGGGGCTCAAGTGTCTGTGGCGCCGGACGGTGGTGACGCGGTGCGTTTCAGGAGCGGACGAATGTGGGGTCGTGGTCGGGGCCGTTGGGGGAGTGCTGGAGGCTGCGTGGGATCCAGGTGGCGGCGGCGCGGGCGAGGAGGCCCACATCACCGGTGCGGGCGAAGCCGCGGAGATAGACGCCGCACGCCCGGGCTCGGCGGTGGTGATCGATGTGGTGCCAGGCGCAGTGCTTGGTGCGCGTGACGAGACCGCGCCGCACCGCCGCCACCGCCTCCCGGTCGCCGGCCAGGCGCCGCGCCTCGCGGCCCAGAAGCTGGATCATGGCCTCCTCACCCCGTGACTGATCCGTGATGTGCAGCGAGTCGGGCGAGATGAAGAGGACTGCCAGGGGTCGGTCCAGGTAGACGAAGCGATGGCTCCGGGCCAGGCGCAGCAGGAACTCCCAGTCCTCCGACGAGGTCCACGCCTCGTCGAACCCGCCGACCTCGTCGAACGCGGTTCTTCGAACCACGAGCGCGCTCGGCTTGACCGGCACCTCCTCCAGCAGGCAGAGGTGCATCTCCCGCGCCTCGAGCCGCAGGCCGTCGGGGTACGACATCCCGCGCAACCGGCGGGAGAACACGGCGGTCTCCCGCATGAACGAGGCGTACACACGGTCGCCGTGGCGCTTCTCGAGGTCGCTGAAGACCACATCCGCGTCGGGGTAGCGGGCCAGGATCTCGACCTCGCGGGTGAGCTTGTCGGGTTGCCAGAGGTCGTCGGAGTCGAGGAAGGCCACCAGCTCGCCCGTGGCATGCCGTACGCCCAGGTTGCGGGCGACCGACACCCCCTCGTGCCGCCCTCGCACGTACCCCAGCCGTCGATCGCCGATCGCGGCGACTCGGACGGCGGTGTCGTCGGTCGAGCCGTCGTCCACCACGATGAGCTCGAGGTCGGTATAGCGCTGCCCGAGGACGCTGCGGATCGCGTCCACGACCGAATGGGCGCGATTGTAGGTCGGGATGACGACGGACACCTTCATGCCGGGCCGGTGTTCGTGCACGTCACGTACCACGTGCGGTGCTGACTAGCCGGAGCCTTCAGCGGGGTCGGTGGTCTGGTGCAACCTCCGCACGCAAGTGGGTGAACCGTTGCGACCTTCGGCAAACGCGGCGTCTGTGTTGTCAGCAAGATCCGGCACGCCCCGATCCTGACTCAGGTTTGGCACGGAAGATGGACTGTGTGATGGCATGCACAGTCGCCCGCCCCACCGTGTGGGTGTGGTGTTGTTCAGCCTCGCCGCCTTCCTCGGTCTCGTCGTACTCGGCCTCGCCGCTCCGACCGCGGCGCTGGCCCAGGTCAACGTCACGGGCGACTGGCGCCTGCTGCCGCAGACCGTGCCGATCAATCCGATCCACGTCGCCCTGCTGCGGACGGGGCGGGTACTCGTGGTCTCGGGCTCCGAGAACGACCCGACCGTCACGACCTATCGGGCCGCGGTGTGGGATCCGGCGACGGGCGGCTTCACGGTCCAGGACATCCCCTGGGATCTCTTCTGCAACGGCATGTCGTTCCTGCCCGACGGGCGCGTGCTGACGATGGGCGGCAACCTCCAGTACAACCCGTTCCGCGGCATCCGGACCACGACGGTCTTCGACCCGGTCACCCAGCAGTTCAGCCAGGTCCAGGACATGGCGCGGGGTCGCTGGTATCCATCGACGCTGGCCCTCGGCGACGGGCGGACGATGACCTTCTCGGGCTGGCTCGAGAGCGGCGGCACCAACAACGCCGTCGAGCTCTACACCGTGCCCGGCGGCTGGAGCCCCGAGCGCTTCGCCCCGTTCACGCCGCCGCTCTATCCGTGGCTGCATCTGCTGCCCGACGGCCGCGTCTTCCACTCCGGCGCCCAGCGGAGCTCGCACGTCTTCAATTCTGCGACCCAGACCTGGACGACGGGCGTGGCCACCGCGGCCTATCCCAACGAGCGCACCTATGGCTCCTCGGTCATGCTGCCGCTGCGGGCGAGCGAGGGATACCGCGCGCGCGTGATGATCATGGGCGGCGACAATCCGGCGACGGCCAGCGCCGAGCTCATCGACCTGTCCCAGCCGTCGCCGGCCTGGCGCTCCCTGCCCGCCATGTCGGCGCCGCGGATCCAGATGAACGCGGTGCTGCTGCCGACCGGCAAGGTGCTCGCGCTCGGCGGCTCCGCGCAGAACAACACCGCGAGCACGGCCAGCCTCGGCGCCGATCTGTTCGACCCCGACACGGAGACGTGGACGCGCGCGGGCACCATGGCCCGGCCGCGGATGTACCACTCCGTCGCGCTGCTGATGCCCGACGCGACGGTGCTCGTGGCCGGCTCGAATCCGCAGCAGGGCACGTGGGACAACACGCTCGAGACCTACCGCCCGCCCTACCTGTTCACCGCGAGCGGCGCGGCGGCGCCGCGACCGAGCATCACCACCGCCCCCGCCAGGGTCGGCTACAACACGACGTTCCAGGTGACGACGCCGAACCCCGGTGACATCGCCTCGGTCGCGCTGATGCGACCAGGGTCGAGCACGCACGCCTTCGACTTCGAGCAGCGCCTGGTGAACCTGACCGCCACGCCCGGCACCGGCACGACGCTGACGCTCACCGCCCCTCCCACCGTGAACGTCGCACCGCCCGGCTACTACATGCTGTTCCTGATCAACCGCGCCGGCGTGCCGTCGGTCGCCCGCTGGGTGCAGCTCACGCCCACGCCGGGCAACCAGCCGCCGCGCGGGACGATCACCGCGCCCACCGCCGACGTGACGATCCGCGCCGGGCAGTCGGTCACCTTCGCCGGCTCGGGCACCGACGCCGACGGCGCCGTGACCGCGCACGGGTGGACCTTCCCCGGCGGCACCCCGCGGTCGAGCACCGCGGCGACGCCGGGCGCGGTGACGTTCGCGACGCCGGGCACGTACGACGCGATGCTGACCGTGACCGACGACACGGGCGCCACCGATCCGAGCCCGCCGCGACGACGCATCACCGTGCTGCCGGCCGCCCTGACCGCCGCCTTCACGACGCCCGCCGCCGCCACGGTGGCCGGGACGCAGCCGGTGGGCATGACGGTCACCAACGCGGCCGCCGGCGCCAAGACCTTCACGCTCACCATCGACGGCACCCAGGTGTTCACGACGTCGACGACGGCCACCACCGCGAGCTTCAGCTGGAACACGCGGACCTACGCCGACGGCGCCCACACCCTGGGGCTCACCGTGCGCGACGCCACCGGCGCCACCGCCACCGCCGCCCGCACCGTGACCGTCAACAACGCGGCCCCCGGTGACCAGATCAGCGTGAGCTTCCCGAACCTGGCGCCCGGCCAGACCGTGCGGGGCCAGACGACCGTGCGCATCGCCGCCGCGGGGACGAGCGGTGCCAGCAACCGCTTCGCCATCATGGTGGACGGCGCCGCGAGGGACGTCGTCCTCAGCAACGCCAGCACGATCGACTGGACGTGGAACACCGCGGGGCTGCCGAACGGCTCGCACACCATCAGCGCGAGCGTCACCGACGCTACCGGCCGCAGCGGCACCGGGACCGAGTACGTCACCGTGCAGAACACGCTGCGCGTGTTCATGACGAGCCCGGCGTCCGGCGCGACCGTGAGCGGCACCACCTGGGTCGACGTGTGGGCCGAGGGCGTCACCGGCACGTCGAACGCCTTCACGGTCTCCGTCGACGGCGCGGTCGTCGCCTCCACGACCAGCACCGGCCGTCACGTCACACTGGCGTGGGACACGACGCGCACGCCCAACGGCCCGCGCACGATCGTCGCGCAGGCTCGCGACGCGTCGAACAACGCGGGGCAGGACACGCGCTCGGTCGTCGTCCAGAACGCGGCCAGCGGGCCGACGGCGTCGTTCACGAGCCCGGCGGCCGGCGCCACCGTGGGCGGGGCCGTGAGCGTGGGGATGGCGGCCACCGGCGGCCGCGCGCCCTACACCTACCGGCTCACGGTCGACAGCACCCAGGTCTTCACGACGACCTCCAGCGCGACGTCGGCCGCCTTCACCTGGAACACCGCAACGGCGGCCAACGGCCCGCACACCCTCGGGCTCACCGTCACCGACGCCGGGGGCGCCTCGGCCACGGCGTCGCGGACGGTCAGCGTGGCCAACGCGACAGGCACGCTGCGCGTCTCCGTGACGACGCCGGCGGCGGGCTCCACGGTGAGCGGGACGGTGTGGGTGAACGTCTGGCTGGACGGGGCGGCCGCCGGCACGAAGACGTACACGATGACGGTCGGCACCACGACGGTGTGGACGGAGAGCTCGTCGGCGACGCACGTCACGCTGCCGTGGGTCACGACCGGAACGCCGAACGGGCCGCGCACGCTCGTCGTGAGCGCGCGCGACGCCGCCGGCAACACCGGGAGCGGCAGCGTCGCCGTGACGGTCCAGAACGGCGCGTCGGCCCTCGGCGCCGGGTTCGCGAGCCCCGCCTCCGGGGCGACGGTCGGCGGCACCGTCGCAGTGGGTCTCACCGCGAGCGGCGGGAGCCAGCCCTACACGTACCGGCTCACGATCGACGGCACCCAGGTCTTCACCACGACCGTGAGCGCTGGATCGGCCTCGTACTCCTGGAACACCGTGACCGCGGGCAACGGCACGCACACGCTCGGCCTCACCGTCACCGACGCCGGCGGGGCGACGGCGAGCGCCAGCCGTACCGTGACGGTGTCCAACGGCGGCGCCCTCGTCGCGGCGTTCACGAGCCCCGCGGCCGGCGCCACGGTGGGCGGGACCGCGAGCGTCGGCCTCGCGGCAAGCGGCGGCACGCCGCCCTACACGTACCGGCTGACCGTGGACGGCGCGTCCGTGTTCTCGAGCACGACGAGCGCCGCCTCGACGTCGTTCGCGTGGAACACCACGACCGTGGCCAACGGCGGCCACACGCTCGGCCTCACGGTGACCGACGGCGCCGGCGCCTCCGCGACGGCCACTCGCGCGGTCACGGTCGCGAACACCGGGGCCGGGACGCTGCAGGTCTCGCTCACGTCGCCCGCGGCCGGCGCCACGGTCAGCGGGACGATCTGGGTCAACGTGTGGGTGCAGGGGGCGGCGGCGGGCGCCAAGGCGTATACCATGACGGTGGGCGGGACCACCGTGTGGACCGAGACGTCGTCGAGCACGCACGTGACGCTGCCCTGGGTGACCACCGGGACGCCGAACGGCGCCCGTACGCTCCTCGTCACCGTGCAGGACGCCACCGGCGCCACCGGTACCGCCACCGTCGCCGTGACGGTGCAGAACCCGTGAGGCTGCGCGCGCTCGTCGTCGTGGCTCTGCTCGCGCTGGCCGGTCCTGCCGCGGCGGGTCACCCGTGGACACCGCCGCTGCTCACCATCGATTCCGAGTCGCTGCGGCGCCTGACCGCCGAGGGCCGTCCGGTGCTGGCCGTCGACGTCCGGCCGAGCGAGGCGTATCAGGAGGGCCGACTCCCCGGGGCGCGCTCGATCCCGCTGTCGAGCCTCACGACGCGCCGGCGCGAGGTGCCGGGCGACGCCCTCGTCGTGCTCTACGGGGCGACCGGCCTCGACGAGGCCACCACCGCGTACCGCTATCTTCGCTCTCAGGGGCACGCCAACGTCTTCGTCCTCGAGGGAGGCTTCGACGCCTGGCGGGCCCACGGCTACGGCGTGGAGCGATGAGGGCCGACGACGAGGCGCGCGTCGTCACCTCGCGCGCCGAGTGGAACGCCATCGTGCTCGGCATGCCGCGGCCCGACTTCCGGCAGAGCTGGCAGTGGGGCGCCCTGCGCGCGAGCCGCGGCTGGACCGTGCTGCGCGTGGCCGTGGGCCGGGACGAGCACTGCGCGGCGGCGGCCCAGGTGCTCGCCCGGCGCGTGCGCGGCCTCGGCGCGGTGCTGTACGCCCCGCGCGGCCCGCTCCTGGCCGCGGGCGAAGCCGGGGCACGCGCGCTGCCGGACCTCCTGCGAGCCCTGCAGGCCGCGACGGGCGCGATCTTCCTGCGGGCCAGCCCCGGGGTCGCCGGCGACGACGTCGCAGCGCTGGCGCCGCTGCACGCCCACGGCTTCGTCCGGCTGGCCGATCTGTGGTCGCTCTGGAACGCGCCCCGCAACGTGATGCGGCTCGATCTCACGGGCTCGGAGCCCGCCCTGCTCGGCCGCATGGCGCGCAAGCGTCGGCAGCACGTCTCGACGGGCGCCCGCAAGGGTGCCACCGTGGAGGTGATGACGAGCCTCACCGCGCTCCGGACGTTCCACGAGTTGCACGTCGCCCACGGACGGGACCAGGGCTATCCGGTGCCGCCGTGGCCGGCGCTGGAGGCCCTGCACCGTGAGTTCGCCGTCGACGACGACCTGGCGGTCTTCGTCGGCCGCGTGCGCGGCGAGCTGGCGAGCATGCTCGTCGGCCTGCGCTTCGGCCCGGTGGCGCACACGCTCTACGCGGCGAGCCGGTCACCGGCCCGCACGGTGCCGGTGGGCGATCTGCTGCACTGGGAGCTCATGCGGTGGGCGCGGGCCGCGGGATGCCGCGAGCTCGACCTCGGCAGCAGCTGCACCGACGTGCCGCCCACCGAGACGCATCCGAACTACGGGATCTACCGGTTCAAGCTGGAGCTGGGCGCTCGCCTGTGGCTCTGTGCCGGCTACTACGATCACGCGTTCGCTCCGCTGCGCTACCGCGTGGCGCGACGGCTGGAGCTCGCCGCCCTGCGCTTGGCGCCCCGGATGATCCGCGGCCGGCATCCCGCGCTGGTCGGCCGCGAGGTCCCCGCGGGCGCCACGCCGGTGGCGAGGGCCTCCTGATGGGCACCGCCTGCCCGCTCTGCGGATCCCGTCGCAGCACCGTGCTGGTGGCGACGGCCGCTCCGCGCGTCGTCCGCTGCCACAGCTGTACGCTGCTGTTCCAGGATCCGTTGCCGGCGGAGGACATCCAGCGCCACTACGACGACGTCTACCGCCACGAGGAGGTCAGGGACCACATCGACGAGCGACGGCGAGCGCTGTTCCGCGGGTTCCTGGCCCAGGTCCACCCGTTCGGCACGCGGCGCCTGCTCGACGTCGGGTGCGGCAGCGGCGAATTCCTGGCCCTGGCGCGCGAGGAGGGCTGGACCGCCGACGGCATCGAGATCTCGCTGCGCGGCGCGGCGCTGGCGCGCCGACGCGGACTGGCGGTCCACGAGACAGCCACCGATCTACCCGACGACCACTACGACGCCGTCACGCTGTGGAACGTGGTGGACTTCTTCCTGCGCCCCGTCCAGCAGATGCGCGCGCTCCACCGCGTGCTGGCGCCCCGGGGCCTGGTGTTCGTGCGCACGCCCAACGCGACGTTCCAGGCCGCGGCGTGGCGGCTCAGCCGCGTCGTGGTGTGGCCGCCGCCGCTGGCCCGGCTCGTGGCCGACGCCCACTTCTTCCAGCCGCTCGTCTGGAGCGCCTCGACCCTGCGCATGCTGCTCCTGAGCGCGGGCTTCAGCGACGTCCGGGTCTGGAACAGTCCCGTCTCGTACGGCGACCCGTACCACGCCGTGTCCGGGCGGCGCGAGCAGCTCGTGGACGGAATCAAGCGCGTCGTGCACGCGCTGGCCGGCGGCGTCTATCGCGGCTCGCGCGGGCGGCTGATCGTGGGCTCGTCCCTCTCGGCCGTCGCGCACAAGCCCGTCTGACCCTCGCACGCCGAGCTTGCAGCCCGAGGCCCGCCGATGCCATGGTGGGATCAGGCCATGCCGGCCCCTCCGATCTCCGAGCCATCTCGCTCCCGCGCCGACGTCGTGGCCTGCCTGGCGCTCGCCGCCGTCACGCTGGCGGTCTTCGCACCCGCCCTCGGCAACGGCTGGGTCGATCTCGACGACGACCAGAACTTCCTGACCAACCCGCACTACCGTGGTCTCGGGCCCGCGCAGCTCCGGTGGATGCTGACCGGCGTGGTCCTGGGGCACTGGACGCCGGTGACGTGGCTGACCCACGGCCTCGACTACGTGCTGTGGGGAATGAACCCGGCGGGGTACCACCTCGTCAACGTCCTGCTGCACGCCGCCAACACCGCGCTCTTCTATCTCCTCGGGCGCCGACTGCTGGCCGCGGCGCTGCCCGACGCCGGGGCGACGCCGTTGCGGCTGGGCGCGCTCGCCGCGGCGCTCCTCTTCGCGCTGCACCCGCTGCGCGTGGAGTCGGTGGCGTGGATCACCGAGCGACGCGACGTGCTGGGCGGGCTCTTCTACCTGCTCACGGTGCTCGCCTGGCTCCGGGCCGCCGCCACCGAGGGCACCGCGCGGCGTCGCTGGTACCTGGGCTCACTCGCGCTGTTCGCGGTCGGTCTGCTGTCCAAGTCCATGCTCGTCTCGCTCCCGGTCGCGCTCCTCGTGCTCGACGTCTATCCGCTGCGCCGTCTCGACCCGTGGGCCTGGCGATCGCCGACCACTCACCGCCTGCTCCTGGAGAAGCTGCCCTACCTGGCGCTGTCGCTGACGATGGTCGCCATCACGACCCTGACGATGCACGCGAGCATCCGCATGACGCCGTACGACCTTTATCCGCCGCTGGCGCGGGCTGCCATGGCCGCCTACGGCCTGGTGTTCATCCCTTGGAAGACGCTCGTGCCGCTCGACCTCCGGCCGATGTACGAGCTGCCGATGCGCGTCTCGCTGTGGGAGTCGCCGTTCCTGCCCGCCGCCCTCGTCGTCGTCGCCGTCACCGCGACGCTCGTGGCGCTCCGGCGGCGCTGGCCGGCCGGCCTCGCCGTCTGGCTGGCGTACGCGGTGACGCTGTCGCCCGTGAGCGGCGTGGCCCACGTCGGCCCCCAGCTCGTCGCCGACCGGTTCTCGTACCTGCCCTCGCTGGGCTTCTGCCTGCTGGCGGGGGCGGCGGTGGTGGCGGCGATGCGACGGCCGCGGCTCAGGAGCGCCGTGGTGACGGTGGCCGCCGTGTGGATCGTCTGGCTCGGCGCGCTGACGTGGTGGCAGGTCCAGCTCTGGCGCGACACGAACACGCTCTTCATCTACACGCTGAGCCTGGATCCCGACTGCGCCTGGTGTCACACGCAGTACGGCGGCACGCTGGGCAACCGCGGCGACATCGCAGGCGCGATTCCCCATCTGGAACGGGCCGCGGCGCTGCAGCCTCACCGCTTCCGCAACCAGGCCAACGCCGGGCTGGCGTTCCTGCGGGCCGGTCGTCCCGCGGACGCCCTGCCCTACCTGGAGCGCGCGGTGGCGCTCCGCGGCGACCACCTCGACGCGGTGACGAACCTGGGGCTCGCGCTCGTCGACGTCGGACGTCCGGCCGAGGCCGTCCCCCATCTCGAGCGCGCACGGGCCGCGCACCCCGACGCGGCCGGCCCGCGCCAGGCCCTCGCGCGGGCTTACCAGCTCCTGGGTCGCTGACGTCTCCCGTTCCGCGTCGCGGCCTCGACCCGCCGACGCGGCGTCCGCTCTCGCATCGCCAGGGCCGCTCAGGCAACGCCGGCCAGCCGGGCCAGCTCGGTCCACGACCGCACGACGACGTCGGCGGTGCCGGCCGGCGCGCCCTCGGGCGCGTAGAGGACGGTGCGCATGCCGGCGCCGCGGCCGCCCGCGATGTCCGACTCCACGCTGTCGCCGACCATCGCGGCCTCGCCCGGCGCCAGTCCCAGACGGCGCAGCGCGATGCGAAAGAGCGGCGGCTGGGGCTTGCCGACGACGATGGGCGCGACCCCCGCCGCCGCAGTCACCGCCGCCACGATGGCGCCACAGCCCGGCAGGAAGTCGCCGTTCTCGATCGGCAGCCGCGGATCGACGTTGGGGGTGACGAGCGGCGCCCCCGCCGCCGCGGCGCGGGCGGCGGCGGTGAGGCGCTCGTAGGAGAGGTCGAAGTCGTTGCCGACGGCGACGACGGTGGCGGTGCGGAAGTCGGCGACGTCCACCACCTCGTGGCCGGCCGCCGTCACCACGGCCGCCAGCTCGGGCGCGCCGATGACGAGCACACGCGACGGCCCGTAGCGTTCGGCGACGACCTGCCCGAGGATCTCCAGCGGCGTGAGCGCGTGCTCGACCCACGCGAGGCCGAGGCGGTGGAGCTTCGCGCGCACGTCGGCGCCGGTCGCGCGCGAATTGTTGGTGAGGAAGGCCACGCCCCGCCCCGCCCGGTGCAGCGCCGTGAGCGTCTCGCCGGCGCCGGGCAGGAGCGTCGATCCCTCCCACACGCAGCCGTCGAGGTCGAAGACGAAGCCGCGGCAGTCGCCGAGCACCGCGCTCAGTCGCCCGAGGTCCGGCGGAACTCCTCGATGGCCTCCGCGTACACCTGCTGCGTCCGCTCGGCGATCGAGGCCCACGAGAACTGCGCCTCGACGCGCCGCCGGCCGGCCCGGCCCATCTCGCGCGCCCGCTCGGGGCTGGCCAGCACGCGGCCGATCGCGTCGGCGAGGACGTCGGGCTGGGCCGGCGGGACCAGGAGGCCGGTCTTGCCGTCCTCGACCACCTCGACGATGCCGCCCACGGCCGAGGCCACCACGGCCGTCTCGCACGCCATCGCCTCCAGGTTGATCAGGCCGAACGGCTCGTAGACCGACGGGCACGCGAAGACCGCGGCGTGGCTGTAGAGCTGGGTGACGACGTCGACGGGCACCATCTCGTTGATCCAGCGCACGTTCGGCATGGTGGCCACCGCGCGGCGCAGCCGCTCCTCGATCTCGGGCGTGTCCGGTGCCGAGGCGCACACCACCACCTGCACGTCGGCGGGCAGCCGCCGGGAGGCCTCGAGCAGGTGGAAGATCCCCTTCTGGTCGGTGATTCGCCCCACGAAGAGCACGTACGGGGAGCGCACCCCCAGCCGCTCCAGCGCGTCGCGCCGCTCGGTGCGCTTGAACAGGTCGGGGTCGATGCCGTTGTGGATGACGACCACGCGCGCCGGGTCGGCGTCGAAGTGGGCGAGGATGTCCTCGCGCATCTTCGCCGACACCGCGATGACGCGGTGGGCGGCCTCGACCACGGTCTTCTCGATCCACGACGACACGAGATAGCCGCTGCCGAGCTGGTCGGCCTTCCACGGGCGCAGCGGTTCCATGCTGTGCAGGGTGACGACCAGCGGGATGCGATAGAGCTGGCTGATCCACAGGGCGCCCATGTCGGCGTACCACGTGTGGGCGTGCACCACGTCGGCGTCCACCTGGTCGCGGGCCATCGCCAGCCCGATCGAGAGCGTCTCCAGCGCGGGCGCGAAGCGAACGTCCTTGCCCCCCACCCGCTCCCACGGCGTGTACCCGCGCACCACGATGCCGTCCGGACGCGGATCGCGCGCCCCGAAGCAACGCACCTCCACCGCCATGCGGCGGGCCAGCGCCCGGCTCAGCTGATCGACCACCACTCCCGCGCCGCCGTAGATGTGCGGCGGATACTCACGCGTGACCAGCAGAGCCTTCACGTCAGACGGGATCTCCCTCGGGCGCGCCGCCCGGTTCGCCCTCCTGCCGCTCGAGCTTGCGCGCCACCGTGCGCACGTCGATGCCGAGCAGGCGGGCCGTGAGTGTCTTGTTCCCCTTGGTCACCCGAAGCGTCTCCTCGAGCAGCCGCGCGGTGACCTCGGCCAGCGGGGTGCCGATGCGGATGCTCAGCACGCCCTCCGGCAGTGGCGTGGCGCCGGCGATGTCGGGGGGCAGGTCGGCCACCTCGATACGCCCGCCGCGCGCCAGCACGACCGCACGCTCGATCACGTTCTCGAGCTCGCGCACGTTGCCCGGCCACGAGTACGCCTCGAGCTGACGCACCGCCTCGTCGCTGAGCCCCTCGAGCTTGCGGTTGTTCTTGGCGGCGTAGATGCGCACGAAGTGGTGCGCGAGCACCGGGATGTCCTCGCGGCGGTCGCGCAGCGGTGGCACGTTGAGGGTGATGACGTTGAGCCGGTAGTAGAGGTCCTCGCGGAAGCGCTTGTCCTTCACCATCTGCGCCAGGTCCTGGTTGGTGGCGGCGACGATGCGGACGTCGACCCGCTGGGTGCGGGTGCCGCCGAGGCGCTCGAACTCGCCCTCCTGCAGGACGCGCAGGATCTTGGGCTGGGTCACCGACGAGAGGTCGGCGACCTCGTCGAGGAAGAGCGTGCCGCCGTCGGCCAGCTCGAAGCGGCCCTCCTTGCGCCCGGCCGCCCCGGTGAACGCGCCCTTCTCGTAGCCGAACAGCTCCGACTCCAGCAGCGTCTCCGGCAGCGCCGCGCAGTTGACGGCGACGAAGGGCCCGCGCTTGCGTCCCGAGCGCTCGTGGATCGTGCGCGCGGTCCCCTCCTTGCCCGTGCCGCTCTCGCCCTGGATGAGCACCGTGGCCGAGCTGTCGGCGACCTGCTCGACGAGCGTCATCATCCGGCGGAAGGCCGGGCTGGCGCCGATGATCGCGCCCTGCCCGAGCAGGTCGTCCAGGCGCTGCTGCAGCGCCTTGTTCTTCTCGATGAGGTCGCGACGCTCGAGCGCCTTGTCGATCAGCTTGACCAGCTGCTCGCGCCGGAACGGCTTGGTCAGGAAGTCGTAGGCGCCGTCCTTCATCGCCTTGACGGCCTCCTCCACCGTGCCGAAGGCGGTGAGGAGGATCACGTCGACGTCGGGGGCGATCGCCTTGGCCGCCCGCAGCAGCTCGAGGCCGGTGAGGCCGGGCATCTTGAGATCCGTGACGATGAGGTCGATGCCGCCGGCCTGGAACCGCTCGAGCGCGGCCCGGCCGTCCGAGGCCAGGACGACGCGATACCCCTCGCGCGTCAGCGTGCGATCGAGGCTCTCGCGGAGCCCCGGGTCGTCGTCGGCCACCAGCAGCGTGGCGGGGTCAGACATGGCTCACCGGCCGCGTGATCGGCAGGCGGATCGTGAAGGTCGCGCCGGCGCCCTCGCGGTTGTGCCAGGCGAGCTCACCGCCGTGCTCCTCGATGATCTGCCGCGTGATCGACAGCCCGAGCCCCGTGCCCTGCGGCTTGGTCGTGAAGAAGGGCTCGAACAGGCGCTCGGCGACGGCGGCGGGGATCCCGGCACCGGTGTCGGAGACCGCGATCTCCACCGCGGCGGCCTCGCACCGGCTCTCGATCGTCAGCGCGCCGCCCCGCGAGAGCGCCTCCATGCCGTTCTTCACGAGGTTCAGGATGGCCTGCCGCAGGAGCCCGCGGTCGATCTCCATCATCGGCACGGAGGGGTCGGTGGCGACGTGGATCGTCAGCCCCTGGCGGGTGGCCACGGGTCGCACGAAGGCGGCCAGCTCCTCGAGCAGGTGGTTGATCGACTCGTCCTCGAAGTGTGGCTTGGGGAAGCGCGCGAACGCCAGGTACTCCTCGGTGAGCGCGTCCAGGGTGTTGACCTGATCGCGGATCGCCGCCACCAGCCCGGTGGCCTCGTCGGTGTCGACGCCAGGACGGCCGCGGACGATGTCCTGCAGCAGCTCCGCATTGAGCTCGATCGCGGCGATCGGGTTGCGCACCTCGTGCGCGACCTTCAGCGAGAGCCGCCCGACCGTCGCCATGCGCTCGGCCACCAGCAGCTCCTGCTGGGCGGCCTGCAGCCGGTTGAGCGTGCCGGTCAGCTCGGCGTTGAGCCGTTCGACCTCGCCACGGGCGCGTCGCTCGCGACCCGCCACGATGCCGACGGTGACGGCCGGCAGTCCGAAGAGCACGGCCAGGATCGTCACGGGCGTCCATCCAACCCACGGCGTCGCCAGGGCGGCCGCGGCGGCGTAGAGGCCGCCCGCGATGAGTGCGGCGGCCAGCCCCAGCCACGGCCCGAAGTAGTACGAATTGACCGCGACCAGCGGGAAGAACAGCAGATAGAAGAGGCTGTAGCCGCCGCCGGTGAGAAACAGGAGGACGAAGACGAGCAGGAGGTCGACGCCGAGCGCGCCCAGGAAGATCGAGCGCGTGGAGCGCGGGTACACGGTGACGAGCGCGAAGACGCCGAGCTTGTAGAGCGCGAACCAGATGACGAGGGAGTAGAGGTCGATCTGCTCACGGGGGCGGAGCGGGTCCAGACCGAGGGTGGCGAGTCCTCCGACCATCGCCGCGGCGAGAAGGACGGCGAAGACGCGCTCGTCACGCTCCAGCAGCCGGAAGATCGCGTGCCACGGCTTGCGCTCGCCGGTCGTCACCAGGGTCTCGCTGAGGCCAAATATATCACGCGGTTCAGGGCGCGGCCTCGCCGCGGCCGGCCGCCTCGCGCTCGAGCGTGCGGCTGCGCCGGTAGGCGCGCACGCCGATCCAGGCGGCGATCACCACCAGGGCCACGATCACCGCCCAGCGCTCGACGCGGTGCACACCCGCGAGGATCTGCTCGAGCTGATCGGTGAAGAAGAACGCCAGGCCAAAGGTGACCGGCACGCCGATCGTCGCCGCCGCCGCGTCCGCCGCCAGGAAGCGGCCGAACGGCACGCCCGCGATGCCGGCCGTGAGGAACGCCGCCGCCCGCAGCCCCATGACGTGGCGGGCCGTGAAAACGATCTTCACGCCGTGCCGCCGGTAGGCCACCTTCAGCGCCTCCTCGCGCTCGGGACTGAGCACGCACCGCACCGCGCGCCAGCCGAGCACGCGCTCGCCCCAGTGGTGCCCGACCCAGTAGAGCGCCACGTCGCCCGAGAGCACCCCGATGATGCACACCAGCAGCATCAGCCACCAGCGCACGACGCCCTCGTGCGCGAGCACGCCCCCCGCGAGGACCGGGATTTCCTCGGGGATGGGCGCGCCGAGCCCGGCCGCGAACAGCACCAGGAAGACTCCCAGGTAGGTGAACTCTTCGAGGAATTGCTCGATCGCTCCCACAGGGGCTCCAGTGTATACTTTGCCCCGTCTAGACGCGGTCGCGGTTCAGGGTAACCCTCCTAAAGGAGCGCTCCCCATGGCCGTCAAACTCTTCGTCGGCGGGCTGTCCTTCTCCACCTCTAACGAGCGTCTGCGCGAGGTCTTCGCCGCCACCGGCTCGGTCGAGTCCGCGGCGGTGGTGACCGACCGGGACACTGGCCGCTCGCGCGGCTTCGGCTTCGTCGAAATGGCGACGCCCGAGGATGCCGAGCAAGCCATCAGCAAGCTCAACGGCACGTCGGTCGACGGCCGGACCATCCAGGTCGAGCGCGCCAAGTCTCCGGGGAGCGGGGGCGGCGGCGGACGTGGGGGCGGCGGCGGCCGGCCTCGCTGGTAGCGCGCCGCACGCACGCTCTAGGACGGTGCCCCGGTGGGCACCGGGTCGTAGAATGACCGGGTGAGCCACGCCGGGCGCCCCGTCCTGCACACCGAGGCGTCGATCGGCTTCGGCGGCCAGGAAATCCGGATCGTCGCCGAGGCGCGCTGGCTCTTGGATCACGACTGGCCGGTCGTGATCGCGGGTCAGCCGGACAGCCGCCTCCTGCAGGAGGGCGCCCGGCTCGGAGTGCCGACGGTCGCGGTGCGGATGCGTCGGCCGCTCGACGCCGGCGCCCTGCTCGCCCTGCGTCGCGTCATCGACGAGCACGACGTCGCGCTCGTCCACACCCATAGCTCGGTCGATAGCTGGCTCGGCGGCCTCGCCGGTCGCTGGCGTCGCCGGCCGGTCGTCCGCAGCCGTCACGTCACCATCGCGATCCCCCGTCACCGGGCGCTCGTCTACCGCCTCGCCGATCGCATCATCAGCAGCGGCGAGGCCGCCGCCCGCGTGGTGGCGGCAGCCGGGGTGCCGCCGGCGCGCATCGTGCCGATCGCCCCGGGCGTGGACACCGCGCGCTTTCACCCCGCCGTCTCGGGCGCCGGCGTCCGCGGCGAGCTGGGGCTCGAGGGGACTCCACTCGTCGGCCTGGTGGCCAACATCCGCGGCTCCAAGGGCCACGACATCTTCCTCGAGGCCGCCCGAGCCGTCCTCGGGCGCGAGCCAGCCGCGCGCTTCCTCATCGTCGGCGACGGCATCGGCTTCGAGGACGTGCGCCGCCGCGTCGGCGCCCTCGGCCTCGACGCCGCCGTACGGATGACCGGCTTCCGCCGCGACATCCCGGAGGTCATGGCCGCCCTCGACGTGCTGGTCCTCCCCTCCGTCCGCTCGGAGGCGGCCTCGCAGGTGATCGCCCAGGCGCTGGCGGTCGGCACGCCGGTGGTCGCCACCAACGTCGGGGGCAGCGGCGAGCTCGTGCGGGACGGCGAGACGGGGCGGCTCGTCCCGGCCGGGGACGCCACGGTCCTGGCGGCGGCCATCGTCGACTGCCTCGGGGACCGTCTAGCCGCTCGGGCCATGGCCCGGCGCGGCCAGGCCCTGGTGCGCGAGCGGCATTCCCTCGACGCCGCGATGACGCGCACGACGGCCGTCTACCGTGAGCTCCTCTCGCGGTCTCGCGTGGTACCGTGAGATGAGGAGCCGCTCCCCCGCGTGAACATCCACGTCTTCGCCACCGATTACGACGGGACGATCGCCGAAGGGAACCGCATCAACGAGGTCACCGCGCGCGCGCTCGCCCGGGTGCGCGCGACCGGTCGCAAGGTTCTGCTCGTCACCGGCCGCATGCTCCCGGATCTGCAATCCGTCTGTCCGGATCTCGACGAGCAGTTCGACGCGGTGGTGGCCGAGAACGGCGCCCTCGTCTACTTCCCCGAGCGCCGCGAGGTGCGCACCTTGGGTGATCCGCCCGAGCCCGCCCTGATCGACGCGCTCCAGCGGCGCGGCGTCCCCTTCTCGCTCGGCAGCGCGATCATCGCCACCGACGCGCCGTTCGCGGAGGCCGCGCTGGACGCCATCAAGGAGACGGGCGTGGAGCGCACGCTCGTCTTCAACAAGGGCGCGCTCATGTTGCTGCCGGGCGGCGTCACCAAGGGCACCGGCCTGACGGCGACGCTGGCGGCGCTCGAGCTGTCCCCACGCAACATGGTCGGCATCGGGGACGCCGAGAACGATCACGCCTTCCTGTCGATCTGCGAGTGCGCGGTGGCGGTGGCCGACGCGGTCCCGGCCCTGCGCGAGCGCGCGGACTACGTGACGCGGGGGATGGCCTCGCGCGGCACGGTGGAGTTCATCGAGGAACACCTGCTCAACGACCTGGCCGACATCATGCCGCGCCTGACACGTCATCAGCTGCCGCTGGGCGAGGCCGCCGACGGGGCGCCGGTGCCGGTGGCCGCCCACGGCACGCGCCTGCTCATCATCGGGCCGTCCGGCAGCGGCAAGAGCACGCTCACCGGCGTGCTGGCCGAGCGGCTGCTCGAGGCGGGACGCTCGCTGATGCTGATCGATCCCGAGGGCGACTACCGGACCCTGGCCGAGCTGCCCGGCGTCGTCGTCTTCGGCGGCAAGGGCGAGCAGGCGCTGCCCACGCCCGAGGAGCTCGACCAGCTCCTGCGCCACCCGGGGACCAGCCTCGTCCTCGACCTGAGCGCGATGGGGCTGGCCGAGAAGGTGGCCTATGCGACGAAGGTGCTGGCGGTGGTGGCGACGGTGCGTGCCGGCACGGGCCTGCCCCACTGGCTCATCATCGACGAGGCCCACCACGTGCTGCCGGCCGAGGGCTCCCCCGCCGTCGACCTGGTGCGCCGCGGCGCCGAGGGACTCGTGCTCATCACGCTCGACGTCGCCGAGCTGGCGCCGTCGGTGCGGTCACTGCCCACCGTGGTCGCGTCCACCGAGCTCGCCGCCTTCCAGGCCGGGCTGCGCACGGTGCTGGCCGCCCGCGGCGACCGCGCGGCGGCGGTCTCGCTCGACGGTCCCCCGCTCGATCGCGGTGAGGCGACGATCGCGTGGCTCGAGCCCACCGCGCGAACGGTGCGCTTCCGCGTCGGCAAGCGACGCATCCAGCACCGTCGCCACGTCCGCAAGTACACGGAGGGCGAGCTGCCTCCCGAGCGCTCGTTCTTCTTCCGCGGTCCCGCCGGCGCCCTGAACCTGCGCGCCGCGAACCTCGTCCGCTTCGCCGAGCTCGCCGAGGGCGTCGACGAGGCCACCTGGGCCCATCACCTCGCCGGTCGCGAGTACTCGGTGTGGGTGCGTCAGATGATCAAGGACCCGGAGCTCGCCGACGAGATCGCGTCGATCGAGACGGCCGGCGTGCCGTCGGGCGAGTCGCGCCGCCGGGTGCTCGAGCGGGTGCGGGCGCGCTACGCGGTCTAGCCCGGAGGGGGGCTTCGCCCCCCTTCCGGCGATCGTCGCGCGCCGCGGGCGCGCTCCTCTCTACCTCCCCCCAGACCCCTCGATTGCGCCGGCGGAGCCGGCGCTCGGAGGCGGCCTCGCGTTCGGTCGGCGTCGTTGCAGTTCCCATCACTGAGCCCGACCACGTGACGCTGCGAGCGGGTTTGTCGTCGCGGAGTCCCAGGAACACCGGGTGGCGGAGTTTGCCGTCGCTGGTGCGTTCGGTGAAGGCGAGTTGGGCGACGAGGCGGGGGGTGACCCAGGTGACGTCGCGGGCGCGGGGGGCGTCGGCGAAGGGCGATTCGGGGCGGGCCAGCGGCGCCAGGCGCCGATGGAGGTCAGCGAGGATCGCGTCGGTGAAGCCGGTGCCGACCTTGCCCGCGTAGCGGAGCGCGTCGCCGTCCCAGGCGCCGACGAGCAGGGCGCCAAGGTGGTGCCGCCCGCCCCGCGGCGCGGAGAAGCCGCCGATCACGAACTCATCCTCGGCGCGGACCTTCACCTTGCACCACGCCGGTGAGCGCACGCCCGGCACGTACGGCGCCTGGGGATCCTTGCCGATCACCCCCTCGAGGCCGCGCCGTCGAGCCTCGGCGAACGCGACGAAGCCGTCGTCGGCCATGCGCCGCGCGATCCGCACGCGCGGCCCCTCGCACACCTCGGCCTCCAGCGCCGCCCGCCGGCGGTCCAGCGGCTCCGGCATCAGGTCGCGCCCTCGCGTGTGGAGACAGTCGAAGGCGATGTAGATCGGGGGCGAGGCGCCCTCGGCGTGCCGCTGCAGGAGCTGGAAGCGCGAGACGCCCGCCGCGTCGAAGACGACGACCTCGCCGTCGAGCACGAGGGTCGGTGCCGGCAGCGACGCCAGCGCGGCGGCGACCTCGGGAAAGTCGGCAGTACGGTCGCGGTCGTTGCGCGTCCACAGTCGCACCTCACGGCCGTCCTTGACCGCGATCAGGCGGATGCCGTCGTACTTCTCCTCCCAGACCCAGCCCGGCCGATGGAACGGCGCGTCCACGAGGGTCGCCAGCATCGGCGCCACTCGCGTGGGGCGGCGGGTCATGCGCTAGGCGGAGCGGGAGGCGCGGGGTGGGTCGGCGGCGAGGGCCTGCTCGAGCTGACGCGGTGTCGCGCCGGCCGCGCGCGCGATGCCGGCCATCGTCCGCCGGGAGACGACCGAGAGCGGCCGCGTCTGCGTGACGTCCTCGCCGGAGGCGAACTGGTCGCGATGCTTGATGAGAAGCCACTGACGGTTACGCGTGCGCACGAGCACCCACGAGCCGTTCAGCTTGCGCCCGTGCAGCCGGAACTTCAGCTCGCCCTTGGCCAGTCCGGCGCCGACGTCGGCGGTCTCCGGCTCCCAGGTCCCGCGATCCCAGATCATCACCGTGCCGCCACCGTACTCACGCTCGGGGATGACGCCCTCGAAGTCGTTGTAGTCCATCGGATGGGGCTCGGTCATCATGGCGAGCCGCTTGGTGGCCGGGTCGAGCGACGGTCCCTTGGGCACCGCCCACGACTGCATCGCGCCGTCGTGCTCGAGGCGGACGTCGTAGTGCAGGGCGCTGGCCCGGTGCTTCTGGACGACGAAGGCGAGGTTGCGCTCGCGTCGGCGGCCGGGCCGCCCGGCCGGCTCCGGCGTGACGCCGAAGCGTCGCTTGCGGTGATACTCGGCCAGCACGCCGTACTGGCTGAGGTCGGGCTCGGTGCGGCGCGAGGCGCGGCCCATGCCCTCATTCTACCCACGCGCCGAGCGACGCGCGACGAAGCGACGCAGGTTCGCCCGGGCGCGACGCCCCTCGTCCTCGATGGTGAAGCCCGCCGCCTCGACCGCGCGCTCCGTATCGCGGTTGGGATGACATCCACCGGCGAGCCACGTCCACGCGGGCTGGACTGCGTCCTGTACGCGCGCCCGCCAGGCCACGGTCGAGCGCACGTGCTCGAGCGCGCGCAAGGCACCGCCGGGCCGGAGCACGCGGTGCACCTCGGCGAGGCCGCGCACGGGATCGCCGACGCTGCAGAGGACGAGGCCGCTCACGACCGTGTCGAAGGCCCCATCACGGAACGGCAGCGCCTCCGCGCGCCCCTGCACGAGCCGCACTCCACCGGCGCGCCCGCGCGCCCGTCGCAGCGCATCCATGGAGGGATCGATCCCGATGACACGAGCGTCGCCGACCCACGGCAAGTTGCGCCCCGTCCCGCACCCGAGATCGAGCGTCCGCCCCCGCGCCCCCCCGGCCACCCACCGCCGCCACCGCGCAAGCCCCCGCCACTCCGCCACCGCACAAATGGCGTCATACAACCAAGGAACCTGCTCCACCCCCCGCACACCCGCATGCTACCGCGCCACCCACGAAGAACGCGGCCGTCGCAGATCCACGTGGATGCCTTTCGCCGAGTCCTGAACTCCGGGCGCCGGAGGCCGCTCAAAAAGGTCCAGATGCGAGGCGCCGACGAGCGACGACTGCGGCGTGGGCCGCCCACGCCGCAGGGAGGAGCGAGGAGGCAACGAAGCAGATGGGCCTTTTTCAGCGGCCTCCATGGTAGAGGAGCCAGTAGACGGCGACGCCGGTGACCGACACATACAACCACACCGGCAGCGTCCACCGTGCCAGCCGGGCGTGGCGCACGAAGTCCGCGCTCAGCGCGCGGTAGAGCGTGGTCAGCACGAACGGCACCATCGCGGCGGCGAGCACGATGTGCGAGATCAGCAGCGGGAAGTAGACCCAGCGCACCACGCCCTCCCCCGTGAACGGTCGCGAACCGGCCAGCGAGTGGTAGATGACGTAGGAGATCAGGAACAGCACGGAGACGCTCGCCGCCCCGAGCATGCAGGCGCGATGCACCCCGATGCGACGACGGAGGATGGCGATCCAGCCGATGACGAGCAGCACGGCGCTGGTCCCGTTGAGGGTCGCGTTGAGCGGGGGCAGCGCGGCGACGTCGGCCCGTCCTCCCTGGCCCGGGGTGTGGCCGAGCAACAGGAAGGCGACGAGTCCGACCACGGCCACCGACAGAACGGCGATGAGGGGGAACGCTACACGGTCACGCACGGCCCCCCATCGTACAGCACCGCCCCCGAGCCCGGCCGTCACGACCGTCCCTGGGGGAGCGGGCGGCGGCGAGGCGACAACAATCCCGACACCGGACGCGCTCCGCCCCGTGCGGGGCGCTTGGTTTGTTTGACACGCCGTGCCCGAAAAACCTAGAATCGGCTGCCGCTTGACCCTCGGGATGGACGCGAACGTCGAGGAAATTGCCCGCGAGCTTGCCGCGCTGACCCAGCGCTTCGCCGATCTCGGTGTCAAGCTGGGCGACGCCGCCCAGGCCCTCCAGGAGGCCGGAGCACCCCCCTCGACCGTGCTGGTGGAGGCGCTGTCTGGAGCCCAGGGCCAGTTCCACCAGCTCCGCTCCCAGGCGCTGACAGTCGCCGATGCGGCGGGCGTCACCGCCGCGTCCCCCGAGAGCCTGCACGATCTCGAGCCGATCCTCGAGGCGATCGCCGCCGCCCTGCGTGAACGGGCGCGCCGCGAGGCCCTCGATCGGGTGCAGCAGAGCGCCGTCGCGGTGCTCGACCGCGCCCTCGAGGTCCTCCACCAGGACGACCCCCAGTTCCCCGCGCTCGTGGCCGGTCACGCGAAGGCGCGCGAGGTGCGCACGACCATCCTGGCCCTGACGGATCTGGAGTCGGACGAGATGCGTCGCGCCGTCGAGGAGGTGCGCACCTTCGCCGATCTGGTGGCCATGGTCGAGGCGCGCGAGGGCGTGGACGACGACCGGTATGGGCAGCTCGAGGAGAGCGTGTCTCGAAACTTCGGCCGGCCGCTGGCCGTCGCCGCCGCCCGCGGACGACTCGGGTTCGAGGGCGAGTTCGTGGAGCCTCCGGCGCCCGAGCCGGTGGAGCTCGAGCCGGAGCCCGAGCCGGAGGCGCCGGTCGCCGAGGCGGAGAGCCCGGTGACCGACGAGGAGCCCGCCGCGGAGGAGCTGGAAGCCGAGCTCGAGCTGGAGTCGGCCGAGCCGACGTTCGAGCTCGAATCCGCGCCGCTGACGCTCGAGATGGAGTCCGCGCCGGCGCCCGTCGAGTCCGAGCCAGAGCCGGCGGCGCCGACGGCGGTCGTGGCGCCAGCGGCGCCCGAGCGGGAGGTCGCCGAGGCCTCCGGCCCGGACGAGACGGCGCAGTGGTGGCTCGCGGCGTGGGCGCGCTGGTCGGGCTGGAAGTCGAACCACGAGTTCGCCGCCGCGGTCCGCGAGGAGATGGCGAAGTATCCTTATCTGCTGTCGGTGCCCATCCAGAAGAGCCCGGAGTACGAGGACGGCCTGCTCGCCTACGGCTACTCCCTGCTCATGGATCACGTGGAGAAGCAGAACCCGGGATGCGTGGGCAACGCGCTGAACAGCCTCACGCCCGGGCACGGACGCCGGGTGGGCGAGCAACTCTACGAATACCTGATCACTCAGGGCCGGCTCCGCGAGACGTACGCCGACTTCGTGAAGAACACGCTCGTGGCCGCGCTCCCCGAGCCCGGGGTCTGGTTCCAGTTCCGTATCCTCGAGTCGAAGGAGGACACGCGCATCCTGCAGCGGCCGACGCCGCGGATCGGCGATACCGAGCTGACCGGCCAGCGCCTGGCGAGCGACGCCCAGCGCTACAACGAGCACAAGTTCAAGATGACGCTGGGTCCCCTCACCAGCCGCTTCATCGTCGTCGTGAGCGACGTGAGGGACGCACGCGGCGCCGGATTCAAGCTCGTCGCCGACGGGGCGCCCTCGGACAGTGGCTGGGTCGTGAGCGTGTCGGCCGGCAGCCGATCGGCGGCCAAGATCGACGCGAAGCGGTTCACTCCCGAGGGATTGCACGTGCCCGGCCTGGGCCGGGAGCACGGCTCGCTGTGGGTCGCGCTCTTCAATCCGGACCCCGGCGCCGATCGGCGGTGCGAACTCAGCGTCTTCCTGCGGAAGGACACCAGATCGCCCTTCCGCGGCAAGGGCTAGTCAGCCCGGGACAACGACGGTGCGGGTTACTCGGGAGCGGTCGGTTGGGGGGCGACGGCAGCGGCCGGCGCGTCGCGCCGGGCGAACGGACTGCGGGTCACGCCGAGCTTCTGGGCGATCTGGTTGGTCGCCTGGACCGTCTCCAGCACCTTGGCCAGGGCCTGGGCGGCTTCGTCCTTGTCGGTGCGGAGTAGGTCGTTCTGCCGGCGGGCCTCGGCAAGCTCCTTCTGCATGTCGTCGTGCTCACGGCGTAGGTCGATGCCCTGGGTCCGGGCCTCGGTCAGCTCCTTGCGCAGCTCCGTCAGCTCGCGACGAAGGCGCTCGGTCTCCTGCTCGGCGTGGTCGGACTTCGCCGTGAGCTGCTGGTCATGATCGAGCAGCTCGGGCAGCAGCCCGAAGAGCTCCTTCGTGTCCTCCATCCAGCGTGCAAACCGCTCACGGACCTGCACTTGTTCCATGTCGGCCCTCGTTGCCCCGGCGGGCATTACCAGCGGTCCCAATCTAGCATGTCGGGTCCGGCCGCCCGCAAGGTTATCGGCCACAATGGTGATACCTTAAGCGGGGACTCGGACCATGACGACGCTTGCGCGCAATATCGGGCCGGCCGGCCGCCGCTGGCGGGTGATCGGGGGCCTCGTCCTGCTGGGGATTGGGGGGGCGGGGGCTGCCCTGCTGGTCCTGGGGGGGATGGCCCGAGGCGCCCGCCTGGCGCTGTTCGCCCCCTTCCTGGGGGCCGCCATCGGCCTGCTGCAGGCCCGGGACCACACGTGCGTGATGCTGGCCGTCCGGAACCAGTGCGAGCTCGACCGCGGCCTCGGGGTCGTGAACGATCCCTGGCTGGTCGGCCAGCTCCGGCGTCAGGCGCGCGAGCTGCTGATCGAGTCCGTCCTTGTGGCCGCGTTCGTCACCGGCCTCGTCCTGCTGCTGCCGGGCTGAGCGCCGCCGTCAGACCCCATGCGCGTCACGCCGTCCCCGCGACAGGGCCACTGCCGGCGACGCCGTGATGTCCGCCTTCAGGACTCGATGCATGTGCTCCAGCGCCTGCGCGGTGTGGCCGAGATCGATCGAGGCGACGCAGTCGCACGGCACCACGATCTCGAAGTCGCGCAGGTAGGCGTCGCTCGCCGTGAACAGGACGCAGTTGTCGGCGGTGAGGCCCGTGAGGATCAGGGTGCGGGCGTGGAGATAGTCGAGCAGCGTGTCGAGCGTGGTGGCGAAGAAGCCCGAATGCTTGGGCTTGAGCACGAAGTAATCGTCCGGATCGGGCGCCAGCCGCTCGGCGAGTGGTCGGCCGCGCACGTCGTCGTCGAGACAGTGCGCGAGCAGCGCGTGGAGGTCGGAGCGCCAGCGGCCAAAGTTGTCGTTGACGTAGACGGCGGGGATCCCGGCCGCCCGCGCGCGTCGCTTCAGCGCGGCCAGGCGCTCGGCCATCGGCAGGGCCTGGGCCAGCAGCGCGTCGCCGCCGTCGAACTCAAGGTCGTTGATGACGTCGATGAGCAGGAGCACGGTCGGTGCCTCGTCGGGCGCGTTGCCGTGCAGGTCGGAGTTCTTGGTAGGCATGCTGCTCGAACGTCTCGTTATACTGAGTACCATCCGGTAGCGTGAGATGAAAGGAGCGTTCTCATGTCGGTGAGGCTGTTCGTGGGGGGGCTGGCGTTCGCCACTTCGACCGAGGGCCTGCGCGATGCGTTCGCGCGGTTCGGGCCCGTCCAGTCGGCGGCGGTGATGACCGATCGGGAGACCGGCCGGTCGCGCGGCTTCGGGTTCGTGGAAATGGCGACCGAGCAGGAGGCCGAGCGGGCCATCAGCGCCCTCAACGGCTCGAGTCTGGACGGACGGATGATCCGCGTCGACAAGGCGACCCCGCGCGGCGCCGGCGGCCCCCCTCGCCCGCGCCCGGCCGGCGGCTTCGCGCCGCGTTCGGACCGGCCGGCCGGCGGTGGCTTCGCCCCGCGCCCGCCGGGGGGCGGATTCGGCGGACCGCGACCCGGCGGCGGCCCGCGCGTCGGCGCTGGCGGCTGGACGCCCCCGGCTCCCGAGGGGCGAGGAGGTAACCGGCGCAGCGATCGTCGACCGGGTCCCCCCGGCCCTGGTAGCGACGGCCGCCCCAAGAAACCGGGCGGTCGTAAGAATCTCACTCCGAACGATCGACGGGGTGGGCGCGGTCGGCTTGGCTCGGACGGGGACTATCGCTGGGGACGATGAGGACGGCGACCCCGCTTCACTGCTGATTTTCATCTCGCTCAGGCACCGAGCGAGGCTCTTTCACATGCGGTCCCCCAGTTGGTCAAGCGCGGTGGTATGTGGACCTGCCGGCGCGAAGTCCAGCGCAAGCTCTCTGACCGTCAAGCGCGAGGGGAAGGAGTCGCCCCGCGCTCTACGTCCTTCGGCCTACTAGGTCACGTTTCGACCCAGGGTTATACTGCCTCGGCCTGCACCCTGGCCTTTCGGGTTGACGCGCACTCGTGGCGTTGAGATCCGGGTGAATCTGGCATTTGCCAAAAGACGCCACCGAAAGGCCGGGTCGTCATCGAGCCCCCGGAACGCCGCGCCCTAATCCGCCAGAAGATCGCCGATAGACGGCTTCCCCAGGAAAGAACGACCCACGTGTGGGGCGGCGAGGGCAAGGGCAGTCTCTGCGATGCCTGCGACACCCTCATCACGAAAGACGAGTTCGTGATCGGGGGCGTCTTCGTCCTCGACGGGAAGGACGCGGTCCATTTCCACGTTCACTGTTTCTGGCTCTGGGAGAGCGAAGTTCGAGCGCGCGCCAGGGGCGATGAAATCCCAGCCCCCGGCCTGTGCGCTCACTGCCGTAAGCTCATCCTCGCCGAGGAGGCCAGGACGACGATTGTCGACGTCGCCTATCACGCGGCCTGCTGGAGTCAGAAGATCCGAGAGCGATAGGCGGCAACGGGTGTAGCCTGACCTCGCCTGCACCTTGGCCTTTCGGGTTGGCGCGCTAAGCGCCAAGACCTCTGGTGAATCTGGCTGTGCCTTCCAATCACCCGAAAGGTCGCCCAGTGGAAACTGACTCTCTGCGCAGTCTCATCCGGGCCAAGCTGCAACAAGGTCTCCTCCCCTACGACAGCATCCCGCGCGTCTGGGGGTCAGTCAGCGCCGGGGAAACGTGCGATGGGTGCGACTTCATCATCGAGCCACCAGAGTTGGTCATCGAGGGAATCTCCCTGGCCGATGGCGACAGGCCGATCCACGTCGCAGACCGCCGCCGCCCACTGCAACTTCACGTTATGTGCTTCTACCTGTGGGACGCGGAACGGCGCTCGTAGGCCAATTCGTTTCAGCCCGCCTTCACCGCCATCCACGCCGCGTGGCGTCGCCGCCACTCAGAACCCCTCAGACGCGTCCACGAGCATTTCGTCCGGTCGCCGGCACAGGTCTTGCGGCTCGTCGGGCCATGAACCCCCTGGAACGTGCGCGGATTCTCATCGTGGAGGACGCCACGGATATCCGGGACGTCTTCTCGCTCCTGCTGCGTGCCGAGGGCGCCAACGTCACGGCGACGGGCAGTGGCCGCGAGGCGGTCGAGATCACCACCGCGCGCAACTTCGACGTTCTCCTCACTGACCTCGGCCTCCCCGACGTGCCGGGACATGTGCTGATCCGCCATGTCACGGCAGACGCACTGCGCCGCCCGTGGATTGTCGTGCTCACAGGTTACGGTGAGCCCTTCCTCGCCCAGGCCCGGCAGGCCGGCGCCGACGTTGTGCTGACGAAGCCGGTGACGTGGCAGGTCTTGGTCCACCAGCTGGTGCCCAGGCCTGCTCTTGGCGGTCCCTCGCCATCGAATCGGTGTTAGGCTTCTTCCTGCCTTCCCTCGGGCCTTGTCGGTCTGGCGCACCCTGGCGCCCATCCCGGTGGCATCTGGCTCCGTACCGTACGTGGAGCGCACCGTGCGCGGTGGAGCGAGTCGATGGGGTTCCTGTACGTGCGACTGACGGGATTTTTGTATCTGGTCGTCACGGCGCTGCTGTTCGTCGCGATCGGACTTCTCGGCTTCGCCTCGGCACGCTGGGACACGCCTCCAGCCTCCCTGCTAGGGAGGCGATAGTGGCTAGGGAGGCGATACTGGCGCTTAGGCCGGAGCTCCCCTTTCGCTGGGGACGGTAGGCGGCCGGCGCTGACCGGCCGCTCCCTCAGGGCACGCCGCTCGAGCTGCTCGCGCTGAGCCGCACGATCATCTCGGTGACGAGGGGCGAGAACAGCATTCCGATGAAGAACGCGGTCGCCACCCAGATCGCCAGTCTCACGAGCGTCACGAGCTCACCTTAACAGACAGGGCCGACAGCAGCTCGTCCAGGGTGCGCACGATCCGGTCCGGGCGCACCGCCGCGTCGGCCGGCACGCCCACCCCCGGCCGGTCGAGCCAGACGCCGCGCAGCCCCAGCCGCTGCGGCCCCGCGACGTCGAACTCGAGATGGTCGCCCACCATCCACACGTCGGGGCCGGGCCTCACGCCGAGGCCGGCCAGCGCTGTCTCGTACACGGCGGCGTCGGGCTTGCCGGCGCCGAACTCGCCCTCGATGACGATCGCGCCGAAGAAGGGCGCCAGCGCGTGCCGCGCGATCTTGTCGCGCTGCTCACGGGCGTCGCCGTTGGTGACGAGCCCCAGCGGCACGCCACGGTCCCGCAGCGCGGTGAGGAAGCGTTGAGCGTCCGGGAAGAGGGCCATCACGGCGCGGCGGCGGGCCGCGAAGGCTTCGGCGACCGCCGCGCCGAGCCGCGGGTCGCCCCCGCACCGCTCGAGCGCCAAGGCGGCGATGCTCGTCCACGCGCGCAGCATGTCGACGCGCTGGCGTCGGTTGTGCTCGGGATCGCGCCAGAAGGATCGACGGGTCTCGGCCAGGGCGACGAGCAGCGCGTCCTGCGCCACCTCGGCGGCGGCGTCCCCGCAGGCGCCGGCCCAGCAGTCGTCGACGCCACCCGAGTAGTCGAGCAGCGTGTCGTCGAGGTCGAGCAGGAGGGCCTTCACGCCGGCTCCTGCGCGGCCCGGGCGGTCAGTCGCCGCGGGTCGTGGACCCGGGTGGCGAGCATGACGAGACCGGCAAGGCCGACCACGAGTGCCGTGACGAAGACGACGCGGAAGCCGAGGGCGTCGGCCATGAGCCCGCCGACCAGCGGGGTCGCGAAGGCCACCGGTGCCATCGCCGTGGAACCCAGGCCGATGTAGGTCGGCCGCTCATCCTGCGTCGGCGCGAACTCCAGCAGCACGTTCAGCGCCGACACGCTCGCCGCCGCCGTGTGGAATCCGAACAGCACGAACACGGTCTCGAACGTCGCCAGGCTCGACGCCAGCAGCGCGACCGCACTGGCGGCCACCGTCGCGGCCGCGCCGGCGAGGAGCACGAGCCGGTGTCCGGCGTGATCGGCGACCCAGCCCAGGGTCAGCGTGCCGAGCGCGTGGCCGACGACGACCAGCGCCGTGAACACTCCGGCGCGCGACGCCGGTGCCTCCCACGCGCGCAGCGCGTAGACGGTGTAGAAGCCGCCCGCCATCGTGCCGGCGATGGCGAACGCCCGCGCGGCGAGGAACCACGACAGGTTCCGGTCGCGCCGCAGCAGTGCCGGCACGCGCGCGAGATAGGCGCCCAGCGGCACCGGCGCCCGCGTCGGCCGCCCCTCCGGCTCCCGGACGAACGCGAGCGCGACCCACGACAGCCCGAGGCTCGCCGAGGCGAGCAGGAAGCAGACGCCGTAGCTGTGCGGCGCCGGGATCCGGGCCAGCACGTCGGCGATGACGGCGCTGGCGCCGAAGCCGACCACGCCGGCCAGCAGGCTCGAGAGCGCGAAGAAGCGGCCACGCGTCGCCGTTGGCACCGCGCGCCCGATGAGGTCCATCCACGACGGCATCAGCAGGCCGCCGACGCCCGTGCTCACCAGGAGCAGGATCAGCACCACGGCCAGGGTGAGGCCGGGCGCGCGCTCCGCGGCGAAAAATGCAAACAGCGCCATGGCGAGGTACGGCACCCGCTCCCACCCCGTCCACCGCATGATGAACGGCATCTGACGTGGCAGCGTCTCCGTGTGGCCGGCCGCGAACAGCGATGGCAGGAACCAGCCGAGCGTCATGACCGCCGGGATGGCGCCGATGACGACGTTGGGCGCCCCGAGCCAGGCGGCGAAGGCCGGCAGGATCGTCGACTGCGAGGCGAACGCGAGCCCGACCAGGAAGAGGCCATAGTCCGCCCCGAGCAACAGCACGTTCCGGGCGCGCTCGGTCACGACGTACGGGTGACGACGCCGAGCGCGATCTCGACCGCCCGCACCATGAGGCCGGCGTCCATGCTCGGCTGCTCCAGCCCGCTGGCGGCCACCATCGCCGGCAGCAGCGGCAGGTGGACGAAGCCCGCGCGCGCCGGGTGACCGCCCCGGGCCAGCAGGTGCAGGGTGCCGTACATCGTCTGGTTGCAGAGATAGGTACCGGCCGTGTTCGAGACGTAGGCCGGGATCCCCTCGGCCAGCAGCGCGTCCAGGATCGCAGTCAGCGGCAACGTCGCGAAGTACGCCGCGGGCCCGCCGGGCACGCAGGCCTCGCCGCGGGCGCGATAGCCCGCGTTGTCCGGCGTGTCGTAGTCCATCACGTTCACGGCCACCCGCTCCAGCGCGATGCGCGCGCGGCCGGCGGCCAGGCCCAGGTGCAGCACGGCGAGCGGGTCCACCTCCTCGAGGAGGCGGCTCATCCGGGGCGCGACCTCGGCGTGGTGGACCGGCAGCACCTCGGCCCGCACCGCGACGTCGCCCACGAGCCGGCCGTCGAGCGCCTTGGCGACCTCGAGAGACGGATTGACGGCGTGGCCGCCGAACGCCTCGAAGCCGGTGACGAGCACGACGCGCCGGCTCACGACGTGGACCGCTCCAGGAGCAGGAGATCGCCGCGGAAGCGACGGAACATCGGCGCCCACACCAGCGCGTCGCTCTCCACGTGCAAGCGGGTGGTGGCGGGCCCGGCGGCCTCGGCCTGCAGCCGGACGAGGGCGGGCCGCGCGAAGCGCCGCAGCCGGGCCTCGGCGGTGCCCGCCTCCGCGTCGTACCGGGTGATGCGGGCGCCGAGCCGGCGGAGCACGGCCACGCCATGCAGAAGGACCACGTCGGGGTCGGCCGCGACGACGACGTCGCGGGCGCAGGCACGGGCGAGCCAGGACATGCCCCTTAGGGTAGCAGGCGAGCGCGGCGATACGCTATCGTGAGCGCCATGATCGAGACGATCGTGGACCACCTCACGCTCGAGCGGGCCGACCGCGTCGCCGTCGTCACCATCGACCGGCCCGAGGCCCGCAACGCCATGACCTTCGAGATGTACGAGGGGCTGCACGACCTCTGCGAACGGCTCGACGCCGACGCGGAGGTACGCGTGGTCGTCCTCCGCGGCGCCGGCGACAAGGCGTTCGTCAGCGGCACCGATATCCGTCAGTTCCAGACGTTCAAGACGAAGGAGGACGCGCTGGGCTACGAGGCGCGGATCGGGCGCGTCCTGAACCGCATCGCCGGCCTGCGCAAGCCCGTCATCGCGATGATCCAGGGGGACGCCGTGGGCGGCGGCATGTTCATGTCGCTGGCCTGCGACCTCCGTCTCGCCGCCGAGCACGCGCGCTTCGGCGCCCCCATCGCCCGCACGCTTGGCAACTTCGCGGCGCCGACGAGCCTGGCCCTGCTCGTCGCCACCGTCGGCCCCGTGCGCGCGCGCGAGATGGTCATCACCGCCCGGCTGATCGCGGCCCCGGAGGCCAAGACGATGGGCCTCGTGGACCAGGTGCACCCGCCGGCCGAGCTGGAGGCCCGCACGCGCGAGCTCGCCGCCCGCATCACCGAGCACGCTCCGCTCACGCTCGCCGCGGTGAAGGAGGCCACCCGCCGCTACATCGCCACCGTCACGCCCAAGAGCCTCGAGGACCTGATCCTCTCCTGCTACCTCTCCGAGGACTTCCAGGAGGGCGTCCGCGCGTTCCTCGAGAAGCGTAAGGCCGACTGGAAAGGACGCTAACCCCCAGTCTCGCCGACGTGGGCGGGGTGCGCCTGGCCGCGTGAACCCCGGGCGCGCCGCGATGACTCGCCTGCCGCCGCTGCTCGCTCCGGGTGTGGCTCGCGCGCCCCCCCATCCCCCTGAGGACTGTCTTGCGAGTCAAGCGGGTTGCCATGGGCGTCGGTCCCGGAGCATCGCGTTGAGGATGGTGAGGAGCTTGCGCATGGCGGCCGTGACGGCGACTCTGCCCGGGCGCCCGGCAGTGACGAGCCGCTGATGGAATTCGTGGATCGCAGGGTTGAACCGAATCGCGGCGAGCGTGGCCATGTAGAGCACGCGCCGGACCTGGGGGC
>Ga0209382_10000122_pt1 | contig 114649 bp, 111 predicted proteins | sample SoiMetdeltSBSDD5_FD_187599 | JGI IMG/M metagenome (GOLD analysis project Ga0209382, IMG submission 187599) | Bulk soil microbial communities from a Populus tree surrounding site in Tennessee, USA - Soil MetaG P. deltoides SBSDD5 (SPAdes) (version 2) | ecosystem: Environmental > Terrestrial >... | reverse complement strand
GGCGCTGAGCCGGCCGGAGCCGAGGAGCCCGAGGGCGGCCGCCGCCACCACGGCGACCATCACCCAGATGCCGATCGACTCCACGACGCGGGAGCGGCGCTCGAAGGCGAGATCCTGATCGATCTCGAGATCGTCGACCCTCTGGATCGCCACACCCGTGATGGGTGCAACGTCCATGCCGCCGGCCGGACGGAGAGGCTAGCGGTTGGCGGCGACGATCGACAGCTCGCGCTGCGGGGCGGTGGCCGGCGCCTCCGCGGCCCGGCCCTTCGTCATCCGGCAGTGCCCCTCGAAGAGCACGCCCTCCTCGACGACGACGACGGGCGCCTCGACGTCGCCGTAGACCTTGGCGACGCCCCGGAGCTCCACGCGCTCGGTCGCGACGACGTTACCCCGAATCTCGCCGGAGACGAGCACGATGCCGGCCCGGACGGAGGCGTGGACGACGCCCTTCTCGCCGACGATCAGCGTGTCGTCGGACCAGATCTCGCCGGTGAGCTTGCCGTTGAGCATGACGGTCCCGCTGAACGTGTACTTGCCCTCGATCTGCGAGGCCTCGTCGATGTAGGCGCTGAGATCGGAGGTCTTGGCGGACGTCGTGGCGCTCTTCTTTTTTCTGAACATGATCGCTCCTGGCCTGGCGTTAGCGGACGAGGCTCGGTTCGACGTGCTTGTCCTCGACCAGATAGACCGGGCGACTCAACGACGCCGGCCCCTCGTTGATCTTGCTCACGTTGCCGCTGAAGCAGCCGCCCTTGGAGATCACCAGCGAGTCGGTCTTCACGTTGCCGCTGACGCGGCCGGTCGACGCGATCTCCACGTTGCCGGTGGCGGTCATGTTGCCGTCGTAGTGGCCCATGATGATGGCGTCCACCGTCTCGACGTTGGCGTGGACGATGCCCTTCTCGCCGATCACCAGCTTGCCGCCCACCCGGAGCTCGCCGCCCACCTCGCACTCGATCTGGATCGAGTCGGCGATGTCGAACTTGCCCTCGATCTTGCAGCGGTCGCCCGCGACCGTCAGGAGCGTGAGTGGGGCGGGAGTATGCCCGTTGGTGGGCGTCGGCAGGGGAGTGGGGGCGTCCTTGCGTCCGAGCATCGAAGCCTCCAGCGACCGTTCGAGCGCCGCGGCGTCATGCCGCGAGAACCCTCCGTCAGAGGCCTCAACCCCGCAAGAACCGGAGAGATCTGATGTAGCATCGCGCCACGAAACGAGTCAATCTCCCCGAATCGGTACCGCGGCTAGTGGAATCGCCCCCAGCCGACGACGACACGAAGCGTACACAACCCAGTTGACGCGACCGCTTTCGAGCGCCGGCTTTGCCGGCGCAATCCTCGTTCGATGGGGGGAGGCAGGGAGGAGCGCGCCGTGAGGCGCGCGACGACCGCCGGAAGGGGGGCGCAGCCCCCCTCCGGGTTAGAACGATCTGATCAGCCGCTCGACCCGCTCGTCGTGCGACTGGAACGGGTCCTTGCAGAGGATGGTCTCGCGCTCGGGGTCGTTGAGCTTGAGGTACACCCAGTCGACCCGGTAGTCCTTGCCCTTGAGGTTCGCCTGGCGGATGAACTCGCCGCGCAGCCGGGCCCGGGTGGTCTGGGGCGGCTCGTGCTTGGCCCGCTCGATGGTCTCGTCGTCGGTGGTGCGGTCCACCATGTCCTTGGCGACGAGCTTGTAGTACAGGCCGCGGTCGGGCCGGATGTCATGGTACTGCAGGTCCATGAGCGAGATCTTGGGGTCCCGCCAGGACAGCCGGTTGCGGCTCATGTAGCTCTCGATCCACTGCCGCTTGATGACCCAGTCGAGCTCGCGCTCGAGCTGCATGGGATCGGTCTCGAGCTTCTGCATCACGTCCGTCCAGCGCATCAGCACGTCCTTGCTGACGGGGTCGCTGGCGACCGTGTTCACGTAGCGGGTGGCGTACTCGAGATACTCGAGCTGCAGCTGGAGGGCCGAGATGCTGCGGCCGTCCTTGAGCTTGATCGTCTCCTTCAGCGTCGGGTCGTGGGAGATGTCGCGGATGGCCTGGACCGGCGACTGCAGCGAGTAGTCCCGGTCGAAGAAGCCGTCCTCGATCATGTCGAGCACCAGCGCCGTGGTCCCGATCTTCAAATACGTCGCGACCTCGGACATGTTCGAGTCGCCCACGATGACGTGCAGGCGCCGGTACCGCTCGGCGTCCGCGTGCGGCTCGTCCCGCGTGTTGATGATCGAGCGCGACGAGGTCGTCGCCCCCGAGATCTCCTGGCAGATGTGCTGGGCCCGCTGGCTCAGGCAGTAGTGGAAGCCGCGGGGCGTCTGCAGCACCTTGCCGGCCCCGGCGAAGATCTGCCGGGTCACGAAGAACGGGATGAGCGCCTCGGCCAGCCGCTGGAACGACACGTCGCGGCTGACCAGGTAGTTCTCGTGGCAGCCGTAGGAGTTGCCGGCCGAGTCGGTGTTGTTCTTGAACAGGAGGATGTTGCCGGAGATCCCGTCCTCGCGCAGCCGCTTCTCAGCCTGGTGGAGCAGGTCCTCCACGATGCGCTCGCCGGCCTTGTCGTGGATGACGAGCTCGGCGACGTCGTCGCACTCCGGCGTGGCGTACTCGGGATGGAAGCCGGTGTCCAGGTAGAGCCGCGCGCCGTTCTCGAGGAACACGTTGGCGTTGCGGGCCCCCGGGATGACCTTCTCGAACAGGTAGCGCGCCACGTTGTCGGGCGACAGCCGGCGCTGGCCGTTCAGCGTGCAGGTGAGACCGTACTCGTTCTCGAGGCCGAAGATCCTGCGCTTCATACACGACCTGAGAGGACGGGACGTGGTGTCATCCTGCGGCCTAGCGTAGCACGGTCTACTTCGCCGTGCCGAGGAGTTGGCTCAGCGCCTCCGGTGGGATGCGGCGGAACTTGCGCCGCTCCTTGGTTCGGTCGAGCACGGCGACCTCGAGGTCGCGCTCGCTGAGGGTCTTGTTCTGAGTGACCGACAGCGCCCGCACCCCTAGCTGCAGCGACTCGTCCAGGCCCATACCGTCGTGGTAGTGGTCCTTCAGGAAGCGACGGATCTCGTCGGCCTGCCCGCCCATCGCCGCGTAGTTGCGCTCGTCCTCGATCGTCCCGTCGTAGAGGATGTGGTAGATCTCGCTCTTGCTGCCGTTGGCGTCCCCCACCTCGGCCACCAGCACCTCGACCTCGAACGGCTTGATGTCCTGGGTGAAGATGTTGCCGAGCGCCTGCGAGTAGGCGTTGGCCAGGGCCTTGGCCGTGACGTCGCCCCGGCTGTACGAGTACCCCTTCACGTCGGCGTGGCGGATCCCCGCGATGCGCAGGTTCTCGAACTCGTTGTACTTGCCGACCCCCGCGAAGGCGATCCGGTCGTAGATCTCCGAGACCTTGTGCAGCAGGCTCGACGGGTTCTCGGCGACGAGCAGGATCCCGTCCCGGTACTCCAGGGTGACGATGGACCGGCCGCGCGCGATGCCCTTGCGGGCATACTCGGCCTTGTCCTTCATCATCTGCTCGGGGCTGACGTAGTAGGGCAGCGGCATGGCTAGCTCCCGTTGCCCGTCTTCGCGCGCTCGGCCAGGATGGCCTCGCACACGCGGCGGACCTCGTCCTCGGCGACCTCGCCGAAGCCGCTCCGGGTGATGGTCTTCACGGTGGGGAAGATGCCGCGCACGAAGTCGGGACCCCCGGTGCCGACGTCCTCGTCGGCGGCGTCGATGAGCGCCTCCAGCGCCGTCCGCAGCGCGTCGTCGCGGACCATGTCCCGCTTCCACAGCTTCTTGAGCGAGTCCCGGGCGTCCTTGGAGCCGGACCCCTGGGCGTCGTAGTCGCGCTCCTCGTAGCGGCCGCCGGTGATGTCGTACTTGAACAGGCGGCCCACGCCGGCCTTCTCGTCGAAACCGGCGAAGATCGGCACCACCGCCAGGCCCATCATGGCCGCCTGGAGGTTGAGCCGGATCATCTGGCCGAGCTTGTTGGCCTTGCCCTCGAGCGAGAGGTTGTCGCCCTCGACCTTCTCGTAGTGCTCGAGCTCGGTCTGGAACAGCTTCGCCATCTCCATGGCCGGACCGGCGGCGCCGGCGATGCCGACCCCCGACAGGTCGTCGGCCTTGAAGATCTTCTCGATGCGGCGGCTGGCGACCTGGTAGCCGGCGGTGGCCTGCCGGTCCCCGGCCATGATCACGCCGTCGCGGTAGCGTATCGCGAGCACGGTCGTGCCGTGCGGCACGTCGGTCACGTCGGGCGTGGGCCCGCCGGGCAGCAGGTGCGGGGAGTGCCGGCGGAGCAGCTCGACGAAGCTGGAGCTGACGTAGTCCTCGAACGCGTGCAGCCGGTGATCCTCGTTCATCGTTCTCCTTCGCCCATCGGGCGCGGTCACATGCCGTACGACGGCCGCGCGATGTTGCGCAGGAGATCGGCCGCGGTCGGGGACTCGGTCAAGAGCTGACGGACGTGGGCCTCGGTGCCGCGCAGCGGCTCCAGCATGAAGATCTTCTTCAGCGGGCCCTCTTTCAGGTCGAAAATCACCGAATCCCACGAGGCCGAGACGATCTCGTCGGCGTAACGCTGCAGGCACATGCCACGGAAGTACGCGCGCGTGTCCTTGGGCGGATCGTAGATAGCCTTGGCGATCTCGTCGTCGGTGACCATGCGCTCCACGGCCTCCGACTCCTCGAGCTTGTAGTAGAGGCCCTTGCCGGGCCGGATGTCGTGATATTGGAGATCGATCATCTGCACGCGATGGTCGTTCCAGGCCAGCCCGTGCTTGGCGACGTAGTTCTCGATGAGCTGGTGCTTGATGACCCAGTCGAGCTCGCGGCCGAGCTGCATCGGGTCGTCGGCCAGCCGGTCGAGCGTGTTTTCCCACCGCGCCATCACGTCGCGCACCCACGGCTCGTGCTCGTGGTCGCGGTAGTACCGCTGGGCGAGGGCCAGGAACTCCCGCTGGTGGTCGACGGCGCTGATCGTGCGGCCGTCCTTGAGCCGGATGGTCTCGCGGCAGGCGAGGTCGCGCGACACCGTGCGGAAGGCGCCGACCGGCCCGTCGATCGACAGGTCGCGGTCGATGAAGTCGTCCTCCACCATGCTGAGCACGATCGCCATCGTGCCGACCTTGAGATAGGTGGAGACCTCGGCCATGTTGGCGTCGCCGACGATGACGTGCAGTCGGCGGTACTTCTCGGGGTCGGCGTGCGGCTCATCGCGCGTGTTGACGATCGGCCGCGAGTGCATCGTCTCGAGCCCGACCTCGGTCTCGAGGAAGTCGGCGCGCTGGGAGATCTGGTACTCGCACGGGTCGGCGTTGTTCTCGTAGCCGACCTTGCCGGCGCCCGTGTAGACCTGGCGCGTCACGAAGAACGGCATCATGTGCTGCACGATGCGCGCGAACGGCACCTTGCGGTCCATGAGGTAGTTCTCGTGGGTGCCGTACGAGTTGCCTTTGTTATCGGTGTTGTTCTTTAGAATGATGATGCGCTGCTCGGGCGGTGACACCGCCTCTGCCCGCTGGCGCGAGAGGTTCAGGATCCGCTCGCCCGCCCGGTCCCAGATCACGGTGTCGCGGGGGTTCGTCGTCTCCGGGCTCGAGTACTCCGGGTGCGCATGGTCGACGTAGAAGCGCGCCCCGTTGGAGAGGATGAGATTGATCAGGCGCGACTCTTCCTTCGACGTGCCCTCCTTCTCCTCCATGTACTCGAAGCCGCGGGCGTCCCGCAGCGGACTCTCCGCCTCGTAGTCCCACCGCACGCGCGAGGAGCGGTACGTCTCGTAGGAGTTGATGAGGAGCAGCGAGGACAGAATCGGGTTGAAGTCGGGCTGGTTCTTGACCTGGATCCCGTACTCGGTCTCGATGCCCATGACTTTCGGGATGGCCATGCGGTCCCCTCGATGCTCGTCGTGAAAAAGAACCCCGGCCGAGACTCGCGGCCGGGGGGGAAACAGGGGAGCGCTCGACGCCCCCCTGTTGTCCGTCGATTCGGTGGGGCGTCGAGAGCCCCCCGATTTCCTACAGGTATTGTCCGGTGTTGACGACCCGCTCGACGCTCCGCTGCTTTTCCTTCGTCTCGCCCATCAGCGGCTTCACGTAGACGATGCGCTCGCCCTTCTTGCCGGCGATCTTCGCCCAGTCGTCCGGGTTCGTCGTGTTGGGTAGGTCCTCGTTCTCCTTGAACTCCTCGCGGACCGCCGTGAGCATGTCGTCCGAGCTGACGCCCTTCTCGCCCGCCCCGATCAGCCGCTTGAGGGCCAGCTTCTTGGCGCGCCGCACGATCGACTCGATCATCGCGCCCGAGGAGAAGTCCTTGAAGTACAGGACCTCCTTGTCGCCGTTGGCGTACGTGACCTCGAGGAAGCGGTTCTCCTCGCTGAGACTGTACATCGCCTCGATCGCCGCGGCGATCATCGCCTCGATCGCGTCCTTGGCGTCGTTGCGGTGCTGCCGCTTCTCGGACTCTGCGATCGGGATCTCCGTCGTCAGGTACTTGCGGAAGATGTCCGCGGCGGCGCCCTGATCGGGCCGCTCGATCTTGATCTTCACGTCCAGCCGGCCCGGCCGCAGGATGGCCGGATCGATCAGGTCCTGCCGGTTGGAGGCGCCGATGACGATGACGTTCTTGAGCCCCTCGACGCCGTCGATCTCGGCCAGCAGCTGCGGGACGATCGTGGTCTCGACGTCCGAGGAGATGCCGGTACCACGCGTGCGGAACAGGGCGTCCATCTCGTCGAAGAACACCACGACCGGCACGTCCTCGTTGGCCTTCTCCTTGGCCTTCACGAAGATCTCGCGGATCTTCCGCTCCGTCTCGCCCACGTACTTGTTCAGGAGCTCGGGCCCCTTGATGTTCAGGAAGAAGCCCTTGATCTTCTCGCCGCGCTTCTCGGAGATCTTCTCGGCGAGGTTATTGGCCACGGCCTTGGCGATCATGGTCTTGCCGCAGCCTGGAGGGCCATAGAGCAGCACGCCCTTGGGCGGCGTGAGCTTGTGCTCCTTGTAGTAGTCGGCGTACAGGTACGGCAGCTCGACGGCGTCCTTGATGGCCTCGATCTGGTCGCCGAGACCGCCGATGTCGTCGTAGCCGATGTCCGGCACTTCCTCGAGTGAGAGGTCTTCCACTTCACTCTTCGGAAGTTTCTCCAGAAGGTAGCCGCTCTTCGCGTCCATCAGGAGGTGGTCGCCGGTCTTCAGGCGCAGCGTGCGGAGCGGATCGGCGATGATGCCGACCTTCTCCTCGTCGGCGCGCAGCGTGATGACGGCGCGCTCGGGGTCGAGCTGTTCCTTGAGGATGACGACGTCGCCCTGCACCTCATAGCCCGCGGCCTCGACGACGTTGAGCCCCTCGTTGAGGATGAGCTCCTGGCCCGGCTTGAGCGTCTCGACCTTGATCGCGGGGTGGATGTTCACCTTCACCTTGCGGCCCTGGGAGAGGATGTTGACGGTGCCGTCCTCGTTGGCCGAGAGGTAGACCCCGTACGTCGACGGCGGCGCGCACAGCTTGTCGACCTCTTCCTTCAGCGCGGTGATCTGCTCGCGCGCCTCGTAGAGGGCGTTGACGAGTTTCTCGTTCTGGTTGAACGCCTGCACCAGCTGCCGGTTCGCCTCGCGGAGCTTGTTTTCGAGGACCATGAAGTCCTTCGGAGTGTCCTCGAGCTTCTTGCGAAGATGCACGGTCTCGGCCTCCAGCGAGCGGACGTACGCCTGTAGATCTTGCAGCTGGATCTCGTACTCCGTAAGGCGGCGGCGTGTGCTGGAGTCGGACATCGACGCGGGGAGGAATTTCGAGAAGCCCTCGCGGCCCGGGCTACTCTTTTTGTCGAACTCCTTCATAGCCCATCCCTTCTGTCTTGACCCCTCGTGCGCCGCTGGAGCCCGAGCACATCCATCGCTGCCTGAGTATAGGCGGCCATCAAAAAGAAAGTCAAGGTTGTCAGGTCCTTCGGAGGCGTTTGGGGCCCGATTTTCGGCCCGTCCGCGGTCCCGGATCGCGCGCGCCGAACGCCTCCGTCGTCGCGTCACGAGCGCTTGCTCGGGGAGCAAGTTCCATACCGGACCACGCCAGCGTCGTTTCGCTCTCGAAACGGGTGGCGTGCACACCAGGTTCCACGTATAACGATGTCGATGCGCGTGCCGGCGGTTCTCACGGCGTGTGTTCTCGCGCTCACCTATCTGGCGTGCCCCGCAGAATCTACCGCCCAGAGCCGGAAGGAACTGCGCGTTGGCATCGCCGGCATCCCGACCGTGATGGATCCGGCGATCGCGCTGGACGGCGCCGTACCGCTCATCGGCCGGCAGGTCTTCGACACGCTGGTTGCCTACCGTGAGGGCTCCACCGAGATCGAGCCGGCGCTCGCGACCCGGTGGGCGGTGTCCCGCGATGGATTGGTCTGGACATTCGCCATTCGCGAGGGCGTCAAGTTTCACGACGGCAGCTCGCTGACCGCCGCCGAGGTCGCCGCCAGCTTCCAGCGTCAGATTCCACCCGACACGGCGGGCGCGGCGTGGGCCGCCTTGCTGCGTGGGCGCCCGGGCGTGGTCAAGGACGTCCGCGCAACCGACGCTCGCACGGTGGTGTTCACGCTCACCCAGCCTTACGCCCCTCTGCTCACCGTGCTCGCGCATCCCGGCCTCGCTGTCGTGCGCGGCGGCAGTGGCTCGGATGGGGCCACCCGGCTCATCGGCAGCGGCCCCTACCGGATCGTGGACGTGACGGCCGGTCGCATCGCCGTCGAGGCGGTGGCCGGGTACTGGGGTGGGGCGCCTCGGATAGAGCGCATCGTGTTCCTCGAGGTCGCCACCGACGAGAACGCCGAGGCGGAGTTCGACGCGCGCGCGCTCGACGTCTGGTTCCCGGCCGCGCCGCCACGCCGGATGACCGGCGCGCTGTCGACCCCGGGGCTCCGGGTCGGCTACCTGGCGTTCCAGACCGAGAAGGAGCCGTTTTCTCGCAAGAAGGTCCGCCACGCCGTCGCCGCCGCGTTCGATCCGGCAATCATCGGCGTCGCGCTCGACAATGCCGCCGTCCCCCTGCCGTCCTTCCTGCCGGCCGGCGTCTGGGCGCGCCGCGAGGGCAGTCCGCTCCTGGGGGGCACGCGCGATACGATCCGGTCGTTGCTGGCCGACAACTGGCCCAAGGGGCACAAGGCCACCATGCTGGTCTCCGAGGAGCCTGGGCCGGTCGATCTGGGCAAGCTGGCCGCGACGCTGCAGAGCGCCCTGGGCGCCGCCGAGATTCCCATCGCGGTGCGGACGGAGGCCCCCGAGAAGGTCCGGGCGGCGCTCCAGGCGGGCGAGCACGAGCTGGCGCTGATCGAGACCACCGTGGTCGGCGGCGATCCGCACCTGTTCCTGTTCCCCCTCTCGACGAGTGAGGGGGCCGCCAAGGGGCCGCGCGCGCTCAACTATTCCTTCTACCGCAACCCTCGGCTCGACGACGTCCTCGTCCGGGCCAGCCAGCTCTCGTACCGCACCGAGCGGGCGCGGCTCTACCAGCGCGCCCAGGCGCTGCTGGCCGACGACCTGCCGTGGCTGCCGATCTACGTCCGTCTCGTCTGGGGGGTGGCCCGGCCCGAGGTGCGCAACCTCCGACTGCATCCAACCGGAGTTCATCGGCTCGGCAACGTCAGCCTCGAGGGGATCCCCGGCGTCCAGCCGTAGCTGCCGCGACGGGCACCGCGCCCGATTTCCGGGCGATCCGCCCGCTCGACGCGCAGCCCCACTACGCGTAACTACGTGGGATCGTTCGGTTTGGATCTGGCGTTCGGATTGCTCCGCCTCGCCGCCATGGCAACAGCACAGACCCGACACGAGAGCGAGCGGCGAGGGGGGGACGCTCGGCGGTGGCTCAGCGGGCTCGACGGCATCGTGGCGGTGCTGCTCGTGGTCCTGGCGCTGGGCGCGATGGCCGAGGTCGCGGCGCGGCGCTCGACGACGACGGGCGCCACGGTGGGGGATTCCAGCTGGCAGGTGGTGATGCGCGTCGGTGACGAGGCCCGGGAGCGCGGCGATGTGGCCGCGGCGCGGCGCGCGTACCTGACCGCGCTCTTCCGGGCACGCGGTGAGCGCTCGCTCGCCGGCGTGGTCAGCGCGGCCGAGGGCTTCGGGGCGCTCGGCGACGGCGAGGTGGTCGAGCGCGCGCTGGCGATGGCGGCCGCGCTCGACGCCGACGGGCCGATCGGCGCGATGCGGCTCGAGGCGCTCCGCGATCGTCTGGCCGCCAGCGAGCCACGGACGAAGGCGGTGCATTCCACGCCCTGAGCCGCGTTGCGCCGCGGCGTATCCTCGTGCTAGAAAGAGCGGCAGCGTCCCCTGAGGTTCCTGGGGGTCCTCCTCTTTCAGCCGATGCCGTCGATCGCCGAGACCGCCACGGAGATGATCCAGTGGGTGTTCCCCGAGCACGCGGGCGCGCCCGGGCAGATCCACGGCGGCCGCATGATGCAGTGGATCACCCAGGCCGGCACGATGGCGGCCGGCCGCGTGGCGCGGGGCACGGTGGTGCTCGGCGCCATGGACGACATCGACTTCCTCCACCCCGTGAAGGTCGGCCAGATCGCCATCCTCAAGGCCCGCGTCGAGTACGTCGGCACGTCGTCCCTCGAGGTCGGCGTGCGTGTCTGGGGCGAGAACGTGGCCACCGGCGAGCGGTCGGTCACCCTGAACTCGCACCTGGTCTTCGTGAGCGTCGACGACGACGCCAAGCCGCGCCCGGTGGGCGCGCAGATCGAGCCCCGCGACGCCGCCGAACTGGCACTCGTCGAGGCCGCCCGGGCCCGACGCGAGCAGCGCCTGGCCCGCTTCGCCGACCGCGCCCGCCGGGGGACTGACCCCGACGCCGACGGCGACGAGACCCTGGCCTGGCGCTTCGAGTCGTCGCGTTCCGTCCTGCCGGAGGACGCCCTCTTCGGGAACATGATGTTCCCGGGCAAGATGCTGATGGAGCTCGACGAGGCCGGCGGCATCCTCTCCATGCGCTACTGCAAGGGCTTCGTCATGACGGCCTGCCTCGACGCGATGGACTTCTACACGCCGATCTGGTCGCACGAGGTCGTCACCTTCAAGGCCGGCCTGAACCACGTCGGGACGTCGTCGCTGGAGGTCGGCGTGAAGGTGCTCGCCGAGAAGCCGTGGACGGGCGAGGTTCGGCACGCCTGCACCGCGTACCTGACGTACGTGCACCTCGGCCCCGACCTGCGGCCGCAGCCCTGTCCGCCCTTCACGCCGGGCACCGCCGCCGAGCGTCGCCGCTGGCAGGCCGCCCTCGTCCGGCGCGAGCGCCGGCTGGAGCGCGTGAAACGATTGAAGACGGCTCTCGCTCACGAATAGAGTGGGGGCAATGTCGGGGCAATAGCGCGTGACCGAGGAGCGCCACGGCTGTGCCGGGGCGCGACGAGCGATGGGGGTTTGGGGGCCATCTCGGGGCCCCCATCAAAAGGGGACGACGATGTCAGGGCACTCCAGGTGGTCGCAGATCAAGCGCAAGAAGGGCAAGGCCGACGTCCAGCGCGGCAAGCTCTTCTCCAAGATCCTTCGTGAGATCACCGTCGCCGCCAAGAACGGCGGCGGGGATCCCAAGGGCAATATGCGGCTGAAGGCCGCGATCGAGTCGGCCAAGGAAGTGAACATGCCGCAGGACAACATCAAGCGGGCCATCCAGAAGGGCACCGGCGAGCTCCCCGGGGAGTCGTACGAGGACATCATGTACGAGGGCTACGCGCCGGGCGGCGTGGCCGTGCTGGTCCACGTCCTCACCGACAACCGCAATCGCACGGCGCCCGAGGTCCGGCACGTGTTCGAGAAGCAGGGCGGCAACATGGGCGCGGCCGGCGCGGTGGCGTGGATGTTCGACCGCAAGGGCGTCATCCTCGTCGACGCCGAGAAGATCGGCGAGGACGATCTCATGGGCAAGGCGCTCGACGCCGGCGCGACCGACATGCGTCGGACTGAAAAAGTTTTCGAGATCACGACCGCGCCTGCTGAAATGGACGCGGCGCGCGACGCGCTCGTGAAGGCGGGCGTGCCGATCCTGGAAGCGCAGGTCACGTACGTGCCGCAGTCGACGGTCCGCGTGGAGGCGCCGACGGCCGCGTCGGTGATGCGCCTGATCGAGGCGCTGGAGGAGTTGGACGACGTCCAGCACGTGTACGCCAACTACGACATTCCCGACGAGGTCCTCGAGGCCATCTCGGCTGCCTAGCCCGCGGGTCCTGGGCGTCGATCCCGGGCTCGTCGGCACTGGCTGGGCGCTGGTCGAGCCGGGCCTCGGCCGCGTCGGTGTCGTCGACACAGGCGTCATCACCACGGGCGGCGATCTCCCGCTCGAGGCGCGCGTGCAGCTCATCTACGAGGGCGTCGACCGCGTGCTCCAGACCCATTCCCCCGCGCTGCTGGTCCTGGAGGATCTGTACACGGAGTACAAGTTCCCCCGCACGGCGCTGCTGATGGCCCACGCCCGCGGCGTGATCTGTCTGGCCGCGCGCCAGCGGTCCGTGAGTCTGCTGGCCCTGGCGCCGGCCGAGGTCAAGCGCGCCATCGCCGCCAACGGCGCCGCGTCCAAGGCGCAGATCCAGACGGGCGTGCAGCGGCTGCTCGGGCTGAGCGTCGCGCCGCGACCCTCGCATATCGCCGACGCGCTGGCCCTGGCGCTCACCGGCCTCTCGCGCCAGGGCGGGCGACTGGCGTGATCGCGACCCTCACCGGACGCCTCCGGCGACGGGCCGAGGACCGCGTCGTGCTGGAGTGTGGCGGGATCGGCTACGAGGTGTTCCTGCCGCCGATCGCCCTGCGCGCGCTGGAGGGGGCCACCGCCGAGAGCGGCGACAAGGCCAGCGAGCTGCACCTCGTCATCTACTATCACGCCACGCGCGACCAGCCCCGGCCGGTCCTGATCGGCTTCACCTCGGACCTCGACAAGGAGTTCTTCGAGCGGCTGATCACGGTGAAGGACATCGGCCCCATGGTCGCCGCCCGGGCGCTCGCGGCGCCGGTGGCCGAGCTGGCCGCGGCCATCGCACGGCAGGACGAGAAGTACCTCCGCGCGCTCCCCGGGATCGGGCCCCAGAAGGCCAAGAACATCGTGGCCCAGCTCCAGGCGAAGGTCGCCAAGTTCGCCCTCGCGGTCGAGGGCGCGGCGGCGGAGCCGGTACCGGGGCCGACGACGCCGGACGCCGATGGCCTGCGCGAGATGGTCTGGGAGATCCTGGTCAAGCAGCTCGGGCACCGCCCGTCGGAGGCCTCGCAGCTCATCACCGACGCGCTGCGGCGCCGGCCGGACGTCACCTCGCCCGAGGAGCTCTTCGACGAGATCTACCGCGGCCAGGCGGCGGCGAAGGCGAGGTCGTGAGCGTGGCGGCCGAGGAGGGCCGGATGCTGAGCCGGGCGGCGGCGCCCGAGGAGGTCCAGTTCGAGCGGGCGCTGCGGCCGCGCACCTTCCAGGAATACGTGGGGCAGGAGCAGGCGGTCGCCAGCCTCCGCGTGTCGGTGGAGGCGGCTCGCCAGCGCGGCGAGTGCGTCGACCACGTCCTGCTCTACGGGCCGCCCGGCCTCGGCAAGACGACGCTGGCCGGCATCATCGCCAACGAGATGGGCACCAATCTCGTGCAGACCGCCGGCCCGGCGATCGAGCGGGGCGCCGATCTCATGGGCATTCTCACGAACCTCGGCGCCAACGACGTCATGTTCATCGACGAGATCCACCGGCTCCCCCGCGCCGTCGAGGAGCTGCTCTACCCGGCGATGGAGGACTTCTCGGTCAACTTCGTCATCGACAAGGGCATGCACGCGCGCACGCTCAAGTACGCGCTGCGGCCCTTCACGCTGGTGGCGGCCACCACCCGGCCTGGCATGTTGTCGGCGCCGCTGCGCGAGCGGTTCGGCATCTTCCACCACCTCGACTTCTACTCGGAGCCGGAGCTGACGCGGATCGTCGGCCGCTCGGCGGCCATCCTCGAGACCCGGATCGACGCCGGCGGGGCGGCGGAGATCGCCCGACGCGCGCGCGGGACACCGCGGATCGTGAACCGGCTCCTCCGGCGCGTGCGCGACTACGCGCAGGTCAGCGGGGACGGGGCCGTCACCCAGGCGATCGCCCGCGACGCGCTCGACCGCGAGGGCGTCGACGCCCGCGGCCTCGACCGGCTCGACCGCCGGTTCCTGGGCGCCATCGTCGAGGTCTACGGCGGGGGCCCGGTGGGCATCGAGGCGGTGGCGGCCACCATCAACGACGACGCGGAGACGCTCGCCGAGATCGTGGAGCCCTATTTGCTGAAGATCGGGTTCATCGCGCGCGAGCCGCGCGGCCGTCGGGTGACCCGGGAGGGCTACGCGCACCTCGGCAAGCAGCCGCCGGCCGGGGCCACCGGGCAGGGAGCGCTCTTCGAGTGACGGTCGCGGCCGCCGGCGTCGGGGACGAACCCCGGTCGGGCCCACGAGGGCTGGAGACGCCTGTCATGAACGAGCTCGGGCGTGCGCTGATCGTGCTCGGTCTCATCGTCGCCGGCCTCGGCGTCCTGCTCGTCCTGTTCGGTCGCGTGCCGTGGATCGGCAAGCTCCCCGGCGACATCCACGTGGCGCGCGGGAACTGGACCTTCTACTTCCCGCTCGGCACCTCGATCCTGGTCAGCATCATCCTCACGCTGGTGCTCTGGCTGATCGGTCGCCGGTGACACGCACGACGACGACGGCCGCGCTGGTGGCCCTCCTCACGTTGGGCGTGGTCGCCCCGGCGCTGGCGTCCGGCCTCATCCGGGTCGCGCTGATCGACAACGCCCGGGCCGTGGAGCTGCGCGGGAGCGACGTCCAGGTGACCGAGCTCGGCCCCTGCTCACGCTGCAGCGGACTGACTCGACGGGCGACCGTCGTACGGGTCACCGTGGCCGGCGACGGGGTCGAGATCGACGGGGCGCGGGCCAGCGGCTTCCGGCTGACGAGCGACCTGTCGATCCGGTTCAACGGCCGCGAGTACACACCGCCGATCGATGTCGTCCGCATCGGCGAGGGGCTGGTCGTCGTCAACGAGCTGCCGCTCGAGGAGTACCTGGTCGGGGTGCTGCGGGCGGAGGCCAGCGAGAAGTGGCCGCTGGAGACCTTGCGCGCGCAGGCCATCGTCGCACGCACCTACGCGGCGTACCACCGGACCCTCGCGGGGAACCGGCCGCACCACATCCTGGCCTCCACCGCGCACCAGCAGTACTTCGGCCGGGTGCCGATGACGTCGCCGATCTGGGGCGCCGTGCGGGAGACCGCGGGGCAGGTGCTGCTGTGGGAGGGCGAGCTGTTCCCGGCCTTCTACCACACGGAGAGCGGCGGCTACACCGAGGACCCGCGCACGGTCTTCGCCGCGCGCAACATGCCGGCGCTCAAGCCGGTGCGGTGCGAGTTCTCGGCCGGCTCGCCGCACTACTACTGGTCGCTCGACGTGCGGCTGGCCGACCTGTCCGAGACCCTGCGCCGCTACGAGGTCGGCGTCGGCAACGTGGTGTCGATCGAGATCAGCGAGCGCACGCCCTCCCTGCGCGCCGCCGTGGTCACCGTGCACGGCACCCGCTCGAGCGTGCGCCTGCGCGGCAACGACTTTCGCCGCATGATCGGCTACGACACGTTCAAGTCGACGCTGTTCGCGGTCGCCGTCGACGCGCAGGTCGCCCGCTTCTCCGGGCGGGGCTACGGTCACGGCGTGGGCATGTGCCAGTGGGGCGCCAAGGGGATGGCCGAGCAGGGCCACACCGCCCGGCAGATCCTGGAGTTCTACTACCCCGGCACCGTGCTCGGTACGCTCGACCGCTCGACCCGGTGAGTCGCGCGGAGCCCCCCGCGTCCAGCCCGGACGCCCGGATGCCGATCCAGTGGCCGGATTTCGAGAAGGTCGACATGCGGATCGGCGTGATCGTCGACGCCCAGGAGTTCCCGGAGGCCCGCCGGCCCGCCTACAAGCTCTGGATCGACTTCGGCCCGCTCGGCGTGAAGCGCTCCAGCGCGCAGATCACGCACCACTATCGCGTCACGGAGCTCGTGGGACGTCTCGTGGTGGCGGTGGTGAACTTCCCGCCCAAGCAGATCGGGCCGTTCGTCTCGGAGGTGCTCGTCCTCGGCGCCTACGACGAGGGGGGCCAGGTCGTCCTGCTGGCTCCCGGCCACGCCGTCACGCCCGGCGCCCGGATCGGCTGACCGGGCGCTACTCCTCCTCGCGGATCTGCTGGGCGAGGTAGTTCGCCTCGCCGGCTTGGGCGATGAGGGTGAGCTGGGCCTCGAGCCAGTTCGCGTGCTCTTCCTCGGCGCGGAGGATGTGCTCGAGCATGTCGCGGCTGCCGTTGTCGCCGAGGCTCCGGCACAGCTCGATCGCGGCGTTGAGCGCCTTCACCGCCGCCTTCTCGACCTCGAGGTCCAGCTTCAGCTGCTCGGGAACCGTCTGGCCGACGTTCACCTTCCCGAGGCGCTGGAGGTTCGGTACACCCTCCAGATAGAGGATGCGCTGGATCAGCGTGTCGGCGTGCTTCATCTCGTCGATCGACTCGGCGCGGACCTTCTTCCAGAGCCGCTGGTAGCCCCAGTTCTCGCACATGCGGGCGTGCACGAAGTACTGGTTGACCGCCGTGAGCTCGGCGGTGAGCACGTCGTTGAGAGCGGTGATGACCTGATCCTGACCTCTCATCGCTTCGCCTCGGCCGTGTGGTGCGCACGTTCACGGCCTGCACGGGTGGGATGCGCTCGCAGACGGGATCCTGATTTACGTCTACCCGACGCCCGCGAGGTCGTCAACTCGCCCTTCGGCCGGCGGTGTGGTCCCGGGCGCGCGCGGCGTCGGGGTTGTACACTTTCGCTGGTGACGCTGGCCGACTACGACTACGACCTGCCACCCGGCGCGATCGCGCAGGCCCCCGCCGACACGCGGGACGGCGCGCGCCTGCTGGTCATCGACCGGACGCGCGACGGTCTGGACGATCGGCGGGTGACGGAGCTGTCCGACCTGCTGCGGACGGGCGACTGCCTCGTCGTCAACGACTCGCGCGTGATCCCCGCCCGGATCCTGTGCGAGGACGCGTCCGGGCGTGCCGTCGAGCTGCTGTTCCTCGAGGCGGAGACGCCGACCCGGTGGCGCGCGCTCGTACGACCCGGCCGCCGCTGCCGTCCCGGCGCGGCGCTGACCGTCGGCGGCGCGCGGCTCGAGGTCGTGACCGTCGCGCCCGACGGCGCCCGCGTGGTGCAGCGTCTCGACGGGACCGTCGAGGACCTGCTCGCCGCCCACGGGCTGCCGCCGCTGCCGCCGTACATCGCGCGCCACGCGAAGCCGGCGGCCGAGGACTGGGAGCGCTATCAGACGGTCTACGCGCGGCCGCCGGGCTCGGTGGCGGCGCCGACGGCCGGCCTGCACTTCTCCGAGACGCTCCTCGCCCGGCTGCGCGGGCGCGGCGTGGAGGTCCATGCGGTCACGCTGCACGTCGGGCCGGCGACCTTCCGGCCGGTGGTGGCGTCGAGCCTGGACGCCCACGCGCTGCCGCCCGAGCGGGCGATCGTCTCCGCCGCGACGGCCGACGCGCTCACCACCGCCCGGCGCGAGGGCCGCCGCGTGGTCGCGGTGGGCACGACCGTCACGCGGACGCTGGAGAGCGCGGTCGACGCGGACGGGCGCGTGACGCCGCTGGACGGCCACGCCACGGTCACGATCCGCCCGGGCCACCTCTTCCGCGCGGTGGACGCCCTGCTGACGAACTTCCACCTCCCCCGGTCGTCGCTGCTGATCCTGGTGTCCGCGTTCGCGGGTCGCGAGCGGATCCTGAGCGCGTATCGCCACGCCGTCGCCGCCGGCTATCGGTTCTACTCGTACGGCGACGCCACGCTGATCCAGTGACGTTCGAGCTGCTCGCCACCGACGGACGGGCGCGCCGCGGCCGGCTCGTCACGGCCCACGGCGTGGTGGACACGCCGGCGTTCATGCCGGTGGGCACGCGCGGCGCGGTGAAGACGCTGAGCCCCGACGATCTGCGTGAGGCCGGGGCGCAGATCGTCCTGAGCAACACGTTCCACCTGCTGGTACGGCCGGGCCCCGCGCTGGTGCGCGAGCTCGGCGGACTCCATCGCTTCATGGCGTGGGACGGCCCCATCCTGACCGACTCGGGGGGCTTCCAGGTCTTCAGCCTCGCCCGCCTGCGTCGGATGACCGAGGACGGTGTCGACTTCCGGGCGCCCGCGGACGGCAGCGCCCACCATCTCTCGCCGGAGAAGGCGATCGAGATCCAGCACGCGCTCGGCGCCGACGTCATCCATCCGCTCGACGAGTGCCTCGCCTATCCCGCGACCCGTGAGGACACGGAACGCTCGCTCGGACTCACCTTGCGGTGGGCGCGCCGCTCGCTGGTCGCGCACCGCGCGGGCGGCGCGCCGGCCGCGCTCTTCGGCATCGTGCAGGGCGGCTTTCACGAGGACCTGCGCAAGCTGGCGGTGGCGGAGACGGTCGCGCTCGGCTTCGACGGCTACGCGATCGGCGGCATGGCCGTGGGCGAGCCGAAGCCGCTGATGCGCGACCTCACGCAGGCGGTGGCCGAGGCGCTCCCGGCCGACCAGCCGCGCTACCTCATGGGTCTCGGCAAGCCCGAGGACCTCATCGATGCGGTCTGGCGCGGGGTGGATATGTTCGACTGCGTGCTGCCGACCCGGAACGCGCGCAACGGGCAGGCGTTCACGCCCGACGGTCCGTTCACGGTCAAGCAGGCGCGCTGGGCCAACGATCCGGCGCCCCTGCAGGCGGACTGTCGGTGCCTCGCGTGCCGCCGGTTCTCGCGCGCCTATTTGCGCCACCTCTTCATGGTCGGCGAGCTGCTCGTCTACCGGCTGCTCTCGCTGCACAACCTGCACTTCTACTTCGGGCTCATGGCCGCCATGCGCGACGCCATCGCGGCCGGCGCCTTCGAGCCGTTCCGGCGCCGCTTCCTCGATCGGTACGTCGCGGCGGCAGCCGCCGAGCCCTAGCGTCGTCGCCCGCGGGTCGCGCCGCGCGGCTTCGGTGCTAGGCGACCCGTCCTTTATGCAGTATCATTCGTGGTCGTCTCGCCCATGAAACAGAACGTTCGGAGGTCTGATCCCCGATGAATCTCGCGCACGCCGCCGATCTCGCGTACGCCGCGTCCGCGCCGCCCGGCGGCGCCGGAGGGCCGGCCGCCTTCGTGCAGCCGCTGATCCTCTTCGGCGCGATGTTCGCGATCTTCTACTTCATCGTCCTCCGCCCGCAGCAACGGCAGAAGGCCGAGCGCGAGCGCATGCTCGCGGCGGTCAAGCGGGGGGATCGCGTCGTCACCACCAGCGGCATGCACGGCACCGTCACCGCCCTCTCCGAGCACACGATCACCCTGCGCGTCGCCGACCAGGTCAAGATCGAGTTCGATCGCACGGCCATCGGCCGTGTCGCCGCGGTCACGGGCGACAAGGATGCCTAGACGCATCTGGCTCCGTGTCGGCCTGGTGGTGCTGGTCGTCGCCATCTCGCTCTGGTACCTGTACCCGCTGAAGAGCAGCATCAACCTCGGTCTGGACCTGCAGGGCGGCATCCACCTGATGCTCGGCGTCGAGGTCGACAAGTACGTCGCGAGCCAGACCGAGCGCGCGGCCGAGGACCTCAAGAGTGCGCTCGAGCGCAAGGGCGTGGCGGTCAAGCGCGTGGCGCGCGAGGGGCTGAGCACCATCGCGGTGGATCTGGCCAGCGCCAGTAACTGGAACGACGCCCTCACGGTGGCCGCCGAGTTCGGCACCTTCGAGGTGGGACAGCGCGACGAGAAGGCCGGGCGCTTCACGCTCGCCATGCGCGAGCGCCAGGTGGCGCAGCTGCGGGACGACGCCGTCCGCCAGGCCGTGGAGACGATCCGCAACCGCGTCGACCAGTTCGGCGTCGCCGAGCCGACCATCGCCCGCCAGGCTGAGAACCGCATCCTCATCCAGCTGCCCGGCGTGCAGGATCCCGAGCGGGCCAAGGCGCTCATCGGCAAGACGGCGCTGCTGGAGTTCAAGCTGCTCGACGAACAAACACCGGTGGAGCAGGCCGTGGGCGGCCGGCTCCCGGAGACGTCGGAGCTGCTGTACCAGCGGCGCATCGACAAAGAGACGAAGGTCGAGCGCCGGCAGCCCTACGTCGTCCAGAAGCGGACGCTGCTCACCGGCGCCGAGCTCACCCGGGCCGAGGTCCAGGCCGACCCGAACGCCCCGGGCAACTGGCAGGTCGCCATCGAGTTCACGCCGACCGGCGCCCGGATCTTCGGCGACCTCACCGAGCAGAACGTGGGCCGCCACCTGGCGATCATCCTGGACGGCAACCTGTACTCCGCCCCGCGTATCAACGAGCGGATCCCCGGCGGGCGGGCCGTCATCACCGGGCAGTTCACCGTGGACGAGGCGCGCGACCTGGCCATCGTGCTGCGGGCGGGCGCGCTGCCGGCGCCGGTGGCCATCCTCGAGGAGCGCACGGTGGGCCCCTCCCTCGGCGCCGACTCCATCCGGCAGGGGATGATCGCGATCCTCGGCTCGGCCGCCGCCGTGTTCCTCTTCATGCTCGTCTACTACCGGATCTCCGGCCTCATCGCCGACGTGGCGCTCGTCCTCAACCTCATCATCCTCCTCGCCTGCATGGCGGCCTTCGGGGCCACCCTGACGCTGCCCGGCATCGCGGGGATCGCGCTGACGATCGGCATGGCGGTCGACACCAACGTCCTCATCTTCGAGCGGATCCGTGAGGAGCTCCGGCTGGGCAAGACACCGCGGGCCGCGATCGACGCGGGGTTCCACCGGGCGCTGCGGACCATCATCGACACGCACCTGACGGTCATGGTGACCGCAGCGATCCTGTATAACTTCGGCACGGGCCCCGTGAAGGGCTTCGCGGTCTCGCTGTTCGTCGGTCTCGCGGCGAGCCTGTTCACCGCGTACTTCTTCACCCGCCTGCTGTTCGACATCCTGTACATGGGGCGCCGGAAGGTCCAGGCGGTCTCCATATGATCGAGCTGTTCCGGAATCCTAACTACAACTTCATCGGCAAGCGCCACCTGGCGTACCTCGTGTCGGGCATCCTGATGGTGCTCCTGCTGGGCACGCTCGCGGTGCACGGGCTGCGCTACGACATCGACTTCACCGGGGGCACCCTGGTGCAGGTCCGCTTCGAGCAGCCGCCGACGGTGGCGGCGATCCGAGCCGGCCTGGCGCGCATCCAGCTCGGCGAGAGCATCATCCAGCAGTTCGGCGACGACCGGGAGTACATCATCCGGCTGCCGCTCACCTCGACGACGCCCGAAGAGCTCACCAAGCGGATGACCGCGGCGCTCTCCCAGGAGGCGAGCCTCGGCAAGTTCGAGATCCGGCGAGTGGAGTTCGTCGGCCCGCAGGTGGGGCGCGACCTCCAACTGCAGGCGATCTACGCCGTGGCCTTCGGGCTGGCCGGCATCCTCATCTACATCGCGTGGGCCTTCAAGAGCCTCAAGGGCGGGGTCGCGGCCATCGTGGCCGTGTTCCACGACATCATCATCTGCATGGGCGCCCTGTCGCTGACCGGCCGGGAGTTCTCGCTGCCGGTGCTGGCCGCCCTGCTCACGATCATCGGCTACTCGGTCAACGACACGATCGTCGCCTTCGACCGCCTGCGCGAGAACCGGGGCAAGTACTCCCAGAAGGGCAAGTCGTTCGCCGAGCAGCTCAACGACGCGATCAACCAGACGCTGTCGCGGACGGTCCTCACCGCGCTCACCACCTTCCTGTCGACGGCGATCCTGCTCTTCTTCGGCGGCAAGACCCTCGAGGATTTCGCCTTCGTCCTCTTCATCGGGGTCATCACGGGGACCTATTCCACCATCTACATCGCCGGCGCGATCATCGTGGACTGGACCCGCCTCGTCGAGAACCGCGTCGCGCGCCGGAAAAAAGCGATGGCCAAAGCCTGAATCTCGCGTAAAATCACATGATTACAGCGAGGATCAGGCTTCGTGACCGAGCTTTCTACGCTGATCGAGGAGATTCCGAAGTACCAGCCAGGCGCCGACCTGGACGTCCTTCAGCGCGCCTACCGGTTCTCTGAGGTCTCGCACCAGGGTCAGCAGCGCGCGTCGGGCGAGCCGTACCTGTCCCACCCGCTCGAGGTCGCCCACCTCCTCGTCGGCTTCAAGATGGACGTCACCACGGTGACGGCCGGCCTCCTGCACGACGTCCTCGAGGACACCACCGCCACCAAGGAGCAGCTCGAGCACGAGTTCGGCAAGGAGATCGCCGACCTCGTCGACGGCGTCACCAAGATCGGCAAGCTGGCCTTCTCCTCGCGCGAGGAGCGGCAGGCCGAGAACTTCCGCAAGATGCTGGTGGCGATGGCGCGCGACCTCCGCGTGCTCATGATCAAGCTCGCCGACCGCCTGCACAACATGCGGACCCTTGACTACCTGCCGCCCGAGAAGTCGCGCAAGATCGCCCAGGAGACGCTCGACATCTACGCCCCGCTCGCGCATCGCCTCGGCATGGCGAAGGTGAAGGCCGAGCTGGAGGACCTGGCCCTGCGCTCGATGCAGCCCGAGGACTACCTCGACCTGCAGCGCCGGGTGGCGAAGCGGCGGCTCGAGCGCGAGGCCGACATCAACCACGCCATTACGATCCTCGAGCAGAAGCTCACCGAGGTCGGGATCGAGTCGCAGATCCGCGGCCGGCCCAAGCACTTCTACTCCATCTGGAAGAAGATGCACGATCAGGGGCGGGAGTTCGACGAGATCTACGACCTGACGGCGATCCGGGTCATTACCAGTTCGGTCCGCGATTGTTATGGAACCCTCGGCGTTGTGCATTCCCTCTGGAAGCCCGTGCCCGGCCGGTTCAAGGACTTCATCGCGATGCCCAAGGTCAACATGTACCAGTCGCTGCACACGACGGTCATCGGGCCCAAGGGCGAGCCGGTGGAGATCCAGATCCGCACCCCGGACATGCACCGCATCGCCGAGGAGGGCATCGCGGCTCACTGGCTCTACAAGGAGAAGAAGTCGGGCAAGGACCGCATCGACGACTCCCTGGTGTGGCTGCGCCAGCTCCTGGAGAACCAGCAGGACACGAAGGACCCCGGCGAGTTCCTCGACAGCGTCCGCGTCGACCTGTTCCCCGACGAGGTCTACGTCTTCACCCCCAAGGGCGACGTGAAGGCGCTGCCCGAGGGTGCCACCCCGATCGACTTCGCGTACACCGTGCACACGAAGGTCGGCGAGCACTGCGTGGGGGCCAAGGTCAACGGCAAGCTGGTGCCGCTGCGCTACACGCTGCGCCAGGGCGACATCATCGAGATCGTCACCTCGCCCAACCAGCACCCCAGCCGCGACTGGCTCAAGATCGTCAAGTCGTCGCGGGCGCGCTCGAAGATCAACCAGTGGCTCAAGGTCGAAGAGCGGGCCCGCTCGATCGAGCTCGGCCGCGAGATGTTCGAGCGCGAGGCGAAGAAGTACCGCCTGAACGCAGCGGCCCTGCTGTCCGGCGACGAGATGACGCGCGCGGCCGCCGACCTCGGCTATCCCGGCCCCGACGACCTGCTGGCGGCGATCGGCTACGGCAAGGCGTCCGTCCACCAGCTGCTGAACAAGCTGGCCCCCGGCGCCACGCTGGAGACCGTCGAGCGCGCCAAGCCGTCGCCCGGCACCCGGCCCACGACCGACCAGGGCGTGCGGATCCGCGGCGTGGAGGACCTGCTGGTCCGCTTCGCGAAGTGCTGCAACCCGCTGCCCGGCGACGCCATCGTGGGATTCATCACGCGGGGCCGCGGCCTCACCGTGCACGCCCGCGACTGCCTCACGGTCGCCAAGAGCGTGCTGGACCGCGAGCGGCTCATCGACGTGGAGTGGGACGTGGCGGAGCCGGCGAAGCGGCCGGTCCGGATCGCGGTCTACATCGGCAACGACCGGCCGGGCCTGCTTTCGGAGATCACGGGCGCCATCTCCTCCCGCAACGGCAACATCACGAAGGCCGAGGTCACCGTCACCGACGATCGGCGCGGGATCAACAACTTCGTGGTCGAGGTCTCGGATCTCCGCCAGTTGCAGGACATCATGACGGCGATCCGACTGGTGCATGACGTGATCAACGTGGAACGCGTCCGCGGCTTGTAAACGGGCCGACGAGAAGGGCCCATCTGCTTCGTTGCCTCCTCGCTCCTCCCTGCGGCGTGGGCGGCCCACGCCTCAGTCGTCGCTCGTCGGCGCCTCGCATCTGGACCCTTCTCGTCGGCCCTATCCGCCCGGCCCTGGACCGCAAGGCCGAGCGATCCTCGCTCCGCTCGATCGCGACCACGAGATCACCGTGACCCGGCGGCAGTTCGAGGTGCTGGTGGAGAAGGCGATGCGGACCTTGCCGAAGGGGTTTCGCGAGCGGATCAAGAACATCGCGGTGGTGGTGGAGGACTGGGCGGACGACGAGACGCTGGACGAGATGGGGATCGAGCCGCCCGACACGCTCTACGGGCTCTACCGCGGCGTCGACCTCACCCATCGTGACTCGAGCTACGGCAACGTGCTGCCTGACGTCATCACGATCTACCAGGGCCCGATCGAGGAGGACGCCGCGGACGAGGCCGAGATGGCGGAGATCGTTCGGGAGACGGTGGTCCACGAGCTCGGGCACTACTTCGGTCTCGACGACGACACGATGCACCGGATCGAGGACGGCGAGGAAGAGTAGACTCCGGGTGTGGAGTCGCTGCGCGGGCAGAAGGCGCTGGTCACTGGCGCCAGCTCCGGAATCGGCGAGAGCATCGCGCGGGCCCTGGGGGCCGCGGGCGCCGCCGTCGTCGTCAACTACTCCCGCAACCGCGCCGGCGCCGACCGGGTCGTGGCCGACCTCCAGGCCGGGGGCGGTGAGGCGCTCGCCATCCGCGCCGACGTCTCCCGCGAGGCCGACGTCGAGGCGATGTTCGCCGAGATGCTGGCGGCGTGGGGCCGCATCGACATCCTCGTCAACAACTCCGGCCTGCAGCGCGACGCCCCGCTGACCGAGATGACCCTCGAGCAGTGGAACACCGTCCTCGCCGTGAACCTCACCGGCATGTTCCTGTGCACGCGGCAGGCCGCGCGAGCGATGATCGGCCAGGGGCCCGCGCCCGCGCTCTCGCGCGCGACCGGCAAGATCCTCTGCGTCTCGTCGGTTCACGAGGTGATCCCGTGGGCTGGCCACGTCAACTACGCCGCGTCCAAGGGCGGCGTGCGGCTCTTCATGCAGTCGGTCGCCCAGGAGCTCGCGCCGCACCGGATCCGCGTGAACTCGATCGCGCCGGGCGCCATCCAGACGTCTATCAACCGGCCCGCCTGGGAGACGGCGGAGGCACTCGCGTCGCTGCTCACGCTCATCCCCTACGGGCGGATCGGCGTGCCCGACGACATCGCCCGGGCCGCCGCCTGGCTGGTCTCCGACGCCGCCGACTACGTGCACGGCCAGACGCTCTTCGTCGACGGCGGCATGACGCTCTACCCCGAGTTCGCACGCGGCGGCTGAGGTCCAGTGCAACTGAGCTGGGGGCGCGAGGTCTGCGGTGACCTCGACGCCGCCGAGCGCCGTGAGTGGCTGTGCACCAACGGCCTCGGGGGCTTCGCCTCGGGCACGATCGCCGGCACGCTGACCCGGCGCTACCACGGCCTGCTGATCGCCGCGCTGGCTCCGCCGCTGGGCCGGACCGTGGTGGCGGCCAAGCTCGAGGAGGACGTGTCGTACGCCGGTGGGACGTGGGCCCTCGGCGCCAACCGGTGGGCCGACGGCACGCTGGCGCCGCAGGGCTTCCGCGACCTCGAGCGCTTCCATCTCGACGGCACCACCCCCGTGTGGGCCTACGCCTGCGCCGATGCCCTCCTCGAGCGGCGAGTCTGGATGGAGCCCGGGGCGAACACGACGTACGTGCGATACGCGGTGCTGCGCGCCGCCGAGCCGCTGTCGCTGAGGCTCCGCGCGCTCGTCAACTACCGCGACTATCACGCGACGACGCGGGGCGACGGCTGGCAGATGGAGGTCACGCCGGTGCCGGGTGGGCTCCGCGTCCGCGCCTTCGACGGCGCGGTGCCGCTGCTGGTGCTGGCGCCGGCGGCCGAGGTCGAGCGTGCGCACGCGTGGTACCGCCGCTTCACGCTGCCGCGGGAGCGCGAGCGCGGGCTCGACGCCGAGGACGATCACCTCCACGCCGGCACCTTCCACGCGACGCTCCGGGCGGGGGAGGCGCTGACCGTCGTGCTGTCGACCGAGCCCGGGCCCTCCACCGACGGCGACAGCGCCTGGCGTCGTCGCCAGGACCACGAGGACGACGTGCTCGCTTGCTGGCTGCGCTGGCCCGGCGCTGCGCAGGCGCCCCCGTGGATCCGCCGGCTCGTCCTCGCCGCCGATCAGTTCGTGGCACGGCGTCCGTCGATCGAGGACCCAGAGGGCACGACGGTGATCGCCGGGTACCACTGGTTCGGCGACTGGGGCCGCGACACGATGATCGCGCTGCCCGGCCTCGCGCTCGCCACCGGTCGGCCCGAGCTGGCCGTGCGCGTGCTGCGCACGTTCGCGCGCTTCCTCGACCGCGGCATGCTGCCCAACCGGTTCCCCGACTCCGGCGAGACGCCGGAGTACAACACCGTCGACGCGACCCTGTGGTGGGTGGAGGCCATCCGCGCCACCCACGCGGCGACCGGCGACGACGCGCTGCTCGCCGACCTGTTCCCCGCGCTCGAGGACGTCATCGACTGGCACCGACGGGGCACGCGCTACGGCATCGCCGCCGACCCCGCCGACGGACTGCTGCGGGCCGGCGAGCCGGGCGTGCAGCTCACGTGGATGGACGCGCGCGTCGGCGACTCGGTGGTGACGCCCCGCATGGGCAAGCCGGTCGAGGTCAACGCGCTCTGGTACAACGCCCTGCGGGCGATGGCGGGCTTCGCGCGCCGCCGGCGTCGCCCCGCGACCGCCTGGGACGCCGCCGCGGACCGCGTGCGCGACGGCTTCGGCCGCTTCTGGTACGAGCCGGGCGGCTACTGCTTCGACGTCGTGGACGGCCCCGACGGCGACGACCACGCGCTCCGACCGAACCAGGTGCTCGCGGTCGCGCTGCCGGCGAGCCCGCTGGCGCCGGAGCGGCAGCGGCGCGTCGTGGACGTCTGCGCGCGCCACCTGCTGACCTCGTTCGGCCTCCGCACCCTCGCGCCCGCCGACCCGGCCTACCGCGGCCGCTTTGCGGGCGTCCCGCACGAGCGCGACGGCGCCTATCACCAGGGCACGGTCTGGGGCTGGCTGCTCGGGCCGTTCGCGCTGGCCCACGCCCGCGTGCACGGCGATCGGGCTGCGGCGCGGGCCCTCCTGGAGCCGATGGCCCACCATCTCGAGGACTACGGCCTCGGCTCCATCGCCGAGATCTTCGACGGGGAGCCGCCGTTCACGCCGCGTGGGTGCATCGCGCAGGCGTGGAGCGTCGCCGAGACGCTGCGGGCCTGGCAGACGTTGGCCGAGCCCGCTCGCCAGGGCCGCGTATCTCGCGGGGAAATGGCCTCGAAGCGCCGCCGCTAGCCTCGCGGTTGCACCTGTCAGGACCGACCGAGGTACTGTTCTAGTCGAAGGCCTTAAGTTTCGTCTTGACAAGGGCTTTCATTAGTCCGTACTGTTTCAGCGGATGCTGAAAGCGGTGGAGCAAGCGAAACATGCTCAAAGCTGCAGAGATTCGGCGACAAGTGGCCCAGCGGCTCCGGGAGCTGTTCCCGCGAGCCCGTGGGTGGGATGAGGCCATGGACGTGCGTATCGGCCGTCAAACCGCCGATATGATGGTCAAATTCCGGCTCGGTGAGCACGAGCAGAGCCTGGTCGTCGACGTTGCGTCCCTCGGACAACCTCGACAGATCCGAGCCGCGGTCACGAAGCTGTCCGAGATCAGGCAGGTCACACCGGCCGCGTATCCCGTCGCGGCGTCGGTCTACATCGGCCCCCAGAGCGCCCGGATCCTCAAGGACCACAACCTCGGGTACGTCGACCTCTCAGGCAACTGCTACCTGGCCTTCGAGCACGTCCTGATCGAGAAGGAGGGCAAGCGCAACGTGCGGCCCTCCACGCGGCCGCTGCGGTCACTCTTCGCGCCGCGGGCCACGCGCGTCGTGCGGGTCCTGCTCGCCGAGCCGAGCCGGCCCTGGCGCCTGGAAGAGCTGGCGAAGGCCGCGTCGGTCAGCCTCGGCCACTCCCACAACGTCGTGAAGCGACTCGAGGACCTGCGCTGGCTCGAGCGCGACGACGCGCAGCGCCTGCACCTGGGCAAGCCGGCCGATCTGCTCGAAGCGTGGTCGGAGTCGTATAGCTACCGCACCAACGAGATCGCGTCGTACTTCGCCCCCGAGCGCCCGAGCCGCCGGCTCATGGCCGAGCTCGCGCGCGTGGCGACGGCGGACAACCGACGCTATGCGTTCACCCTGAGCGCCGGGCTGTCGCTGGTGGCTCCGCACACCCGGCTCGGCGCGATCCACTGCTACATCGACGGCGATCCCGCCCCGATCGCCGCCGCGCTCGGTCTGCATCCGGCAGGGGAGGCCGACGGCACGCTGCACCTGCTGTCGCCTTACGACCCGGGGGTCTTCTACGGCCTGCTCGACAAGGCCGGCCTCAAGGTCGTCTGTATGCCGCAGCTGTACGCCGATCTCGTGCGCTACGAGCGCCGGGGCGGCGAGCAGGCCGAGCATCTCCGCCGCGAGGCGATGGGGTACTGATCGTCGACGAAGGGAGGTGAGCGAGTCCATGGCGAAGAAGAAGGCGGCCAAGAAGAAGAAGAAGTAAGTAAACCGCGATGCGCGGTCATCTCGGTAGTGTGGAGGAGGTGAGACCTCGAATGGCGAAGAAGAAGAAGGCGGCCAAGAAGAAGAAGAAGTAAGGATGGTGCCGTGCGCGGTGGGGGGTGGCGGCCTCCCACCGGTGACCAATCGGGAGGGGGGACAACCCCCTCCCGTTTGTGCGTCGTGCTTAAATGACCTTCGTGACCTTGCCCGCCTTCAGACAGCGGGTGCACACCCGGACCCGCGCGGGCCGACCACTCACCAGCGCCCGCATCGAGACGAGATTCGGCAGCCACCGCCGGCGGGTGAGCTTGTGCGCGTGACTCACCGTGTTGCCGACCGACGGGCCCTTTCCGCACACATCGCAGCGCTGCGCCATCGCGACTCCTTGGATCGAAATTACGGACGTCAGAGACAGAAGGCTTGTATAGCACGATGCCCCCGGTGAGGCAAACCGGGCGCCCGGCCCCCCCGCCGACACTGGCCACTCAGCTCCAGTACCTGAAGGGCGTCGGGCCCGAGCGCGCCAAGCTCCTCGCGCGCAAGGGCCTGACGACGGTCGAGGACGCGCTGTTCTTCTTGCCGATCCGCCACGAGGACCGCACGCGGCTGACCTCGCTGCGCAGCCTGCAGGTGGGGCAGGTGGCCACCTGCGCGGGGACGATCGCCGGCATCAGCCCACCGCCGCCGGGTCGCACGCGTGCGCCGCTCGTGCTGCTGCTGCACGACGCGGGCGGCTACGGCACCGCGACGCTGTTCGGACGCGGGTGGCTCACGCGGGTGCTGCAGCGCGGACAGCGCGTGATCCTCCACGGCAAGGGCGCGCGCTTCAAGGACAAGATCACGCTGCAGGTGCAGGACTGGGAGCTCGTGGAGTCCGGCGACGACGAGCCGATCCACGCGGGCGCGCTGGTGCCGGTGTACTCGACGACGGAGGGCCTGCCCCAGCGCGTGCTGCGCTCGCTCCAGTGGCGGCTCGTCGAGGCGCACGCCGCCGACGTCGCCGAGACGTTGCCGGAGGCACTCCGCCGGCGGCGCGACCTGCTGCCGCTCCCCGAGGCGCTGCGTGGCGCCCACTTCCCGCGCAGCGTGGGCGAGCGCGTGGCGGCGCTGCGCCGGCTGGCCTTCGAGGACTTCGTGCTGCTGCAGCTGGGCCTCGCCATCCTCCGCGCCCGTACGACGCGCGCCCGCGGTATCGCCATGAACCCGCCCGGCGCGCTGGTGGGACGCCTCCGCACGGCGCTGCCGTGGACCCTGACCGGCGCCCAGGAGCGCGTGTGGACGGAGATCCGTGCCGACATGGCCGCGTCCCACCCGATGCATCGTCTCCTGCAGGGGGACGTCGGCTCCGGCAAGACGGTCGTGGCGGCGATGGCGGTGCTCACCGCGGTCGAGGCGGGGCACCAGGCGGCCGTGATGGCGCCGACCGAGATCCTCGCCGAGCAGCACTTCATGACGCTCTCCCGCCTGCTGGAGCCGCTCGGCGTGCCGGTAACGCTCCTCACCTCGGCCGTCCGCACCCGCGAGCGCGGCGTGCGTCGAGCGGCGCTCGCCGCCGGCGAGATCGGGTGCGCCATCGGCACTCACGCCCTCGTGCAGGAACGGGTCGCGTTCCGCCGGCTCGGGCTCGTCGTGGTCGACGAGCAGCACCGCTTCGGCGTGGCCCAGCGCGCCCGGCTCAAGGCCAAGGGCGAGCAGCCCGACGTCCTCGTCATGACGGCGACGCCGATCCCGCGCACGCTGGCCCTCACCGTGTACGGCGACCTCGACGTGAGCGTGCTCGACGAGCTGCCCCCCGGCCGAAAGCCGATCGTGACCGCGGCGCGCACGGAGAGCCGCCGGCCCCAGATCTATGCCTTCCTGCGCGAGCAGGTGGCGGCCGGGCGGCAGATCTACGTCGTCTATCCGCTCATCGAGGAGTCGGAGGTGATCGACCTCAAGGCCGCCACCGACATGGCGCGCCACCTCCAGGCCGAGGTGTTCCCCGACCTCGTCGTCGGGCTGCTGCACGGCCGGCTGTCGTTCGAGGACAAGGACGCCATCATGCAGCGCTTCAAGGCGGGCGAGATCAACGTCCTCGTCTCCACGACCGTCATCGAGGTGGGCATCGACGTCCCCAACGCCTCGGTGATGCTGATCGAGCACGCCGAGCGCTTCGGCCTCTCGCAGCTCCACCAGCTCCGCGGACGCGTGGGGCGTGGGCCGTGGAAGTCGTACTGCATCCTGCTCACCGCCGGCCGGCTCGGCGAGGAGGCCCAGCGGCGCGTGCAGGCCATGGTCGAGACCAACGACGGCTTCCGCATCGCGGAGGTCGACCTGCAGCTCCGCGGCCCTGGCGAGTTCTTCGGCACCCGCCAGTCCGGCCTGCCGGAGTTTCGCGTCGCCGATCTGCTGCGCGACGCCGCGCTCCTCGACGAGGCGCGGCGCGAGGCGCTCACGATCATCGCCGCCGATCCCGAGCTGCGTGCCCCCGAGCACCGCGGCCTGCGCGAGGCGCTCCTGGCCCGGTGGCGCGGCAAGCTCGCGCTGGCCTCGGTCGGATGAGCGTCGGCGGCGCCGGCGTGGCGCGGCGGGCGGCGCGGGGCCTGGCCGGCTCGCCACTCCCCAACGTCCTCGCCGCCAGCCTTGCGTTGTGGGGGTGCCGTACCGCGGCCGCCCACTCCGGGCGTCATCCAAGACGCGCTTCGTGGTCCGGTGCCACGGCTGCGGGCGGCGGGGAATGGCTCGCCCGCCACCCGCGGTGCGCGCGCCACGCCGGCGGTCACACGTCATCGGGCCACCCCCAGCGCGGGGTCGGCCGCACCACCGAGGGCCGGCCGTGAAGATCATCGCGGGGGCGCTGAAGGGGCGGAGGCTGGTGACGCCGCGGGGGGAGACGACGCGGCCAACGGCGGATCAGGTGCGGATCGCGCTGATGGATACGCTGACCCCGCGGCTGCCCGACGCGCGGGTGCTCGACCTGTTCGCGGGGGCGGGCGGCGTGGGGCTGGAGGCGTTGTCCCGCGGGGCCGCGCACGTGACGTTCGTCGAGCGCGACGCGCGCGCGGTCGCGGCGCTGCGGGAGAACGTCACGGCGCTCGGCGTCGCCGCGCTGACCCGGGTGCGGCGCGGCGACGTGCTCCGCGAGCTGGCCGCCCTCTACGGCGCCGGGGAGCGGTTCGACATCGTGTTCCTCGATCCGCCCTACGACACGGACCTGGTCGGGACCACGCTGAGCTCGCTGGGCGGCGGCGGCCTGCTCCTCCCCGAGGGGCTCGTCGTGGCGCAGCACTTCACCAAGCGAGCGCCGGCCGCGGCGCTCGGCGCGCTCGGCGCGTTCCGCACCCGACGCTTCGGCGAGACGACGCTGACCTTCTATCGCGCCGCGCCCGGCGCGGGCTAGCCGGCCTTGACTCGAGACCCTCCCCAAAGGCAGGATCGCCGGACCCCGGGCTGGCCGAAGCGGGCTGCCTGCGTCGTGAGCACATCCTCGGGAGCGCGCACACCCGAAGGTGCGACGGCGAGGGCCAGCGCACGCGCGATCACTCCGATCCCCAGGAGCCGAGGGTCATGAGTGGACCGACGAACGGAGGACGAGCGCGCGCGTATCAGGACCTGCGCGAATCCGAGGAGCTCCATCGCATCACTCTCAGCAGCATGTCGGACGCTGTCTTCCTCACCGACGACGACGGACGGCTCACGTTCGTGTGCCCCAACGTCGACGTGATCTTCGGCTACGCGCCGGACGAGGTGCACGCCATGACGCTCGGGCGACTCCTCGGAGAGAACCTCTTCGACCGCGCCGACCTCGCGGCCCGGACGGAGATCACGAACATCGAGCGCGAGGTCACGTCGAAGTCGGGGGAGCGCCGCACCATCCTCATCCACATCAAGGCGGTCTCGATCAGGGGCGGGACGGTGCTCTACGCGTGCCGCGACATCACCGACCGCAAGCGCGCGGAAGACGAGCTGCGCGCCGCCCGCCTGGACCTCGTGCACGCCTCGCGCCTCGCGCTGGTCGGCGAGCTCATGGCGTCGATCGCCCACGAGATCAAGCAGCCCCTCACGTCGATCCTCACGAACGCCGGCGCCGGCCTGCTGTTGCTCGAGCATGACGCGAGAGCCGACGCCGCGCCGGAGCTCGTCGAGATCCTCGGCGACATCCGAGAGCAGAGCCGTCTGGCCGGCGGCGTCATCGAGCGGCTCCGGGCGCTCGCCGCGAACCGGCCGCTGGAGCGCCGGCCGCTCGACGTGAACGAGGTCGCGGACGACGTGCTGCGGCTCGTCGAGGGCGACGCCCGGCGGCGCAGCGTGGTGCTCGCGGCGGACCTCACGTCGTCGCTGCCGGCCGTCGACGCCGACCGGGTGTGCCTGCAGCAGGTCGTCCTGAACCTGCTCATGAACGCGATGGACGCGATGGACCAGGTGACCACGGAGGACCGGCGACTGACCGTGCAGACCCGGCGGGTGGGTGACGCCGTGGAGGTGGCGGTCAGCGACACGGGACCCGGCATTCCCCCCGAGCGACTGCCCCAGCTCTTCGCGGCCTTCTTCACGACGAAGAAGGACGGCCTCGGGCTGGGCCTGGCCATCGCGCGCTCGCTCGTCGAGGCCCACGGCGGCCGGATCTGGGCCGACGCCCCCGGCGAGCGCGGTGCGACGTTCCGGTTGACCCTCCCCGGGCTGCCGACGCCGTAGCCCGATCGCCCGCGTTGCCGCCGCCCGCGCCGCCTTGACTTCGACGCACCGCGGCGACTACGATGCCTGGATTCGAATTCCGCTCGGAGGTCAGGTGTGGGCAAGCGCGCCGTCTATCCCGGGATGTTCGATCCGATCCACAACGGGCACGTGGACGTCATCCAGCGCAGCCTGCAGATCTTCGACGAGCTGATCGTCGCGGTCGTCGCCAACCCGTCCAAGCAGCCGCTGTTCTCGGTGAGCCAGCGGCTCGAGATGATCGACGAGGCGACCTCGGGCATCGTGGGGCTGGGCACGAACTTCCGCATCGTCGCCTTCGACGGGCTCCTGATCGACCTGGTCGCCCGCGAGCGCGCCGACTGCATCGTGCGCGGCATCCGCGCGGTCTCGGACTTCGAGTACGAGTTCCAGATGGCGCTCATGAACCGCAAGCTGCGCCCCACCGCGGAGACGGTCTTTTTGATGCCGCACGAGAAGTACACGTACATCTCGTCGCGGCTCATCAAGGAGGTCGCCAGCTTCGGCACCTCGGTCGCCGGCATGGTGCCGCCGATCGTCGAGAAGCGACTGACCGAGAAGTTCCCACCCCGCTGAGCGACGGGCCCGGAGCCCGTCCGACAAGGAGCACGACGTGCTGGCCGATCGCATGAAGACCCTTGCCCCGTCCTCGACCCTCGCCGTGCAGGCCAAGGCCAAGGAGCTGCGCGCCCGCGGCGTCGACGTGATCTCCTTCGGCGCCGGCGAGCCCGACTTCGACACGCCCCAGCGGATCAAGGACGCCGCGGTGCAGGCGATGCAGCGGGGCCAGACGAAGTACACCGAGGTCGGCGGCGTGCCCGAGCTGCGCGCGGCCATCTGCGCCAAGCTCAAGCGCGACAACGGGCTCGACTACGAGCCCGCCGACGTCCTCGTCTCGGTCGGCGCCAAGCACACGCTCTTCAACCTCGTCATGGCGCTGATCAACCCCGGCGACGAGGTGCTCGTGCCGAGCCCGTACTGGGTGTCGTACCCCGAGCAGGTCCGGCTGCTCGGCGGCGTTCCCGTCGACGTGGCGACCCACGAGTCGACCGGCTTCGACCTCGACCCGGCGGCGCTGGCGGCCGCGGTGACGCCACGGACCAAGCTCGTGGTCCTCAACAGCCCCAACAACCCGACCGGCGCGGTGTTCTCGCGCCCCGCGCTCGAGGCGGTGGCGCGGCTGGCCGTGGAGCGCGGGCTGTGGGTCGTGTCCGACGAGTGCTACGAGGCGCTGACCTTCGAGGGCCGCCACGTCTCCATCGCGTCCTTCAGCCCCGAGGTCAAGGCCCGCACGCTCGTGGTCAACACGTGCTCGAAGGCCTACGCCATGACCGGCTGGCGCATCGGCTACGCGGCGGGTCCCCGCGCGCTCATCCGGGCGATGACCGACGCCCAGAGCCAGGTCACGTCGAATCCGTCGTCGGTGGCACAGTGGGCGGCCGTCGAGGCGCTCACCGGGCCCCAGGACGAGGTGGCGAAGATGGCCGGCGAGTTCGACCGGCGCCGCCGTCTCATCATCGAGGGCCTCAACGCCCTGCCGGGCGTGCGCTGTGGGATGCCCAAGGGGGCGTTCTACGCCTTCGCGAACGTCTCGGGGCTGTTCGGCCGCACGTGGCGCGGGCCCGAGGGCGCCGTGTCCCTCAAGAGCTCGCTCGACGTCACCGCGTTCCTGCTCGAGGCCGCGCGGGTGGCCGTCGTGCCCGGGCGCGACTTCGGCTCCGACGCCCACGTGCGCATGTCCTACGCGACCAGCGATGCGCTGATTCGTGAGGGCCTCACGCGCATGGCCGCCGCGATCGCCACCTTGCAGTGACCGTGGCCGGCGCGGCCGCCCTCGACGCCGCGGCGGCCGCGCGGGTCACGCTGGTGCTCGGCGCCAACGACACCGGCAAGACCACGCTCGTCACCCGCCTCGCCGGCGCGCTGGCCGACGCCGGCCACGCCGTCGGCGTCGTCGACGCCGACCTCGGCCAGTCCGACGTCGGGCCGCCGACGACGGTGGGCCTCGGCCGCGTCCGGGCCCCGATCGCGCGGCTCGCCGAGGCGGAGCTCGTCGCCCTCGAGTTCCTCGGCGTCACCTCGCCGGCGCGCTGCATGCGTGAGACGGCCGCGGCGACCGCGCGCCTCGTCCGACGCGCGCTCGACCTCGGCTGCACGCGCGTGGTCGTCGACACCTCGGGCCTGGTGACGGGCCCGTTCGGGCTGGCGCTGAAGCGGCTCAAGATCGACCAGGTGGCGCCAGACGTGTTGATCGCGCTGCAGCGAGCCGGCGAGTGCGAGCCCATCCTGAGCGCCTACGCGGGCGCGGCCCGACCGGCGATCGTGCGTGTGCCCGCTGGCCCGACGCGACGCCGGTCTCCGGCCGCGCGACGCGAGGCGCGTCTGCGCGCGCTCGAGGCGCACCTGGCCGGCGCCGCGCCGGTCACGCTCGACCTCGCGCGCGTCGCGGTCCGCGCCGCCCCCGGCGCGCGCGGACTGACCGTCGGCGAGGCCGACGGCGTGCTGGTGGGGCTCGACGCCGGAGACGGACGAACGCTCGGACTCGGCCGGGTGCGTGAGATCGATCCGACGCAGACACGACTCACGGTGGACACGGGCGTCGACGCGGCGCAGATCGCCGCGGTGGCGATCGGACGGGAACGGTATCGCGCGGCGTGAGGCCGCGGCTCGGGGCGCCCCGGCGAAGCCGGGGCGCCCGTCGAACTGAGATCTACCGCGTGGTGGAGCCGCTCGGGCTCGACGGCGAGCCAGGAGTCGCCGGTGGAGGCGACGGCGGCGTTGAAGGCGTCGTGGACGGAGCGGTCGTGGACGGCGGCGAGGCCGACGGAGACCGTTCGCCCGGCCGCTCGCCGACGCGATCGGTGCGAGACTCACTGCAGGCGGTCAGCAGTCCAAAGCTGAGCGCCACGGCGCAGAGGCCGGTGAGCATCCTGTTCATGCGAAGCCTCCTCCTTGTGGGGGTTGCGCGAACGCCACCTGAGGTTGCAACGCACATGCCGCCGTCCGACGTCTTGACAGGGTTGTGGACAACTATTACCAATGCGGGTGATCCGCCATACCCTAAGCGGTGATCCGCGACGCGAGCACAAAGGAGACGCATCGATGAAGCTCGAAGGAGCCTATGACGTACCGGCGCCCCGCGAGAAGGTTTGGGACGCGTTCCAGGATCCCGAGCAGCTCCGGCAGGCCATCCCCGGGTGCGAAAAACTCGAGGCGGTCGGCCCCGACGAGTACAAGGCCACGATGAAGGTCGGCGTCGGCGGCGTGAAGGGCACGTTCGAGGGTAAGGTCCGCCTCAGCGACAAGAAGCCGCCAGAGTCCTACAAGATGGCCGTCGAGGGTTCGGGCGGTCCGGGCTTCATCCGCGGCGAGACCGTGATCACGCTGACGCAAGCCGGCGCCGGCACGCGCGTGTCGTACACCGCCGACCTGCAGGTCGGCGGGCTCATCGCCTCGGTGGGGCAGCGCCTGCTCGGCGGCGTATCGAAGATGATGGCCGACAAGTTCTTCACCCGCATGAGCGAGCTCCTCCAGGCGTAACCGGATGGCGTCGCGCTACCTCGAGCCCGGGCGCGAGCGAGCCTCGCGCGCGGACATGCGCCGCCTGCAGGCGCGGCACCTGCGCGCGCAGGTGACGCACGCCGCCCGGCACAGCCCGTTCTACCGGCGCGTGCTGCGCGCGGCCCGCGTCGATCCCGTAAAGGTTCGCACGCTCGACGACGTACGGCGGCTGCCGTTCACGACGAAGGACGAGCTCAAGCAGAACCAGCTCGACCACCCCCCGTGGGGCGACGTCCTCGCGGTGCCGCTCGCCGACGTCGTGCGCGTGCACCTCACGTCGGCGACGACCGGCCGGCCGCTGGCGTTCCTCGACACCGCGGAGGACTGGCACGGCTTCTACCACTCCTACGCGCGCTCGCTCCACGCGTTCGGCGTGCGCCGCACCGACATGGTGATGGCCGCCTTCTCCTACGGCCCGTGGATCGGCTACTGGAGCGGGTTCTACGCGGCGCAGGACCTCGGCTGCCTCGTGTACCCGGTGGGGGGGCTCTCGACCGAGCAGCGCCTCGACGCGCTGCTGACGTACCCGATCACCGTGCTCGGCTGCACACCGTCCTACGCCCTGTTCCTGGCCGAGGCGGCCGCGCGGAAGGGCCTCGACCTCGCCAAGGACACGAAGCTGCGGATCACCTGGCACACGGGGGAGCCGGGCGCGTCGATCCCCGCCACCCGCGCGCGGATCGAAGGCGCCTTCGGCGTGCGCGCCTACGACCTGCCGGGCCTCACCGAGATCGCGGCGTGGGGCTTCGAGTGCGAGGCGCGGTCCGGGCTCACGCACGTGCACGAGGACTACGTCTACCCCGAGGTGCTCGACGAGCAGGGCGCGCCGGTGAAGCCGGGCGAGCGCGGCGAGCTCGTGTTCACGAGCCTGTACCGGAAGGCGATGCCGCTCCTGCGCTATCGCACGCGCGACGTCGTGCAGCTCGCCGACCGGCGTTGCCCGTGCGGGCGCACCCTGGTCGCCTTCGAGGGCGGGGTGCTGGCGCGCCTGGACGACATGAAGAAGGTCCGCGGCATCATCGTGTACCCGCGCCGCATCGAGGAGCTGGTGCGGCCGCACCGCGACGTGGACGAGTTCCAGATCGTCTTCCGCCGCGTCGACGGCCTCGACGACATCCTGATCCGCCTCGATCCCTCGCCGTCCCTTGCCCTCGACGAGCGCACGCGCATGCGCGAGACTCTCGCCACGGACCTGCAGCTCGGCCTCGGCATCCGCGTCAGCGTGGACGTCGGGGAGCCCGGCTGCCTGCCGCGCTGGGACCACAAGGCGCGACGCGTGAAGGACGAGCGCACCGAAGTTCCCTTCTAGGAGACCCCACGTGAAGGCAGCGTATTTCAAGGAGCACGGCGGCAGCGACAGGATCCTCTACGACGACTATCGCGACCCGGCGCCCGGCGCCGGCGACGTGGTGGTGCGCGTGCGCGCGTGCGCCCTCAACCAGGTCGACATGCTGCTGCTCGACGGCCGATTCCCGCCGCCCGAGGGGTTGCCGCACGTCAACGGCTGCGAGGTGGCCGGCACCGTGGAGACGCTCGGCGCCGGCGTCACCACGGTGAAGGCCGGCCAGCGGGTCGTGGTCTTCCCCGGCTTCTCGTGCGGCACGTGCGAGTTCTGCCTGGCCGGCGAGCGCACGGTGTGCCTGCGCTACGGCTACCTCGGCGCCCACAAGGACGGCGGCTACGCCGAGCTCGTGCGGGTGCCGGCCGCCAACTGCCTGCCGCTGGCCGAGGCGATCGGCTTCGAGGCGGCGGCGGCGCTGCCCCTGGCGTTCCTCACCTCGTGGCACGCCCTCATCGCGAAGGCCCAGCTGAAGCCCGGACAGACGGTGCTGGTGCAGGCCGCGGGCAGCGGCGTGGGCAGCGCGGCGATCCAGATCGCACGCCTGTGCGGGGCCCGGGTCATCACCACCGTGGGCAGCGACGACAAGATCGAGTTCGCACGGGCGCTCGGGGCCGAGCGCGTCGTCAACTACCGCACCCAAGACTTCGTCGAGGAGACGAAGAAGTGGACGAACAAGCGCGGCGTGGACGTCGTCGTCGAGCACATCGGCGGCGAGACGCTCGAGCGGTCCACCTACGCGCTCACCCGGCTCGGCACGCTGATCTCCATCGGCAGCCACGACACCCACTGGGGCCGCCTCGACCTGCGCCACGTTTACTCGAAGAACCTCCGCATCGTCGGCACCAACCTCGGCTCGATCACGGAGCTGCGCACCCTGCTCGACTACGTCGTCGACGGCCGGCTGCGGCCGGTGGTCGACCAGGCGTTCCCCCTGAAGGACGCCCGGGCCGCCGTGCAGCACGTGCTGGACCGCAAGAACAAGGGAAAGGTCCTGCTCGTCCCGTGACGCTCGCCCGCCTGCTGGAGCTCGCCGCGCGGCGCTGGCCGGCGGCGGAGGCCGTCGTCGACGGCGACCGGCGGCTGACCTACGCCGAGCTCCACCGGCACGCGTGCGAGCTCGGCGTCGCGTTCCGCGACCTCGGCGTCGGCCGCGGCGACCGCGTGCTCATCGCCCTGCGCAACCGCCTCGAGCACGTGCTCGCGTACTGGGCGCTGCAGACCATGGGCGGCGTGCCGACGCCCGTCAACTTCCGGCTCGCCGCCGCCGAGATGCGATACGTCCTCGACGACTCCGGCGCCCGCGTCGCCCTGCTCGAGGCCGAGACGGCGCCCGCCGTCGTCGGCGCCGTGGCCGGCCGCGACGTCCGCCTGGTCTGGGTGGGCGATGCCGAGGGACGGCCCGCAGGGGCGGTGGCGTTCGAGGGCCTCCGCGCCGACGGCGCGTGTCCGGCGCCCGCGGAGCGCGACCTCTCGCTCATCCTCTACACCTCGGGCACGACGGGGCGCCCGAAGGGCGTGCCGCGCACCCACCGCAACCACGACGCCGGCGCGCTCGCGCAGGCCCTGCAGTGCGGGTACGCGTGGGGCGAGCGGACGCTCGGGGTGATGCCGCTCTATCACACGATGGGCATCCACGCGCTCACCGGGATGGCCGCGGTCAACGGCTGCTTCGTCTGCCAGCCCGAGTGGAGTGCGGCCGGCGCCCTTCGGCTGATCCGCGCGGAGCGGATCACGGCGCTCTACCTGATCCCCACGCTCTTCTACGACCTCGTGCACGCCCCGGAGCTCATGCGCGAGACGGTGGAGTCCGTGACCAAGCTGGGCTACGCTGGCGCCCCCATGCTCGCCGCGCTCACCGAGGACTGCGTGAAGGCCTTCCGGCCGCAGACGTTCGTCAACCACTACGGCTCGACCGAGATCTACACCTTCTCGGTCCGGCCCGACGTCCACCTCAAGCCGGGCTGCGCCGGCCGTCCCGGCGTGCACTCGGCCCTGCGGGTGGTCGCCGCCTCGACCGAGCGACGGGTGGGACCGGACGAGGTCGTGGCGGCGGGCGAGCCGGGCGAGATCATCGCCAGCCTCGACAGCGACGAGGCGTTCAGTGGCTACTGGCAGCGGCCCGACGCCGACGCACGGGCGCTGCGCGATGGCTGGTACTTCACCGGCGACATGGGCTACGTCGACGCCGAGGGCGAGCTGTACGTGACCGGGCGCGTCGACGACATGATCATCAGCGGCGGGGAGAACATCCACCCCGTCGAGGTCGAGGAGGTCCTGGCCCGGCATCCCGGCGTGCGCGACGTGGCGGTGGTAGGGGAGCCGGACGACCGGTGGGGCCAGCGCGTGGTCGCGTTCGTAGTCCCCGCCGGCGCGGAGGTGACGGCCTCGGCGCTGGACGAGCACTGTCGCAGCCGCGGCGAGCTCGCCGCCTTCAAGCGGCCGCGGCGCGTCGTCTTCGTCCGCGAGATCCCCAAGACCGCGTCCGGCAAGATCCTCCGCCGCCTGCTCCGCGACGGCCAGTATTCGGAGATCACGACATGAGCGAGTTCCTGAGGACCGAGCGGCAGGGCGCGATCGCCACCCTGTGGATCGACCGCCAGCCGAAGATGAACACGATGACGGTGGCGATGCGAAACGAGTTCCCCGAGATCTTCCGGACCTTCGATCACGACGACGGCGTGCGCGTCGTCGTGATCCGTGGCGCCGGGGGCAAGGCGTTCAGCGCCGGCGGAGACGTGGCCGAGTTCCTGACGCTCGCCCCCGCCGACCTCGAGCTGTGGGGCGACACGCTGACCGCGGCCGAGCGCTGCCGCAAGCCCGTCATCGCGGCCATCGACGGGTATACGATGGGGGCCGGTCTCGAGCTGGCGGTCGCGTGCGACTTCCGCATCGCGACGCTGCGCAGCGAGTTCGCGTTTCCCGAGGTGCGGCTCGGCATGATCCCGGGCAGCGGCGGCACCCAGCGCGCGATGCGGCTGATCGGCATGACGCGGGCCAAGCTCTTCATGATGACCGGGCAGCGCATCCCGGCCGAGCGCGCCGAGGCGTGGGGGCTCATCACGCAGGCGGTGGCCAACGACGGGCTCGACGCCGCCGTCGAGGCGCTGGCGGGGGAGCTGGCGGAGAAGGCGCCGCTGGCGCTGCGCACGCTGAAGATGGTGCTCAACCGCGGCGCCGACGCGCCGCTCGACACGGCCCTCGAGCTGGAGCGCAAGTCCTACGCCTGGCTGCGGGCGACGCACGACTACGAGGAGGGCGTCCGCTCGTTTCTCGACAAGCGGCCGCCCCGGTACCAGGGGAGATAGCGCGTGGCGACTGGATCGTTCGGCCTCATCCTGGCGAATCGTGCCGTGGTGCTGGGCGCCGTCAAGGCGCGTGACCTGCTCGACATCGCCGTCGAGGGCGAGCGCTCGGGGGTCTTCGACGCCGTCTGGGTCGGCGACAGCCTGCTCGCCAAGCCGCGGCTGGAGTCGATCACCCTGCTGTCGGCGCTGGCCGGCGTCACCGAGCGCGTGCGCCTGGCGGTCGGCTGCATGGCGACCTTCGTGCACCGCCACCCGGTGATGCTCGCCCAGCAGTGGGCGAGCCTCGACGTCCTCTCCGACGGCCGGGCGCTCCTCGCCGTGTGCCTCGGCGGGCCCGACAGCGCCAACGCCGCCCAGGCCGCGGAGCACGCAGTCATGGGCATCGCCTCCGCCGAGCGCGTCGAGCGGCTGGAGGAAGGCATCCGCATCCTGCGCGCGCTCTTCGGCAGCAAGGGCGCCAGCCACGCGGGGCGGTTCTACCGGTTCGAGAACGTCACGCTCGAGCCGCGGCCCGTCCAGGACCCGTGCCCGATCTGGATCGCCTCCAACCCGACCGGGCTCACCTGGAAGGGCGGGGCCAGCGCCTCCGACGCCGCCGTCGAGCGCGGCCTCCGCCGCGTCGCCCGCTACGCCGACGGGTGGATGACCAACAAGCTGTCGCCGAGCGAGTTCGCCCAGCAGTTCGGGCGCATCCAGGCGATGGCGCGCGAGGAGGGCCGCGATCCGGCGGCGCTCGGCAGCGCGCTCTACCACAACATCAACATCAACGAGGACCGGGCCGCGGCGCTGGCGGAGAGCAAGGCGTTCCTGGACGCCTACTACACCGCCAAGTTCACGCCGCAGTTCGTGGAGCAGTGGACGGTGGCGGGCGGGCCGAAGGAGTGCGCTGCGCAGCTGCGCGCCTACTTCGCGGCCGGGCTCGGTCACATGGCGCTGCGCCTGGCCTCGTGGAACCAGCGCGCCCAGCTCGCCCGCTTCCTGGGCGAGGTGGCGCCGGCGCTCGGAGACCGCTGATGCTGCACGGGATCGACCATCTCGTCATCGCCGTCCCCGACCTGGACGCCGCCATGAAGACGTACCGCGACCTCGGCTTCACCGTGGTTGCCGGGGGGCGCCACACCGGGGTGGGCACCGACAACGCGCTCATCGCGTTCCGCGACTCCTCGTATCTCGAGCTCGTCGCCTTCTACGAGCCGCGCCCCGACCATCGGTGGTGGGCGCCGCTCCAGCAGGGTGGGGGCCTCGTCGACTTCTGCCTGCAGACCGACAACCTCGCCGGCGACGCCGCGGTCTTCCGCGGCGCCGGCGTCGACGTGGGCGGGCTCGAGCCGCGCAACCGGCTGCGGCCCGACGGCGTCGAGGTGCGCTGGGTGTGCGCGCTGGCGCGCGGCGCGGACCGTGGCGTGGCCCCGTTCCTCCTCGCCGAGGAGACCGGGCGCGACGAGCGCGTGCCGCGCCAGCGCACGCACGCCAACGGCGTGACCGGCATCGGCCGGGTCACGGTGGCCGTGCGGGACCTCGTGCCCGTCCGTGGCTGGTACGCGACGGCGCTCGGCGTCCCCGGCCACGACGTCGCGTGCCCCGAGCTGGGGGCGGCCGGGGCGCGCTTCGCGATCGGCGCCCACACGTTCGAGTTCCTGGCCGCCACCGGCGCCGGGCCCGTGCGCGACTGGCTTGCCACGCGCGGCGCCTCGCCGTACGCGGCGACGCTCGTCGGCGCCTCGCGCCCGATTCCCCTGGATCTGGGCCGGACGTGGGGCGCCCGCCTCGCGCTCGCCTGAGACCCCTCGAAAGGAGCCCTGCATGAAGCTGGTCCTCGCGGTCGCTCTGGTGCTCGTGGTGGGCGTGTCGGCGGTGGTGGCGCAGACGCCGGCCTCGCCGGTGAACCTCGCCTTCGCCACCCTCGACACCGGGAGCGCGTGGTACGTCTACGGCGCCACCATGGCCGAGCTGCTGCGCAAGACGCTGCCGGTCGGCTCGAACATCGACGTCAAGCCGCGCGCGGGCGGCGTCGGCAACCCGCGGCTCGTGGCCAAGAACGAGACGCCGCTGGGGCTGGCGTTCACCGTGACGAACCGCTGGGCGAGCGAGGGCAAGGAGGCCTACACCGAGAAGCTCGAGAACCTGCGCGGGCTCGTCGGCGGGCTCGACACCTACTACCTCGTCGCGGTCGCGACGAAGAAGCTCGGCGTCGCCTCGGTCCGGGAGATCCGAGACAAGAAGCTGCCGGTGCGGATCTACACCCAGCCCGTCGGCTCGCTCGGGGAGTTCGCCGGGCGACAGCTCCTGCGCGCGGTCGGCCTCAGCTACGCGGACGTCAAGAGCGCCGGCGGCTCCACCCAGCACGTCGGCTACAACGTCATCATCGACGCCTTCAAGGACGGCCGCGCCGACATGCTGATCGCGGTGGTGACCCCCAAGCACCCCTCGGTCAGCGAGATCGTCTCGGCCGTGGACGTCGAGTTCCTCGGCCTCGACGCCGAGACCGCCAAGGCGCTGCTGCCGCTCGGCTACACCGCGGCGACGATGCCGCCCGACACGTTCAAGAACCAGACGAAGCCGGTGAGCACGGTCGGCTTTCCCACCGTGCTGATCACCAACAAGGAGCTGCCGGAGCCGATCGCCTACACGGTGACCAAGACGGTCGTGGAGAACAAGGAGGCGCTGGTCCGTGGGCACGGCGGTCTCGCCGAGTTCGATCCGCAGACGGCGTGGCAGGCCGACAAGGTCGGCATCCCCCTGCATCCGGGCGCCGAGCGGGCGTACCGCGAGAAGGGGTGGATGAAATAGCCGCCGCCACCGTTCTCCTCGACGGCCGCATCCTGACGCTCGATCCCCGCCGCCCGCGGGCGACCGCGCTGGCGGTCGCCGACGGGCGCATCGTGGCCGTGGGCGGCCCCGCCGACGTGAAGCCGTGGCGCGGCCGGGGCGCGCGCGTCGTGGATCTCGAGGGCGCCACGGTGATCCCGGGTCTGGTCGACGCCCACGCGCATCTCGATCGCGAGGGCCTCAAGCTCATCTACCCCTCGCTGGCCCGCTGCCGCTCGATCGCCGACGTCCAGCGGCTCGTCCGGACGCTCGCCGAGGACCGCAAGGCCGATGAGTGGATCGTCACCATGCCGGTGGGCACGCCGCCGTTCTACCAGGACGCGCCGGGCGGCCTCGCCGAGCAGCGGTGGCCGACACGCGCCGACCTCGACGCGGCGGCGCCGGACCATCCGGTCTACATCCGGGGCATCTGGGGGTACTGGAACCGTCCGCCCGTCTACTCGGTCGCGAACAGCCGGGCCCTCGCGCTGGCCGGCGTGACCCGCGCCACCGTCCCGCCCCGCGGCGTGGAGATCCAGAAGGACGCCGCCGGCGAGCCCACCGGCGTCTTCGTCGAGCACAACGTCATCCAGGTGCTCGAGTTCACCCTCATGGCCGCCTCGCCGCGCTTCACGCCGGCCGACCGGCTGCGCGCGCTGCGCGAGTCGCGCCGCCGCTACGCCGCGCGCGGGGTGACGGCCGTCTACGAGGGTCACGGCGTGGCGCCCGAGGTGCTGCGCGCCTACCGCGAGTGCCACGCCCGCGGCGAGCTCCAGCTGCGGTGCACGCTGGTCGTGAGCCCGACCTGGCGGGCCGCCGACGCCGGCGCGACGATCCCCGCGCTGGCCGCGTGGGCGGGCGGGCGTGGGCTCGGCGACGACCGGCTGCGCGTGGGCGGCATCTGCCTGCACTACGGCGGTGACGCCGAGGTCGCGCGCATCCTCCACGCCAGCCAGCCGTACACGGGCTGGGCCGGGTTCGTGGAGAGCGCCAACGACCCCGCCGCCTACCGCGAGCAGGCGGAGCTGGCCGCGCGCCACGGGCTGCGCGTCAACACGCTGGTGACGCGCTGTCTGCCCGAGGTGCTCGACGTGTGGGAGGACGTCGCGAGCCGCCATCCGATCCGCGACCTCCGCTGGGTGCTGGTGCACCTCAACGCGGCGACACAAGAGCAGCTGGGGCGCATCCGCCGGCTGGGGGCCGTCGCGACGACGAACCCGATCTCGTATCTCTATCGCTCGGCCGGCGACGAGGTCGCGCGGCTCGGCGGCGCGGCCGACCAGCTGCTGCCGCACCGGAGCCTCGCGCGCCAGCGCATTCCCTTCGGTATCGCGACCGACAACAAGCCCGCCGACCCCTGGGTCGCCTTCGCCGCCGTCGTCGCTCGGCGCGACATGCGGACGGGCGTCGTCGTGGGCGAGCGCGAGCGCCTCACGCGGGGCCAGGCCCTCGCGGCGCTGACCCAGGGCGGCGCCTGGGTCACCTTCGCCGAGCGCGACCGCGGCCGGCTGGCCCCGGGCTGGGCCGCCGACCTCGCCGCGCTCGAGCACGACCCGCTCACGGCCCCGCTGGAAGATCTCGTCGGGCAGACGGCGCGGCTCACGATGGTCGGCGGCGACATCGTGCACCATGCCTGACCCGCGCTCGCCGCGTGTCTGGCTCGCCGTCGCGTGGTCGGCCTTCCAGCTCTACACGGCGTACGCCGGCATGTTCGACCTGCTCATCCAGCTCCCGGTGCACGTGGCCTTCGCCGTCGCGCTGGGGTTCCTCACCGAGCCGCCGGCCGAATCGGACGCGCAGGCCGAGCAGGCGCGCCGTCGGCGCCCCCGCCCCTGGCTGAACGGCGCCCTGGCGCTGCTGGCCGTGCTGTGCGCCGCTCACTACGTCTGGCAAAACGAGCGCCTGGCGTCGCGCATGGCCATGGTGGACGATCCCGAGCGGCTCGACGTCGTCGTCGGCGTCCTCTTCACGCTGCTGCTGCTGGAGGCCGCGCGGCGGCACACCGGGCCCTCGCTGGTCGTCATGGCCCTCGTGTTCATCGCCTACGCCTTCGTCGGGCCGTGGCTGCCGGGCTTCGTGGGGCACGGCGGCGAGACGTTCCTCAAGCTCGTCGACCAGCAGCTCTTCACCACGCAGGGCATCTTCGGGATCCCGACGATCGTCTCGGCCACGTTCATCTACCTGTTCATCGTCTTCGGCAACGTGATGGACTACGGCGGCATCCTGCGCTTCTTCACCGACGGCTCCCTCGCGGTGGCGGGATCCAGCCGGGGCGGCGCGGGGAAGGTGGCCGTCATCTCCAGCGGGCTCACCGGCACCGTCAACGGCAGCGCCATCGCCAACGCGGTGTCGATCGGCAACTTCACGATCCCCCTCATGATCCGCGCCGGCTACCGGCGCGAGTTCGCGGCCGGGGTCGAGGCGTGCTCGTCGATGGGCGGCCAGCTGGCCCCGCCGGTGATGGGGGCGGCCGCGTTCATCATGGCCGAGACGCTGCAGATGTCCTACGCGTCCATCGCCATCGCCGCCACCATCCCTGGCGTGCTCTACTACGTCGCCCTCGGCGCCATGGTCCACTTCGAGGCCGTCCGGCGCGGGCTGCCCGTCACCCCGCGCAGCCAGCTCCCGCGGCTGGGAGCGGTGCTCCGGCGCGACTTCCACCTGCTGATCGGGCCGCTCCTGCTCGTCTGGCTGCTGTTCACGGGCCGCTCGCCGATGTTCGCGGGGTTCTGGTCGCTCGTCGTGGCCTACGCGCTGTCGTGGATCCGGAAGGACACGCGGATCGGCGCGGCGAAGACGATGGCCACGCTGATCGGCAGCGCGCAGGCGGCCATGCCGGTGGCGCTCGCGTGCGCGACGGTGGGTATCGTGGTCGGGGTCGTCTCCACCACGGGGCTGGGCCTCAAGCTCGCCACCGGCATCGTCGGGCTCGCCGGCGGCAGCCTGTTCGTGACGATGGTCCTGTCCATGGTCGCCGCGCTGGTGCTCGGCACCGGCCTGCCGACGTCGGCCACCTACATCATCACCGCCATCATGGCGGCGCCGGCGCTGGAGCTGCTCGGCGTTCCCAAGATGGTGGCGCACTTCTTCGTCTTCTACTTCGGGATCCTGGCCGATCTCACGCCACCGACGGCCATCTCGACCTACGCGACGGCCTCGATCGCCGGCGCCGACGTGTGGCGGACGCAGGCGCTCGGCATGATGCTCTCGCTCTCCGGCTTCATCATCCCGTTCGCGTACGTGTACGACCCGGCCCTGCTGCTCATCGGCGCCTCGGTGCCGCAGATCGTGCTCCGCACGGTGGCGGCCACGCTCGGCGTGATCATGCTGAGCGCCGCCCTGATCGGCTATCTCCGTGTCCCGACGCGGCTCTGGGAGCGGGGGCTCCTGTTCGCGGGGTCGTTCCTCCTGATCTTCCCCGGCGCCTGGAGCGACATCGCCGGCGTTCTGTGCTTCGCGGTCGTCCTCGTGTCCCAGCGGGCGGCGGCGCAGGCGGTCGAGGGGGCCGGCGCATGAGCGAGATCCCGCCGTCCGACGCGCTCCGCGTGGGGCAGACCATCCCGTTGCTGAGAATCTTCGACGTCGCGAAGGCGCGCGAGTTCTACCTCGACTTCCTGGGGTTCCGGGTCGACTGGGAGCACCGCTTCGACCCGACGGCGCCCGTCTACATGCAGGTCTCTCGCGACGCGTGCGTGCTGCATCTGACCGGGCATCACGGCGACGGCACGCCAGGGTCGACCGTCTTCGTCCGGGTCACCGGCCCTCGAGCGCTTCCACGTGGAGATCAGCGCCAGGGAGATCGCTACATGCGGCCGGGCATCGAGACGGCGCCGTGGGGCGCCCGCCTGATGGAGGTCGTCGATCCCTTCGGCAATCGACTGCGGTTCAACGAGGATCTTGCCCCGCCGGCATGACGGAGCGCCTCCGCCTCCTGGACTTCACCACGCCGATCCGCGACTTGATCCGGACCCTGACCAGCAGATCCTCCGTTCCGCGCTCCGCCGCCCGTAGCGCGAGCGCGCGAAGCTCGCGGGACGGCACCTCGCCGGTGACCTTGACGGTGACGGGCGAGCCCCGCCACAGCGGGACACGCGCCCTCGGCACCAGCGGCAACCCGAGCAAGGCGGGGTCCCGGAGCAGGGCGTCGGCGATCTCTCCCTGCACCGCAATGGCCTCGGCCGCGCGCCGGTCCCTGAGCTCGTGCACCTTTCCCAGGAGGGCGACGATCACCACTGCGGCCGCCGCGACGAGGACGATCATCGCCGGGTCTTCGGACAGCGCGTCTCCCAGGAGCTTTAGATGGTCGGCGAGGGGCTCTACGGCCGGAATCACTGGTATCGCCTCGGCCGCGGGGTGCGGCAAGTGTGATTGCCATAGTGGTGACCGCTGCGATCAATTGCGTCGTGCGGACTTGCGCCAACGCGGTTCGACGACGGATCCACGAACCGGTAACAATTACACGCGAGGCGTTATCATCGGCAGGCGGTCGCTCGGGGTGAGGGCATGCAACCCCCGCGATTGACCGGTCGTGGCGGTCCGTCTACGCTGCTGGGGCCCGTCGCTCGTGAACGAGGTCGGGAAGGGAGACTCACGTGGGCTTCATGGATCTGCGGCAGTTTCTCGGGCTGCTGGAGAAGGAGGGCGAGCTCCGGCACATCGACGCCGAGGTGCACTGGGACCGGGAGCTCGGCGCCGTCGCCCGACGCGTGCTCGAGAAGAAGGGGCCCGCGCTGCTCTTCGAGTCCATCACCGGCTACCGGACCGGGCGCTGCACGCGCCTGCTGACGGGCGCGCTCGGCGACCGGCGGCGGCTGGCGCTGGCGCTGGGGTTCCCGAAGGACGTGCCCAACGCCGACCTCCTGCCGTACGTGATGGAGAAGAACCGCGCGACGATCCCACCACGCATCGTGACGACGGGCCCGGTGAAGGAGGTCGTCGTCCGCGGTGACGCGATCGACCAGGCCGAGTTCCCGGTCCCGCGGTGGCACCACCTCGAGGGCGGACGCTACATCCACACGTTCTCCGGCATCGTGACCCGCGACCCCGAGACGCGCGTGATGAACGTCGGCATCTACCGGGGCATGATCGGCCAGAAGAACACCTGTCCGATGCTCCTCATCAAGGGCGGCCAGCACTGGGGCCACCACTTCCAGAAGTACGCCGACCGCGGCGAGCCGATGCCGGTCGCCTGCGTGATCGGCTGGGATCCGATCATGCCGTTCCTGGCCGGCTCGCCGATCCCCACCGGCGTCTGCGAGTGGGACGTGATGGGCGCGTATCGTGGCGAGCCGGCCGAGCTCGTCCGCTGCGAGACGGTCGACCTCGAGGTGCCGGCCTCGGCCGAGATCGTGCTGGAGGGGTTCATCAGCGACGACCCGGCGACGTGGGAGAAGGAGGGGCCGTTCGGCGAGTACACGGGCCACCTCTCGGATGTGCCCACGCCGCGGCCGACGATGAAGGTCACGTGCATCACCCACCGGCGCGACCCGATCTTCCAGGGCTGCCTGGAGGGGACCTTGCCCGGCTCGTACAGCGAGAACAGCGTGATGTCCGCCGTCCAGCGGGCCGGGATCGCGTGGAACATCCTCAAGGGCGCCGGCATCCCCGGGATCAAGGACGTCTACGTGCACCCGATCACCAACGGCGTGAACATCGTCGTGCAGATCCGCAAGGCCTACCAGGGCCAGCCCAAGCAGATCGCGGCCGCGCTGTGGGGGAACAGCGCCGCCCAGTACCGCTACAAGCACGTCTACGTCGTCGACGATGACATCGACGCCTCGTCGTACGAGCAGATCGACTGGGCCCTCGCGCACCGGATGAACGCGGGCGAGGGTGGCCTCGTCGTCTTCCCCGGGATCTTCGGCTCGCCCATCGACCCGTCCACGCCGATGGAGGACCGTGACGTGAGCCGCCTGGGCACCGGCCTCTGGAACCGGGTGCTCTTCGACGCCACGCGCTCGTGGAAGTTCGAGCGCCGCGCCGAGTGGGGCGGCGAGCGCTTCCCACCGACCGTGCGTCCCGCGCCCGACGACGAGGCGCGCGTGCGCCAGCGCTGGGCCGAGTACGGCCTGGGCGACCTCTGACGCGGCGCTGATCGAGGGCGAGGGATGAAGATCACCGAGGTCCGCGCAATTCCCCTGACCGTTCCGGTGGCGCCGATGACGCCGGCGTCGACGTGGGAGGCAGGGATCGGGCGGCAGGCGCTGGTGCGCGTGACGACCGACGAGGGACTCGTCGGGTGGGGGGAGTGCTTCGCCTACGGCGTCACGCTCGCGGTGTGCAGCGTGGTGGACGACGCGCTCGCGCCGCTCGTCGTCGGCCAGGATCCGACCCGGATCGAGCTGCTGCTCGACCGGATGCACCGGGCGCTGATGATCTGGGGCCGGCGTGGCCTCGCGATGATGGCGGTGAGCGGCGTCGAGCTGGCCCTGTGGGACCTCCTCGGCAAGGCGCGCGGCGTGCCCGTCTATCAGCTCCTCGGCGGCCTCTGCCAGCCGCGGCTGCGCGGCTACGCGAGCCTGCTCCGCTACGAGTCGCCGGCCGAGGTGCGCCAGGCCGTCGCGGCGGTGCTCGACCAGGGCTTCACCGCGGTCAAGCTCCACCAGACCGACGTGGCCTCGGTGGCCGCCGCCCGCGAGGTCGCGGGGCCCGACGTCGACGTCATGCTCGACACCAACTGCCCGTGGACCGTGGAGGAGGCGATCGCCGTCGGACGGCGGCTCGAGCCCTACGCGCTGCGGTGGCTGGAGGAGCCGGTGTGGCCGCCCGAGGACTACGCGGGCCTGGCCCGCGTGCGGCAGGCGCTGCGGGTGCCGATCGCCTGCGGCGAGAACGACGCGACCGTCTTCGCCTTCCGCGAGATCCTCGCGGCCGGCGCCGCCGACGTCGTGCAGCCGAGCATCACCAAGGTCGGCGGCATCGCCGAGATGAAGAAGATCGCCACGCTCGCCGCGGCGGCCAACGTCACGTTCGTGCCGCACTCGTTCTACTTCGGGCCCGGCCTGGCCGCCACGCTGCACGTCGCGGCCGCCACGCCGGGCGTCCCCTACGTCGAGCTCCCGCCCGGGCAGCTCGCCGCGCCGCTGCTGGCGGAGCCCATCCGTCAGGCCGGCGGCGTCGCGACCGTGTCCGACCGTCCGGGCCTCGGCGCCGACCCGGACCCCGACGTGCTGAAGCGCTACGCGTACGCGCGGGAGGCGGCGCGCCCGTTCTACCTGCAATGAAGCTGGTCGTCTTCGACTTCGACGGGCTCATCCTCGACACCGAGGTCCCGGTCTACGAGGCGTGGCAGGAGATCTACGTCGAGCACGGCGCCACGCTGGCCTTCGAGAAGTGGGCCCTGTGCATCGGCACCGCCGACGTGTTCGACCCCTGCGTCGACCTCGAGACCGCGCTCGGGCGGGCCCTCGACGCCGCGGCGCTGCGCGGCCGTCATCGCGTGCGCACCGACGCGCTCATCGACGCCCAGGCGGTCCTGCCAGGCGTGCGGGAGTACGTGGACGAGGCGCGGCGGCTCGGGCTCCGGCTCGGCGTGGCCTCGTCGTCCAGCCGTCGCTGGGTCGAGGGGCACCTGCAGCGTCTCGGGCTGCGCGACCGCTTCGACGTGATCCGCTGCGCCGACGACGTGCCGCGCGTGAAGCCTGACCCCGCGCTCTACCGCGCGGTGCTCGACGCGACCGGCGTGCGCCCGGAGGACGCGATGGCCCTGGAGGACTCGCCGAACGGCGTGCTGGCGGCCAAGCGGGCCGGCCTGACCTGCGTGGCCGTGCCCAACGCCCTCACCGCCCGCCTCGACCTGAGCCACGCCGACCTGAGCCTGACGTCGCTCGCCGACCTCCCACTGACCGACTTGCTCGCGCGTTTCCGCCGCTAGTGTTCTGAGTAGGAGATCGGGTAGCGCCTCCCGACGTGAGCGGGGCGGGCCCGAGGTCCGCCCCCGGCCGCGCCACTTGACGGCGAGCCGTCGTCGCCGTTCGAGCGGAGGGCTTCGGCGAGCGCGCCGCCGACGAAGGGATCGCCGCTCACAACCCCCTATGGGGGATATGGGGCCGCGCTTGCCGAGGCCCGGAGCGAGTTACGGCGACAGGCGAGCCGTCGTGGCGCGGCCGGGGGCCGACCTCGGGCCCGCCCCGCTCAACGTCGCTCCGGCGCATCGGTGAACTTCTGACTCGGGACGCTAACCGACGGGCGGCAGCCCTACCGCGTCGCGGATCTTGGCGAGCTGGGACGCGTGGTCGTTCCAGTGGTACTCGAACAGCGCCCCCACGAACACCGGCAGCGTGATCTCGTCGGTGCCCATGAACGTCTTGAACAGGGGGATCCGGGCCTTGCGTCCGAGCGCACTCTCCGGGAGCGTGCCGAGGTAGTCGAAGACCGCCCGGCGCTGCGTGTCGAGCGCCTCGACGAGCTGTGCGAGCGTCATCGTGCGGCGCTCGGGGGTGATGAACGGGTCGCCAGCCTCGATCTCGATGACGGGGAGCTCGCGGTCCGTGAAGGATTTCAGGATGGCGACCGCGTCCCACCCCGGCTCGAAGAGCAGGTGGGTGAGCACCTCGCGCGTGGTCCACTCCCCCGGCTCGTCGGAGCGCTCCAGGTAGGGGGCCATGCCGTCGAGCTGTCCGGTCAGGTTCGCCCACGCCTCCGTGGACCGTGCCTCCAGATCGCGCATCACCGTGGTCGCCATGTCGTCTCCGACCCCCGCGATGGGAGGGTACCACGTCGGGCCGGCACGGTCCCCGCGGCCCGCCGCGCCGCTGTATGCTGTGGGGCGCCTCCGGGACGGGATCGGTCCCCGACACGCCGAGGCCCTGACGTGCCACGTGCAGCCGGAGGTGAATGGATGACTCGGACGATCGCGCTCGTCTCGCTCGTGGTCTTGATGGTCGGCGGAGCGCTGGCGCAGGCGCAGGAGAAGTATCCCAGCCGGCCGATCGATTTCGTCGTGACGTGGGGCACCGGCGGCGGCGCCGACGGGATGGCCCGCGAGCTCGGCTCGCTCGCCCAGCCGATCCTCGGCGTGGCGCTCCCCGTGTCGAACGTGCCGGGCGCGTCCGGCAACACGGGCCTGGCCCAGGTGCTCAACGGCAAGCCCGACGGCTACACGCTCGCCACCTACATCGCCGACACGCTGGCCACCATCCCGTCCGGGCTCGCCCGTCACAAGGTCGACGATCTCGAGTGGATCGTGCGCACGCAGGTGGCGGACTCGTTCCTGTTCGTGAAGACCGACAGCCCGTTCAAGACGATCCACGATCTCCTCAAGCACGCGCAGGCCAACCCCGGCAAGCTCCGCGTGGCGTCGACCGGCTACGGCTCGGTCGACGATCTCACCGTCCGCTACCTCGAGAAGCGCGGCTACAAGATGACGACCGTGCCGTACCCGAAGCCGGGGGAGCGGTACGCCGCCACGCTGGGCGGGCACGCCGAGGTCCTCTACGAGCAGGCCGGCGACGTCCAGCAATACCTCAAGGCGGGGCAGCTGCGGCCGCTGATCATCTTCGCCGACACGCGCCATCCGTCGTTCTCCGACGTGCCGTCGTCCCGCGAGCTCGGGCTCGAGGTGACGCTGCCGCAGTTCCGGGGTGTCGTGACCCGGCGCGGCACGCCGCCGGAGCGGGTGAAGATCCTGGGTGATGCGTTCCGCAAGGCGTCCGAGACGCCGCAGTGGAAGGCGTTCCTCGAGCAGTGGTACATGCGCCCCGACAGCTTCATGGGACCCGCGCAGTTCGCGCCGTGGATCCAGGAGCAAGCCAGCGTGCTGGACCGGATGGTCAAGGAGTTCGGGCTCAAGCCGTGACGCGGGCCGCCGCCCCGCTCGTCGGGCTCGTCCTGGCCGCCGCGCTGTTCGTCGCCTCGCGCGGGCTCGACGCGGTGGCCCGCGAGGGGCAGCTCGGCCCGGGCTTCTGGCCGCGGCTGGTGCTGCTCGGACTCGGCGCCGCCTGCCTGCTCAAGGCGGTGGCGGAGTGGCGGGCCGCGGGGCGGACGGCCGAGGCGGTGCCGGAGCCCATCGACGGCGCGCGACTGGCGGCGGCCATCGGGCTCATCGTTCTCTACGTGGCGATCCTGCCGTGGGCGGGATTCGCGCTGACGACGGCGGGGTTCATCGCGACCTTCATGACGCTGGCGGGCGCGCGGTCGCCGCTGGTCATCGGCGCCAACGCGCTGCTCGGCACGGTCGTCCTCCTCTACGGATTCGTGCGGCTCGTCTACCTGCCGCTGCCGAAGGGCGAGGGCGTGTTCGAGACGATGACGCTGCTGGTCTACCGGACGCTGCGCCTCTTCTGACCGCGCCGTGATCGAGATCCTCGCGCACCTGGGCACCGGCCTGCTGGCGGCCCTGCAGCCGCTCAACCTGGGCATGATCGTCCTCGGCCTGGTCGTCGGCATCCTGGCCGGGGCGCTGCCCGGCATCACGATGGTGAACTCGATCGTGCTCGTCCTGCCCTTCACCTACCTCATGGGGATCGTGCCGTCACTGCTCCTCATGGTGGGCGTGTACTGCGGCGGCGTCTTCGGCGGGGCGATCACCGGCATCCTGTTCAACATCCCCGGCGACCCCATGAACGTGCCCACCACGTGGGAGGGCTACCGGATGAGCCGCCGGGGCGAGACGCGCTACGCGCTGGGGCTCGCCATCATGAGCTCGGCCGTCGGCGGCCTGGCCAGCGCCCTGTTCCTCGCGCTGTTCGCGCCGCCCTTCGCGCGCTTCGCGCTCGGCTTCTCCTCCGTCGAGTTCTTCTCGGTGGTGGTCTTCGGCCTGGCCAGCGTGTCGGTGCTGGGCCACACCTCGATGGCGGCCGCGCTCGTGTCGCTGTTCGCCGGGATGTTCCTGGGCACGATCGGGACCGAGGCCCAGTACGGGGTCGAGCGGTTCACCTTCGGCGTGCCATTCCTCCGCACCGGCGTCGACTTCGTGACGATCCTGATCGGGCTCTTCGCGATCGGCGAGGTGCTGGAGCAGATGGTCCTGCGCCGCGCGGCGGGTCCGGTCGAGCGACCGGCCACCGCGGTGCCGCGGCTGCCGCTGCGGGCCCTGTGGCCGCTGCGCGGTCCGCTCGCCCGCGGCACCGCCGTCGGCATCGCGGTCGGCGGCCTGGCCGGGGCCGGGGCGACGGTGTCGTCGTTCGTCTCGTACGGGCTCGAGAAGCAGTTCTCGCGACGGCCCGAGCTGTTCGGCACCGGCCACGCGCCCGGGCTGGTGGCCTCCGAGAGTTCGGTGAACGGCTCGACCGGCGGCGCCATGATCCACCTGCTGACGCTCGGCATCCCGGGTAGCGCCGCCACCGCGGTGATGCTGGGCGCGTTCCTGATCCACGGCATCCAGCCGGGGCCGCTGCTCTTCACCAACCAGACACGTGAGGTCTACACGATCATCGCCGGCATGATCCTGGCGAACGTCCTGATGATCGCGCTCGGCTTCGTGGCCGCGCTCTCGTTCGCCACACTGATGAAGGTGCCGGCGCCGATCCTCAACACCTTCATCGTCGTCTTCTGCGTGCTCGGCGCCTTCGCCCTCCGCAACGACCTGGCCGACGTCTGGCTGACGGCGCTCTTCGGCGTCCTCGGCTTCGTCATGCGCCGCTACGGCCTGCCGGTGCCGCCGCTCGTCATGGGCGTGATCCTGGGCCCGATGGCCGAGGCCTACTTCCTGACCAGCATGGTCTCGAGCGGGAACGACCCGACCGTCTTCCTGACTCGACCGATCAGCGCCGTCGTCCTCGCCGCGTCGGCGCTCCTGGTGGCGTGGCCGCTACTCGCGCGCCGGCGAAGGGAGCGCGCCGCCTAGCCTCGACTATTCATGCGCGCACGCGACCACGGCTCGCCCTGATGGCTCGGCCGACCACACGCGCGCCCACCGCCAGCGCCCATCCGAAGTTCGGGGGCCGTTCATGAATGATCCGGGCCAGGGCCGTCGGCTCAGGCGGAGGCGGGGGCGGTGACGGCGGGGCGGAGGCGCAGGCAGAGGGGGATGGTCACGAGCACGACGAGGCTCACAAGAGTGAGCGTGGGGGGGACGCCGGCGGCGTCGCTCACGAAGCCCCACACGGTTGGGGCCAGGGCCGAGGCGCCGATGGTGAGGCTGTAGTAGAGCGCGTAGGCGCGCGAGCGGCGCTCGCTGGAGACGAGGTCGGCCACGGTGCCGTAGAGCACGGACGACGTCCCGTTGAGCGCGACGCCGAGCGGCGCCAGCACGCCCATGGCCAGCGGCAGCGGGGCGGCGACCACCGTGAGAATCAGCACCGTCGTCGCGATCTCGGTGAGCACCACGGTGCGGATGACACCGACCCGGTCGGCCACCAGCCCGCAGACGAACTTGCCGGTGGCGCCGCCGACGAAGACGAGCGCGAACGCGAGGCCCACGCCGCCGACGCCGAGGCCCTTGGCCATCAGGATGAACGGCATGAACGTGAGGAAGCCGGTGCGGGTCGCGTTGTCGACCATCCCGATCGCGCACAGCGCCGAGAACCCGCGCCCGTCTCGGATGCCCCAGCCGGAGACCGGCGTCGTGCCGTTGGCCCCGCGCGTCTCCGCGTCGCCGGCGCCGAGGCGGCCCAGCAGGACGACGATGGCGATCGCGGCGCCGACGCCGAGGACGCCGTAGGAGACGCCGGCCGCCCGCCAGCCGACGAGCCCGGCCAGCAGGCCGATGGCCGCGGCCACGCCCGCCTTGCCCACGTCGCCGGCGAAATTGTAGGTGCCGAGCGCCGTCCGGCGGTTGCCCGTCTCGTACGCCTTGGACACGAGCGACGACGACAGCGGATGCTGCACGCCGGAGGCCAGGCCGGCGACGAGCAGGAGCACTAGGAGCGGCACGAAGCTGCCGGCCCACCCGGCGGCGATGAAGCCGACCGCGGTGACGGCGGTGCCCGCGGCGAGGAGTCGGCGTTCTCCCCAGCGCTCGGCGAGAAAGCCGGCGGGGAGCTGGAACGCCGACATCCCGCCGGTGTAGGCGGACCGGATGAGGCCGACCTGGGTGAAGGACAGCCCGAACTCGCGCGCCCACAGCGGCAGGAACACGTAGAGGATCTCGGAGAAGCCGTCGTGCAGGAAGTGGATGCTGGACGCGGCGCCCAGGATCGCCCGAGCCTGATTCTTCACGGTGCCCCATGATCGGCGGCGCCGTTCGGTGGAGTCAAACTAGAAGTTCTTTAAGAGGCGGCAAGTTTCCCTTGTGATTTGGCCTTTCTGTCGCCAATCTGTCGCCACCCGTCAGATTTTCGAGCAATGTCGCGCCACCCTGCACGGGTTGCCGGGGCAGCCAGCGTCCGTAGGTGTCACACGTCACAGAAATCGAGCTATGGCCAAGCTTCTGCTGAACCCATTGCGGGCTCTCCTCACGCTGGAGTAGGAGCGACGCAAACGAGTGCCGCAAGCAATGGGGCGTGAAATGCCCAGAGAGTCCGGCTGCCTTCAAGGCTCTACGGAAGATGGCGCGAACGCGCTGCGGATCGGGGGGCTCGCCGGAGCGGCTCGCAAACACCCACGCTGGCATCTCGTCCCATCCATAGCGCTTCTGCCGTGTGCTGGACCTCGATGCTGCCGATCCTGACCCACTTAGGGATCTGGGTCCGTCTTGTAGTCGGGGTCTTCCTCTTCCTCCTCCTCATCGTCGTCGGGCAGATCAAGCACAGGGGGAGGGGTGGCGCCGCCGCAGCGATGAGCTTGGGCAGGAGGCTCTTAGGGACGGGATGCTCTTCTAGGACATTCGTGGGTAGAGGCGTTCACGGACGTCGGCCTTGGTCTCCTCGGAACGTAGGAGGGTTCTGGCGAGCTTGTAGAGTTTGTGGGCCGTGCGCCGGTGGCGCAGGGGCCAGACGAGGCGGTCGAGACATGAGGGGGTGAACCGGGCAGAAGTTCGAGATACCAGCCTTGGCTGAACCGCGCTTCTTGAGTTCGATGAGATCCCAGTCACGGAGGTTCTTGGTGATCTGACCAGCCGAGACTCAATGCTGCAGAGTCGTTGTCCCCGCCTCTTCTAGGATGCGAGGCGCAATACTTAAAGTTCAGTATGCCTGAGCAGGCAAAGGCAGCCTGTTCGGAGGAGTTGTCAGCGTGCGATGTAGCCGATCAGGACAGCAACCACGATGACGCAGAGACTGAGTCCGAACGCGAGGATGAGTTCCTTGCGAGTCATCTGCGCCGAGCAGGCTTAATACCGCGGCCCCCGCAAAGTGAGGGTCACTGGTGCCTCCCGCGCGAGTGTGAGCGTGGTCACGAGGTGGACATCGAGCAGTCCGGAGAAATCCTCGTCCAGAAAAGTCTCCTCCGGTATGAGGAGCGTGTGACGTAGGCTTAGATTCACCTCCACAATGAAGATCTGGAACGCATTCCCGTAGATGGCGAAGTAGTCACGGATCTCAGAGCCGCGAAATTCTCGTTGAAGAAAGTCACGGGTAAGCTGCAGCTTCGCTTCATCGAAAGGCGAGGGGAACGCGTGGTCCCGCATTCGTGCGCTTCGCTGTGCACGGGTTATGCCCCAATCCAGAGAGCCGATCTTTCGGGGAGTTGCCGATAGCTGCGGAGTCTGCGTGGGATGCAGAACTGCGTTACGTCCGCACGAGTTTCGTGGCTGCTTTTTAGGCAGCCATACTGCCGTTAGCGACCTCTCGACGTTGCCTCAGAACATGATGACCTTTCGACGCTTCGTCGACCACGTCTGATGTCGTTGATCCTCTGGACGGTCGAGGAGCCTACGCCTACGAGGTTCCCGATGGCGTGGACACCATGCTCGCCCTCGGCTAGGGGCTCGCGGAATCTTCTTCGGACGACCCAGCGTGGCGCCTTCAGCCTTCGATCGCGACTACTCGGGGAGACGAAGCTTGCGGACGACGAGTGAACAAGAGTATAGAGAGACGCGTCCGAATAGCTCTGATCTCGTTGCCCGCTCGAAAGTCCTACGGCAGAGAGCGGGTAGACGCCCCCGCAAGCGGGAGGGGCTTCATGGACTTCCTTCGGTTCCCCATCGTGCTGGCCTGCAGTCTTCTGGCCCTTCAGACGTTGATCGCCGTTCCGACAGCCGTCGCGTTGACCGGACACCGGCAGCCCGAAGAGGGAGAACTACTTTGGCAAGATCAACTGAATCGGGGCGGTGATTTCGGAACTGCCGTTGCCGTTCAAGGTAAGCGAGTTTTCGCGGCTGGGTTTAGCCAGAGTCTGACAACTGAGGACACGGACTTCGTTCGCGCCTACGACGCTAGAACGGGTCGGCTTCTTTGGGAACGTCAATCCCCGAAACGCGGCAATTCGGAGGATGTTCTCCTTGCCGTCGAGGGGTATCTCGTCTTTGCGACCCTGAGCAATCATATCCGCGCACATGATGTCCGCACTGGCGCCGTGGTCTGGGAGGATGCGCTGGGCGCCGCCACCATTACAGACGTCTCTGCGAAGCAGGGGATGCTCGTCGTGGTGGGATATCGGTTTGATGGCAACGTCGACGTTCTTGTTCGCGCTTATGACGCCGCAACAGGCGAACTCATCTGGGATGATCGCTTCAATAGCGGTGGCAATAACGAGGACCGCGCCTTCGCTGTGGCCCTCGCTGGCAGGCGCGTCTTTGTAGCGGGGGAGACACTTGAGGGTGGCACCGGTCTACGGTCATTCCTTCTGCGAGCGTACAACAGCCGGAAGGGGGACCTCCTGTGGGACGATTCCTCGCCGGGATCATCGACCACTGCCTTCGCAGTCGTCAGTCATGGTGGGATCGTTGCCATAGCGGGCACTAGAAACCTTGAGTTTGGTGCTAATCCACTAATCCGTGCCTACGACGCGCGGGACGGTGTTCTTCGCTGGGAGCATGAGGTCCCGGGCGGCACAGTGCCGACGAACGGCTTTTTCGACGCGCTCGCCGTCCAAGGCCACCGAGTGTTCGCAGCCGGGAGTAGAGGCGGCTTTCTCGTCCAGGCTTATGATTTTCGGAGCGGTACTCCGCTCTGGCAACGTCAGTCACAAGCCGCTTTTGGAGTCGCGCTCGCCATCACGGCATCTCACGGAAGCGTCTACGCCGCCGGCCTAGACGATAGGGACTGGTTGGTGGAGGCGTACGACGGGACGACGGGAGACATCATGTGGGAGGACCGATTCGACAATGGTGGACTCTTCGGCATCGCTCGTGACGATGAGGCGGGCCGAGGGCGGCTGTTCGTTGTGGGCGACGTACAGACCCCAACAGACTTCAATGACTTCCTCATCCGAGCCTACGCTACCGATAGGGACTCAGGAAGGAAGGCGAGGCATTCAGGGTTCCCTCGTCATTTCAAAGTGTCGCTCCCGGACCCACGGGACTCAGTGCGCCGAACCTCGAATCGGTAGGGGCAGCCTAGTGAGGAAGTCTCGACGAGACAATCATGCGTCGTCAAATCGGGGCCTTCATGGTGTCAACCGTCCTTCCTTTTGTCTCCGACGACGTTTCCCAGCCCTCAGGGCTGCGTTGATAGGCTGGACGGTCGCGCTGCCCGCGCCGACGAGCTCCGCGATCTCCCGATACGAGTGCTTGGCCTGAGCTAAATAGCCACGGACCTCCTCCTGGTCGTCCTGGTCAATCCTAGGCCGGCCGAGCTTCTTGCCTTTGTTGAGCCCGCTTGAGCCCAGCCTTTGTGCGCTCCGAGTGCCGGGCGCGCTCCTGCTTGGCCACCCAGGAGAAGACCGAGACGAGAAGTTCCCCAACAAGGGGCTCGCTGGTGTTGAGCCAGTCTTCGCGCAGGCTCCTGACCGCCACCCCGGCCGCGCGGAGCTTGGTGAGATAGGCCAGCGTCTCGGCCACTCCCTGGCGGCTGAGCCGATCAAGCGCCCAGATCAGCAGGACATCGAAGTCCCGACGGTGAGCACCCTCGAGCATTGCCAGGAGGCCGGGGCGATTCCGTCGAGCACCACTGATTTTGTGGCCACACGGAGCAGCACGGGGCCATACTCGCCCCTCTCGAAAGCCCTATTCCCTGGGCGGCTTTGTCTTCCTAGAGTGGCGCTGGCTACGTCGCAGGGAAACGAGAAGTTCTTTAAGAGGCGGCACGTGTCCCTTGTGATTGGCCCCCTCTGGATGTTCACACCTCGTCACGGACTCGCAGCACGAGCTTGCCCCTACCGTGCCCGCGTGCTCCTCGGACGTAGGCATCGCGCGTGAGCGCGAGTGGTAGCACCGCCTCCACGATGGGCCGGATGACCGACGCATCGACCAGCCTGGCTATCTCGATCAACTGCCCACGATTGGGCTGCACGATGAAGAAGACACCTCGGACACCGCGCCGACTCGCGGTCTCGGCCGAAACGGCGCTCGCGACGCTGATGAGCGCACCACCCGGCCGGAGCACGTTCCAGGATCGTTCGAGCGTCTCCCCACCGATCGTGTCGAGAGCCACGTCGACGTCTCGGACCGTGTCCTCGAAGTGCTCCTGGTGGTAATCGATCACTTCGTCGGCACCGAGTTGTCGGAGGAACTCGGCACTATCCGCTGAGGCCGTCGTCGTGACATGCGCTCCGCACCAGTGAGCAAGTTGTACGGCAAACGTGCCCACGCCTCCGGCGCCGCCGTGTATCAGCACGCGCTGCCCGCGTGACAGGCCTGCATGGTCAAACAGCGCTTGCCACGCCGTCAGTCCCGAGAGCGGAATCGCCGCGGCATGGGCATGATCGATCGATCGTGGCTTCGGGGCCAGATCTGCCGCCCGGCCCGCCACGTATTCGGCGGCTGCGCCGTCGCGCCAGAAGTCGAGGAGCGCGTACACGGCATCTCCAACCTGCACCTCCCTGACGCCGTCTCCCAGGGCCTCAACGACGCCGGAGACCTCGTGACTGGGCACGACGGGTACGCGATCCTTGTCGTCGCGCGTCGTCCACGTCGTCGACCATGTCAGCTCCGTGGGCGTGATCCCCGCCGCATGGACGCGCACGAGAGCATCTCCTTCGCCCGGGACCGGTCTCGGCGCGTCCTCGTAGACGATTCCTTCGGCGCCATCTCGTTGGTGTAGTCGAGCCGCCTTCATCCTCTCGTGCATGGTTTCATCCAGTCCTCCTTGGCCATCCTCGTGGGTGCCCGCCGGCCTTCACCATTGGGACGAAGGTCGGTACCTGGAGTGCGCTGGCTACGTCGCAGGGAAACTCGAAGTTCTTCTGATCTCGGCAAGGTTTACTTGAGGATGCGTGGAAGGCGACCCGAACTTGATGCAGAATCCTCGAGGGCAACGTCCACCTGCGAGGCGGCCATGAACCTCGGTCAGCTGAGAACCTTTGACGCGGTAGCCCGGAGCGGCAGCTTCAGCGCGGCGGCGCGCTCGCTACGCGTCACCCCCGCCGCGGTGAGTCTCCAGGTGAGGCTCCTGGAGCGGGCGTGCGGCGTGAGGCTCTTCGAGCGGGTCGGGCGCCGGATCCTCATCGCCCCGGCCGGTCGCGTCCTGCGCGACTACTCGCAGAGGATGTTCGCGCTGGAGCGTGACGCCGAGCGCGCGCTGGACGACGTGCGCGGGCTGGCGAAGGGCACGCTTCGCATCGTCTCGAGCGAGACGGCCGCCACGTACTACCTGGCCCCCCTGTGGACGGCCTTCCAGCGCCAGTACCCCGGCGTCCACGTCCAGCTGGCGCTCGAGAACTCCCAGCGTGTGACCGAGCGGCTGGTGGCGCTGGAGGACGACGTCGGCGTCCTCGGCGTCGAGACGCCGCCGCCCGAGCTCGTGCTCGAGACGCTGATCGAGGATCCCCTGGTCGTCGTCGTCCCGCCCGCCCATCCGTGGGCCCGGCGCCGGGCCGTCGGCGTCGCGGACCTTGCCGGCCAGTCCCTCATCCTGCGAGAGCCGGGCTCCGCGAGTCGGCGCCTCCTGGAGCAGCGACTGGAGGCGGCGGGTGTCCGCTACCGGCCGGTCATGGAGATCGCGTCGAACGAGCTGATCAAGCGCGCGGTCGAGCTCGGGATGGGGATCGCGATCCTCTCGGCAGCGGTCGTGGCCCGGGAGGTGAAGTACGCGATCCTCCGGGCGGTGCCGATCGCGGACAAGCGCTTCATCAGGCCTCTCTACCTCGCCTTTCATCGGCAGCGTGCGTCGCTGCCGACGATCCAGGCGCTCGTGGCGCTGGCGCGGGGATTCCGGGAGCCGTCGCGCCGCCGGCGGGCGAGACGCTGAGCCGGCGTCTCACCACGGGGTGGGACGTCGCCGTGGCCGGAGCGTGATCCGACGCCGCTGACCCGCGGCGACGTCCCGCCCCGCTTCACGCGCCCATTGATCGGTAGCGCGCTGCGTCGAGTCAAACGAGAAGTTGGAGTCGCTGGCTTCCTGGTTGCACGCGGGCCCCGCGCTCGCACCATCGAGTCATCACGCGAGCGGCGGCTAGGAGCGAAAGGTTCTTCCTTGAACCCGGTGAACCTAGGAGGCCCATGATGACCGTTGCCCTCGTGCCGCTACCCCCGGGCCCGTTTCCCAAGCTCGCGCAGTTCGCGTTGAAGTGTCTGAGAGGTCTCACCCTGGTCGTCGCGGCGCTCCAGCCAGCCTTGGCAGGCGCCCAGCCGAACGCGGAACTCGAATTCGTTCTCTTCGATGCCCCGGGCGCCGTCGACACCTCACCCACAAGCATCAACGACCGCGGCGTCATCGTCGGCAACGCCCTCATGGGGGCCGAGCCAGGCCGGTGGAGGGTGTTCGTGAGGAGGCCCGATGGCTCGTTCAACTTCCTCGACGATCTCGAGGGCCTCGGCACCGACGAAACGGAGGGAGGATCGACCCTCACGGTCAGCGCCAGCGGGATCAACAACCGGGGACAGGTCATCGGTCAGTACTTCGGCCACGACTTTCGCTTCCACGGGTTCCTGCGTCGCCCCGGCGGCGAGCTGACCGTGATCGACTTTCCCGGAGTTCCGCACACCGTCGCGAAGGCGATCAACGACCGGGGCCAGATCGTGGGCAACTACCTGCTCGAGCTCGCGTCGGCGGCCCGGTCGAATCGGGGATTTCTCCGTGAGCGGGATGGTACCTTCATCGAGATCGACTTTCCCGGAGCACGATGGACGATCCCGGAGGGGATCAACAACGCCGGCGTGATCGTCGGCTGGTACCAGATCTTCGATGATGACGACAATTTCATCCATCAGGCCGGCTTCGTGCGGTTCCCGAACGGAAGGTACGTAGAGGTCGACGCGTCACTCCTGTGGGACATCAACGATCGTGGCGACATCGTCGGGACGGGGGGCGGCGAGGAGTTCTTCCGACCGGCATTCGGCTCGCCCATTCCCCTGGATCCACCCGGCTGTCAGGAGCCGGGCTGCTTGAGAGCTCTGAACTTCGGGATCAGCGTGAACGATCGGCGGCAGATCGTGGGCAAGCTCCGCGACGACACCGGCCTCCATGGCTACCTGGTCCGGTTCCCTCACCGGTTCCACGGGCGACTTCATCGACACTAGAGACTGAGCACGGGCGGCGATCGCCGCGCCCGTGGGCGGCGGGCGGACGAGAATAGGACGATGCTGCTGACACTCTCCGACTTTCTCGCCGGCCTCTGCCGTGGCCTCGGCTTGCTCGGGCTCGCCGTCGCGGTCGGGGGTATCGTCTGGGGGCTCGGCGTGCTGCGCGTGCCCGGCCGCGGCGACGTCCAGCCGCGTGCCGCCGGGCGCTGTCTCGGCCTCGTCGCCCTCGGGGCCGCCGGCTTGGCGGTCGCGCAGGCGGCCGGGCTGCTGCTCGAGGCCTACGTGTTGTCGGTGACGCTCGGGCGTAACCCGGTCGCCGACCTGCTGGCGACCCCACACTTCGCGGCCGGTCTCGCGCGTGTCGTCCTCGCCCTCGCCCTGGCCGTGACGGCTGTGCGCCTGCGGGCGACTCCGGGCTCGGTCGCCGGCTGGGCCGTCGCGGGCGTCCTGGCCGGGCTCGTCGTGACCAGCGGCGCGTGGCTCACGCACGCGGCGGGCCGGCTGGCGGGGCGGGAGCCGCTGATGCTGCTGACGGTCGCGCACCAGCTCGCCGCCGTCGTCTGGGTGGGCGGTCTCGTGCAGCTCGGCGCGCTGTGGCGGCTCGCACGGCACGATGCCCGCGTGGCGACGGCGTGGCCCGGCCTCGTCCGTCGCTTCTCGAATCTCGCGGCGGCGGCGGTGGCGCTGCTGGTGCTCAGCGCTCTCCCGCTCACGTGGACGTACGCGGGGAGCTGGCGCGCGCTGCTCGGGACGGGCTACGGCTCGCTCGTCGTCACGAAGGCGGCGCTGCTGACCGCCGCGCTCCTCGTCGCGCTCGTGAACCGTCGTACGGTCCGCGCGGGCGACGTCGTCGAGCCGGGCGCGGCCCCGGGCCGGCGGCTGGCGCGGCTCGTCGAGGCGGAGGCGATCGTCCTCGTGATCGTGCTCTTCGCGGCGGCCAGCCTGTCCGCCCAGCCGCCCGCGGTGGACCAGCCAACCGCGGACACGGCCACGGTCGCCGAGGTCGTCGAGGTATTCCGCCCCAAGATTCCGGCGCTGCACGCCCCCTCGCTCGAGGCGATGCGGCGCAGTCGCGCCGAGATCGCCGCGGGCGCGGCGCGGACGCGTGAGGCCTATCTGTGGTCGAACTTCTCCCACAACGTCGCGGGTCTCATCCTGCTCGCCACGAGCCTGTTCGCCCTCGCGGCGCTGGCGCGCGGCACCGGCTGGGACCGCCACTGGCCGCTCGGCTTCGTCGCCCTCGCGGCGTTCGTGTACCTGCGCGCCGCCGCCAACGAGGGCGCGTGGCCCTTCGGCCCCACCGCGCTCTGGCACATCGACGCCGAGGGACTTCAGCACCGCATGGCCGCTGGGCTCGTCCTGATGCTCGGGCTCATCGAGTGGCGCGCCCGGGCGCGCGGGCCGCGGGCCTCCGTGCTGCCCTATCTGCTGCCCGTGCTGGCGGGGGCGGGGGGTGTGCTCCTCCTCACCCACTCGCACGCCGCCTTCCAGAGCAAGGCGAGCTTCCTCGTGCAGGTCACCCACTCGACCATGGGCGCGCTCGCCGCCGTGCTGGCCGCGGCCCGCTGGCTCGAGCTCCGGCTGGCGCCGCCCGCCGGACGCTGGGCCGGCGTCGTGGCCAGCCTGGCCATGCTGGGGATCGCCCTCGTCCTCGTGTTTTACCGCGAGGCGAACCTGACACTCGCCGACTGACCGATAGTTATTCGGATGGACGCGCGTGAGCCGGGCCGAAGCGGCGGATCAACACGGGCAGCACGGCGAGGGCGCCGAGGAGGGCGGCGGTGGCTCCCACGCTCAGCACGAGGCCGAGCGTGAAGATGCCGTGGTGGTGCGCCACCATGAGACTGCCGAACCCGGCGACCGTGGTGAGGCCGTTGAGGATGACGGCGAGCACGACGCTCTGCACGAGCCACGGTCCGCCGCGGTCGAGACTCTCCAGGAATCTCAAGAACAGGTTGAGCCCGTACTCGGCCGCCGTCCCGATGATGAGCGGCAGGGCCCACACGTTGGCCAGGTTGAACTCGAGACCCATGAGCCGCATCACGCCGACGGTCCACAGGACGCCGAGACCGACCGGCGCCAGCGCCAGCACCGTGCCCCGGATCGATCGCAGGATGGCGGCGGTGATGATCGTCACGAGCACGATCGCGTAGATCGTCCCCTCGCGATATCCGCGCTCGATGAACCGGATGGCCTCGAAGCTCGTCACCGGGGGACCGGTCACGTCGGGATCGACGGCGCGTAGCTCGGTCACGAAGCGCCGCGCCCCGGCCGCCGCCCAGATGTCAATGGCGGGGTGGATGCGCATGAGGTAGAGACCGCTCTTGCCGACGTAGCGGTTCCGCAGCTCGGGAGGCAGCTCGCCGGGTCGGACCGGCTCGGGATCGAGGCTCTTCTGGAAGCGGCCGAGCTTGTCGACGAAATCCCGGTAGAGCTCGGTCTGGAGCTGGCCGAGCCGTCCCGCGTCGGCCGTGCCGAGCTTGTCGAGCGCGGTCTCGACCTTCGCCCGGAGCTGCACGACGTCGGTCCGGAGGCGCTCGTCGCTGGTCCCCTCGGCGGCGAGGTCGAGGCGGCGGCGCAGGACCTCGAGTGGGCCACGCAGGCCCGCCGGCTCGAGCACGGGCGGCACGGGCGGCCGCCCCCTCGGGACGAGCGGCGCGAGCTGCCGCACGATGGCGATCTTCTCGGGCTGGTGTTCGGGCACGAGCATCAGCGCGCTCTCGACCTTCGACACCGAGCCCAGCGCCGCGAACGTCGCCTGCTTGGCGCCCAGCTCGTCGACGGTGGCCGCCGTGGCCAGGGCCGTGAAGCCGGAGCGGCCGGCGCGGGCGAGGATCCGCTCCTCCCACACCACGGACTCCACGCCGGCGGCCTGCAGCCTGAGCATGTTGTAGTCGAAGGCCACGCCCAGCACCCCCCACACGCCGAGCGCGGTGAGCGCCGCCGCCGTGATCAGGATCGTCTTCTCCCAGCCGGTCACGCGGACCAGCCACGTCGCCTCGTCCGGTTTCGCGGGCTCCCGGGCGAGGTGGCGGGGCGGATGGGTCCGGCGCCATCGCTGCGCGAGCACCAGGAGCGCGGGGAACAGGGTGAGCATCGACACGAAGGCGGCCAGGATGGCGATCGCCGACACGAGGCCGAACTCCCGGATGCCCTGGAAGTCCGTGAGGGCCAGCACGAGGAAGGCTCCGGCGGCGGTGAGGGCACCGAACAGAATGCCGGGCCCGGTGCGCTCCGCCATCCGCCCGAGGGCGGCGTGGAGCGACGCGCCGAGGGCGCGCTCCTCGTCCGACCTGAACAGGACGTAGATGCCGTAGTCGATGCCGATCCCGATCACGAGCGAGATGAACATGATCGAGAACACGCTGAGGTGTCCGATCGTCAGCGCGATGAGCCCGTTGGCCCACACGAGACTCACGGTGAGCGTGGCCAGCATGAGGGCGGGCTCGGCCACCCGGCGGAAGGCGCCGAGGAGGAGCGCCAGCGTGAGGACGGTGGCGATCACGGTCGCGAGCGCCGTGTCGCCGAAGGCGGTGACCATCTCGTCGTTCGCGATGGCCGGACCGCCGGTCACGCCGGCCCGCACGTCCGGGAACTCCGGGGCCAGGCGGCCCAGGGTCTGGCGGAGGGCGTCGATCCGCGCGCGGTTGCTGGCGAAATCGCCCTCGTCCCGGCGCTGCTGCACGAACAGGAAGAGCAGTCGCTTGTCGGACGACAGGAAGTACCCGGCGTCGGGGTCGTCGAAGCGACCCATGGACAGGCCGATGGCCCACGGCGAGACGTAGGGGGAGGGCCCGCCGATCCGGGCCGCGAGCTGGCTCACGACGACGTCGAGGAACCGAAGGTCGCCCTCGACCCGGCTGCCCACCCCGAGATCGAGGAAGCCGAGGGCCATGGCGTTGGCGAACTGCTCGTTGAGGCCGTCCAGGAGCTGGGCCAGCGTCGGCCGCTCCGCGTAACGCGCGATGAAGTCCTCGTAGTCGAAGAGCCGGTCCCGGAGCCGGGCGAGGTCCTCGACCGAGAGGTACAGGAGCCCCCGGCGCTCGAAGAAGGCGGGGTCCACGCGATAGGTGACCCGGGCCTCGAAGCCGTCGCGCTGCAGGGTCTCGACGAGGCGCGCCGCGTATCGTCGGGCACCCTCTGCATCCGCGGCCTCGACGGCGACGACGATGTCGTTCAGCTCGCCGAAGTCCTGCAGGTGCTGCTTCATGCGGACGACATAGGACGCCTGCTGCGGCAACAGGCGGAGGGGGGAGGTGATGAACTCGAGCGTGCGGGCCGTGTAGAGCCCCGCGATCACGGCCGCGACGATCGAGAGCAGCACGGTCGTCCACGGCCAGTGCGCACTCACGCGCACGAGGCGCTCGAGCTGGCGGCCGGTCCAGTTCGCCACGGTCAGCCGCCCGCGCCGGGACGGGCGGGCGAGGCCTCGGACCCGCTCCGCCAGCCCACAATGGGTTGCAGGGTCCGCGTCTCGATTCTAGAGTATGGGCCATGACCGCGATCGCGTCGCTGGTGCGGGCGATGATCCGCACCGGCAACACCGCGGGCCGATCGCTGCGCCGCGTCGGCTTCGAGCCCATCAGCCTCGAGGAGCGCTCGCTCCTGGAGGCGGCCCGCCGGGAGACCGGCCTCGACGACTTCGACGGCGAGGAGTTCCGGGCGCCGCTCCGCCGGATCCTGGGCGGTCTGGACACGGAAGCCCGGCTCACGTTCCTCGGCCGCATGGTGGCCCGGCGCGATCTGCTGGGGCTCTTGACGTCCCGCCTGCGTCTGGCCGAGGACCGCAAGCGTCATCCCGCCATCGCCGACGAGGTCGTCGCGCCGCCGTTTTTCATCATCGGGCTGCCCCGCACGGGCACGACCTTGCTGCACAACCTCATCGCGCAGGATCCCGCGGGCCGCGTGCCCCGGACCTGGGAGGTGATGGCGCCGTCGCCCCCGCCCGAGCAGCTGACCTACGAGACCGATCCCCGCATCGAGGAGGCCGAGCGAAAGCTGCGGTGGCTCGACTGGCTCGCGCCCGACTTCAAGGCCATCCATCCCGTCGGGGCCCGCCTTGCGATCGAGTGCATCGCGATCCTGAGCCACAGCTTCCTGAGCTCGCGGTTCCACACGACCTATCGCATCCCCTCGTACCAGGCGTGGCTCAAGGGGCAGGACCTGCGGCCCGCCTATGCGTACCACCGGCGGTTCCTCCAGCACCTGCAGTGGCGCACGCCGGCCGAGCGGTGGGTGCTCAAGGCGCCGGCGCACTTCTATGCGCTCGACGCGCTCTTCGCCGTGTACCCGGATGCGCGCGTCGTGCAGACCCACCGCGATCCCCGCGTGGTGCTGGGCTCCGTGGCGAGTCTCACGCTCACGCTCCAGTCGGCCTTCGCCGAGCGGCTCGACCGCGCGGAGATCGGTCGGGAGGTCGTGCAGTCCTGGACCGACGGGTTGGCGCGCGCCATGCGCGTCCGGCACGACGGCACCATTGCCGCCGACCGCTTCGTCGACGTGCACTACCACGACCTGCTGCAGGATCCCCTCGCGGTCGTCCGCCGGATCTACGCGCACTTCGACCTGCCCCTCACCGCGAGGGCGGAGGGCCACATGCGCCGGTATCTCATGCGCAACCCGCAGCACAAGCATGGCCGGCACGACTACGATCTGGAGGCGTTCGGGCTGGATGGTCCCTCGCTCGATCGGCACTTTCGGCCCTATCGTGAGTTCTTCGCGATCGAGTCCGAGGCGGCTTGACCACACACTCAGAAGCCCGCTCGCCGGAATCAGCATACAGCCTGGCCGCGTCGCCCTCAGCGTGAACCTCGCCGGGCACTCCGGCGTCGGGGGTCGCGTAGAATACCGGCCGCCAGGAGGCTGCCATGCCCATCAGCATCACCCGTGTCTACACGCGCCTCGGCGACCAGGGGGAGACGGCGCTGGTCGGCGGCCGCCGCGTGCCCAAGGACTCGCCGCGCATCGCCGCCTACGGCACGGTCGACGAGCTCAACGCCGCCGTGGGGCTGGTGCGGGTGTTCAATGCGGAGCGCCTGAAGACCCGCGGCGCCGCGCGCAAGCACCACGCGTGGCTCGACGCCACCCTCCAGAAGGTGCAGAACCAGCTCTTCGACCTGGGCAGCGAGCTCGCCACGCCGCCCGACGCCGTGTACGAGGGGATGTTTCGCCTCGGTGAGGCCGAGGTCACCGAGCTGGAGCGCATCATGGACGCCTGCCAGAAGGAGCTGCCGCCGCTCAAGTCGTTCATCCTCCCGGGGGGTGGGCGGATCCACGGCTTCCTGCATCAGGCCCGCACGGTGTGCCGGCGGGCGGAGCGCGAGGTCCTGGCGCTCTCGCGGGTGGAGCCGGTGGGCGAGTGGACCCTGCGGTACCTGAACCGACTGAGCGATCTGTTCTTCGTCCTGGGACGCTGGGCCGGCAAGCACGCCGGGGAGACGGAGTACCTCTGGGAGCGCGGCCTCAGCGCCCACACCCGCCGGCGCGGGAAGTAGACGCCGCGCCGCGTGATCACCCCACCTGATCGGGTGATCACCGGACGCGATCATGCCGAACGTTGACAAGCCTGCGCCGCGCCCGTATAAGCGCCTGCGTGTCCTCGGCACGGTCGGGCATTCTCGCGGTCCGCGACCTCACCGTCCGCTTCGGGGGGATCGTGGCGCTGGAGAACGTCACCTTCGACGTGGGCGAGGGACAGATCGTCGGGCTGATCGGGCCCAACGGGGCGGGCAAGACGACGCTGTTCAACTGCCTGTCGCGGATCTACACCCCCGACCGTGGCGACGTCCGGTTCCGTGATCGCTCGCTCCTGTCGGTGCCGCCCTACCGCGTCGCCGACCTCGGGCTGGGCCGGACCTTCCAGAACCTCGCGCTGTTCCCCACGATGACCGTCCGCCAGAACGTGATGGTGGGCGTGCACTGCCGCACGCGCGGCGACTTCCTCTCCAGCGCCCTGGCGCTGCCGTGGGTCGGACGCGAGGAGCGCGACGCCCGCCGCCGGGCGGACGAGCTGCTGGCCTTCCTGAGCCTGCAGGCCGTGGCCGAGCACCCCGCCGCCGGGCTGCCTTACGGCACGCTCAAGCGCGTCGAGCTCGCGCGCGCGCTGGCCGGCGACCCGGCCCTGCTGCTCGCCGACGAGCCGGCCGCCGGCCTCAACCACGAGGAGGTCGGCGCCCTCGCCGCGATCTTGCGGTCGATCCGCGACGACCGCGGCGTGACGATCCTGCTGGTCGAGCACCACATGGGCCTCGTCATGCAGGTCTCCGACCGGGTCGTGGTCCTCGACTTCGGCCGCAAGATCGCCGAGGGGCCGCCCGCCCAGATCCAGCGCGATCCGGAGGTCATCCGGGCCTACCTCGGCGGCGAGGACGCCCAGGTGGTCGGACGCTGATGCCCGCCCTGCTCGCGGTGCGCAACCTCGAGGCTCGCTACGGCGAGACCCGGGTGCTGCGCGGCATCGGCTTCGAGGTGGCCGAGGGCGGGATCACGACGATCCTCGGCGCCAACGGGGCGGGGAAGACCACGACGCTGCGCGCGGTGTGCGGCATGGTGCGGACCACCGGCGAGGTCACGCTGGCCGGCCAGCGCATCGAGGGCAGGGCCACCGAGGACGTCGTCCGGCTTGGCGTCGCCCACGTGCCCGAGGGGCGCGGCACCTTCGTGCAGCTCACCGTCGAGGAGAACCTGCGGCTCGGCGCGTACGCGCGGCGCGACCGAGGCGGGTACGCCGCCGAGCTCACGCGCGTCTACAAGTACTTCCCCGTGCTGGCCGAGCGGCGCCACCAGGTGGCGGGCACGCTGTCGGGCGGCGAGCAGCAGATGCTGGCGGTGGGCCGCGCCCTGATGCTGCGGCCGCGGCTGCTGCTGCTCGACGAGCCCTCGCTCGGCCTGGCCCCGCTGGTCGTGCGCGAGATCTTCCGCATCATCCGCACCATCAACCGCGAGGAGCGGGTGAGCGTGCTGCTGGTCGAGCAGAACGCGTCGCTGGCGCTCGGCCTGGCCGACCACGCTTACCTGATGGAGACCGGCAGCGTCGTGATGTCGGGGCCGGCCGCCGAGCTCCGCGAGAACGACGCCATCCGCCGGGCGTACCTCGGCTACTGAGGAGCCGCGCGTGGACACCCTGATCCAGCAGATCGTGTCGGGCCTGGCGACCGGCGGCATCTACGGCAGCGTCGCGCTGGCCCTCGTGATGATCTACCAGGCGACCGACGTCGTGAACTACGCCCAGGGCGAGATGGCGATGTTCAGCACCTACCTGGCGTGGACCCTGCTCAACGCCGGGCTGCCCTACTGGGTCGCCTTCGTCGCCACCCTGGCCATCGCCTTCGTGGGTGGCGTGCTCCTCGAGCGCATCCTCATCCGCCCGGTCGAGAACGCGCCGGTGCTCACGATCGTCATCGTCTGCATCGGCCTGCTCGTCATCCTCAACAGCGTCGCCGGGTGGATCTACAGCTACATCCAGAAGCCGTTCCCCAGCCCGTTCCCGTCCAAGCCGATCCGCGTGGGCAACATCTACTTCGGCGCCCACGACCTCGGCGCGCTGGCGGTGACGCTGCTCGTCCTCGCCGGCCTCTACGTCTTCTTCCGGTTCACCACGCTGGGGCTGGCCATGCGGGCCGCCGCCCAGAACCCGGTCTCGAGCCGGCTGTGCGGCATCCGGGTGGGCTGGATGCTCGCCCTCGGCTGGGGGCTGGCCGCCCTGGTGGGCGCGGTGGCGGGCATGATGGTGGCGCCGATCGTCTTTCTCGATCCCAACATGATGGCCGGCATCCTAATCTACGCGTTCGCCTCGGCCACGCTGGGCGGCTTCACCAGCCCCGGCGGCGCCGTGCTGGGCGGCCTGATCGTGGGCGTCATCGAGAACCTCGTCGGGACCTACGTGAAGTTCATCGGCACCGAGCTCAAGCTGACGGTGGCGCTGGCCCTCATCCTCATCGTCCTCGTGGTGCGGCCGAGCGGGCTCTTCGGCCGGGCCGCCGTGCACCGGGTCTGAGGATGCCGCGCGCGTGGACCGTCGGCCTGACCGTCGCCGCCCTCGCGATCGCGCTCGTCCTGCCGTTCACGCTGAGCAACTTCCGGCTCTTCCAGTTCTCGCAGGTCTTCATTTACGCGATCGCGCTGCTCGGACTCAACATCCTGACCGGCTTCAACGGCCAGATCTCGCTGGGCCACGGGGCGTTCTACGCAGTCGGCGCCTACACGACCGCGATCATGATCGACCAGTGGAGCGTGCCGTACGGCTGGACGATCCCGGTCGCGGGGGTGACCTGCCTGGTCGTCGGCTTCCTCTTCGGCATCCCGGCCGTGCGGCTGGAGGGCCTCTACCTGGCCCTGGCCACCTTCGCGCTGGCGCTGGCGGTGCCGCAGATCCTCAAGTACTTCGAGCACTGGACGGGCGGCTCGCAGGGCATCGTGCTGTCCAAGCCGAACCCGCCGTGGGGGCTGCCGATCAACCCCGACCAGTGGCTCTACTTCCTGTGCCTCGCCCTGCTCGTCGCGCTGTTCGTCCTGGCCGCCAACCTGCTCCACGGGCGCACCGGCCGGGCCATCGTGGCCATCCGCGACAACGCCATCGCCGCCCAGGCGATGGGGGTCCACACCGCCCTCTACAAGTCGCTCGTCTTCGGCGTGAGCGCGGCCTACACCGGCGTGGCCGGCGCGCTGAGCGCGGTGACGATCGCCTACGTGGCGCCCGACAGCTTCGACGTGTTCCGCTCGATCACCTTCCTGGTCGGCATCGTCATCGGCGGCCTCGCCTCGATCTCGGGGGCGATCTTCGGCGCGCTGTTCATCCAGTTCGTCCCGAACTGGGCCCAGGACATCTCGAAGGCGGCGCCGTGGGCGATCTACGGCGTCTTCCTGATCGGCTTCATGTACGTCATGCCGCGCGGCATCGCCGGCTCGCTGCGCCTGGCCGCCGCCCGCTGGCTGCGGCGCCGGGCGGAACCGGTCGCGTCGGCCACCGGTTCCCGGAGGTAAGATCGATCCCACCGCGGTTCCACCCCGAAGGCAACGGGTCAAGGAGGACACCATGTTGAGGAGAGGCTTCGTGCTCGCCCTGGTGCTGGCGGTCGGGCTGGCGACGTCGGCGTCGGCCCAGACGCCGGGCGTCACCGCGACCGAGATCAAGATCGGCAACACGAACCCGTACAGCGGCCCGGCGTCCGCCTACGGCACCATCGGCAAGGCCCTGGGCGCCTACTTCAAGAAGGTCAACGACGACGGTGGCATCAACGGCCGCAAGGTCAACTACATCAGCTACGACGACGCCTACAGCCCGCCCAAGGCCGTCGAGATGGTTCGCAAGCTCGTCGAGCAGGACCAGGTGGCCGCGCTCTTCCAGACGCTCGGCACCCCGACCAACACCGCCATCCACAAGTACGTGAACAGCCAGAAGGTCCCGCACCTGTTCGTGGCGACGGGCGCCACCAAGTGGAACGACCCCAAGAACTTCCCGTGGACGATGGGCTGGCAGCCGAACTACCAGACCGAGGGCCGGACCTACGCGTCGTACATCCTCAAGAACCTCCCCGACGCGAAGATCGGCATCCTCTACCAGAACGACGACTACGGCAAGGACTACCGCAAGGGCCTGCTGGACGGGCTCGGCGACGCCGCCAAGAAGCTGGTCGTGCTGGAGCAGACGTACGAGGTCACGGATCCCACCATCGACTCCCAGATCGTGAACCTCAAGAACAGCGGCGCCAACGTCTTCTTCAACGTCACCATCCCGAAGTTCGCCGTCCAGGCCATCAAGAAGGCGCACGACATCGGCTGGACGCCGACCCACTTCCTCAACAACGTCTCGAGCTCGCTCGGCACCGTGCTGAAGCCGGCCGGCCTCGAGGCGTCCAAGGGCCTCATCACCGCGCTCTACATGAAGGAAGTGACCGACCCCCAGTGGAAGAACGATAAGGGCTTCCAGGACTGGGTGGCGTGGATGAAGAAGTACTATCCGGAGGGCGCCCTCGACGACCAGGCCAACGCGTTCGGCTACACGGTCGCCCAGATCATGGTGCAGGTCCTCAAGCAGTGCGGCAACGACCTGAGCCGCGAGAACATCATGAAGCAGGCGGCCAACCTCAAGAACGTCGAGCTGCCGCTGCTGCTGCCCGGCATCAAGGTCAACACCAGCCCCACCGACCACGCCCCCATCGAGCAGGAGCAGCTGGCCAAGTTCGACGGCGAGCGCTGGGTGCTGTTCGGGGATCTGCTGGAGGCTGTCCGGAAGTAGCCCGCTGGTGAGGCGCGGGAGGCGGGGGCGCGCCCGCCTCCCGCCCCGTCAGCGGCGGCGCACGCGCACCGCCACGCGGGTGTCGGTGCGCCGGGCCGTCGCTGCCGAGTAGAACGCTACGGCGATCGCGCAGGTACCAGCCAGCACGATCAGATCCATCGCATGTCGCCAGGAGTCCGGGTCACGACCGCTCACGGTGGTGCCGCTCGAGGCCCGCGCCCGTTCCGCGAACGCCTCGGGTGAGGCGACCCGCGACGAGGCCCGCTCGAGCGTCGTGTCCGGGTCGCCGGGCTCGGCGGCGGCCGCCGCCGCCGCGTTCAGCGCGAGCAGCAACGCGATCCCAGCCGGTCCGAGGAAACGTCGCTCCGTACGCCCCATAAGTCATGGCTCCCTCTCCCGTGCGTCCTGCGCACGAGAGGAGAGCATTCCCGGTGCCAGGGCCGGTGGGTGACGCCGGCCGGCGGAATATCAATAGGTTCTGGCGGGACGGGCCGCCGGACGGCCACCGATGGGCGGGAACTGAGCACGCAAAGGTCGCGTGGATCCCGGCAACTTCGTGCTGCCACCGGGCGATTCGCCTGGCTCAGGCCGAACGCCGGCGCCGGTCCACGCGGGCCAGGAAGTCCAGGGCGGCCCGGTTCCAGGCCTCGGGCTGATCGCGGTTGGCGAAGTGGCTGGCCGGGGACAGCACCACCAGCTTCGACCCGCGGATCTTCTGGTGGATGACCTTCATCGGCCCGAGCGAGGGATCGCGGTCGCCGCCGATGAGGAGCACGGGGACCCGGATCTTCTTCAGGTCGGCCGTGATGTGGTCCATCGCGAGCAGGGCGCGCAGCGAGTTCGCGTAGCCGATCGGCGTGAGCCGCCGGTATTCCTCGTAGAACTCCTTTCGGGCGGCAGGGTCGATGCGGAGCCGCTCGACGAGGTTCGGGTTGGCCGTCATGGCGAACTCGGCCATGGCGTCCATGCCCTGCTCGAGCGTGATCTTGATCGACTGGGCCCGCATGACCAGGTGGTCGGGCGACAGCGGCAGCCCGCTCGCCGACGACGAGTTGGTGACGAGCAGGGAGCGGACGCGCCCGGGGAAGCGCAGGGTGAAGCGGGTGGCGATCCCGGCGCCCAGGCTGAGGCCGCCGACGTGGGCCCGGCGCAGCCGCAGGTGGTCGAGGACGTCCTTGAGGTCGAGTGCCCAGCGAGCGAACGAAACCCTGGCGGGATCCTCGGGGCTGTCGGAGCGCGCGTGGCCGCGCGGCTCCCAGAGGATCAGGCGATGGGCGGCCGCCAGAGCGGGGACGTTGACGTCCCACATCTCGGTGTTGCCGCCGATCCCGTAGGCGAGGACGAGCGGCGAGCCGGTCTGGCCGTGCTCCTCGTAGTAGAGCTTGACCCCGTCATTGCTCCGCGCGTAGGGCATGGGCGTCCTGCGCGGCGGCGTCGCCCGGGTCGTCCGCGGCGACCGCTACCGGCCGCGGCCGCCGGCGCACCGCCCGCGGCCTGGCCTCCGCCTCGGCGGCGGGCTGGGCCGTGCGCTCCGTTCGCACCGGGGTTCCCAGCTTCACGTTGGTCAGGGCACGCTGGATGTTGCCGAGCCCCGCCGCGAACCGCTGCACATCGACGAGCCCCTGGTGCACCTGCTCGAGCCGCTCGCTCACCAGCTGCAGCCGCTGGCTCACCACCGTGAACCGCTCGTCGATGCGTCGCTCGAGCGTGCTGTCGAGCTTCTGGTCGACGATCGACCGGATCTCCTCGAGCTGGACGCGCAGCGACTCCAGGAGCTCGTTCCGCATGTCCTTGGCGTGGCCCGCGGAGTCGGCGCGGACCTGGTCGAGGTCCTCGCGATGGTCGGCCAGGATCTGCCGCAGACCGTCGTCGAGCTGCGACCGCGCCTGGCCCAGCCGGGCGTCCATCACGTTGGCCAGCTCGCGTAGCTCCGCCGTCAGCGCGGCGAGCTGGCGCTCCTGGGTGCCGGCCAGGTGGTGCAGCGAGGGCATGGGATGGTCGCGCAGGGCGGCGAGGGCGCCCTCGGTGAGCTGGCCCAGGCGGTCCGCGAGGACCTCGGTCTGGGCCTTGTGCAAGTGGGTCAGCTCCGAGATGCCGCGCACGAAGGTGTCCGTCACGCCCCGGAGACCGCCGGTGACCTCGTCCTTCATGCCGCGGAAGCCCCCGGCGACCTCGTCCTTCACGCCGCGGAAGCCGCCGGTGACCTCGACCCGCACGCCCTGGAGGCTGCCGGCGAGCTCGTCCTTCACGCCCTGGAGGCTGCCGGTGAGCTCGCCCCTCACGCTGTGGAGGCTCCCGGTGACCTCCTCCTTCACGCCCTGGAGGCCGCCGGTGACCTCGTCGGTCACGCCCCGGAGGCCGCCGGTGATCTCGTCCCGGAGCGCCCGCGCGCTCAGCGCCGATTCGTCCCGGGCGTCGCGCGTCGCCGTCTCGAGCTCCCGTCGCGTCGTCGTGATGTCCTCGCGCAGCCGCCGCTCCGAGCGCTCGGCCGAGCGTCGCACCTCGGCCAGCGTCCGGTGTTCTCGGCGCGTCTCGGTGGCGCGCGAGACGTCGAACCGGCGCAGCGTGAGGGCACAGACGATGATGAGGGCGGCGATACCAGAGGCCAGGCCGATCAAGAGACCGATCAGGGTGTGGTCTGCCATACGCCCCTCCCGCGGGCGGCCTGATCATAACAGAGACGACGAAATCGAGTCGGAGCAGTGAAGGGTGCGGCGGCACACAGGTCTGACCAGGGCGGGCGTCCGACTTGACGCGGTGAGGCCGATTCAGTATTTTTAAACCGTTCTTCAGTCTGGATGAATCCGCGAGGCGCCAGCCGATGAAGACGCGCATCACGCTGACCGTCAACAGCGAGGGTCGCGAGCTCCTCGTGCCCGTGCACAAGACGCTGCTCGAGGTGCTGCGCGAGGACCTCGGCCTGATCGGCACCAAGCACGGCTGCGAGCTCGGCGAGTGCGGTACCTGCACGGTGCTCGTCGACGGCGAGCCGACCCTGTCGTGCCTCGCCCTGCCGGCCGACCTCGAGGGACTCGCCATCACCACGGTGGAGGGGATGGCGCGGGGCGGCGAGCTGCATCCGCTGCAGCAGGCCTTCGCCGAGCTGGGCGCGGCCCAGTGCGGCTACTGCACGCCGGGCATCCTCCTCACGGCCCAGGCGCTCCTCGCCGACGAGCCGCAGCCGTCGCGCGGCCGCATCCGCGAGGCCTTGGCCGGCAATCTCTGCCGGTGCACCGGCTACACGAAGATCCTGGATGCCGTCGAGCTGGCGGCCCTTCGCATGAGCCCGTCAGGGAGCCGCGTATGAAAGACCAGTTCACCGTCGTCGGCCAGCCCCTGCCGAAGATCGACGCCTGGGCCAAGGTCACCGGCGAGACACGCTACGCCGACGACCTCGTTCTGCCCCGCATGGCCTTCGGCAAGCTCCTCCGCTCGCCCCACGCCCACGCCCGCATCCGCGCCATCGACACGAGCCGGGCCCGCGCGCTGCCCGGCGTCTATGCCGTCATCACGGGCCACGACCTGCCCCGGGTGAAGTTCGGCATCCTGCCCGTCTCGCAGGACGAGGAGGCGCTCTGCACCGAGAAGGTCCGCATGGTGGGCGACGCCGTCGCCGCGGTGGCGGCCGTGGACGAGGAGACCGCCGACGCCGCCTGCCGCCTCATCGACGTGGAGTACGAGCCGCTGCCGGCGCTCATGTCGATCCACGAGTCGCTCGCCCATCCCGAGGTCCGCATCCACGAGTACGGGGACGGCCCCAACGTCCACAAGAACGTGGCGCTGCAGTTCGGCGACGTCGAGCAGGCGCTCGCCGCGTCGCACCTGGTCCGGGAGGACGTCTTCTACTTCGAGGGCAACACCCACCTGCCGATGGAGCAGCACGCCGCCGTCGCCCACTTCGGCCCCGACGGCAAGCTCACGCTGTGGTCGTCGACCCAGACGCCGCACTATGTCCACCGGCTGCTCGGCAAGATCCTCGACCTGCCCGGCGCCCACATCCGGGTGATCGCCGCCCCGGTCGGCGGCGGCTTCGGCGGCAAGCTCGACCCGTTCGCCCACGAGATCGCCGCCTGCAAGCTCTCCCAGCTCATCGGCCGCCCCGTGAAGATCGCGTGCACGCGCGAGGAGGTCTTCTACATCCACCGCGGCCGCCACCCGGTCCTCATGTGGATCCGTACCGGCTTCACGCGGGACGGCGACATCACCGGCTGCCACCTGCGCACCTGGCTCGACGGCGGCGCCTACGGCTCCTACGGCGTGGCGTCGACGTTCTACACGGGCGTGATCAACCCGGTCACCTACAAGATGCCGGTCTACAAGTTCGAGGGCGCCCGGGTGTTCACCAACAAGCCGCCGTGCGGCCCCAAGCGCGGCCACGGCACGCCCCAGCCCCGCTTCGCGCTGGAGTGCCAGCTCGACAAGGCCGCCGAGCAGCTCGGCCTCGACCCGGCCGACCTGCGCAAGCGCATCCTCCAGGAGCCGTTCACCAAGACGGCCAACCACCTGACGGTCACGACGATCGGGCTCGGCGAGTGCATCGACAAGGTCGTCGAGGCCTCCGGCTGGCGCGACAAGCGCGCGCGCTTCGCGGCCGCGGCCAAGACGTCGAAGCCGCTGTGGCAGTCGCGCAAACGCAAGGGGATCGGCATCGCGGGCTCCGCCTACATGACGGGTGCGGGGACGGCGATCTACTGGAACAACATGCCGCACTCCGGCGTGGTCGTGCGCGCCGACCGCAGCGGCGGCGTGACGATCCTGTGCGGCGCCACCGACATCGGCCAGGGGTCGGACTCGATCCTCGCCTATCTCCCGGCGGAGGTGCTCGGCCTCGATCCCAAGGACGTGCACGTGCATCCGGCCGACACCAGCCTCACGCCGGTCGACCTCGGCTCGTACTCGTCGCGGGTGACGCTCATGTGCGGCGTGGCGGCCATCCAGGCGGCGACGCGGCTGCGCACGGCCATCGCCCGCGCGGTCGCCGCCAAGCTGGAGGTGGCGCCGGAGCAGCTCGTCTTCCGCGAGCGCAAGGTGGGCGTGCTCGACGACTGGGAGAAGGCGATGCCGTTCGCCCAGGCCGTCGAGCTCGGGGAGGCGATGCACGGGGTGCTCGCGTTCCCCGGCTCCTACGCCCCGCCCAAGCGCGCCGGCAAGTACAAGGGCGGCGGCGTCGGGCCCTCGCCGTGCTATTCGTACTCCGCCTGCGTGGTGGAGCTCACGGTGGACGAGGACACGGGGTGGATCGAGCTGGACGACGTGTGGATCGCGCACGACATCGGTCGCGCGCTGAACCCGCTCCTCGTCGAGGGCCAGGTGGAGGGCTCGATCTACATGGGCATCGGCGAGGCGCTGATGGAGGGGCAGGTCTTCCGCAAGGGCCTGCACAAGCATCCGTCGCTGCTCGAGTACAAGAGCCCGACGACCCTGGAGACGCCGCCGATCCACACGTTCCTGGTCGAGACCGACGATCCCGAGGGACCGTTCGGCGCCAAGGAGGCCGGGCAGGGCCCGCTGCTCCCGGTGATCCCGGCGATCGCCAACGCGATCTATCACGCGGTCGGCGTGCGGATGGACGAGGTGCCGATCACCCCCGACATGGTCCTGCGCGGTCTCGAGCTCAAGCGCCAGGGCAAGCCGGCGCGCATCGGCCCCGACCGGCTCCCGCTCTTCCGCTTCAAGGAGCCGCTCGCGGTCGAGTCCGCGTTCGGCCAGCCCGCCGACGCCGTGGCCGTCCGCCCCTTCGCGGATCCGAGCGCATGATCCGCCTCCCGGCCTTCACCTACATCGCGCCCCGCAGCGTCGAGCAGGCCGTGCGCGCCGTGGCGGAGGCGGGGCCCGACGCGATGCTCGTGGCCGGCGGCACCGACCTCTACCCGAACATGAAGCGGCGGCAGTTCGAGCCGAAGACGCTGGTCGGGCTGCGGGGGATCCGCGAGCTGCGCGGCGTGCACGGCTCGGCCCGCGAGGGCGTGCGGATCGGCGCCTGCACGACGCTCACCGCCGTCGCCACGCACGCCGGGCTGGCCGAGGGCTACCGGGGCCTCGCGACCGCCGCCGGGCTCGTCTCCTCGCCGCAGCTCCGCAACATGGGCACGCTCGGCGGCAACGTGTGCGTCGACACGCGCTGCAACTACTACAACCAGTCCTACGAGTGGCGCAAGGCGGTCGGGTTCTGCATGAAGCGCGACGGCGACATCTGTCTGGTGGCGCCGGGGAGCCCACGCTGCTGGGCCGTCTCGTCATCCGACACGGCCCCCGCGCTGTGGAGTCTGGGGGCGCGGGTCCGGCTGGTCGGGCCCGGCGGCGAGCGGACCGTGCCGATCGGCGCGCTCTACCAGGACGACGGCATCCAGTACCTGAGCAAGCGCGCGGACGAGATCCTGACCGAGATCGTGCTGCCGCCGGCGGACGGCTGGCGCTCGGCCTACCTCAAGCTGCGCCGTCGCGGCGCGTTCGACTTCCCGATCCTCGGCGTCGCGGCGGCCGTGCGGCTCGAGGCCGACGTCGTCCGCGAGGCGCGCATCGTGCTCGGCGCCGTGGCCTCCCTCCCGCGCGAGGCCACCCGGGCAGCCGCCGTGCTGGTCGGGCAGCGTCTCACGAGCGAGGTCATCGAGGCTGCGGCCGACGCGGCCGCCGGCCCGGCGCGGCCGCTCGACAACACCGACCTCACGCACCCCTACCGCAAGAAGGTCACGCGCGTGCACGTGGCCCGGGCGCTGGCGCGGATCGCCGGCCTCGACACCGGCGACGCGCTGGAGGAGACCGCATGACCGCGCTCGGCGAGCGGATCAAGGCCCTGCGACAGGAGCGCGCGCTGCAGCAGCGGCAGCTCGCGGAGAAGGCCGAGCTGACCCCGAGCATGGTCTCCCAGATCGAGTCCGGCCGGCTGACGCCGTCGCTCAACACGCTCGGACGGATCGCGGGGGCGCTGAGCGTGCCGATCGCCGCGCTCTTCGACGGCGAGACGCCCGGGCGCATCCAGGTGACGCGCCGGAAGGACTGCCCGGTGGTCTCCTTCGACGGGTCCTCCGAGAAGTGGACGGTGCTCGGCGCCGGGCTCTTCGAGGGCAAGATCCGCGCGGTCGTCTCGACGCTCGACCCCCGCGCGCGCGGCGTCACCACGGACAAGGTCGTGATCAAGCCCGGGCAGATGAAGCTCTTCTACGTGCTGGACGGCACCGTGGGCTTGCGCTACAACGGCGAGCGTCAGACGCTGGAGGCGGGCGACAGCGCGCTGCTCGACGGCGGCCTCCCCCACGGCTGGGAGAATCTCGGCACCCGCAAGGCCCGCGTCCTGTGGGTGATATTGGGCTGACGACCATGGCTGACAGCACCGATCGTGTGCAGGTGGACTTCCGGACGGAGCCGTCGCGCTACAAGCACTGGCGGCTGCGCCTCGACGGACGCGTCGCCACGCTCGCCATGGACGTCCGCGAGGACGGCGGCCTCCGCCCGGGCTACGAGCTCAAGCTGAACTCGTACGACCTCGGCGTCGACATCGAGCTGTACGACGCCGTCCAGCGCCTGCGGTTCGAGCACCCCGAGGTCGGGGCGGTCATCCTCGCCTCGGCCAAGGAGCGCGTCTTCTGCGCGGGCGCGAACATCCGCATGCTGGGCCGCTCCTCGCACGGCTGGAAGGTGAACTTCTGCAAGTTCACGAACGAGACCCGCAACGCCCTCGAGGAGGCCTCGGCGGAGTCCGGCCAGGTCTGGGTCTGCGCCGTGAACGGCCCCTGCGCCGGCGGCGGCTACGAGCTCGCCCTCGCTTGCCGGCACATCGTGATGGCGGACGACGGCAACACCTCCGTCGCGCTGCCGGAGGTCCCGCTGCTGGCCGTGCTGCCCGGCACCGGCGGCCTCACCCGCCTCGTCGACAAGCGCCGGGTGCGCCGGGACCGCGCCGACTACTTCTGCACGCTCGAGGAGGGCATCAAGGGCAGGCGGGCGGTCGAGTGGGGGCTCGTCGACGAGGTCGTGCCGCGCACGAAGCTGGACGAGACGGCGCGGCAGCGCGCGGCCGAGCTGGCCGCGCGGAGCGACCGGCCGGCCGCCGCGCGCGGCGTCGCCCTGACGCCGCTCGAGCGGACCGTGGGCGACGATCGCGTCGCCTACCGCTGGGTCACCTGCGCGCTCGACCGTCGCCGCGGCCTCGCCGAGATCACGGTGGCCGCGCCCGACGCACCGCCCCCCGCGGATCTCGACGGCGCCCAGGCGATGGGCGCGGCGTTCTGGCCGCTGGCGGTGGCGCGCGAGCTCGACGATCTGATCCTCCACCTGCGTGTGAACGAGGAGGAGATCGGGCTGTGGGTACTGCGCACGACGGGTGCGGCCGACCTGGTCGAGGCCCACGACCGGTTCCTCGAGCAGCACGCCGCCCACTGGCTCGTCCGCGAGATCCGGCTCTACCTGCGGCGGACGCTGAAGCGGCTCGACGTGACCTCGCGCTCGCTCTTCGCGCTCATCGAGCCGGGCTCCTGCTTCGCCGGCACCCTGCTCGAGCTCGCGCTGGCCGCCGACCGCTCGTACATGCTGGACGGCCCGCGCGAGGGTGAGGCGGCGCCGGCCGCGACGGTGCGGCTGACCGCGGCGAACTTCGGGGCGTATCCGATGCCCAACGGGCTCAGCCGCCTCGCGAGCCGCTTCCTCGGCGAGCCCGGGCGCGTCGACGACCTCAAAGGCCGAGTCGGCCAGGACCTCGACGCCGCGGCGGCGGCCGAGGCGGGCCTCGTGACGTTCACCCCCGACGACATCGACTGGGACGACGAGGTCCGCATCGCGCTCGAGGAGCGGGCGGCCTTCTCGCCGGACGCGCTCACGGGCATGGAGGCCTCGCTGCGGTTCGGCGGCCCCGAGACGGTCGAGACGAAGATCTTCGCCCGCCTGACCGCCTGGCAGAACTGGATCTTCCAGCGCCCCAACGCGGTGGGCGACACGGGGGCGCTGCAGGTCTACGGAACCGGCCAGCGCGCCGAGTTCGACCGGAGGAGAGTGTGATGGCGCGCGTCGACTACACCGAGCGCATCCCGAACAACGTGAGCCTCGCCGACAACCGTCGCCTGCTGCGGGCGCTCGAGGAGTGGCAGCCGCGCTATCTCGACTGGTGGCGCGAGATGGGCCCCGAGGGCTTCCAGGCCAAGGACGTCTACCTGCGCACCGCGATCAGCGTCGACCCGCAGGGGTGGGCCCACTTCGACTGGGTGAAGATGCCGGACTACCGGTGGGGGATCTTCCTCGCCGAGCCGGACGCGGGCCGCACGATCGCCTTCGGCGACCCCAAGGGCACGCCCGCCTGGCAGGAGGTGCCCGGCGAGCACCGCGGCACCCTCCGCCGGCTCATCGTGACCCAGGGCGACACCGAGCCGGCCTCGGTCGAGCAGCAGCGCGAGCTCGGCCGCACGTGCCCCTCGCTCTACGACCTCCGCAACCTGTTCCAGGTCAACGTCGAGGAGGGCCGACACCTGTGGGCGATGGTGTACCTGCTCCACGCCCACTTCGGCCGTGACGGGCGCGAGGAGGCCGAGGCGCTGCTGCAGCGGCGCTCGGGCGACTCCGACAAGCCGCGCATCCTGGGCGCCTTCAACGAGCGCACGCCGGACTGGCTGTCGTTCTTCATGTTCAGCTTCTTCACCGACCGCGACGGCAAGTACCAGCTCGCGGCGCTGGCCGAGAGCGGCTTCGACCCGCTCTCCCGCACGTGCCGGTTCATGCTGACCGAGGAGGCCCACCACATGTTCGTGGGCGAGGCCGGCGTCGGCCGCGTGGTGCAGCGGACGTGCGAGCTGATGCGCGAGCACAAGACCGACGACGTGCGCCGGTTCGGCGGCATCGACCTGGCCACGATCCAGCGCTACCTGAACTTCCACTTCTCGGTCTCGCTCGATCTCTTCGGCTCGGAGATCTCGACGAACGCCGCCAACTTCTACACGGCCGGGCTCAAGGGGCGCTTCGAGGAGACGAAGAAGAGCGACGACCACGTGCTGCGCGACGCGACCTACCCGGTCACCCGGCCGGATGGCGAGCGCATCACGGTCGTGGAGGAGCCGGCGCTGACCTCGCTGAACGAGCGGCTGCGCGACGACTACGTCGCGGACTGCCAGCGGGGTGTCGACCGCTGGAACACGGTGATCCGCCGCCACGGCATCGACGCCGAGCTTCGTCTGCCCCACCGCGGCTTCCATCGCGCCATCGGCAACTTCGCGGAGCTCCGCGTGGCCCCCGACGGTCGCGTCATCGGCCAGGCGGAGTGGGACGCGCGCAAGGACGAGTGGGTGCCGACTCCCGCGGACCAGGCCTTTATCGGCAGCCTCATGAAGGCCGTGGTCGAGCCCGGCCGGTACGCCGGCTGGATTGCGCCGCCCGCCCGCGGCATCAACGGCCAACCCCTCGAGTTCGAGTACGTCCGACTGGTCGGCCAGGAGTAAGCGAGACGCGGAAGCGCCGCCGGCGGTCGGTGTGACGGTCTAACGGAAGATGCGAGCCGCGGTGTGGGGAGGCCATGTTGGTGCTCCCCAATTCGAGCGATAACGAGGAGCCCCACGGCTCCGCCGGGGCGCCCCGAGCCGCCGGGGGCGTGGGGGGCCATGTCGGGGCCCCCCACGAGGTAGGTCAAATGCGCCGGTTCGTGTCGATGTAGGTGTCGCCGCTCCGGGTCATCGCGACGATGGCGAGGATGACGACGACCAGCAACGCGGCAGCGATGACGACCGCCGCCGTCGGGCTCAGCCCGAAGATCGTCGTACGCTCGGTCACGGCTGAGCGCGGAAGCGCCGAGCCGTCGTCGCTCCGGGTCGGGGTCTCGGGTTTGCGATCCACGTTGACCTGGCCTCGGACCTCACCGCTCGGCGTGGAGACCGAGCCGCTCCCGCCCGAGGAGCCGGACGAGGGCGCCTGTGTGGCGGGCGCCTGGGTGCCGGCGGGGCTGCTGCCGTACTGCGCGTCGGCGACGGCGGCGACGCCGAACGCCGCGAGCGTGATGAGCACGGCGATGGCAATGCTCTTCATGCTGCACCTCCTGCGAGAGGAGGACGCAAGGGGAATGCCACCGACCGAAAAGGCAAATTCGACAAGGAGTCGGCCATGATCGCGTCGGAGACGCTGCCCCAGGACTTCAACGTCGCGACCTATTTCGTCGATCGCAACGTCGCCGAGGGCCGGGGGAGCCGCCCGGCGTTCTTCTACGAGGACCGCGTCCTCACCTACGGCGACGTCCAGGACCTCGCCAACCGCACGGGCAACGCGCTGCGCGACCTGGGCATCGTGCCTGAGGACCGGGTGTGGATGTGCTGTCTCGACGCGCCGGAGTTCCTCGGCGCGTTCTGGGGCGCCATCAAGATCGGCGCGATCCCCATTCCGAGCAGCACCATGATGCGCACCGCGGACTACGTCTACTTGCTCCGCGACAGCCGGGCCAAGGCTGCGGTCGTCTCAGCGTCGCTGCTCGCCGAGGCCGGACCCGCGCTGAGCCAGTCCCCCTACCTGCGTCATGTGCTGGTCGCCGGCGGCCCGGCGGCGGGCCACCGGTCGTGGGAGACGGAGATCGCGCAGGCGTCGCCGCGGCTCGACGCGGTGACGACGTCGCGGGACGACGCCGCGTTCTGGCTCTACTCGTCCGGCTCGACCGGCTTCCCCAAGGGCGCGGTCCATCTCCACCACGACATGGTCGTGTGCCAGGAGACGTACGCCCGGCAGGTGCTCGGCATGCGTGAGACCGACCGCATCTACTCGGCGGCCAAGCTCTTCTTCGCGTACGGCCTCGGCAACGCCGGCTACTTCCCGATGGGTGTCGGCGGCCAGAGCGTGCTCTACCCGCACCGGCCCACGCCGGAGAGCGTGTTCGAGATCCTCACGCGGCACCGTCCCACGATCTTCTTCGGGATCCCGACCCTCTACGCCGCGATGCTCGCCGTGAAGGACGCGGACACGCGCTTCGACCTCTCCTCGCTGCGGCTGTGCGTGTCGGCCGGGGAGGCGCTGCCCGACGAGCTCTACAAGCGCTGGCGGGAGCGCTTCGGTGTCGAGGTGCTCGACGGCATCGGCACGACGGAGATCCTGCACATCTTCCTGTCGAATCGGCCGGGCGCGGCCCGGCCCGGCTCGACGGGGCAGCCGGTGCCCGGCTACGACGCGATCCTCGTGGACGACGAGGGCCGGCCGGTCCCACGCGGCGAGATCGGCAACCTGCGCGTGCGCGGCGACTCCACGATGGCCTACTACTGGAACAAGCACGACAAGACGAAGGAGACGCTCTTCGGCGCCTGGATCCACACCGGCGACAAGTACCACCAGGACGAGGACGGCTACTTCTGGTACGCCGGCCGCGCCGACGACATGCTCAAGGTGGGCGGCATCTGGGTCTCGCCGATCGAGGTCGAGGCCACGCTCATCAAGCACCCCGCGGTGCTGGAGGCGGCCGTCGTCGGCAAGGAGGACACGGACCGCCTGGTGAAGCCCAAGGCCTTCGTCGTGCTGAAGGAGCCGGCGACCGGCGCCGCCGGGCTGGCCGACGAGCTGAAGGCCTTCGTCAAGGACAAGATCGCGCCCTACAAGTACCCCCGCTGGATCGACTTCGTCGCCGAGCTGCCGAAGACGACCACCGGCAAGATCCAGCGCTACAAGCTGCGGGACTGACCGGGTGTACGACCGCGCGCTGGAGACGCTGGACGCCGCGCGGCTGCGCGAGCACCAGCTGACCCGCGTGCGCGCGCTCGTCGCCGCCGCGCTCGGCGCGAATCCGTTCTGGACCTCCAGGTGGCGCGCCGCCGGCCTCGCCGCCGCCGACGATCTCCGGCGCTGGGACGACCTGCGCCACCTGCCGCTGACGACCAAGCGCGAGCTCGTCGCCGACCAGGATGCGCATCCGCTCTTCGGCACCAACCTCACGTACCCGCTGGAGCGGTACGTGCGCGTGCACCAGACGTCGGGGACGAGCGGGGTGCCGCTGCGCTGGCTCGACACCCAGGCCTCGTGGGAGTGGTGGGCGCGGTGCTGGGGCTTCGTGCTGGCCGGCGCGGGCGTGCGCCCGGGCGACCGCGCCTTCTTCCCGTTCTCGTTCGGGCTCTTCGTCGGGTTCTGGGCCGGCTTCGAGGGCGCCCGCGCCCTCGGCGCGCTCGCCATCCCCGGGGGCGGCCAGGACTCACCCACGCGGCTGGCGGCGATGCAGACGCTCGGCGCGACGGTGCTGGTGTGCACGCCGTCCTACGCGCTGCACCTGCTGCAGGTCGCCCGTGAGCGCGGTCTCGATCCCGCCACGCTGCCGGTGCGCGTGACGGTGCACGCGGGCGAGCCGGGCGCCGGCATCCCGTCCGTCCGCGCGCGCATCGAGGCGGGCTGGGGCGCGCGCACGTTCGACCACGCCGGCATGACCGAGATGGGCGCCTACGGCTACGAGTGCGAGGCCCAGGCCGGCCTGCACGTGAACGAGTCGGAGTTCGTCGCCGAGGTCATCGACCCCGCGACGGGTGCGCCGGCCGCCGAGGGCGAGCTGGTGCTGACGAACCTGGGCCGGCTGGGCTCCCCGCTGGTGCGCTACCGCACCGGCGACCGCGTCCGGCTGGCGTCGTCGCCGTGCGCGTGTGGCCGCACCTTCGCGCGGCTCGAGGGTGGCGTCCTCGGGCGCCTCGACGACATGCTGATCGTGCGCGGTGTGAACGTCTTCCCGTCGGCCATCGAGGCCATCGTGCGGCGCTTCCCGGTCGAGGAGTTCCAGATCGAGGTGTTTCGCGACGGCGAGCTCGACGAGGTACGCGTGCTCGTCGAGGTGGACGGCGGCGCCGACGGCGCCCGTCGCGTGCAGGAGGCGCTGCGCGTGAGCCTCGGCATCCGGCTGGACGTCGCGCCGGTCGGCGCCGGCAGCCTCCCGCGCTTCGAGCTCAAGGCCCGCCGGGTCGTCCGGCGGTAATGCGCCTCGTCGCGCCGGCCGCCTTGCCATCGAGCCGGGTGGCGGCTTAAGCTCGGCCCACGTTTGCAGCCCGGATGCGCGGCCGAGGAAGGGATGGACGCCATGGACAAGCCGTTGGAGCTGACGCTGGAGGAGCTGCGCGACCGGATCAAGGCCGCGGGCATCACCATTCCCGAGAACCGTCTGGGTATGGTCCGCAAGCTGCTGAGCGACGCGCTCGTCCCCGTACGCGCGCTCGACACGCGTGCGGCCAAGACGGTGGAGCCGGCCGTGCGCTTCCGGGGAGGCCGCCATGAGTGACGCGATCGCCTACTCGACGATCCGCGAGCTCGGCGCGCGCTACCGGTCGCGGGAGTTGTCGCCGGTCGAGGTCACGCGCGTCCTGCTGGCGCGGATCGAGAAGCTCGACCCGGCCCTGCACGCCTTCGTCACGCTGACGCCCGAACGGGCACTGGCCGACGCCCGCGCGGCCGAGGAGCAGCTGCGACGCGGCGACGATCGCCCGCTGCTGGGCGTGCCGGTCGCCCACAAGGACATCTACTGCACGCGCGGGATCCGCACGACGGGCGGCTCGGCGCTGCTCGCCGACTGGGTCCCCGACGTCGAGTCCACGTGCGGCCGGCGCTGGCAGGAGGCCGGCACCGTGCTGCTCGGCAAGCTCATCACCCACGAGTTCGCGATGGGCCTGCAGTTCCCGGGGCACCGCTTCCCGCCCGCGCGCAACCCATGGAACGTCGACCACATCCCCGGCGGCTCCAGCAGCGGCTCGGGGGCGGCGCTCGCCGCGGGCTTCGTGCACGGCGCCACCGGCTCCGACACTGGCGGCTCGATCCGCGGGCCGGCGGCGTTCTGCGGCATCGTCGGCCTCAAGCCGACGTACGGACGCTCGAGCCGGGCCGGCGTGCTCACGCTCTCGTGGACGCTCGACCACACGGGGCCCATGGCCCGCACGGTCGAGGACTGCGCGCTGCTGATGCAGCCCCTGGCCGGCCACGATCCGCTCGACCCGGCCTCGAGCCTCGCGCCAGTCGAGGACTACGCGACCGGGCTCGGCCGCGGCGTGCGCGGCCTGCGCATCGGCGTGGTCCGCAACTACTTCTTCGAGGGCGTCGACCCGGAGATCGAGCGCGCGTTCGAGGAGGCGATGACCACGCTGCGCCGGCTCGGCGCCGAGGTGCGCGACGTGCAGATCCCGAGCCTCGCGGCCACCCACGCCTTCCTGCTCATCCTGCTCGCCGAGGCGTACGCCTACCACGCCCGCGACCTGCGCGAGCACCCCGAGCTGTACGGCGACGTGCTGCGCGAGCGCTTCCTGGCCGGCGCCCTCGTCACCGGCGCGGAGTACGTGCAGGCCCAGCGCATCCGCAGCGAGATCTGCCGCGAGACCGCCGACGTGCTGACCGACGTCGACGTGCTGGCCACGCCGACCACCCCCAAGCCGGCGACGCCGTTCGCGCTGGCCCACGATCCCGAGTTCGGGTTCCCCCGCAGCAACATGCCGCCCTTCAACATCACCGGCTCGCCGACGCTGGCGCTGCCGTGCGGCTTCTCGTCGTCGGGGCTCCCGCTGTCGATGCAGCTCGCCGGCCGGCCGTTCGACGAGGCCACGGTCCTGCGCGTGGGCCACGCCTACGAGCAGGCCACGAGCTGGCACACGCGGCGGCCGGCGATGTGACGAGACCGCGATCCCGCCGCGCGCCCGCGGGCCGGGGCGCGCGCGACCGCGAGGCCCGGGCGCGCCGCGAGGCCGAGGCGCTGGCGCGGAGCGCCCGGGTCCTCACCGAGACCCTCGACATGGAGCTGGTCGGGCGCCGGATCGTCGAGGGTGTCCAAACGCTGTTCGAGGTGCCCGCCGCCGGCCTCCGCCTTCGCGAGCCGGACGACTCGCTCGTGCTCGTCGCCGCCTCGTCGGGCGACGGGCCGTACATGCCGCTCGGTCACGTCGCCCCGCGCGGCTTCGGCATCTACGCGGGCGTGCTCGCCTCCGGCGACCCGATCCGCACGTCCGACCTGCTCACGGATCGCGCCCTCCGCGTCAGCGACGAGGTGCGCGCGCGCGTGCGCGACTCCCGCGTGCGGGCCTTCCTGGCGGTGCCGCTGCGCGTCGAGGACCGCATCACGGGCGTGCTGTCCATCGCCGCGCCGACCGGGCGCGTCTTCGGCGACGACGAGGTGACCTTGCTGCGAGCCTTCGCCGACCAGGCGGCGCTGGCGCTCGAGAACTCGCGCAGCCACGCCGAGGTCGTCCGGCGCGGGCGCGAGGCGGAGGAGCTGGCCCGGATCGCCGCGCTGGTCAGCGAGACGCTCGACCTCGCGACGGTGGCCGAGCGCATCGTCGACGGCGTGCTCGGCCTGCTCGGCGTCCCCGGCTCCGCGCTGCGGCTGCTCGAGCCCGACGGCTCGCTCGCGGTCCTGGCGGTCGGCGGGCGCTCGAAGATCTACGCGGGCGCCGCCGGCAGCGTGCCGTCCGGGGTGGGACTCGTCGGGCGGGCGGCGATCGAGGGTCGCGCGATGTGGACCGCGGACATCCGCACCGACCCCCGCTTCACGCCGAGCCCCGAGCTGCTGGACCGGAACGTCGCCGCCGGGATCGTGGCGGGCCTCGCGGTGCCGCTGCGGGTGGCCGGGAGGGTCATCGGCGTCCTGTCGGTCGGCCATCCCTCGCCGCGGGCCTTCACCGAGCGCGAGGTGGCGTTGCTGCAGGGCTTCGGCGACCAGGCCGCCATCGCGATCAACAACGCGCAGACCCAGGGTGAGCTGGCGCGCCAGGCCGAGCGCCTCCGGATCCTGCACGAGATCGACCGGGCCCTGATCGCCGAGCAGGCGCCGGCGGCGATCGCGGAGGCCGTGGTGCGGCCGCTGCGGGAGCTGCTCAACGTCCCGCGTGTCATCGTGAATCTCTTCGACCTCGAGGCCGGCGAGGTCGAGTGGCTGGCCGCCGCGGGCCGTCAGCGCCTCCGCCTCGGCCCCGGCGTGCGCTACTCGATCGAGCTCGCCGGCGACGTGGCGGCGCTGCGGCGCGGCGAGCCGCAGACGATGGACGTCCGTGCGCTGCCGCCGGGCCCGGAGACCGCGGCCATGCTCGCGGCCGGGCTCAACGTCTACGTCGTGGTGCCGATGCTGGCCGGCGGCGAGCTCGTCGGCTCGGTCAGCGTGTGCGACACCGCCGGGCCGTTCCCGGTCGAGCGCGTCGCCATCGCGCAGGAGGTCGCGACCCAGCTCGGCATCGCGATCGCCCAGGCCCGCCTGCACGAGCGGATCCAGCGGCAGGCCGCCGAGCTGGAGCTGCGCGTCGAGGAGCGCACGCGCGCGCTGAGCGCCGCCACGGCCGAGGCCGACCATGCCAACCGCGCCAAGAGCGAGTTCCTGTCGCGTATGAGCCACGAGCTCCGGACGCCGCTCAACGCCATCCTCGGCTTCGCCCAGCTGCTGGAGATGGACGCGCTGTCCCCACGCCAGGGCGAGAGCGTCGGCCACATCTTGAGAGCCGGCCGCCACCTGCTCGGCCTGATCAACGAGGTCCTCGACATCAGCCGGATCGAGGCCGGGCGGATGTCGCTGTCGCTGGAGCCCGTGCCCGTCCGGGAGACCCTCGCGCAGGCGATGCAGCTCGTCCAGCCGGCCGCGACCGCGCTCGAGGTGGCGGTGCGCGCGGACGCGATCGACGACCGCCTGCACGTCCTGGCCGATCGCCAGCGGCTGCAGCAGGTGTTCTTGAATCTCTTGTCGAACGCGATCAAGTACAACCAGCCCCGCGGCACCGTCACCGTCGAGTGCAGGCCGGTCGGCGCGGAGCGCCTGCGGGTCGCGGTGACCGACACGGGGCCGGGCATCGCGCCGGACAAGCTCGGGCGCCTGTTCACGCCGTTCGACCGGCTGGGCGCGGAGGCCGGCGGCGTGGAGGGCACCGGGCTGGGGCTCGCGCTGTCGAAGGCGCTCGTCGAGGCGATGGGCGGCGTGCTGCACGTGCGGAGCGAGCCCGGGAGCGGCAGCACCTTCTCGGTGGAGCTGGCCGCGGTGCCGGGGCCCACCGCCGCGGATCCGTCCGGGGCCGGGGCGGCCGCGCCGACCGACGGTGCTGCGCCCGCGCGCCGACGCACGATCCTCTACATCGAGGACAACCTCTCCAACCTGCGCCTGGTCGAGGCCGTGCTGAGCCGGCGGCCGAGCATCACCGTGCTGTCGGCGATGCAGGGGCAGGTGGGCGTCGACCTCGCCCGGGCCCATCGCCCGGACCTCATCCTGCTGGACCGCCACCTGCCGGACATCCCCGGCGACCAGGTGATGCGCCAGCTGCAGGCCGACGACGACACGCGCGCGATCCCTGTCGTGATCCTGAGCGCCGACGCGATCCCGAGTGGGATCCGCGCCTTCCTCGACGCCGGCGCGCGCGCGTACCTGACGAAGCCGCTGGACGTTCGCCACCTGCTCGCGGCCATCGACGAGGCGCTGCCTGACACCCGAGATTGACGGTACCATCCGGTGGACGAGGAGGCGCCGACATGAACGTTGAGGTGGCCTCCAGCGCGGCGCCACAGCGCTTCCGTCGGGAGCTGCGCGCCTGGCTCGAGTCACTTCACGTCGTCCTGCACGAGTGACCCCGCCGCAGGCCCCGTTCCCGCAGTCCCGCCCCGAGCCGGGGTGAGCACTCTTGCTCAGACGCAACCCGGCGGCAGGCATAGGCTTCAGGTGAGCTGTCCGACCATGAAAGCGGATCATCCGCGCGTGATCGACCGGTACATCGACTTCTTCGGTGAGGGCACCTGCATGACGTTCGCCGCCCTCGACACGCGGACGCCGCCCGTCGCCGACTCCCCGACAGTGGAGCCGAGTGGCCCCGGCGCGTGTGACGGTCAACCTCGCCGGTGAGGGCGCACGCCATGTGACCCGATCCCCTCGGAGGAGACGATGGCCGGGAAGATTCAACGAACGACTGGACCCCAGCCGCTACGTGAGCAGAAGGCCGGGGAGTTCATCTGGACGGTTCCCGTGAGTGGTGTCCCCTCGCCCGAGTGGATGAAGCTCTTCAATGCGCCCCGCGAGCCCGACGAGGTTTACATGCCGAGCCGAGTCGACGTCCGTGATCGGGGCCTGGTGTTCGTGGCGACCGAGGAGCGGATCGAGGAATGGATGCAGCACATCGACCAGTGGATCGCGACCGCCAACGAAGGCGTCGCGGAGGCGGAGGCGAGGCGCGTACACGCGACCGAGCGTGAGCAGCATGGACTCCGAGAGGCGAAGCAACGCGTCGCCGATGCCGACAAATACCGAGGGCTCTGAGCCGTCCAACCGATGGAGCCCGGTCGCGAGGTCCTCACGTGCTGAATGACATGGCCGCGGTGGGCGTCGCCGCCGTGATCGTGTTCGTGCTCGCCACGATTCTCGGGGCGATTGAGTGGCTTCGGAAGATCTTCAGGCGGGATATTGCTCGCCCCAGCGGATCGTGAGGTTTGCGACAATGCGTTGTGCCCGTCGACTCTCGGCCATCGTCATGACAGCCCTCTGCTGCACGGCGGTGCCGTCGCCCGCTGGGGAGCGCGCGAGCCGGCTCGTGGCTGCACCGCACGAGGCGGCCCAGGCACCGTATCCGGGCAACGGAACACCCATCGAGCCGCCGCGCGCCGACGTTCGCTCGCCGGCGGACCACGCCCACCAGTCCCAAGCGAGTCGAGCCCACGCCGAGCGTGACAAGACGTTCGCCTGGCTGCTTCTGCTACTGAAGGACCGGCGCGGCGCGCGGTAACGAACAGCCCATGCGTCACAGCGAACGTCACCGCTCGGAACGTGTCGGATGGCTTCGAGCCGCAGTCCTGGGCGCCAACGACGGCATCGTATCGACCGCCAGCCTTGTCGTGGGTGTCGCCGCGGCGGGGACGTCGAGGAGCCAGGTCCTCATCGCCGGGATCGCGGGCCTCGTGGCAGGCGCCATGTCCATGGCGGCTGGCGAGTACGTCTCGGTCAGCTCTCAGGCAGACACGGAAGAAGCGGACTTGGCGCTCGAGCGCCACGAACTTGCGACCGAAGACATCTCAGAACGCGCGGAACTGGCGAGTATCTACGTCGCCCGAGGCCTCGAGCCTGCGCTCGCCCAGCTGGTTGCCACGCAGCTGATGGCCCACGACGCTCTCGGGGCCCACGCTCGGGACGAGCTCGGTCTCTTCGATCTCCAGCGGGCGCGGCCCGTGCAGGCCGCCGTGGCCTCGGCGGGGACCTTTTTCGTCGGCGGCACCATGCCCATTCTGGTCATGCTCCTCGCGCCCACGAACATGCTCACGGCGGCGGTGATGGGGATGTCTCTTACCTTTCTGGCGACACTCGGGTGGCTCGCGGCACGCGCTGGAGGCGCCCCCGCCACCCTGGGAGCCCTGCGGGTAGCCTTTTGGGGCGCTCTCGCGATGGCGCTCACCTATGGTGTTGGCGCCCTCTTCGGCGCCGTCGTGTAACCCCGGGAAGGGGCGGGCCGCATTCTACCGACCGCCGAGGCGACGGCGCATCCGTTCGAGCTCCCCTTCGAGGCTGCCGTCCACCACGACACTGCCGCTCGTCACGATGAACCCGCCCAGCATCGTCCTGTCCACGACTTCCTCGAGCAGGACCTGTCGCGCCCCCAGCGCCCGCTCCAGCTTGGCGGACAGCATGCCCCGCGCCTCGTCCGTGAGCGGGACGGCGGTGCGAACCTGCGCGCGCACACGGCGAAGGTCCTCGTCCATGAGCCTCTGGTATTTCTCGGCGATCGCCTCGACGTGGTCGGTACGGCCGCGTCCGGCCACGAGGCTCAAGAAGTCGCTGGTGAGCTTCGAGAGGCCCGATCGCCGAGCGACCTCCGCCGCCAACGTCCGCTTGGCCGGCGCCGGAATCCACGGCTGGGCGAAGAAGCCCCGCAGCTCGGCGCTGCTTCCGAATGTCGCCGCCAGGTCGCCAAGCTCACGGCCGACCAGCTCGGTCTGATCGCGCTCCTTTGCGAGGGCGAAGAGCGCCTTCGCGTACGGCGCGGCCGCCCGCTGTTGTTTCACCGGCTACGCCCCGCGGATAGACGGGACGGATCGCTCCATCAGTCGTGCCGGTTGGTACTGGCCGCGGAAGCGGCGCGTGCCGACGCTGCACGGTGTAGGAGGGCCTCGGCGGCACGGCGTTCGCGGGCTCGCAATCGCATCGCCTGGGAGGTGGGGCGGATGACGGCCATACTCGTGGTCGCCGCACCGCGGAAGGCGCGCCGACACGGCGCGTGGACGACCGCGCCGGAATCGAGATACACCGCCGGCTGGTACGGCGCCATCGGCTGGCTGCAGATGAGACAGACCCTCACGGGCATTTGGGAGCCTCTCGGAGACTGGCGCTCATGCGGCCGCTCAGCCCCTCGCCCCGCGTCAATTCGAGAACAGGTTCGTGAAGAAGCTCTTGACGCTGTGCCCCACGCCGACGGCGCCATCGCGCGCGTGGCCCCACGCGCTCTTCGCCGGCGCCTCGGTGGCCTGGCCGGCTTCCTTCAGCTTTTCACCGCTGTACTTCGCACCCTCTGACACCGTCGTCCCGATGCCTTTGGCCGTCTCCTGGACGCCGTCCCCGACCTGGCTGGTGGGGATCTTCTTGGCGCCCCGCTCGACCTGACTCATCCCTTCTTTGACCTTCGCGTCGTCGGCGGGGGCACCGGATGTAGGTAAGAGCAGCGAGAACATGACGGCGAGCACGATGACCGAACCAAGACGCTTCATGACGTTCCTCTTGGGTTGAATCTATAGGACGGCACCCGGCGGTCCTAGTGGACCTAAGGGCAACGCACCAGACGGGCGGGGACCGCGTAGAGGACCCCAGGCGCCGCCGCCCACAACTCTCATGTGATCGGTCCGCAGCGCCGCACCAACGACCAGTTCGGCATCTTTCCTGGCTTACCGCCGTGGACGATAATTGCCCCAGAAGGAGGCGGGTATGGCGTCCAAAGCCAAACTGACGTTCGACTCCAAGGCATTGCTGGCGGCGGTCGGCCGGGGGAGCGCGACGCGGGATTACCGAAAGAGCCAGCCGATCTTCGTGCAGGGGGACCGCGCGGATGCCGTCTTCTTCGTCCACCGCGGTAAGGTCAAGTTGACCGTGCTCTCGCGACAGGGCAAGCAGGCCGTCATTGCCTTGCTCGGGTCGGGCGCCTTCTTCGGTGAGGGATGTCTGGCCGGCCAGCCGCTGCGCATGGCGACCGCGACCACCATGACGGAGTCGTCGATCGTGCGGGTGCCGAAGGAGACGATGATCCGAGCGCTCCATCGGGACGGAGTCTTCTCGGAGGTGTTTACCACGTACCTGCTATCGCGGAACATCCGGATGGAAGAGGACCTGGTGGATCAGCTCTTCAACTCCAGCGAGAGACGGCTGGCCCGGATTCTGCTGCTGCTGGCGAACTTCGGCAAGGAAGGCCGGCCGGAGCCGGTGGTGCCCAAGATCAGCCAGGAGACGCTGGCCGAGATGGTTGGCACCACCCGTTCCCGGATCAGCCATTTCATGAACAAGTTCCGGAAGCTGGGCTTCGTCGACTACAACGGCGGGCTGGAGGTGCACAGCTCGCTGCTCCACGTCGTCCTGCACGACTGACCTCCCTCGTTCCCTCCGGGCTCCGGCGGGCGCCGGGTGAGCAGTCTTGCTCAGACTCGAGGTGCCGGCCGGAACTACGCTTCGGGTACGTTCGCCGGAGGTCCTGGATGACCGATTTCTGGATCGTCGTGCTGGTCGTCGTCGTGCTGAACCAGAGTGCCGCCATCGCGACCTCGGTATACCTGCACCGCGCGCTGGCGCATCGGTCGCTGACCGTCCATCCGGTCGCGGAAGCGTTCCTGCGAATCCTGCTGTGGCTGACGACCGGACAGGATCGCCGGGAATGGGTCGCCGTCCATCGCAAGCACCACGCGTTCACGGATCGGGAGGGAGATCCCCACAGCCCCCGCCTGCATGGGTTCTGGCACGTGCAGTTCTTGAACGTCTACTACTACATGCGGGAAGCGCGAAACCCTCAGACGATCGAGCGCTTCGCACCCGACCTGCCGCCGGACCGCCTGGATCGCGCCGTCTTCTCCTGGGGATGGGTCGGGCCCGGCCTGGGCACGACGCTCCTGTGCCTCGTCCTCGGCGTCTGGCCGGGGCTCATCGCGGCGCTCGCCCATGCCACTCTCTACGTCTTCGTCCTGGCCCCCCTCATCAACGGACTCGGCCACTGGCGGGGCGCGCGGAACTTCGACAACACCGCCTACAACTCGTGGCTGCTCGCCTGGCTGACGGGTGGCGAGAGCCTGCATAACAATCACCATGCCCATCCCCGATCACCGACGTTCAGCGTGCGACGGGTCGAGGTCGACCCGTCGTGGCTGGTCATCCGGGCGCTGGCGGCGGTCGGCCTCGTCGTGATCGGGGGGCGGCCGGCCACATTCCTGGCTGCCGCGCCACCCGACCAGGGAGGTGACCACCCGTAGGTTGCCGGACCAGCGACCCCGGCGGACGGGCGATTGGCGGCGGCGGGCGGATCGAGAGTGGATGAACACATCGAGCGGCGGATCGTGACGGCCTACGAGGATTGATGACCACGCCCGAGCGCCCCGACGGGAAGGGTGATGTCGCGATTCGAGGCGAGGCTCGATCGTGTGCCGCGACCGGCATGCTCGGCTGACATGACGCGATCGCTCCATCCGAAGGTGGGCGCCGGCCGTCGCGGCTCGCGCTCGGGTTCGAGGCCTGTCCCGCCCACGCACCCTGCCGTGCCCCCTGAACCCCCGCCCTGCACCATGACGCTGCCGGCGGAGCCCGACCCGCCGCCGGCCCGGGACCGGTGGCCCGGCCGCGTGTTGATCGCTCCGATCGCCGGTCTGGCCGGCGCGACCCTGCTCGGCCGCCTGGTGCTCGGAACGCCGCACCACCAGGTCGGCGGCCTTGGCTGGGCAGAGTTGCTGGTCGTCATCGCCCTCGTGGTGCTCGCCGTGCGTCTCGTGCTCGCCCGACGCGCGAAGTCACCGCCCGCGGCGACGGCAGCCGTCGTTCCGGCGGCTCGGGCGGAGCCGCCGCGTGTTCGCCCGACGGACCTCGATCGGGGCGTCCACGCCATCCGCCGTACGGACCGCGGATTCGATCCAGCCAGATTCGCCGGCTACGCGGAGATGACGTTCCGCGACGTGGCGGACGCCCGCACGGCCAAGGACGCCGATCGCCTCCGTGACCGCCTGACCCCGGAGATGCACGCCGAGCTGCCGGCGTTCGGCGACGGGCTGCGTGCGGCCAGTCGATCGGTCGGCTTCGACGAGGTGGACGTCCGTGCCGAGATCACGGAGGCGTGGCAGGACGGCGATCGCGACTACGTGACGGCCTTCGTGACCGGGTCGCTCGTCAGCCACTCCATCGGGGATGCTACGAATGACGTGGGCGATCGCTCGCGGGCGCGGCCCACTCCCGTAGAGGCGTTCCTGACGTTCACGCGCCCGGCCGGCCTGAACTTCTGGATGCTGTCCATCATCCAGGAGCCGCGACCCTGACCCAGAGGTCAGTGCGCCGTCGAGCTTTCACGGATCCCTCGCGCCAGAGTGTCGACGGCCAGCGCCAGGTCGACCGGCTCGACGGGCTTAGCGACGTGAGATTGAAAGCCGGCTGACAACGCCAGCTTGACGTCGTCCGGGCCCGCGTACGCCGTGACCGCCAAAGCGGGGATCATGCCGCCGTGCTCGGGCGTGAGGCGTCGGATCTTTCGCATCAGAACGTACCCGCTCTCCCCGGGCATGGCGATGTCGCTGACCAGCACATCGGGCTTCCAGCTCTCGAGGGTCGTCAGCGCCGTTCCCGCGGACGCCACCGCCCTCACTCGCGCGTCGCACTGTTCGAGCACTCTGGTGAACAGGTCGCGTGCATCGGCGTCGTCGTCCACCACCAGGACCCGCACGCCCGTCAGCATCGGGGGATCGTCCAGTCGTACGGAGCTTCGGGCGGTCGGAGGCACCCGCTCGAGAACCGACGCCTCCGCGCCCACCAGGGCGGGCAGACTCACGGTGAACGTCGATCCCCGGCCCTCGCCGGGACTCTCGGCGTGAATGGAGCCGTTGTGCAAGACGACCAGGTGGTGCGCGATCGCGAGGCCGAGGCCGAGGCCGCCGTGTGATCGCGCCTCGGTGGCGTCGTCCTGGCGAAAGCGGTCGAAGACGTAAGAGAGGAACTCCCGACGGATGCCGACACCCGTATCGCTGACGATGATCTGCAGCTCGGGTCCGCTCCGCTCCAGCCGCACCTCGACCTTGCCCCCCGAGGGGGTGAACTTGACCGCGTTGGCGAGCAGGTTCGACACGATTTGCTGGATGCGGACGGGATCGCCGGAGATCGGCGGCGCCGACGGATGGAGGGCGAGATCGAGGCGAACGCCCTTCGTGTGAGCCCCTGGATGGGCGTTCGCGACGGCCACCTCGATCACCGGTCCCAGCGCGATCGGCCGAATCTGAAGCCCCATCGACCCCGAGATGATCCGGGAGACGTCGAGGAGATCCTCGATGAGCCGGGTCTGGAGTTTTGCGTTGCGCTCGATCACCTCGAGCGCCTGACGCACGCCGGCCTCGTCCAGCTTCCCTTTGCGGACGAGCGCGGCGTATCCCAGAATCGCGGTGAGCGGCGTCCGGAGCTCGTGGGAGAGCACCGCCAAGAACCTGTCCTTCGCCGCCGCAGCCTCGGCGAGGCGCAGCGACGTTTCCTCGAGCTGGCGGGAACGGTACTCCTCGCTCAGCAGGGTGTTGCCGAGGATCCCGAGCAGCTCGCCGCGCAGCGGCAGCCTCCCGCGGGACTCCGGCAGCTCCTTGCGCGCCACGGCCCAGATCTCGTCGAAGGGGAGCCGGTGGTCGTGGGCGAGTCGCGTGACCTCGCGATAGCTGAGATGCGTGGTCAGCGCGTACCCGGCGACCGCCGCGCCCACGATCTTCCCGGCGCGAACGAGCGGGGTCCCGATCGCCGCGAGCCCGTACTGCTCTTCGACGACGACCGGCGAGTCCGGATCGGACCGGTTCAGGCACGCGCGCGCGCATCGGCCGAACATCTCCGGGCCACGACCTCGCGAGAACAGGTCGAACAGTGGAGTGGGATTCACGGCTTCAGCCACCGGACATCCATCGGCGCCGTAGACCTGGATGGTCACATGATTGACGATGGCGTACTTCTCCAGGGCCGCTCGGCCTCGATCGAGCCGAAAGACCGCGACGTCCAGCGCCGCGACCACCGGCTACTCCCGGCTCTGCGAGGCGTGGCGCTCGGGCGACCGCGCCACCAGACTGAGGTACTCCCAGAACGCGAGGCGGCGCGTGGCGCCGGGCGGGATCTCGCGCGGCAGCACGCGCATGCCCTTGCCGTTCACGATCTCGCACTCGTGCGTCGTCCGGTCGAACGCGTTCGCGCGCATCTTCGCGATCGTCAGGGCTTGCCTGAACGTGTCGCCGAGCTCGACCCAGTTGAGGAGGATCACATTGTCGACGAGCGAGCTCACACCGTAGGGGCCCATGACCGACGACATCCCGAGCAGCTCGGGGTTCTCGTGGTTGTAGAACGTGGTGACCTGATGCTCCTTCATGAGCGCCACGACGGCATGAAAGAAGTCACGAAAGCTGCGGCCGGTCGGCCCTAGGCTCGAGCCGTAGGTCGACAGGCTGTCGATCACCGCCCGCCGGGGCCGGAACTCCCTCACGATCCCCTCGAGCTGCAGGAAATGCCGGTCGATCTCGATCTCCTGGGGCCGGTCATAGACGAGGCGGACGAGACCCGCATCGATGGGGGACTGAAGGTCGATCCCGATGGTGGCGGCGTTTCGCAGCACCTGGGCCCGCGGCTCGTCGAGCGTGAGCATGACGCCCCGCTCGCCCCGGCGGGCGCCTTCGGCTACGTACTGAAGCGCCATGACGCTCTTCCCGGAGCCCGTGATGCCGACCACGAGCGTCGTGCTGCCGAGGAACACGCCGCCCCCCATCAGCGCATCGAGCCCGGGAACTCCGGTCGGGACGCGTGTCGACGGATCGAATGCCGCGGCCTCTTCTCGCAACACGTCGCGAGGCGCCTGCACCCGACGGTAGACCTCGATCCCCCGCCCATCGACGATCGAGAAGGAGTGCCGTCCCATCCGGTAGTCCTGTCCGCGGGCCTTCACGATCTCGATCGACCGCTGCACCGCACGCTCGATCGCTTCGACCCTGAGCTGGATGACCGTGTCGGCAATGAACTCCTCGGGCAAGGAGGCGCCCAGCCGGGTGTCGGAGGCGGCCACTTCCACCCCGAGCATCGCGGTGAGCCGCTCGCGCTGGAGCCCTTCCGCGAGAAGATGGAAGGCCTCCGGCGTGTTCCGTCCCGCGTCGCTGTCGGCCGTGGTCCGCCGTACGAGGCCGTCGACGAAGATCCGGCGGGCTCCGATCGTCGCCGCCTCGTCGAGGAGGAGGCTGTCGGCCTGCTGGATCTCCTGCTGGAAGACCTGACGCGTCGTGAACACGATCTTGAGCCGGCCCTGGCGCTCCAGCTCGGGCAAGTTCCAGCCGAAGAGCGCCGCATCCCGGACGAGCTTGTCGGGGGACACCTCGAAGAGGACGATGAGTCCAGGCTCGTTGAATTCGATCGCGCCCCGATAGATGAACTCCACCCCCAGGGTGGTCTTCCCCGTCCCGGCCGCGCCCTCGACCAGCACGATGCTGTCGCGCAGGAGGCCGCCGGACAGGATGTCGTCCAGCCCTTTGACGCCGGTCTTGACGAGCTCCCGCTCAGGCATGGTCGCTGTCTCCCGCCATCGTCACGATGGTCCGTACACCGGAAAGGCGGTGGTTGCCGGGGTCCGCGTTCTGCGACTGTCGCTGCTTCAGCCACACCTTCAGCGCGTTCCGACCGTCCGAGGTCGCGCACACTCGCCGCAGGGGCTCCAGCCATTCCTCGGCGTGATCGACCTCGAGGACGTACATCCGCCCGGGGGCGCCCTGGTGCAGCGTCCGCCTGAGGAGACCGGCGCCGAGTAGGAGATCGAGCGCGCGTGAGACCTGCTGGAGCTCGTGGCCGACGTAGGTGGCGAGCTGCTCGCCGGTGAGGACGACACGCGGATGCCTCGAGAAAAAGAGCAGCACGTCGAGGTCACACGCGTCCCGCAGCCCGGCCGCTTCGATGAGTCGCACGGTCACGGGGTCGGTCTGGTGAATCCTTTGGATGCGGGTGCTCCTTTCGGGGAGGTCCACGATTTGAGAGGAGCGAGACGCCCGACGAGCGCTCATTCTAGTGCCGGCGTGAAGGCGGCGCAAGGCTTCCAGAATCCTCACGCGCCCGACGTGGTAGATGTCGTAGAGCGCACTGGCCGCCGCCGCGGTGTGTCTCAGCCCTGTGAGCAGTTTTGCTCAGACGTCGCCGCTGGACGGCGATAGCCTTCCAGGTATCGCTCGGCGTCGTCGGAGACCATCGACGCACAGGACGAGACATGACGACCCCAGCATCAGACTCCGCGAGCGAGCTATTCGAGCCCGGCCGGGCTCCGCTCGCTGCGTTCCTCGACAGCGGATAGATCCCGTGTGGACTCCGGATCTCCCACTCGTCTGGGTGATCGCGCTGGCGTTGATCGTCGGCGAGGCCGGGCTCATCGTCTGGCTCCTGGTTCGCCGGGCGTCGCGCCGGCGGGCGAAGCTGCTCCTGGAGGAGCGCCTACGGTTCGAGACGCTGCTCTCCGAGCTGTCGGCCGGGCTGATTCACGTGGCAGCCGCCGATCTCGACCCGGCGCTCGAGCGGGGGCTCGGGCAGGTCGTCACGTTCCTGGGCGTAGATCGCGGGAATCTCGATGCATCCGTCGACGGTGGGCCGGGCGCGCGGATCTCCTCGGGGCCGACGGGCGCCGAGCCGCTGCCCAAGCTCCTGGACGGTGGCCGGTTCCCGTGGACGACCGAGCAACTCCGGCGCGGGACCGTCGTCCGATTCGCTCGCGTCGATGAGCTTCCGGCGCCGGCGGCGACCGATCGAGCGAGCTACGAGCGCGCCCGTACGCGTTCTCACGTGTCGTTTCCGCTGTCCGCCGGCGGCCCCATGCTCGGCGTGCTGTCCTTCGACTCCGTTCGTCGTGAACGTGGGTGGCCGGACGAGCTCGTGGAACGGCTGCGCCTGCTGAGTGAGGCCTTCGCCAGCGCGCTGGAGCGCAAGCGGATGGATCTCTCGCTCGCCGACCGCCGGCGCCTGGAGCAGCTCCTGTCGGCGCTGTCGGTCGCCTTCAGCCGTCTATCGGCCGACGATTTCGATCGCGGGATTCAGCGTGGCCTTCGCCAGGTCGTCGCCTTCCTCGGGGTCGATTGCGGCAGCCTGATCGAGTTCTCCCGGGACGGCCGGACCGCCCGTTCATGGGCGATCGAGGAATGGATGGACGTCGGCGAGTTCCCGTGGATGACGTCCCGATTGCGACGCGGCGACGTCGTCACCTTCTCGCAGCTCGCCGAGCTTCCGGACGACGCGGCCGTGGACCGGCGGAGCTATCTGGCGCATCGCATCAAGCCGCAGGTCGCGGTGCCGTTGCAGGTCGGGGGCACCGTCGTGGGGGGGCTGGTGTTCGGCGCGGTTGGCGCCGAGCAAGCGGAGTCGACGGAGCTGATCCGACAGCTCCAGCTCATCGGGGAGGTCTTTGCGAATGCGCTCTCCCGCAAGCAGGGAGAGCTCGAGGCACAACGGCTCCGGCAGGATCTCGCGCACATCGGCCGGGTCTCCGCCATGGGCGAGCTCACCGCGTCGCTGGCCCACGAGCTGAGCCAGCCGCTGACCGCGATCCTCAACAACGCCGAGGCGGTCCAGTGCCTCCTGGCCGGCGACGCGGTGAATCTCACGCTGGTGCGAGAGGCCCTCGACGACATCGTGGCCGACGACAAGCGAGCGGGCGACGTCATCCGCCGGCTGCGGGTCCTGCTCAAGAAGGGTGACCTGGAGTTCGCGTGGCTCGATGCCAACGACGTGGTGAGCGAAGTGGCCTGGCTGGTGAGGAGCGATGCGGTCGGCCGCAACGTCTGCATGCGCCTCGACCTCGCCCCCGACCTGCCCAACGTGCGCGGCGACCGGGTCCAGCTGCAGCAGGTCGTGCTGAACCTGGTCCTCAACGGCTTCGAGGCCATGCGGCAGCCCGGCCCCGCCGGCCGAACCCTCGTCATCCGCACGGCCAAGGATGGTGCGGCCGCCGTCGGCATCTCGATTCAGGACTCCGGATCCGGGTTCGATGAGACGGATAACGATCGGATGTTCCAGCCGCTCTTCACGACCAAGACCGAGGGGCTGGGCATGGGCCTGGCCATCGCGCGCACGATCGTCGCCGCGCACGGGGGCCAGCTGTGGGCCGCCAACAACGTGGACCATGGAGCGACGTTCCAGTTCACGTTGCCGACGTGGGCCGAGACCACGCCATGACCGTCATCGTGCCGAGGATCTTCGTCGTGGACGACGACGCGTCCGTTCGGAAGAGCCTCACGCGAGTGCTGACGACCTCCGGATACGCCGTCGAGGAGTTCGCCTCGGCCGGAGACTTCCTGGCCCGCGAACGGTACGCGCGCCCGTGCTGCCTGGTCCTGGACGTCCGGATGTCCGGCCTGAGCGGGCTCGATCTGCAGGCGGCGCTGGCGGCGGCCGGACGCCGACTGTCCATCGTGTTCGTCACGGGCCACGTCGACGTACCGATGACCGTCCTCGCCATGAAGAGTGGGGCCGTCGATCTGCTCACCAAACCGTTCGGTGCCAAGGAGCTCCTGAACGCCGTTCGGCGCGCCGTCGCGAAGGACGTGGAGAATCGAGCCGCAGACGCGCGCATCGCCGAGGTCGAAGAACGGGCCAAGCGGCTCAGCCCCCGGGAGATGCAAGTCTTCGCCCTGGTTGTGACCGGGATGTTGAACAAGCAGATCGCGGGCGTGCTGGGGGTCGTGGAGAAGACGGTCAAGGTGCACCGGGCCCGGGTGATGACCAAGATGCAGGCGGGATCGGTGGCCGAGCTGGTTCGGCTGGCGGACCGACTGGGTGTGATCCTTCCGACCGGGCCCCAGGTCCCACGTTCACCAAGGTCCAATGGTCCTGCGGCGGGCCGGCGCCTATCCTCAAGCGAGGGAAACTCCCATGACCTGGCATCGGGCGCGCTTCATCGTGACCGTGACTCTCCTGCTGGCACTGTCGTCGGTGTCCGGCGTCTGGGTGGTCGTCTCCGCTGACGCTCAGGAGCCGCCCATCCTTCGCTTCGAGGGACGTGTCACCCACGTGGCGCCGAGGGAGATGCTCGTCGCGCTCGACAGCGGAGGCGTGGTGATGCTCGACCTGGCGCGGATCCCCCAGGGCGAGATCCGCCAGATCGCGCAGAACGACTACGTCACCGTGATCGGCTTCATCCGGCGCCCGAGCCATCGAGTGATTGCCACGTCCATCCAGCGGTCCAGCCCGTGGGTGCCGACGACTCCAGCGTGGGCGCCATAGCCTGCACGTGCCCCGGCGGCCGCCCTAGACGGTCCGTCCGAGCGTCGAGCGATAGATCGCCAGCACGACGATCGCGCCGAGGACGGCCATGACGAAGCCCACGGGACTGCCATCCTGGTACCAGCCCAGCATGCGGCCCACGAAACCCCCGACGAAGGCGCCGACGATTCCAAGACCGGCCGTGATGACGAAGCCTCCCGGATCGCGCCCCGGCATGAGGAACTTGGCGACGACGCCGACGACCAGACCGAACAGGATCCAAACCAGGATGTGCATGACCTTTCCTCCGTACCGTCATCGTAGTCCCCACCGACCCGACCAGTCGATTGGACCTAAGCCCACGTGAGCCGGTTGTTTCTCGACTCCCACACCGCGCGAGCCACCTGGACCATCCTGATGATCCTCGGCGTCATCGGGCTGGCCTACGCCGTGCGAGGAGTGTTGCTCCTGATCGCCCTGTCACTGTTCTTCGCGTACCTGTTGTTCCCCGTGGTGCGGCTCACGCAACGGTGGGTGGTGTCGCGCCGGTCACTGGCGATCGCGGTCGTGTACCTGGTGCTGTCGGCGGCGCTGGTGGGGGCCGGGATCGTGGTTGGGCCCCGCCTGTCCACCGAGGTGAGCAGCCTGGCGCAGAAGCTGCCGGAAATGTCGACCCAGATCGAGAGCGGCCAGCTCGTCGAGCGCGTCCTCCAAAGCCGGGGGTGGGAGTGGCGCGAGATCGCTGAGGTCGAGCGGCTGGCCCGGACCCACATGGGGCAGATCATCGGATACGCCCAGCAGGCCACGGCGGCACTGCTGAAGTGGCTCGCCGGCGCCTGGGTGATCGTGCTCATCCCGGTCCTGGCCTTCTTCATCTTGAAAGACGCGGAGCAATTCACCGCCGCGACGATTGCGCGCCTCAGCCAGCGGGGTCATCGAGGGACGGGGTGGGGCATCGCCGAGGATCTTCATCTCTTGCTGGGTCGGTACGTCCGAGCGCAGGTGCTGCTGGCCCTGATCACGTTCGTCGTGTGGGCGACGGTATTCCTGGCGGCCGGGGTGCCCTACGCGCTGGTCCTCGCCGCCCTCGGAGGCGCTCTCGAGTTCATCCCCGTGATCGGCCCGCTCACCGCCGGTGTCCTCGCCATCGGGGTGAGCCTCTTCGGTGGCTACGGGCATCCGTGGCTCGTCGCGGCGTTCGTCCTCCTCTGGCGGGGCATCCAGGACTATGCGTGCGTGCCCCTCATCATGGGGCGGGGCATCGAGATCCATCCCGTGCTGGTGATCGTCGGCGTGCTGGCCGGCGGTGAGGTCGCGGGGGTCGCGGGGATGTTCCTCTCCGTCCCCATCATCGCGGCGGTCCGCATCGTCTGGCGCCGGCTGCAGGCGCCCAGGGCGGCGTCGCCGAACGACCGGGAGCTCGACAGACCGGTCGCATCCCTGCGGCGGCCGTGAGCCTCGCCCTGGTCCCTCCCCGCTCCTCGTCGGGCGTCGGCGGCATCCCGCCCCGTCTGACGCCGCGCGTCGTCTGGTCGCTGCTCGGCGAGACGCTCTACGAGTGGTACGAGGACCGGGCGCCGAGGCTGGGCGCGGCGCTGGCGTACTACACGGTCTTCGCACTGGCGCCGGGGCTGATCGTCATCATCGCCGTCACGGCGCTCGTCCTGGGGGAGGTGGCGGCACAGGGTCAGATCATCGACGAGGTCCAGGACCTCGTCGGGGTCGGCGGCGCTCAGGCGATTCGGGCCGCCATCGAGAGCGCCGGCAGCGCCGGAGCCAGTCTGCACGCCACCGGCCTCGGCATCATCACCCTGGTCTTCGGGCTCTGGGGCGTCTTCGGGGAACTGCAGGACGCGCTGAACACCATCTGGGGCGTCACGACCAGGCCCGGGCGGGGTGTGCTCGGCATCATCAAGGCACGGTTCTGGTCGTTCACGGTGGTCGTCGGCGTGGGATTCCTGCTGCTCGTCTCCCTGGCCGCCAGCGCTTGGCTGGCGGCGTTCGGCAGATTCTTCTCCGGACTGTTGCCGCTCCCGGCCGCGGTGATGCAGATGGCCAACGCCCTCCTGTCGTTCGTCGTCATCGCGCTCATGTTCGCCGTGATCTACCGGCTCCTGCCGGACGTTCGGCTCGCGTGGCGGAACGTCTGGGTCGGCGCCGTGGTGACGGCGCTCCTCTTCACGCTTGGCAAGTCGCTGATCGGACTCTATCTGGGCCGGAGCGCGGCCGCGTCGGTGTACGGGGCGGCAGGTTCCTTCGTCGTCATCCTGCTGTGGATCTACTACTCGGCGCAGGTGTTCTTCTTCGGTGCCGAGTTCACGAAGGTCTACGCGCGGCGCTTTGGGGCGATCGTGGTCCCCGACCCGACCGCGGTGCCGCTCACGGCGGAGGCGCGGGCGGCCCAGGGTATGGACCGAAGCCAGCGCGCGCGGAGTCGAGCAGTATCCCAAGGTCCAATAGGTGATCGGACGGACGTCGACTAGACTGCGGGCATGGCCTTCACGCGGCCGATCGTCCACATTGTCGACGTCACGATGCCCCCGGTCACGCGCGTGCCCGATCGCGCCGACGCCGGGGCATGCCCCACGCGGGCGAGGTGGCTGTGCGCGGTCGCGGTGGCCGGCCTGCTCATATTCCTGGTGGGGGCCACGGTCGAGCGCAGCGTCGCGGCGGACCGCGTCCGTCGGGCCGAGGCCGAGTCGCGCGAAGGTCACCTCTACCGTCAGCTCGCGAACCGGGACGCCGTCCTCGACTCACAGCGACGGATCTACCTCGAGCGGATCCGGAGGTTGGAGGCCGAGCTCTGGGGGAAGGACCAGGCGATCTCCGTGTTGCGCACCAGAGCGGCTCAGCCCATGCAGCGCCCGGCGGCCTCCACCGAGAGCTGCCCCGAGACGGCGGTGATCTCCCCGCGAGGTTGACCATCCCGGACGGCCGAGCCCTCGACCTGCCCCGAACGCCCTGACCTCCCGCCAGTCGTCGACGACAATCGGAAATCGACGAGCGCTCGAAAACCGGTATCATCCCACCACACTCCGACGAGGGGGGAGACCGCCGACATGGACTTCGAGGTGACCTACAGCGAGGCGCAGCAGCGCTTCCGCCGGGAGGTCCGGGCCTGGTTCGAGGCGAACGTGCCCGCGGGCATCACCCGCGTCCCGACCTCGCCCGCCGACAGCCTCGCGCGCTACCAGGAGCTGCGCGCGCTCGGCCGCGCGCTCGGCGCCAAGGGCTGGCTCTACGCGCGCGCCCCCGCCCAGTACGGCGGCGGCGGGCTCGACGTCGACCACAGCATCATCCTGGAGGAGGAGGCCGATCGCGTCGGCCTCGCCCTGCCGCCGTACTACGACAGCGGGGGGCGACTCGGCTCGGCCACGATCCTCGTCTGGGGCACGGAGGCGCAGAGGCAGGCGTTCCTGCCGCCGATCTATCGCGGCGAGGTGCGGACCTGGCAGCTCCTGACCGAGCCCGGCGCCGGCTCCGACCTGGCCGGCGTGACGACGGCGGCCATCCGCGACGGCGACGACTACGTCATCACCGGCCAGAAGATCTTCGTCGGCAGCGACCACGGCGCCGACCGGATCTGGATGATCGCGTGCACGCAGCCGGGCGGCAAGCGCCACGAGAATCTCTCGTGGTTCATGATCGACGCCAATCTCCCCGGCATCACCGTGCAGCCCATGGAGCTGATGGGCACCGGCGGCGAGGGCGGCACCGACCCGGTCCAGAAGAACACCGTGTTCTTCGACCAGGTGCGCGTCCCCGCCGTCTGTCTCGTCGGCGGCGAGAACAACGGCTGGAAGGCGGCCAGCACGCACCTGGAGCTCGAGCACGGCGCCGGCGGCCGCATCGGCCGTCATCGCGTGTGGGACCGCCTGCTCGCCTACTGCCAGCAGACCAAGCGCGACGGCGTGCCGCTCACCCAGCACGCCGACACGCGAGACCTGCTGGCCGACATCTACATCAAGACCGAGGTGCAGCGGCTGTTCGGCCTGCGCAACTTCTGGCTGACCTACGCCAAGCGCCCGCGCTCCTACGAGGGCCCGCAGCTCTCGTACTACCGCAAGATGACCGGCCTCTGGATGACGGGGGCCATCCTCGAGGCGGTCGGGCCCGCCGCGCTCACCACCGACGCCACCTGGGGCTCGCCGGAGGGGTTCCTGGAGCTGCAGCAGCGCAACGGCATCGTCGCGGTGCACCCCGGCGGCACCGCCGACGTGCAGCGCGTGAGCATGGCGCGGCGCATCGGCATCGGCCGGGCCGCGCGCGAGGCCGCCGGCACGGTGCACTGACCGCTCGCCGCCGCCACCCGAGAGGACAGAGACATGCCCGTCCTGTATGAGAAGCGCGATTCCATCGGCATCGTCACGCTCAGCCGCCCGACCGCGCGCAACGCGTGGGGCGGCGACTTCAACGAGGGGCTCGAGCGCACCTTCGACGCGATGGAGGACGACGACGACATTCGCTGCGCCATCCTGACCGGCGACGAGAGCGGCGGCGCCTTCTCGGCCGGGGCCAACCTGAAGGACCCGAAGACCCACACGATGGCCTCGACCGAGGAGCTGATCAAGAGCATCCCCAAGCGCAAGCACCGCGCGTTCGAGGTGCTCGGCAACTTCCCCAAGCCGCTCATCGGCGCCGTCAACGGCTACGCGGTCGGCATCGGCTGCATCGTGACGTTCTGCTGCGACCTGCTGGTGGCCTCCGACCGCGCGGAGTGGCGGCTGCCCCAGGTAGCGCTCGGCATCCTGCCCGCCTACGGCGGCGCCGTCCGCCTGGCCCGGCTGGTGGGCAAGGGCCACGCGATGCGCATGGCCCTCGGCATCCCGCTGCCGGCCGAGGAGGCGTACCGCATCGGGCTGGCCCAGTGGCTCGTGCCGCACGCGAAGCTCATGGACAAGGCGCTGGAGGTGGCGGCCCACGTCGCCTCGCTGCCGCCGCTGGCCGCGCGCCTGACGAAGGAATCGATCGTGCGCGGCCTCGACATTCCCAATCTCGCCGACGCCTCGCTCGTCGACCTCTATCGCTTCGCGGCGCTGGAGCTGACGGAGGACAAGGCCGAGGGCCACCGCGCCTGGCGCGAGAAGCGCAAGCCCGTCTTCCGGGGGAGGTAAGCGACGATGGAGTTCCACGGCGTGGACGTGCCGACGCAGTTCAAGCGCATGCGCGAGCTGGTTCCGGAGACCTATCGCGCGTTCCTCGACTTCGACCGGCAGGCGTTCAAGGACGGCGCGATCCCGAAGAAGACCAAGGAGCTGATCGCCCTCGGCATCGCCCACATCACGCAATGCGCGTGGTGCATCCAGGCCCACACGAAGAAGGCGGCCACCGCGGGCGCCAGCGACGCCGAGATCGCCGAGACGACCTTCGTCGCGATGGCCATGGCCGCCGGCGCGGCGTGGAGCCACGGTGGGCTGACCCTGCAGTGCCTGCAGGAGCACCAGGGCCGCTGACGTGGACCTGTCGCTGACCGAGCCGCAGGAGCTCCTGCGCGCGTCCGCGCGCAGCTTCGTCGAGCGCGAGGCGCCCCGTCACGCCATCGTGGCCGCGCAGCGGGGCGACGCCGGCCTCGCCCCGGCGCTGTGGCGCAAGGCGGCCGACCTCGGGTGGCCGGGCATCCTCGTTCCCGCCGAGCACGGCGGCAGCGAGAGCGCGCTCACCGACGCCGCGGTGCTGTTCGAGGAGCTGGGGCGCGGACCGGTGCCGGGGCCGTTCTTCAGCTCGGGGATTCTCGGCGCGCTGACCGTGCTGGAGACGGCGAGCGAGGCGCAGCGGCGCACGCTCCTGCCGCGCGTCGCGAGCGGCGAGGCCGTGCTGACGGTCGCCATCACGGAGCCCAACGCCTCGTGGGGGCCGCACGGCGTCACGCTGGCGCCCCAGCGGCACGGCGACCGGCTGCGGCTGGACGGCGCGAAGGTCTTCGTGAGCGACGCCACCGCCGCGACCCACCTGATCGTCGCGGTCCGCACCGGCGAGCCCGCCGACGACCTCGGCCTGCTGTTGGTGGACGCCGCCGCGCGCGGCGTGCGCGTCCGGCCGCTGGCGGGCTTCCTCTCGTCGCAGGCCGAGGTGACGTTCGACGGCGTCGAGGTGCCGGCAACCGACCTGCTCGGGGGCCCCGGCCGGGGCTGGGCGGCCCTGGAGCGCGCGCTCGTGCGCGCGTGGCCGGTGCTGTGCTCGTACATGGTCGGCGGCTGCCAGGCCGTGTTCGAGATGTCGGTGGCCCACAGCCAGCAGCGCGTGCAGTTCGGGGTGCCGATCGGCCGGTTCCAGCGCGTGCAGGACCACGTCATCCGCCTCGTGAACCACCTCGACGCCGCGCGCTGGACGACCGCCGAGGCGCTCTGGAAGCTCGACACGGGGCGGCCCGCCGAGGACGCGGTCCACATGGCCAAGGCCGTGAGCAGCGAGGCCTACCTGGAGGCCTGCAACGCCGCCCACGAGGTGCACGCCGGGCAGGGCAGCCTCACCGAGTACGGGCTCGTGGCCCACACGCAGATGTCGCGCACGCTCTTCTCCTTCCTCGGTGATCCGCGCTGGCACAAGCGGCGGATGGCCGACGCGCTGAGCTGGTAGCCCATGAGCGAGCAACCCTTCGCCGGCGTCACCGTGCTGGAGCTGGGCCAATTCGTTGCCGTGCCGTGGGCGGGGCAGGTGCTGGCCGACGGGGGCGCCCACGTCGTCAAGATCGAGCCGCCCGAGGGCGAGCCCAGCCGGCACATCGCGCCGCTGGTCCCGGGCGAGAGCCGGCACTTCGTCATCCGCAACCGCGGCAAGCACGCGCTGCCGCTCGACTTCAAGCATCGCGACGCGCGCGAGATTCTCGAGGCGCTGCTGGCCCGCGCCGACGTCGTCCTCGTCAACATGCGGCCGGGGCTCGCCGCCGAGCTGGGCGTGGACTACGAGCAGCTCGCGTCGAGCCATCCGCGGATCATCGTCGGTACCGTGACCGCGTTCGGCCCCCGTGGCCCCGACGCCGCGCTGGCCGGCATGGACATGGTGGTGCAGGCCCGCAGCGGCCTGATGGTGACCGGCGGCAAGATGAAGGACGAGCTGCCGACGACGGGCGAGTCGCCCATCGCCGACTACATGGCCGCCGCGCTACTGGCGTTCGGCGTGGCCTCGGCGCTCTTCCGGCGCGAGCGGACGGGCCGGGGCGGTCGCGTCGACACCTCGCTGCTGCAGTCGGCGCTCTCGCTGCAGAACAACCTGATGGTCCGCGTCGAGGACGTCGACGGGCCCCGGCACGCGGAGTTCCGGGCCTGGCTCGGCGAGGCGCGCCGCGGCGGGG
>Ga0209382_10000121_pt1 | contig 115076 bp, 105 predicted proteins | sample SoiMetdeltSBSDD5_FD_187599 | JGI IMG/M metagenome (GOLD analysis project Ga0209382, IMG submission 187599) | Bulk soil microbial communities from a Populus tree surrounding site in Tennessee, USA - Soil MetaG P. deltoides SBSDD5 (SPAdes) (version 2) | ecosystem: Environmental > Terrestrial >... | reverse complement strand
GTACCCGGGCGGCGGCTCCGAGGTCATGCGCGGCAGCAGGCGCGGCACCTCTCCATCCTCGCGCACCGGCCTGACTCCGGGGAGTTCGTCGGGGCGGGTTAGCCGGGTGTTCCGGGCGGAGCGGGTCGGGCACCCTGAGGGGCGTGACCCTCGCGTACCTGCGCAGCGCGTACGGCTGGCGCACCTGGCGCCGGCTGGCGTACCTGGCCGCCGGCGGCGCGCTCGGCCTGCTCGGCTCCGTCTACATCGTCGCGGTCTTCTACGCGGGAGCCGCGCTGCTGCTCCTGGTCCTCGGCTTCGGGGTGCTCGCCGTCGGGCTGCGCGGCGGGCAGATCCTGGCCACCGGGCACCGCGTCCTGGCCCGCAGGCTGCTCGATGTCGAGGTCGACGACCCGGCCCCGCGGCGGCCCACCGAACCCGGTCTGCTCGGCTGGGTCCGCGCGGCCCTGACCGACATCGCCGGGTGGCGCTCCGCCCTGTACCTGTTGCTCAGCGGCCCGCTGGCGCTCACCGTGCTCTATGTCGCGGTCATCTACTGGGGCTTCGCGGTGGGCATGGCCAGCTACCCCCTCTGGTGGTGGCTGGCGCCGGCGGAGACCGGTGTCGCCATCAACGAGGTCACCTTCGACACCTGGCCCCGGGCTCTGGTCCTGGCCGCGGTCGGGCTGCTCCTGTTGCTCGCCGCCCCCAAGGTCACCGATGGGCTCGTCGCGCCGGGCCGGCTGCTGGTGAAGATGCTGCTGCGGCCCACCCGGTCCGCCCGGCTCCAGGAGACCCGGACCCTGGCCGTGGAGACGTCGGCGGCCGCGCTCCGGCGGATCGAGCGGGACCTGCACGACGGGGCACAGGCGCAGCTCGTCGCGCTGGCGATGAAGCTGGGCCTGGCCAAGGAGGAACTCAGCAGCGGCGACACCGCGGCCGCGCTTGTCCTGGTCGACACCGCGCACCAGGACGCGAAACAGGCCATCGTCGAGCTGCGCGACCTCGCCCGCGGCATCCACCCACCGGCCCTGGACGGCGGGCTCGGCCCGGCGCTGGAGACCCTGGCCGCCCGCAGCGCCGTCCCGGTCGAGCTGCACGTCGACCTGACCGCCCGGCCGTCGGCCGCGATCGAGACGATCGCCTACTTCAGCGCCGCCGAACTGCTCGCCAACGTGGCCAAGCACAGCCGCGCCGGCCGGGCGGTGCTCTCCCTGGCGCCGGGACGGCCGGGCTGGCTGCGAATGACCATTGTGGACGACGGCGTCGGCGGTGCGGCACCCGCCGGCGGGCTGGCCGGGCTCGCCGACCGGGTCCGTACCGTCGAGGGCCGGCTGGAGATCGTCAGCCCACCCGGTGGACCGACCGTCGTCACCGTCGACCTACCGGTACACGCATGATGAGGGTGGTCGTCGCCGAGGACTCCGTGCTGCTGCGCGACGGGCTGGTCCACCTGCTGCACCGGCGCGGCCACGAGGTGGTAGCCGCGGTCGCCGACGGCGCTGCGCTGCGCGCGGCGGTCGCCGAGCACCGACCGGACCTCGCGGTCATCGACGTCCGGATGCCGCCGACCCACACCGACGAGGGTCTGCGGGCCGCCCTGGCGCTGCGCCGGGACCACCCGGCCGTGGCGCTGCTGGTGCTCTCCCAGTACGTCGAGACCCGGTACGCCGCCCAGCTGCTCTCCGGCCGCTGCGACGGGGTCGGGTACCTGCTCAAGGACCGGGTCGCCGACGTCTCCGAGTTCCTCGACGCGCTGGCCCGGGTGGCCGCCGGCGGCACCGCCCTCGACCCCGAGGTGGTACGGCAGATCATGGGGGCCAGCCGCCGTACGTCCACTATGGAGACGCTGACCCCGCGGGAACGGCAGGTGCTCGCGCTCATGGCCGAGGGCCGGTCCAACGCCGGCATCGCCGCGGCGCTGTCGATCACAGCGGCGTCGGTGGAGAAGAACGTCACGAACATCTTCGCGAAGCTCGGCCTGCCCCCGTCCGACGCCGACCACCGGCGCGTCCTCGCCGTACTGCGCTACCTCGGGTGAGAATCCCCCTGTGCTGGACGGATTCACCCGGACCGAGTTCCACCACGACGGGCTGACCCGCGTCGTGTACCGCGCGGGTACCGGCCCGGCGGTGATCGTCATGCCGGAGATGCCCGGCCTGCACCCGCCGGTGCTCGAGTTCGCCCGGCGCGTCGTGGACATCGGGCGCACCGTCTACCTGCCGTCGCTGTTCGGCACGCCCGGCCGGCCCAACAGCCCGGGGTACCTGGCCGGCACCCTGCTGCGGGCCTGCCTCGCGCGGGAGTTCACCGTCTTCGCGACCGGGCGTACCAGCCCGATCGCCTCCTGGCTGCGGGCGCTGGCCGCGCGGGCGCACCAGGAGTGCGGCGGGCCCGGCGTCGGCGCGGTCGGCATGTGCTTCACCGGCGGGTTCGCGCTCGCGATGATGGTCGACGAGCGCATGCTGGCCCCGGTGCTGAGCCAGCCCTCGCTGCCGGCGCCGTTCGGGCGGCGCCGCCGGGCCGCGGTCGGGGTCGCCGCGGCCGACCTGGCCCGGATCGCCGACCGGGTACGGAACGGTGCCTGCGCGATCGGTCTGCGGTACACGCACGACCGCGCGGTACCGCCGGAACGGTTCGAGACGCTGCGCCGGGCACTCGGCGACGGCTTCCTCCCGGTCGAGCTGGACTCGTCGCCCGGCAACCCGTACGGCATCCCGCAGCGCGCCCACGCCGTGCTCACCGGAGACCTCGGCGACCGCCCGGACCACCCGGCGCGCCAGGCCCTGGACCAGGTCCTCGCATTCCTGCGGGACCGCCTCGAGTGACGCTGGTCAGCCCTTGCCGAGCACAGTCAGCAGCTGCCGCTGCACGGTGTCCCGCGGCCGGTCCGGTTCCGGCAGCGCCTCGAGCCGGGCGACCGCCGGCTCGACCTGCTCCCGCCAGACGACCTCGTCGAGATCCCAGAGCCACGACCAGAGCCGCCGCCGGATCGAGTCGGCGATCTCGTGCGGGGACCGAGGCACCGTCACCGGCCGGGTCGGACCGTGCCAGACCGTCGTCAGGCCGGCCGCCCCCGCCGCCCGGGCGACGGCGTCGGGGTTGTCGACGCGGGACAGGCGCAGCGGGTCGAGCGAGGCCACCGCCTCGGACATGTCGGTCGGCTCGTCATCGACCCCGCCGTGCATCGCGACCACCCGACCACCCGGTCGCAGCACGCGGGCCGCCTCGGCGAGCGCGGCCGGGATGTCGACGATCGCGTGCAGGGCGTACACGTAGACCGCGGTGGAGACCGCGGCGGTCGCGATCGGCAGGCGGCGCGCGTCGGCCAGGGCCAGCCGGCCGGTACCCAGCCGCTCGGCGGCCCGACGGAGCATCGCCGGCGAGAGGTCCAGACCGACCACGATCCGACCGAGGTCGGTCAGGGCCGCGGCGACCAGGCCGGTACCTACGCCGACCTCGAGCACCGGCCCGTCGGCGAGCCACGGCTCCAGCTCGGCGGCGGCGTACGCGCCGCGCTCGGCACCACCCCGGGAGGCGTCGTAGTCGTCGGCGACGCGGTCGAATACGAGGGACATGGATCAAGCCTATGATGACCCGGTGACCGGGCCCCTTCCGATCATCGACATCACCCCGCTGCGCAGTGGTGCGTCCGCCGGCGCGGTGGCCGGGCAGATCGAGGCGGCCTGTCGGGACTCCGGGTTCTTCTACGTCACCGGCCACGGCGTGCCGGACCAGCTCGTGGACCGGCTCGACCGGGCCAGCCGGGCCTTCTTCCGCCTGCCCGAGCCGGAGAAGATGGAGATCGAGATGACCCGCGGCGGGCGGGCCTGGCGCGGCTTCTTCCCGGTCGGCGCCGAGCTGACCTCCGGGCGGCCGGACCTCAAGGAGGGCCTGTACTTCGGCACCGAACTGCCGGACGACGACCCGCGGGTCCGCGCCGGACTGCCGCTGCACGGGCGCAACCTCTTCCCCGATCAGGTGCCCGAGCTGCGCACCGCCGTCCTGGAGTACCTCGACGTGCTGACCGGCGTCGCGCAGGCCACCCTGCGCGGCGTCGCGTTGAGCCTGGGCCTGGACGCGGAGTACTTCGCGTCGAGCTACACCGCCCACCCGACGGTCCTGTTCCGGGTGTTCCACTACCCGCCCGCGCCGGCGGACGACGACGGCTGGGGTGTCGGCGAGCACACCGACTACGGGCTGCTCACGCTGCTCGCCCAGGACGACAACGGCGGTCTTTCGGTCCGCACGCCGGGCGGGTGGGTGGACGCGCCCCCGGTACCCGGGACGTTCGTCTGCAACATCGGCGACATGCTCGACCGGATGACCGGCGGCTGGTACCGGTCGAACCCGCACCGGGTGCGCAACGTCAGCGGCCGGGACCGGCTGTCGTACCCGTTCTTCTTCGATCCGGACTTCACCGCCGAGGTGCCGCCGCTGCCCGGCGCCGCGCGCACCGACGCGACCGGCCAGGCCCGCTGGGACGGCCAGGACCTGCAGGCCTTCACCGGTACCTACGGTGACTACCTGCTGGGCAAGGTCGGCAAGGTCTTCCCGCAGCTGCGGTACGCGATCGAGGACACGTAGTTCTCGTCATCCGCCCGGCGGCGCAGCAGGGTCCGGTGCTGGCGTTCACCGACGGGGACGCCAGCTACGGTGCTGGAACCCCGATAACCCGCCGCGAGGAGGGTACCCGGTGGTATGAAGGCCGGGTGGGCATCGTGTCACCCGGGTTCTCCGGACGGCGCCGGGCGGCGGGTACGAACCTGCCGCCCGGGCAGTACCTCGCCGAGGACTTCCCGGTCCTCTCCGCCGGCCCGACCCCGCGGATCCCGCTCGACCGGTGGGAGTTCGTGGTCAGCACGGAGCTCGGCGAGCGGCACACCTGGTCCTGGGAGCAGTTCCGGGCACTCCCCGCGGAGACCGTGACGGTGGACATCCACTGCGTCACCAAGTGGTCCAAGCTGGGCACGACGTGGCGCGGCATCCGGGTGGAGACGCTGCTCGCGGACGTGGAGAGCGCCGGCGACTTCGCGATGCAGCACTCGTACGGCGGGTACACCACGAACCTCCCGCTCGCGGACCTGCTCGACGGCCAGGCATGGGTGGCCTTCGAGTACGAGGGCGAGCCGCTCGCCCCCGAGCACGGCGGCCCGGCCCGGTTCCTGGTCCCGCACCTGTACTTCTGGAAGTCCGCCAAGTGGGCGCGTGGCCTCGAGCTGATGGCCGAGGACAACCCCGGGTTCTGGGAGACCGCCGGCTACCACGACTACGGTGACCCATGGCGCGAACAGCGGTACCAGGGCGACTGACCGGTCGCCTCGCCTGGCACCTGGCGACGCTGGCGGCGGTCCGCGAGGAGACCGCGACCGCGCGCACGCTCGTGCTCGACGTACCCGACTGGCCCGGTCACCTGCCCGGCCAGCACGTGGACGTCCGGCTGACCGCGCCCGACGGGTACACCGCGCAGCGCAGCTACTCGGTCGCGTCCGGCCAGGCACCCGGCCAGCCGCCGGACAGCCGCCTGGAGTTGACCGTGCAGCGGCTGGCCGACGGCGAGGTCTCCACGTACCTGTGCGGCGTCTTCACCGTCGGCGACCCGGTGGAGCTGCGCGGTCCGGTCGGCGGCTGGTTCGTCTGGCGGGCGGCGGAGACCGCGCCGGTCCTGCTCGTCGCGGGCGGCTCCGGCGTGGTACCGCTGATGGCGATGATCCGGGCCCGCGCGGCCGCCGGCAGCCGGGCCCCGTTCCGGCTGATCTACTCCACGCGCGGCCCGGCCGACGTGTTCTACGCCGACGAGCTGCGCCGCCGGACCCGCGACGACGGGGGTCTGGACGTCGCGTACGTCTACACGCGACGGACGCCGCCCGGCTGGCCGGTACCGCCCGGCCGGCTCGGTCTGGTCACCGTCGCCGAGCACGGCTGGCCGCCGGAGTTCGAGCCGTCCTGCTTCGTGTGCGGGCCGACCGGATTCGTGGAGACCGTCGCCGACATCCTGGTCGCGCAGGGGCACGACCCGCGGCGCGTCAAGACCGAACGCTTCGGACCCAGCGGAGGCTGAGATGGACCACCTCGACGGCAACGTACTGGCGGGACCGCTGCAGGAGGTCTTCGCGTCGGACGTCACGGTGGCCAGCGGCCGGTGCGCCGGCTGCGGCCGGAACGGGCCGGTGGCCACGCTGCGGGTCTACACCCGGGCGCCCGGTCTGGTCGCACGCTGCCCCGGCTGCGACGCGGTGATCATGCGGCTGGTCCGCGGGCCCGACCGGGCCTGGCTCGACCTGCGCGGGATGGTGTCGCTGCAGATCCCGCTGGGTTAGCGGCCGGCTCGGCGTCGGTGACGTGTCGGTACCCGGTGCGATGGTGAACCCCGAACCGACGTCTGACCGCCGAGGAGACTCCATGACCGAGCCGTACCAGCACTCGACCGTCCAGCCGTGGCTGGTGACCCGGGACACCGGACGCCTGCTCGACTTCATCACCGCGGCCTTCGACGGTCAGGAGATCGCCCGGGTGCCGACCGCGGACGGTGGCATCGGGCACGCCGAGATCCGGGTCGGCGACTCGGTGCTGCTCGCCTTCGACGCCCAGCCGGACTGGCCGGACCTGCCCAGCCTGCTGCGCGTCTACGTGGACGACGCGGACGCGGTGTTCGAGCGGGCGGTGGCCGCGGGCGCCCGTGTGGTCACCCCGCTCGACGAAGCCGCCTGGGGCGACCGGGGTGGGCGGGTCCGGGATCCGCTCGGCAACATCTGGTGGGTCGTGCAGCACGTGGAGGACGTCCCCGTGGACACCGTCGCGGTGCGGCTGCAGGACCCGAAGTACGCCGAGTCGATGCGACGCGCCCAGCGCACCCTGGACGCCGAGCTCGGCACCCAGGGCAACAACTGGTCGAGCCCGCCGGTGCTCTAGCGGGTCGGTGGCTCCGCCCCGCCCGAGTGCGGGACGACCCAGTCGGCCGGGATCACACCCAGCCGCCCGGCCTGGTAGTCCTCGAACGCCTGGATCAGCTCCTCGCGCGTGTTCATCACGAACGGGCCGTACGCCGCGACCGGCTCGCGGATCGGCCGACCGCCGAGGATGAGCACGTCCAGGCTCGGGCTCCGGGACTCCTGGGACTCGCTCGCCGAGATCGTCAGGGCGCCGCCGGGGCCGTACACCGCCAGCTGTCCCATGTGGACCGGCCGGCGTTCCGTACCCACGCTGCCGTTGCCGGCCATGACGTAGACCAGGGCGTTGAAGTCCGGCCGCCAGGGCAGCGTCACCGAGGCACCCGCGGCGAGAGTCGCGTGGACGAGCGTGATCGGCGTGTGGGTGATCCCGGGGCCCGCATGCCCCGCGACGTCGCCCGCGATCACGCGGAGCAGCGCGCCGCCGTCCGGCGACGACAGGAGCGCGACCTGCGTGGCCCGGATGTCCTGGTAGCGCGGCGGCGAGAGCTTCAGCTCGCGGGGCAGGTTCACCCACAGCTGGAAGCCGTGGAACAGGCCGCCACTCGCGACCAGCTCCTCGGGCGGCGTCTCGATGTGGAGCAGGCCACTGCCGGCGGTCATCCACTGGGTGTCGCCGTTCGTGATCAGACCGCCGCCGCCGTGGGAGTCCGCGTGCGCGAACTCGCCGTCGATCATGTAGGTGACCGTCTCGAAGCCGCGGTGGGGGTGCCAGGCCGTGCCCTTGGGCTCGCCCGGGGCGTACTCCACCTCGCCCATCTGGTCCATGTGGACGAACGGGTCCAGCGCGCGCAGGTCGACGCCGGCGAACGCCCGGCGTACCGGGAAGCCCTCCCCCTCGAAGCCGCTCGGCGCGGTCGTGACCGAGGTGACCGCGCGGGGCCGCGACACGCCCGGGTCCGGCGTGGCGATGCGGGGCAGGGTCAGCACGTCGGCGGTGATGGCGGGCATGGAGTCCTCCGTAGCGGTCTAAGTCTTTGCTTCAGCAACAAACTTCGACCGATCCGGTATTCCTGACGACAGCGGGACACGCGAGGGCATCGGTCAGGCACCAGCGTAGGCGGCCAGGTGCTGGCCGGTGAGCGTGGAGCGGGCGGTGACGAGGTCGGCGGGTGTGCCCTCGAAGATGATCCGGCCGCCGTCGTGGCCGGCGCCGGGGCCGAGGTCGATGAGCCAGTCGGCGTGTGCCATGACCGCCAGGTGGTGTTCGATGACGATGACCGACTTGCCGGCGTCGACGAGCCGGTCGAGCAGGCCGAGCAGCTGTTCGACGTCGGCGAGGTGCAGGCCGGTGGTGGGTTCGTCGAGGACGTAGACGCCGCCCTTGTCGGCCATGTGGGTGGCCAGCTTGAGCCGCTGCCGCTCGCCGCCGGACAGCGTGGTCAGCGGCTGGCCGAGGCTGAGGTAGCCGAGCCCGACGTCGGCGAGCCGGTCGAGGATGGTGTGCGCGGCCGGGGTGCGCGCCTGGCCGGCGCCGAAGAACTCCGCCGCCTCGGTCACCGACATCGCGAGCACCTCGCTGATGTCGCGGCCGCCGAGGTGGTACTCCAGGACCGAGGCCTGGAACCGCCTGCCTTCGCAATCGTCGCATGTGGTCGCGACGCCGGCCATCATGGCCAGGTCGGTGTAGATGACGCCGGCGCCGTTGCAGGTGGGGCAGGCGCCCTCCGAGTTGGCACTGAACAGCGCCGGCTTGACGCCGTTGGCCTTCGCGAACGCTTTGCGGATCGGGTCGAGCAGCCCGGTGTACGTCGCCGGGTTGCTGCGCCGCGAGCCACGGATCGGGGTCTGGTCGACCGAGACGACCCCGTCCCGCCCGGACACCGAGCCGTCGATCAGCGAGCTCTTGCCCGAGCCGGCCACCCCGGTGAGGACGACCAGCACGCCGAGCGGGATGTCCACGTCGACACCCTGCAGGTTGTGGGTGGTGGCTCCGCGGATCTGCAGCGTGCCGGTGGGTGTGCGGACCGTCCCCTTGACGGCGGCCCGGTCGTCCAGGTGGCGGCCGGTCAGGGTGCCGCTGGCCCGGAGCCCGTCGACGCTGCCCTCGAAGCAGACGGCCCCACCCGCGGTACCGGCGCCGGGACCGAGGTCGACGACGTGGTCGGCGATCGCGATCGTCTCCGGCTCGTGCTCCACGACCAGCACCGTGTTGCCCTTGTCCCGCAGCCGCAGCAGCAGGTCGTTCATCCGCTCGACGTCGTGCGGGTGCAGGCCCGCGGTCGGCTCGTCGAAGACGTAGGTGACGTCGGTGAGCGACGAACCGAGATGGCGGATCATCTTGGTGCGCTGCGCCTCGCCGCCGGAGAGCGTGCCCGACGGCCGGTCGAGCGAGAGGTAGCCCAGCCCGATCTCCACGAACGAGTCGAGCAGGTGCTGCAGCCCGGCCAGCAGCGGGCCCACCGACGGCTCGTCGAGGTCGCGGACCCAGTCGCCCAGGTCGCTGATCTGCATCGCGCAGACGTCGGCGATGTTCTTCCCCTTGATCTTCGACGACCGGGCCTCCCTGCTCAGCCGGGTGCCGCCGCACTCGGGGCAGGTGCTGAACGTCACCGCCCGCTCCACGAACGCCCGGATGTGCGGCTGCAGCGCGTCGACGTCCTTGGCCAGGAACGACTTCTGGATCTTCGGGATCAGCCCCTCGTACGTCAGGTTGATCCCGTCGACCTTGATCTTGGTCGGCTCCTTGTAGAGCAGGTCGTGCAGCTCCCTCTTGGTGTACCGACGGATCGGCTTGCCCGGGTCGAAGAAGCCGCAGCCGCGGAAGATGCGGCCGTACCAGCCGTCCATGCTGTAGCCGGGGATGGTCAGCGCACCTTCGTTGAGCGACAGGCTGTCGTCGTACAGCGCAGACAGGTCGAAATCGGTGACCGAGCCCATGCCCTCGCAGCGCGGGCACATGCCACCGAGACGGGTGAAGGTCGCCTTCTCGGTCTTCGTCCTGCCGGCTCCGCGCTCGACCGTGATCGCACCGGACGCCCGCACCGAGGGAACGTTGAACGAGTACGCGTTGGGCGGGCCGATGTGCGGCTTGCCCAGCCGGCTGAACAGGATGCGCAGCATCGCGTTCGCGTCGGTGGCGGTGCCCACCGTGGAGCGGGCATTTGCGCCCATCCGCTCCTGGTCCACGATGATCGCCGTGGTCAACCCGTCCAGCACGTCGACCTCGGGCCGCGACAGTGTCGGCATGAACCCCTGCACGAACGCGCTGTACGTCTCGTTGATCAGGCGCTGCGACTCGGCGGCGATCGTGTCGAACACCAGGGAGCTCTTGCCCGAACCGGAGACCCCGGTGAACACCGTCAGCCGGCGCTTCGGGATCTCGATGCTGACGTCCTTGAGGTTGTTCTCGCGCGCGCCGTGCACCCGGATCAGATCGTGGCTGTCGGCAGCGGGTGGCACCGGCGCCTTCGTCTGCGTCTTCGCGGCCGTCCTGGTGGCCTTGCTCATCGTGTCTCCATCCGTTCGGCGAGGCCGCCGAGGCGGTCTCCGTCGGCGGCTCCGGCTCGATCTGACCAGCTTCGCGCAACCGGCGCCGATGCTCGGCGTCGCGGCGACGCCGGGCACGGCGACGAGGCGCTCACCGGTCCTGAAGCAGCCCGAGGACGTTGCCATCGGGGTCGGTGACGGTGGCCACCAGGCGGCCGCCACCGACGTCGCGCACGGGCTCCTTCACGGCGGCACCCGCGGCGGTCACCTCGGCCAGCTTCGCCTCGATGTCCGGCACGTGCCAGTACGCCACCGGCGAGGTCATGCCCTGCGGCCCACCGCCCGGCACCAGCCCGATCTGCTGGCCGGCGGCCTCGAAGCCGACATAGTACGACGAGTCGGTCTGCGGCGGGACGCCGAGCAGGGCGGTGTACACCGCCTTGGCCGCCGCCAGGTCGGAGACGGGATGCAGCACGGTCTGGATGCCCTGGGTGGACGAGCCGCTCATGATCACTCCTCACGTCGTGGTCTGGATCGACAGCCCGATCGCTCGCGCGGATCGCGATGTCCATGACCGTCACGCTAGGTCCGGCCCGGGGGTCAGCGCTTCTCGAATCCTGACCGTCTGGTCACCGGTAGCACACTCGTCAGCGCAGGCGCCCGCGCGGCTTGAGCGTCGACGTCGGCATCGGGGGCGCGGGCAGGGGCTCGCCGTCGTACCCGTCGACGGTCCCGAACCCGCGGCCCGCCGCCCAGTCCTCGCGCATCCGCACGATCTCCTCGTGGCTGCGGCCGACGAAGTTCCACCACATGATGATGCGCTCCTGGAACGGCTCGCCGCCGAGCAGCAGCACCCGCCCGGGGCCGGCGGTGCTCCGCAGGTCCAGCTCGGTCCGGCCGCGGCCGAGGTAGATCAGGGTGGCCCGGGGCACGTCGACGCCGTCGATCTCGGCGGAGTTGTCGAGCGGCAGGGCGGCGTACTCGAAGTCCGGGCGCAGCGGCAGCCGGGCCCGACCGGTCAGGACCACCTCCGCACCGAGGATCGGCGTGTACGTCCGGGCCGGGGAGCGAGCCCCGTCCAGCTCGCCCATGATCACCGTGACGGTCGCGCCGGCGACGGTGAAGATCGGCAGGTCCGGGTGGTGCGCGAAGTCCGGCCCGGTCGCCCGGTCCGGCTCGGGCAACGCCACCCACAGCTGGACGCCGTGCAGGATCGGCGTGTGGTCCGGCGGGGACTCCTCCGAGTGCGCGATGGCCCGCCCGGCGGTCATCAGGTTGAGCTGGCCCGGCCGGATGAGCTGGGCGTTGCCGAGGCTGTCCCGGTGGAACACCTCACCCTCGACGAGCCAGCTCACGGTCTGCAGGCCGGTGTGCGGGTGGGGTGGCACCCGCATGCCCTCGTGAGCGGTGATGTTGTCGGGACCGTAGTGGTCCACGAAGCACCAGGCGCCGACCATCCGGCGTACCTTGTGCGGCAGCGTCCGGGTGACCAGCATGTCCCGGGTGCCGATGACGACCTCCCGGCCCTCCAGCAGGTCCCGGGCCGGGGTCCCGGTCGCCTCGCCACCGCCGAACCCCTCGCGCGGCTCGACCTCCACGTTGCTCACGCCCGGGCCTCCCCCCGCTCGGCGCGCGCGTTCGCGACAACACCGAGCGTGCTGGTTCGTTCGCTGCGCTCACTCACGGAAGCCCTCCATGAACCGGCGGAAGAAGCCGCCCTCCCGGGGTAGCGGCGTGGCCTCAGGTGGCGCGCTGCGGGTCTGCCGCGCGATCGGCTGGTCGTAGTCGGTCCGGGCGATCGCGTCGACCACCAGCGCCTCGTCGAACTCCTCGGATCCGGGGATGTGCGGGACGAAACCGACGAGTACGCCGTCGCGCATGACCTGGGCCTCCAGCCCGGCCGTCCCGTCGGTGTCCCAGATCGCCTCACGACCGTCGCGCAGGGCCACCCGGATGCCGGCCTTGGAGACGCCGGCCCGCGGGTGGACCAGGTGCGCGGGAACACCCCGCTCGCGGAGCGCGTCGATCACCCGCCGGGCCCGGTTCTCGTCCATGGCCCGAAAATAGCGCAGTCAGCTTGGCGTTCCCGGCGACCGGTGCGGCCCCGCTCCGGACCGGGTACTACCGCCTGCTACCGCCTGCGGCGGGAGCTGAGCCGGTAGGCGCGCCAGATCGGGTACCCGACGGCGGTCAGCAGCGCGAACCCGACCATCGGCACGCCGAGCACGAACGTGCCGATCAGGTAGTCGGCGACCGGGACGGCGACCGCGTACCAGAGCATCTGATGTGAACCGGCTGCCGGCCTGCAGATCGCCGAGACCATCGGCAGGCTCGCCACGAGGAGCCCGCGCACGGGTGGGTCACCGCCCTGCCCGGCGACCCGCGCGGCCGCGGCGAGATCGGGACTGAGCAGCGCGATCCCGACGTACAGCTGGGACAGCGTGATGGCGAACTTCGTCAGCACCCACCAGTGGACGAAGAAGCCCCACCGGGTAAGCGCCGCGAGCATGATGCCGGTGAACGCGGAGGCGTTGGCGAGGTAGAGCAGGACGTGCGCGTCGAGGACCTCGGCCATCGCGTACGCGCTGTGCCGCGCCTGCCGGTCGCCGGCCGTCATGCCGTAGCTGAGCAGCGTGAACAGGGCCAACGCCTGGCTCATCCAGCCCACCGAGGTGAGCACGTGCAGCCACACCAGGATCTGCCGGGCCGCCCTCATGCTCTGGGAGCCTACATGTAGGTTCTCTACGCAACAAGTACGATGTCATCCGTGCGGAAGATCAGCGCGGACGAGCGCCGGGCCCGGCTCGCCACCCGCCACCACCTGAGCCCGGCCGCCCGCGCCGGCAGCCCGGAAGAGGTGGCCGGCTCGCTCGTCGCGGTGCACGCCACCGACCCGGCGACGGTGTACCTCAGCCTCGGCGCCCGGCTCGCCGACCCGGACCTGGGCGCCATCGAGCAGGCCCTGTACGACCGCGGCACCCTGATCCGGATGCACGGCATGCGGCGCACCGCGTTCGTGGTACCGGCCCACCTCGTGCCGGTCGTGCACCACTCGAGCACGGTCGCGGTCGCGGCCCGGCAGTGGGACCTGGTCCGCACGCTCGCCGCCCGGGGCGGCTACGACCAGCGCTGGCTGGACGAGGTCGAGGCGGGCGCGCTCGCCGCACTGGCCACCCTCGGCACGGCGACCGCGGCCGAACTGTCCACACTGGAGCCCCGGCTCGCCGAGCAGGTCGAGGTCGGGGCCGGCAAGTCGTACGCGGCCAAGCAGGCGATCGGAACCCATCTGCTGACCGCGCTCGGCATGCAGGGCCGCATCGTCCGGCGCCGGCCGCGCGGCACCTGGATCAGCGGCCAGTTCCGCTGGGCGCTCGCCCCGGAGATGCCGCAGCTGCCGGTCGGCGACGCGAAGCGGGACCTGGTCCGGGGGTGGCTGGCTGCCTTCGGTCCGGGCACCGAGACCGACCTGAAGTGGTGGACCGGCTGGACCCTCACCGAGGTCCGCCGGGCGCTCGCCGCCGCCGGCGCGGAACAGGTCGCGATCGACGACGGTACCGGCTTCGTCCTGCCCGACGACGTCGACCCGGTCGACGGGGGCGAACCGTGGGCGGCGCTGCTGCCGGCCCTGGACTCCACCTCGATGGGCTGGCGGCACCGCGACTGGTACCTGGCCCCCGAACACGTGCCGGCCCTGTTCGACGCCAACGGCAACGCCGGCCCGACCATCTGGTGGAACGGCCGGGTGGTCGGCGGGTGGGCGCTGCCCGGCACCGGCGAGGTGGTGTGGCGCCTGCTGGAGGAGCCGGGCGCCGATGCGCGGGCGGCGATCGCGGCCGAGGCCGAGCGGCTCGCCGCCTGGATCGGCCAGGCGAAGGTGACGCCGCGGTTCCGGACCCCACTGGAACGCGAGCTGCGGTCGGAGGGACGGCGATGATCGAACGGGACGACCAGGACGACGTGGCGGTGGTGCGGCTCGCGCACGGCCCGGTCAACGCGCTCGATACCGAACTGTTGGGCGCGATCGTCGACACGTTCCGGATTCTGGACACGAGCGGGCCCGCCGCGATCGTCTTCACCGGCTCCGGGCGGGCGTTCTCCGCGGGAGTGGATCTGTGGCGTGTCCTCGACGGCGGCGAGCCGTACCTCGAGACGTTCCTGGACCTGCTGGTGACCGCGTTCGAGACCGTCTTCACGGTCGGCAAACCGGTCGTCGCCGCGCTCAACGGTCACGCGATCGCCGGCGGCTGCATCTTCGCCGCGGCGTGCGACCACCGGGTGATGGCCGACGGCGCCGGCCGGATCGGGGTACCGGAGCCGCTGGTCGGGGTGCCGTTCCCGACCGTCGCGCTGGAGATCCTCGAGTACGCGTACGGCACACCCGCCCGGCACGCCGCCGTGCTGACCGGCGCCACCCACGAGCCGCGCGACGCGCTGGCCCTCGGGCTGGTCGACGAGGTGGTGCCCGGGACCGGACTCGTCGCGCACGCGGTGGCGACCGCGCGCCGGCTCGGCACCGGCGTACCGCCGGACACGTTCCGCGTCACCAAGCGCCAGCTCCACGCCACGGTCGACGAGCGGGTCGCCCGGCGCTGGCCGGTCGAACGGCCGGAGGTGCTGCGGCTGTGGACCGCCCGGGCGGCCGACGGTTGGATGCGCGACTACCTGCAACGGGTCACCCGACGGGCGGACGAGGTCCGCCCATGACCACGTACGAGCATGGTGCGCCAGGCGTCCGAGTGCGGCGGCGAGTACCACGCCCACCCCGGCCCGGGCGGCTCCCCCGGGCTTCACGATCGGGGGGCGGCCGGCCGCGGCGCAGCCGGTTTCAGCTCGTCCCCGCCGCGTACCGGATCCCGCCCAGCAGGTGCGCCCGGAACGCCTCCTCCGCGTACGACTCGACGGTGTGTCCCCCGGCCGTGTAGAACGCGCGCCCGCCCTCGTACTCGTGGCACCAGGCCCACGGGTGGTCCGCGCCCATCCCGCCGCCGGCGTAGGTGCGCTCGTCGAGCGTGGCCAGCACCCGTACCCGCGACCTCGGGTTCAGCCGGAAGTCGTACCACTCGTCGGTGCGCTGCCACACCGGGCCGAGGTGCGCGGTCGCCGGGTGGTTGGTGTCCTCGACCCGGACGGTGGCCGGCTGGATCGCCGGGTGCCGGGCGAACCACGCGCCGACCAGCCCGCCGTAGAACGGCCACGAGTACTCGGTGTCGGACGCCGCGTGCACGCCGACGAACCCGCCACCGCCCCGGATGTACCCCTCGAAGTCGGCCTGTCGCGGCGGCGGCAGCACGTCCCCGGAGGTGTTGAGGAAGACCACGACCCGGTACCGGGCCAACTCCACCGCGGTGAACCGGCCGGCGTCCTCGGTCGCGTCGACCGCGAACCGGTGCGCCGCGCCGAGCGACCGGACCGTCTCCACGCCGGCCGCGATCGACTCGTGCCGGTACCCCTGGGTCTTCGAGAAGACCAGCACCCGGTACGGATCCACAGGCGCCTCCCTCGCCACCGGCCTCGCGCATGCCACCGTGGCGAGGAGCAGCACCACCGCGCAGAACCACCGGGCCACGCTGGACGACCCTACCGCCGCAACCGCCCGACCTCAGAAATTGCAAACTCTTTGCAATAACGAAATCGGCGAAATAGAGTGGCGCTCATGGCCTCGATCCGTACGCTGGCTGTCCCTGCCGTGCTGGCCCTCGCCGCCGGCACCGCTCTGGCCGGCTGCGGCGAGGACGGCGGCAGGGCCGGCGACAAGCTCCGGGTGGTCACCACGGTCGCCCCGATCACCTCGATCGTCGCCAACATCGCCGGTGACCGGGCCACCGTCGACGGCCTGGTGCCGGAGGGCACCAACTCGCACACCTTCGACCCGCCGCCCAGCGCCGCCCGGGTGCTCAGCCGGGCGGACGTGGTGTTCGTCAACGGCCTCGAGCTCGAGGAGCAGACCAAGGAACTGGCCGAGGCGAACATGCAGGACGGCGCCAAGCTGGTCGAGATCGGCACGACCGTGCTGCCGGAGAGCGAGTACATCTACGACTTCTCCTTCCCGAAGGAGGAGGGCAAGCCGAACCCGCACCTGTGGACGGACCCGACGTACGCGATCAAGTACGCCGGCGTCGTCCGGGACACGCTCGCCGAGGCGGACCCCGGCAACGCCGACCACTACCGCGCGAACTACGCCACGTTCGAGACCAGGGCGACGGCGCTCGACACGGCCCTGCGGGCAGATCAGGCCTCCATTCCGGACGGTCAACGGGAGCTGCTGACGTACCACGACGCGTACGCGTACTTCGCGAAGACGTACGGGTGGACGGTGATCGGCGCGATCCAGCCGAAGAACTTCGAGGACCCGACGCCGCGCGAGGTGGCCGCGCTGATCGACCAGATCAGGGCGGAGAAGGTGCCGGTGGTGTTCGGCTCGGAGGTGTTCCCGTCCGAGGTGCTCGCCGAGGTCGGCCGGGCCACCGGTGCCCGGTACGAGGACACACTGCGCGACGACGACCTGCCCGGTAAGCCCGGCGAGGCCGAGCACTCCTGGTTCGGGCTGATGCGCTACGACTACGTGACGATGATCAAGGGCCTGGGCGGCAACCCGGCCCGGCTGCAGGCACTGGACGTGAGCTTCCCGGTGCCGGACACGGCGGGGTACCCACAATGATCGGCTTGGATCGCGGCGAGGAACTGGTCCGGCTCTCCGGGGTGAGCTTCGGCTACTCGGGGACGCCGGTGCTGACCGGGGTGAACCTGGCGGTCCACGCCCGGGACTTCACCGGCGTCGTGGGACCGTCCGGCTCCGGCAAGACCTCACTGCTGCGCCTGCTGCTGGGCACGGTACGGCCGCAGCGCGGCACGATCACCCGCCGCCCGGGGACGGCCGTCGGCTACGTACCGCAACTGGAGACCGTCAACTGGAACTTTCCCGTCACCGTCGCCGAGTGCGTGCTGATGGCGCGCAAGCAACGTGGCGTGCCGTGGGCCAGCCGGACCGACAAGGCCGACATCGCCGCGGTACTCGACCGGTTGGGCATCGGCCACCTCGCCCACCGGCACATCCGGGAGCTCTCCGGCGGGCAGCAGCAGCGCATGTTCATCGCCCGCGCCCTGCTGCGCCGGCCCCGGCTGCTGCTCATGGACGAGCCCACGTCGGGGGTCGACGTGGCGAGCCGGCACGACATGCTGCACCTGCTCTCCGACCTCAACGCGGAGGGCGTGTCGATCCTGATCACCACGCACGACCTCAACGGCGTCGCGTCGCACCTGCCGAACCTGGTCGCGGTGCACGGTCGGGTCATCGCCGCCGGCCCGCCCCGCCAGGTGATCACCCCGTCGGTCCTGGAGCAGACGTTCGGCGCGCCGATGCAGGTCCTCGAACACCTGGGCATGCCGGTCGTGCTCGACCCGTACGGGAGTCCGGTCGGCGCCGGGCGGGCCGCGTGATGGACGCGCTGCTCGACCCGTTCAACTACGCCTTCTTCGTCAAGGGCGTCATCGTGGCGACCCTGGCCGGTGCGCTGTGCGGGTTGATCGGCGTCTACATCACGCTGCGCGGCATGAGCTACATCGGCCACGGTCTGTCCCACGCGATCTTCGGCGGGTTCGCGGCCAGCTCGATCATCGCGGTCAACTACTACCTCGGCGCCGGTGTGTGGGGACTCGCCTCGGCGCTGGCCATCAACGCGGTGACGCGCCGGCGCCGGATCGGTGCCGACGCCGCGATCGGCGTCATCACCACCGCCTCGTTCGCGCTCGGCGTCGCGCTGCTGACCGTCTTCGGCAGCAAGGGCCCGAGCTTCGACGCGGCCCTGTTCGGCAGCATCATCGGCGTCTCGGTCGCGGACGTGTGGATGCTCGTCGGCATCACCGTCTTCACCATCGGCGTGGTCTTCCTCAACTACCGGGCCCTGCTCTTCGCCACGTTCGACCCCGAGGTCGCCGACGTGAGCGGGGTCCGGGTGGCCCGGATCGACGCGCTGCTGATGCTCGTGCTGTCGCTGGCCATCCTCGCCACGCTGACCGTCATCGGCGTCACGCTGGTCGCCGCGACGCTGGTCATCCCGGCCGTCGTGGCCCGGATGCTGACCAACCGGTTCGCCACCATGCTGGTCTGGGCAACCGGGATCGGCGCGGCCTGCGGGTTCGTCGGGATGAACCTGAGCTACCACCTCGACGTGCCGTCCGGCACCACGATCGTGCTCACCGGGGCGGCCGTCTTCGCGGCCGTACTCGCGATCACCGGCGGCCGGCGCCTGTCCCGCGCCGCCCGCCTCGACAGTCACCTCACCCCGACCGCCGTCTGAGGTCCGGCCGGCCGGTGCCACCCGGCGGCCCGGTCCTGGTGATCCACGCGGCACCAGCCGTCTTTGCGGCCCTCGAAAGTCGGGGTGTCGGCGCGACGATCATCGCCCGCCCGCCCCGCCCCGCCACATGGCCGTGGCGCTGTCGCCGGGCGCGATCCTGCCCGGTGATCGACGGGCTGAAGGAGCTGGCTCGCGACGGTTGGCAGTCGGTGGTCAGGCGGAGGCCGCCGCGCCGGAGGCTACCTCGATCCCCCAGAGTTCCCGGTCGTGGAGCCGGCGCAGCGCGACGACCGCGACGACCGCCCCGACCAGCGCGAGCGCCATGTCCCATTGGGTGTCCCACGGATCGCCCTGCGCACCGAGGAACGCCGGGTCGCCGCCGGCCACCAGGTAGGCGCCCCACCACTCGAGCAGCTCCCAGAACGCGCTGACCGCCAGGGCGACGCAGACGGCCAGCGGGTCCAGCCAGCGGCTGCCGCCCAATGGCGACCGCCGGGCGAGCACCTCGCGAACGGCCAGCGCCGGCGCGAAGCCCTGCAGGACGTGCCCGAGCCGGTCGAACGGGTTGCGCGCCAGCCCGAACGTCTCCTGTGCCCACTCGCCGAGCGGCGTCCGCGCGTACGTGTAGTGGCCGCCGTAACACAGCACGACCGCGTGCACCGCGAGCACCGTGCAGAGCAGCGTCGTCAGCGGGAACCGGCGCCAGACCAGCAGCACGACCATCAGGCCGGCCACCACCCACACCGTCTCGAAGAACCAGGTGCCCAGCTTGTCCGGGCGGATCGCGGACCAGACCAGCACCGCGACGACGAGCACGAGCAGCGCGACGGGCGCGCGACGGCCACGGGGTTGCTCGTCCACACCGGACATCCTGGCAGGCTATGGTGATCCCGTGGTGGGCGCGCTGAACCCGCGGGACCGGGACGCCGCCGGGCGCCCGCGCAACGCGCGCCCGCGGGACGCGCTCGGCCGGCCGCTGGCGCACGACGCCACGGGTACCGCCGGCGTACCCGACGACCTGGCCCTGTCCCCTGCCGAGTCGCTGGCCGAGGCGCAGCGGCTGCTCGACGCCGGCCACGCCTTCCACGCGCACGAGGTGCTGGAGAGCTCCTGGAAGGCCGCGCCCGGCGCGGAGCGCGAGCTGTGGCGCGGCCTGGCCCAGCTCGCCGTCGGGGTCACCCACGCGCAACGCGGCAACCCGGTCGGCGCGGTCCAACTCCTGGGACGGGCCGCGGACCGGGTGGAGCCGTACGCGGCGGACCGGCCGCACGGCGTGGACGCGGCCGGGCTCGCGGCGTGGGCCCGTACGCTCGCCGGCCGCATCGAGCGGGACGGCCTGGCCGGGCTGGCGCCGGCCGACCTCACCCCGCACCTGCGCATCCGGTAGCCGCCGGCGCGTCGTAAAGCCGTCAGCCGCCAGCGCGGCCACCACATCCACCACCCGCGCACCACGTCGGAGGCGGTTGGCAATCATCTGTCGGTAAGACGTTCCGCGCTCTCGATCGCCCGGTCCCGCAGGAGCGCCTGTTCCCGCGCGTTGCGGGTCATCGACGCGGCCCGTTCGAACTCGACCCGCGCCTCGGCGTACCGGTGCAGCTTGAACAGCAGGTCGCCGCGCACGCTCGGCAGCAGGTGGTAGTCCTTGAGCGTCGGCTCCTCGACGAGCCGGTCGACGATCTCCAGCCCGGCCCCGGCGCCGTCCGCCATCGCCACCGCGACCGCGCGGTTGAGCTCCACCACCGGGGACGGCTGGACCCGCGCGAGTACCTGGTACAGCGCGGCGATCCGGCCCCAGTTGGTCGCCTCCGCGGTGGTGGCCCGGGCGTGGCACGCGGCGATCGCGGCCTGGATCGCGTACGGCCCGAGGCCGCCCAGCGCCTCGGCGCGCTCCAGGGCGGCGAGGCCGCGCCCGATGAGGATCCGGTCCCACCGGCTGCGGTCCTGGTCGAGCAGGAGTACCGGCTCCCCGGACGGGCCGACCCGCGCGGCCGACCGGGACGCCTGGATCTCCATCAGCGCCACGAGGCCGTGTACCTCCGGCTCCCTCGGGGCCAGCCCGGCCAGCACCCGACCGAGCCGCAGCGCCTCGTCGCAGAGGGCCGGCCGCAGCCAGTCGTCGCCCGCGGTCGCCGAGTACCCCTCGTTGAAGATCAGGTAGATGACTTCGAGGACCGACGCGAGCCGCGCGTCGCGCTCGGCACCCTGCGGCACCTCGAACGGCACCCGCGCATCGGCGAGCGTCTTCTTGGCCCGGACGATGCGTTGCGCGACGGTCGGCTCGGGGACCAGGAACGCCCGGGCGATCTCCTCGGTCCTCAGCCCGCCGAGTACCCGCAGCGTCAGCGCCACCCGCGCGTCGGTGGAGAGCACCGGATGGCAGGAGATGAAGACCAGCCGCAGGATGTCGTCGTCGATCGTCTCCTCGACGGCCGCGTCGAACTCGTCGTCGGTGGCCGTCTCGAGATCCCGGCCCAGCTCGTCGATCTTGCGGTCGAGGCGCTCCCGGCGGCGGATCAGGTCGATGGCCCGGCGCTTGCCGACCGCCATCAGCCACGCGCCGGGATTATTCGGTATGCCGGTCTGCGGCCACTGTTCGAGCGCGGCGACGAGCGCGTCCTGGGCCAGCTCCTCGGCGAGACCGACGTCCCGGACGAGCCGGGTCAGCCCGCCGACGACCCGGGCCGACTCGATCCGCCAGACCGCGTCGACCGCGCGGTGCGTGTCCCGGGCGTGCGTGCCGGCCCGCTGTGTCAAGATCCGGTCGTCCGCTCGCGGATCTGCTGTTCCAGTTCCCGCTGCTCGTCGGTTGCCGTGGGCAGCTCACTCATCTCGGCGACCTGGCGCACCTCGACGACGGCCTCCTGGCCGGGCTCGGCGGCGTACTCGACCGGGCAGCGGGACGCCCACTCGATCGCCTCCTCCATGGACTGCGCCTGGATCACGAGGTAGCCGGCGATCAGCTCCTTGGACTCGGTGAACGGCCCGTCGGTCACGGACTTCCTGCCGTCGCGGTAGGTGACCCGCGCGCCGCGGGCGCTCGGGTGCAGTCCCTCGGCGGCCAGCAGCACACCGGCCCTGACCAGCTCCTCGTTGAACTCGAGCATGGCGCCGATGAGCCGCTCGTCCGGCACCGACCCCTCCGGTGGATCCCCCTTGAGCAGCAGCATGAATCGCATGATCCCCAGGCTATCGTGGGCGGTCGGTAGGGTGGGCCGGTGCGTGTCGGGGTCATCTTTCCGCAGACCGAGATCGGTGCCGATCCGGTCGTCGTCCGCGCCTGGGCGGCGGCGGTCGAGGAGCTGGGCTACCGCCACATCCTCGCGTACGACCACGTGCTGGGCGCCGATCCGGCCGGCCATCCCGGCTGGTCCGGTCCGTACGATGTGGACTCCACGTTCCACGAGCCGTTCGTGCTCTTCGGGTACCTGGCCGCGATCACCTCGCTGGAGCTGGTCACCGGGGTGATCATCCTGCCGCAGCGGCAGACCGCGCTCGTCGCCAAGCAGGCCGCCGAGGTGGACCTGCTGACCGAGGGCCGGTTCCGGCTCGGCGTGGGCCTCGGCTGGAACCCGGTCGAGTACGAGGCGCTCGGCAAGGACTTCACCGACCGCGGCCGGCGCATGAGCTCGCAGGTACGGCTTCTCCGTCGACTGTGGACAGAGCGCTCGCTGACCTCCCACGACCGGTACGAGACCGTGACCGCGGCCGGGATGGCCCCGCTGCCGGTGCAGCGGCCGATCCCGATCTGGTTCGGCGCCTCCGCACCGGCCGCGCTGCGCCGCGCCGGCCGCCTGGCCGACGGCTGGTTCCCGCAGGTCCGCCCCGGCCCCGCGCTCGACGAGGCGCGGGCAGTCGTCCGCCGGGCCGCCGAAGAGGCCGGCCGTGACCCGGACACCCTCGGCCTGGAAGGGCGGCTGGGACTCTCCCGCGGCGTGGACGCCGCCGTCGACCAGATCGAGGCCTGGCGGGCCGCCGGGGCGACCCACGTCTCCATCAGCACCACCGGAATCGGCGGCCGGGGTGCCGGCCCCGTCGGCCTCGACCGCCACATCGCCGCGATGGCCGACGTCGCGCACGCCCTCGACCTGCCTCATCGCCCTGGCTGACGCGGTACGGCAGGGCGGTGCCGTTGGCGGGCTTCCGTCAGGCCGCCGCGACAGCGAGCCACAGGCCGACGTCGGCGGCGTGGTACGGGTGCTCGGCCGGCTCGATGTTCGCCAGGAAGTCGGCGTAGACGGCGGCGTTGCGCAGCGCGGCGACCGGGCGCAGCAACGCGATCGCGGTCTCCGGGTCGCCGCCGGGGACGGTCGCGCGCCACCGGTCCGCCCACGCGCCGACCAGATCCGCCGCGGCCGCGAGCGGCAGGTCCTCGGTCAGCCGCAGGATGTCGAAGCCCGGGTGGCCGATGAACGCGTCGCCCCAGTCGATCAGTACACGGTGATGCTCGTCGCCACGGACGTTGCCCGGGTGCAGGTCGCCGTGGACCAGGGTGTCCGGCAGGCCGCAGGCGGCCACGGCTGCGAGGCGCTCGTCGAGCCCGGCGACCAGGTCGCGCAGGCGTGGGTCGCCGTCGCCGTGGTCAGCCACCACCTCCGCGACGGCGGTGGAGAGCGGCGCTGCGCGCCGGTCCGGCACGCCCGCATCCACCAGAGCACCGACCGAGCCCGACGCGGCGACCTGGATCGCGTGCATGTCCGCGGCGATGCCGTGCCGTACCGCACGATCCGCGCCGTAGAGGTCCTCGCCCGGGACGTGGTCCAGCAGCATCCGGCCGCCCTCCGCGGCGACCAGCCGGGGCACCGCGAACCCGGCGTCCGCGAGATGCGCGAGCACGACCGGTTCGTGGGCGAAGAACGACGGCACCTGCTTGAGCCATACCGTCCCGCGATCGGTTTCCAGCAGCCAGATCGCGGACAGGTTCCAGGTCCGCTGCTGCGCGGCGCGGCGCACCGCCCGGTAGCCCCGCGACCGCAGCGCCGAGTCCGCCCAGCGCAGGCTCGCCTCCGGGCCGCCGGGCCGGGCGTAGTCGGCCCGGCACGGGTGGTCGGCGAGGTCGACCTCCACCGGAACCACCCCCGGAGGCAACTCGGCGCAGACCGAGGCGAGGTACGTCACCGCACCGCCCGGCGGTACCGGCCGCTCCGCGGTGAGCAGGCGCAGCACGCTCACCTCGACCCCGTACCGCTGCCGCGCGCCACTGACCACACTGGCGACCTCCTGCCAGTACGGCACGTCGACCTCGAACGGCGGCAGCGCACCGATCGCCGAACCGCGACCGTCGACGAGGACCAGCGAGACCACCCGGGACACGGCCACCCACGGTAGTCATCGACGGAGACGGCCGGCCACCCGATTTGTCTGCCCGTACGGACGAGCCCGCGAGATGGGTGTCGCGGACAGGATTGTCCGGTGAGACGGGGATTGATGGTCGTTGCCGGACTCGTGTTCGCGGTCACCGTACCGGCAGCGGCCCAGGGGATCGACCCCGACCCGGCCGGCACGCGCCCCGCCGCCAACGGACCCGCGACGAACGGCGGCCCCACCGCCACAGCCGACGAGGCGGCACCGGCGCCGGCCACCTCCCAGCCGAGCGCGGCGAGGCCATCCGCCACCGCGGCTTCGAGGATCCAGCGCCGGCCACCCGTGACCACGCCGCGACCACCCGTGCCGCACCGGACCGCGCCGGCGCCCGCGAACAACCTCGCCTCGCGGCTGCACACCCTGCCCGCCACGACCTCGCAGGTCGTCATCGTGCACGCGACGAGCTTCACCACCACGTACGCGACCCTGCAGGCGTACCAGAAGGTGGACGGCGTGTGGCTGCCGGCGTTCCCGGCGATGCCGGCCCGGATCGGCTCGAAGGGCTTCAGCGACAACCACGTCGAGGGCGTGCCGACCACCCCGACCGGCAGGTACGGCTTCGGCCCGACGATGTACGGCATCTCCGCCGACCCCGGGGTCCGGTACCCCTACCACCGGCTCGTCGAGAACGACTGGTGGGACGAAAACCCGGCCTCCCCGACGTACAACACGTTCGTGCACCGCACGACGAGCCCGGGCGGCGCGAGCGAGGCGCTGTGGCGGATCTGGCCCGCGTACCGGCACTTCGCGGTCATCACCTACAACATGCCCGACCCGGTGCCCGGCAAGGGCAGCGCGATCTTCCTGCACGAGGGCACCGGGGGCCCGACGGCCGGCTGCGTCAGCCTCGGCAGCGCCGACCTGGTCAAGATCCTCACCTGGCTGGACCCGGCGCGGATGCCGCGAATTGTGATGGCGCCGGTCCATGTTCTCGACCGCTACTGAGCGGTAGAGTTCGCACCGTGCCGGACGAGCGGTACGACTACGTGATCGTCGGCGCGGGACCGGCCGGCTGCGTGCTCGCCGACCGGCTGTCCCGCGACCCGGGCCGCCGCGTGCTGCTGCTGGAGGCCGGCGGCCCGGACAAGGCCCGGGAGATCCGCGTCCCGGCCGCGTTCAGCCGGCTGTTCACCACCGCGTACGACTGGAACTACCACACCAGCAAGCAGACCCGACTCGGCGACCGGGAGCTGTACTGGCCGCGCGGGAAGACGCTCGGCGGCTCGACCTCCATCAACGCGCAGATGTGGGTCCGCGGTCACCGCGCCGACTACGACGGCTGGGCCGGCGAGTGCGAGGGCTGGTCCTACGACGAGGTGCTGCCCTACTTCCAGCGGGTGGAGCGCCGCCACCGCGCGGCGGCAGGGAGCGTCTACGGCACCGACGGTCCATTGTGGATATCCGAGCTGCGCACGGTCAACCCGGCCACCCGAGCGTTCCTCGCCGCCTGCGCCGAGGTCGGCCTGAGCCCGCTGGCCGAGCTGAACCAGCCGGACAACACCGGATACTCTCCCACGCCGGTGACCCAGCGGAGAGGCCGGCGGTGGAGCGCCGCCGACGCGTACCTGCGCCCGGCCGCCAAGCGCGCGAACCTGACCGTGCGTACCGGCGCGCTGGTCGAGCGCGTCGACTTTGCTGGCGGCTCGGATGGCACCAGGGCGACCGGGGTGACGTACCGCCATGGCGGTGCGGAGCGCCAGGCAGGAGCTGACCGGGAGGTCCTGCTCTGCGCGGGCGCGGTCAACACGCCGCAGCTCCTGATGCTCTCCGGCATCGGCCCCGCGGACCACCTCCGCGACGTGGGCGTCGAGCCGCGCCACGACCTGCCCGGTGTCGGCGCGAACCTGCAGGACCACCTCGCCGCCGCGGTCGCCATGTACTGCACCCGGCCGGTCACCATGCTGGCGGCCGAGTCGCTCGGCCAGCTCACCCGGTTCCTGTTGAACCGCACCGGCATGCTGTCGTCCAATGTGGCCGAAGCCGTCGCATTCATCCACAGTGGACCCGACCTGCCCGGGCCGGACCTGGAGCTGATCTTCGCGCCGTCGGCGTACCTGGACCACGGCCAGACCCCGCCGCCCGACCACGGCATCTCGATCGGCGCGGTCCTGCTGCAGCCGGAGAGCCGTGGACGGATCACGCTGGCCAGCCCGGATCCGGCCGAGCCGCCGGTGATCGACCCCGGCTACCTGACCGTCGAGGCGGACCTGCGCCGCCTCATCGACGGGCTACGGGTCGCGGAGAGGCTGTTCGCGACCGAAGCGCTGCGCCCGTACACCGGCGCGCCGATGGACCCGTACCCGGGCGTCGTGGACGACGAGACGCTGGCCGAGTCGGTCCGCCAGCACGCAGAGACGCTCTACCACCCGGTCGGCACCTGCCGGATGGGTTCGGGCGACGACGCCGTGGTCGACTGTGACCTCACCGTCCGCGGGCTGACCGGCCTGCGGGTGGCCGACGCGTCGGTGATGCCGCGGATCAACCGGGGCCACACGATGGCGCCGACATACATGATCGCCGAACGGGCGGCCGACCTCATGGCGCGCGGGACGGTGGCTCCGGACGACTGACACCACGCACAGTCGCGGACGGGCTCGCTCGGCGAGGGTTCGTCGTCAACGGTTCCGGCGTGCGGACCTGATCCGAGGGGGCCGGCGCGCGCCGGCCCGGGGGAAGGCCGGGGCCCGCACGAGCGGAGCGAGCGCCAGCCGTCGCGGTCCGGCTAGGATTCGGATCATGAAGGAGCCGGTCCTCGAGGACGCGCACCGTGCGTTGCGGACCGCCGTCGCGGGCGTACCCGCGGACGGCTGGCACCGACCGACCCCCTGCGAGCAGTGGGACGTCACCCAGGTACTGCAGCATGCCGCCGGCGACCAGGTGGCCTACGCGGCCCGGCTCACCGGCGGCCCCGGCCCGGCCTACGACCCGTTCGCCCCGTCCGGCATGCTCGACACCAACCCGACCGAGCTGCTGGAGCCGGCCCTGACCGGGGTCAGCGCGGCGTTCGCCGCGGTCGGCCCGCCCGACGTCGAGGTGGCCGTACCGCTGCCGCCGTTCACGCTGCCGGCCCGGCACGCGGCCGGGGCGGCCGCGCTGGACGCCGCGGTGCACGCCTGGGACATCGCCATCGCGACCGGGCAGCCCTCGCCGCTCACGCCGGACCTGGCCCGTGCCCTGCGGCCGATCGCGGATCTGCTGGCGGACCCGTTGCGCGGCTTCGCCTACGGCCCGGCGATCGAGCCGCCGCCGGATGCGGACGACGCCACCGCGCTCCTCAACCACCTGGGTCGCCGGGCCGACTGGACCGCCGGTCCATAATGGATGGACCACACTGGACCGAGCCCGGCGCCTACCAGGTCGCCCCCGGCGTGCACCGGATCCCGTTGCCCCTGCCCAACGACGGCCTGAAGGCGGTCAATGTGTACGCGGTCGCCGACGGCGACGGCCTCGTGCTGGTCGACTCCGGCTGGGCGCTCGACGCGGCCCGGGAGGCGTTGGCGAAGGCGCTCGCCGCGCTCGGCTACGCCCTCGGCGACGTCCGGCGGTTCCTCGTCACCCACGTGCACCGGGACCACTACACGCTCGCGGTGACGCTGCGGCGCGAGTTCGGCAGCCGGGTCAGCCTCGGTCTGGGCGAGCAGACCACGCTCAAGCGGGCCGCCGACCCGAGCTGGCCACCGCTGCGCGGCCAGATCGAGCAGCTGGAGCGGTACGGCGCCCAGGCCGTCGCCGCCCGGCTGCACCCCACCGGCCGCTTCGACCGCAGCATCTGGGAGCAGCCCGACGACTGGCTGGACGGCCCCGCCGAGCTGCCGCTGGCGACCCGGTCCCTGCGGGTCCTGCCGACGCCGGGTCACACCCGCGGCCACGTGGTCTTCGTCGCCGCAGACCTCGGCCTGATGTTCGCCGGTGACCACGTCCTGCCGCACATCACCCCGTCGATCGGCTTCGAGGCGGAGACCACCCACCTGCCGCTCGCGGACTACCTGAGCTCGCTTCGCCTGGTCCGCGAGCTGCCCGACCTGCGGCTGCTGCCGGCCCACGGTCCCGTCGCCCCGAGCGTGCACACCCGGGTCGACGAGCTGCTCGACCACCACCGGGTCCGGCTGGACGCCACCGTCGACGCGGTTGTCCAGGGCGCGGCCACCGGGTACGAGGTGGCGAACGTCCTGACCTGGACCCGCCGGTCCCGCGCGTTCGAGAGCCTGGACCTGTTCAACCAGATGCTCGCCGTGATCGAGGCGGGCGCCCACCTCGACCTGCTCGTCGCGCAGGGCCGGCTGACCGCGCGGACCGTGGCCGGGATCGTCCGGTACGCGCGGCCCTGAGACGGTCAGGGGCGGACCTCGTACACGATGTTGAACGGGGTCTCGGCGACCCGGCGGAACCGGGTGAACCCGGCGTCGGTCGCCACCCGGCGCATCGCCGCCTCACCGGCCTGCGCGCCCAGCGAGTAGCCGCCCATCTGCGACATCGCGTTCGGCACGCACAGGAACGTGGAGAACGAGTAGTACACCCGCCCGACCGGGTTGAGGTTGTCGCTCACCGAGTCGCCCGCGAACGGCTCGACGATCATCCAGGTGCCGTCCGGGGCGAGCTGGTCCCGGATGCGCCGGGCGGCGCCGAGCGGGTCACCCATGTCGTGCACGCAGTCGAACGTGGTGACCAGGTCGTACGGCCCGCCGGTGAAGGTCTGCGCGGAGGCCACCTCGAAGCTGACCCGGCTCAGGCCGGCCGCCTCGGCCCGCGCCCGCGCCTCGGCGACCGAGCCGGCGTGGTAGTCGGAGCCGACGAATGTCGACTGTGGATACGCGCCGGCCATCAGGACCGTCGAGGCGCCGTGCCCGCAGCCGAGGTCGGCGACCTTCGCCCCGGCGTGCAGCTTCGCCTCCACGCCGGCCAGCGCCGGAAGCCAGCTGCTGATCAGGTTCCCCACGTACCCGGGCCGGAAGAACCGCTCGCAGCCGGTGAACACCTCGCTGTCGTGCTCGTGCCAGCCGACGCCGGCCCCGGTGCGGAAGTCCTCGGCGATCCTGGGCTCCGCCCGCAGCGCGCCCAGTGCGAGCTGGAACGCGCCCGGCACGAAGACCGGGCCGTCCGGGTCGGTGAGCGCGAACGCCTGCTCCTCGGTGAGCGAGTACCGGCCGGTGCCGGCGTCGTACTCCACGTACCCGCCGGCGGCCTGGCCGCGCAGCCACTCCTCGACGTACCGCGGGTCGGTGCCGGTGCGGTCGGCCAGCTCGTCCGGCAGCGACGGCTTGTCGGCGAGCGACCGGTAGAGACCGAGCCGGTCGCCGACGACCACGTTGCCGGCGGCCATCGTCGCGCCGAGATCGCCGACGAACCGCCCGAGGAACTCCATCAACCTGTCCTGGTCCACATCCCTCTCCTCTGTGTTGATACCCGACACCGGGGAGCCTGCCGGCCACCATTGCGTACGGGTTGCAGAGCGGCTGCAAGCGTCCGGTCCCCGGCATCCGGCTTGACCGCCGCGGCATCCGCGGCGTAGCAAGACGGCGTGGATCTTTGGCTGCGCCTCGTGGGTGAGTTCGCGGTGCGCCGGAACGGCCGGCTCCAGCCGGCGCGCGAGGTGGGCAGCCGCAAGGCGCGCACCCTGCTCGCGCTGCTCGCGGTGGAGCGCGGCCGGGTGGTGGCGCTGGACCGGATCGGCGAGGTGCTGTGGGGCGACTTTCCGCCGCGGGAGCCGGCCGACAACGTGGCGACGCTGGTGAGCCGGTTGCGTGCGGTTCTCGGGCCGGACGTGGTGGCCGGCGGGCGAGCGGGGTACCGGCTGGGCGACCCGGTCGGGGTGGACCTGGCCGACGCGGCGGCCATGGTCGCGGAGGCCGAGGCGCGCCTGTCCGGCGGCGAGCCGGCGCTCGCCCTGACCGCCACGGCAGCGGCGCTGGACCTCCTCCGCGGCGGTGCGGTGCTGGCGGACGAGGCGTGGGCCGGGCGGGCCCGCGACCAGCAGGCCGAGCTGCTGCGCCGGGCCTGGCACGCCGCCGGTGAGGCCGGGCTGCGCAGCGGCGACCACCCGGCGGCCCGGTCGGCGGCCGAGGCCGCAGTCACCGCCGACCCGCTGGACGAGGTGGCGTACCGGATCCTGATGCGCGCGCACGCCGCGACCGGCGAACCCGCGCGGGCCCTGCTGGGGTACGAGCGGCTGCGTGCCGTGCTCGCCCGGGAACTGGGCGTCGACCCGGCACCGGCCACCCGTGACCTGCACCTGGCGATCCTGCGGGCCGAGACGCCGGCGCCCGCGACGCTCGCGCCGGTGTCACCGCGCCCGGCACCGCTCCCCGGTCCGGGCGCCGGCCCGGGGGCCGGTCGTGGCGGGACCGCCGGCCTGCGTCCCGCCCCGAGCGCCGGCCTGGCCGGCCGGGACCCGGATGTCGCGCGGCTGGCCGAGACCTGGGCCGCGGCGGCGGCGGGCCACCACCCGCGGCTGCTGCTCATCACCGGCGAGGCGGGGATCGGCAAGACCCGCCTCGCCGACGAGGTCGTCCGGCTGGCCCGGGCCACCGGCGGGGTGGTGGCGCAGGCCCGCTGCTACGAAGCCGAGCGCTCGCTGTTCCTGCAGCCCGTGGTCGAGGCGCTGACCCAGCTCGTCACCGGCCTGCCGGCCGCCGCGCTCAAGGAGGCGGCCGGGGCGCGGGCCGGCACGCTCGCCGCGCTGGTGCCCGAGGCGGCCACGGTGCTGGCCGCCGCACCGGCCGAGCACGGCAGCGCCGAGGCCGAGCGGCGCCGGGCGTACGACGCGGTGGCCGGGTTCCTGCGCCGGTTCTCCGCCGGCCGGCCGGTACTGCTGGTCCTCGACGACCTGCACCACGCCGGCGACGCGACCGTGGAGCTGCTGCACTACCTGCCCCGGCACGCGGCCGGCGGCCGGCTGCTCGTCGTGGCCACCCTGCGCGCCGAGGAGGGCGAGCCGGTCCGGCGGGCCCTCGCCGAGGTGGCCGAACGGCTCGACCTGGGCCCGCTGGACACCCGGGCCATCGCCCGGCTCGCGACCGCGGCCGGCCAGGACGCGATGGTCGGCGAGATCGCCCGGCGTACCCGCGGGCACACGCTCTTCGTCGTCGAGACGCTGCGCGGGCTCGCCGCGGGCGAGTCCGGCGTCCCGGAGTCGCTGCGCGACAGCGTGCTCGCCCGGGTCCGGCGGGCCGGCGGCACGGCCGAGGAGCTGCTCCGCGCCGCCGCGGTGCTCGGCCCGTCGTTCGCTCCCCCGGTCGTCGCCGGCCTGCTCGACATCGGTACCCAGGAGGCGGCCCGGCGCTGCGAGCGGATCCTGCCGACCCGGCTCGTTGTCGAGGCCGGCCGGGCGTACGAGTTCGCCAACGACCTCATCCAGGAGGTTCTCTACGAGACGACGCCGGTGCCGACCCGGACCGCGTACCACCGCCGCGCCGCGGACCTGCTCTCGGAGAACCCGGAGGCGGTCGGCCGGCACGCCGAGGCGGCACAGGACTGGGCCCGCGCGGCCCGGGGCTGGCTGGCGGCCGGCGAACGGGCCACCCGCGGGCACGCGGTCGACGACGCCGAGGCGCTGCTGGACCGGGCGCTCGCTGCCGCCCGGCAGGTCCGCGATGTGGAGCTCGAAGGCCGGGCGTTGCTGGCCCGCGGGCACGCCCGCGAACGGGCGTTCCGGTTCGAGGAGGCGCTCGCCGACCACGAGGCGGCCGCGCGGGTGGCGCACGCGGCCGGTGACCAGCGGCTGGAGATGCGGGCACTGCGCGAGCTGGGCGGCCCGGCGTGGGCCGGGGTCGGCCGGCCGGTCGCCGAGGGCGCGGCCCACCTGATGGAGGGGCTGCGCCTGGCGACCGCGCTCGGCGACCGCGGCGCCGAGTCCGAGCTGCTGGGCTGGCTGGCCGTCGTCTCCGCCAACCAGCTGCGGTTCGACCGGGCCCTCGACCAGGGCCACCGTGCGCTCGCCGCGGCCCGGGCGACGGGCGACGACCGGGCGCGCGCCGCCGCGCTCGACGGGCTCAAGTCCGCGTACGCGTACCTGGGCGAGATCGACCTGCTGCGCGGCATCCTCGACGAGCTGGAGCCGCTGCTGCGCCGCCTCGGCGACCTCTGGTTGACGGGGTGGTGCCTGTTCGAGTCGGCGTTCCCGCTGATCGGCGTCGGCGCGTGGGACGACGCCACGGCCCGGGTCCGGGACGCGCTCGCGGTACAGCGGCGCAGCGGCTACACCGGCTACGAGGGCTGGTACGTCGCCCACCTCGGCTGGCTGGCCCGGCTGGCCGGCCGCCCCGACGAGGCGGTCGCGCTCGGCCGGGAGGCGCTGGCCATGGAGTCGCACGCCTGGTGGAGCGCGGCCGTGCCGACGATGCTCGCGGAGACCCTGCTGGAGCTGGGCGGGACGGCCGAAGCCGTCGCGCTGCTGGAGCAGAGCCTGGCCAGCTGCGACCGGCACCGCACCAGGTCGTACCGGCTGCGTTGCCTGGCCCCGCTGGCGTTCGCGACCGGGTCGCCGGCGCTGCTGGACGAGGCCGACGCGATGGTCCGGTCGATCGGCGCGCCGCCCGGCTCGGCGTGGCTCTACGGGGCGGAGGCGTACGTCGCGGTGGCCCGGGCGTGGCTGGCCCGCGGCGAGACCGGCCGTGCCAGGGAGATCCTGGCGCCGCTGCTCGTCGCGTCCGAGCGCACCGGCTGGGTCGCACCGCTGGCCGCGGCCCGGCAGGCCGACGCGTTGTGCCGGGCCGCGCTGGCTAGCCCGCCCGCCTAGAGCAGGTCGGCGAGCAGGGCCGCCGCCCGGGCCGCACCGTCCGTCTCCACCGGCCGGTAGTCGACGGTACGGCCGATCTCCGCCGCGATCGCCGCGGCGAGCTGCTCCGGCCCGGTCTCCTCGTACGCCAGGCACCGGCCCGCCCGGTACCGCCGCAGCCGGTGCCGCACGTGCAGGTTCTGCTCGAAATGGTTGCGCAGCGGTACGTAGAGGAACGGCCGGCGGTACGCGGTGAGCGTCATCGTCGTGGTCAGGCCGCCGTGCGAGATGGCCAGGTCGCAGGCGGCCAGGTAGCGGTGGAGCCGGTCCACGTACCCGTGGATTTCGAGCCCGCCGCGGACCGGCAGGGTCGCCGGGTCGAGCCGCGGCCCGGCCACGACCACCATGCGCAGGCCGGGCACGAGCCGGCGCGCCTCGCCGAACGCGGCCACGACCCGGCGCAGCAGGTGCCCGCCGACACCCGAGCCGCCGACCGTCACCACGCAGACCTGCTCGTCCGGCCGCCAACCGAGCTGGGCGCGCAGCTCCTGCCGGTCGGCGCGCGGACCGGCGGTGACGTACCCGGAGAAGGCGTAGTGCTGCTCGGTCCACTCGCGGATCCCGGGCAGGCCCGGCCCGAGGTCGTCCGGCACGACGTCGTCCGGGTTGCCGACGAAGACGGCCCGGTCCCGCAGCCGCGGGAGGCGGGCGACGTGCTCGACCATCTCCGCGTTGTAGTCGGCGGTCAGCGCGGCTTCGCGGGCGCCACCGTCGGGCATCGGCAGCCAGCCGACGAAGTCGGTGAGCCACGCGTACGCCGCGGTCTTCAGCTCCGGATTCTCGTGCAGGAAGTAGTCCACCTCCCACGCCTCGTCGCCGACCCAGAGGTCGTACGCGTCGCGCTCGGCGACCTCCGCGAAGAGCATGAAGTTCGCGACCAGGATCTCGTCCATGGCCCGGACCGCGGCGAAGGCGTGCAGGTCGTGCTCGCCCGCCTCGGCCTCGAGGTGGGCCGACTCGTTGGCGAGGAAGGCCGAGGCGGGGTGGACGTGCTCGCCGCGCCGGTGCAGTACCTCGGTCACCGGATGCTGGGCCAGCCAGTCGATGGCCAGGTCCGGGTGCAGCTTGCGCAGCTCGTCGGCGATCGCCACGTCCCGCTCGACATGGCCGAGCCCGATCGGCGAGGAGAGGTAGAGCACCCGGCGGCGGCGGTCCAGCGGCCGGGTCCACCGCCGGGGCGCCGCGTCCGGCCGGCCCAGCGATCGGGCGAAGTCGCAGAGCAGCCGGTTGACCACGACCGGTTCGCGCGCGGACGGCAGGTGCCCGGCGCCCTCCAGGACCACCTGCCTGGCCCCGGTCAGCGCGACGACGCGGTCCATCCGCTCCCGCGGCTGGCACCGGTCGTCGGTGCCGAACACCCCGACCACCGGGCAGGTCACCCGGCCGAGCAGGGCCTCGGCGCCGGCCCGGTCGGCGACGAACATCGGGGCGGTCCAGGTGGCGGCGAGCACCTCCGCGGTGGTCTGCAGCGCCCACCCGACGGCGTCCTCGCGCTGCTTGGTCGAGTGCGGCTCGGGGATGATCGTGTCGATGAAGAACTCGCAGAACGCCGGGAAGTCCCGGGCCCAGAAGTGCCGGTTGAGCTTGGCCCAGCCCTCGTCCGTGTCGAGCACGTCGTCGAAGCCGTAGACGGTCCGCTCCGGACGCGGCGGCGTCAGGAACGGCGCGGTCGGGGCGATCGCGAACACCCCGAGCACCCGGTCCGGGTGCTCGGCGGCGGCGACGAAGCTCCACCACGCACCCGAGCAGAGCCCGGCCAGGACGGCGCGGTCGGCGCCGACGGCGTCGAGCACGGCGACAAGGTCCCCGACGTACGCCGCGTCGGCGTACGCCTCGGGGTCGGTGGGGCGGTCGGAGCGGCCGTTGCCCCGCGGGTCGACGGTGACCACCCGGAAGTGCCGGGACAGGTGGGGCACCTGTGCCTTCCACATCCGCGAGTCGACGATCGGCCAGGTCGGGGCGAGCAGCACCGTCGGCTCCCCCGACCCGTACACCTCGAAGCCGACCTTCACCCCGTCGCGGTCGACGTATCCCGCGGTATCCGGTTCCCGGGCTCGCACCGGGACATCATGCCCCGCGCGATTGCAGCGTGGTTGCAGTGCGGTCCTGGCGCCGCCGGACGACGCGGACCGCGGCCCGGCCGGCGACGGGCTCATCACGCGCTTGCCGAACTTGCGGGTGCCGGACCTCAGCCGGAGAAGACGATCCGCCCGTCCCGCCGGCTGCGCGCCTCCAGCCAGCGCAGCACTAGCCAGGCCGCGGCGAGCCAACCGGCGCCGGTCGCCGCCTCGTACCCGAGCTGCACGGCCACCGCGGCGTCCGGTCCGCGGTCGAGGGTGGCCCGCACGGCGGCCAGGCCGTGGGTCAACGGCAGCAGGCCGGCGACCGGGCGTACCGCGGGGAAGTTCACCCCGCAGACCACCATCATCGTGGTCATCGCGGCCTGGCCCACGACGTTGCGCAGGTCGTTGCGGGTCAGCACGGTCGCGCCGAGGAAGACCCCGAGGCAGTACGAGGACAGGCCGATGAGCAGCAGCATGGGCAGGCACCACAGCACCCGCACCGGCGGCAGCGGCACGCCCAGCGGGATGCCGACGATGAGCAGCGCGCCGACCGCGCAGACGAGCCCCTCCGGGATCCAGAACAGGCTGCGCCCGAGCAGCACCAGCGACGACGGCGCAGGCGAGGCGACGAGCAGCGGCAGCGTACCGCTGTCCCGTTCCCAGGTGGTCGATGCGGTGGCGAGCAGGCTGTGCGAGGTCATCAGGAACACCGCGTTGCCGACCAGCAGGTAGCCGGTCTGGCCGGGGCCGAGCAGCGCGCCGATCGTGGCGAAGAACAGCACCTGGGCGAGGATCCGCAGGTACCAGCCGGCGAGCCAGCTCTTCCAGGTGAACGCCGCGCTGTAGTCCGACATCCCGCTGCGGGTGGCGTACCAGACGATGCGCAGTCCCTGCCGGGCCCCCAGGCGGCTCGGTCTCATGTCAGCCCCAGCGTGCCGGCGAGCCGGATCCGGGCGAGCACCCGGCGCAGCAGCAGCAGCCCGCCGGCGAACCCGACCAGTCCCAGCCCGAGTACCATGCCGAGGCGCGGTCCGACGGCCGGGACCGGTGCTGCGCGCAGGCTGTCCCGCAGCAGGTCGGAGCTCCACGACAGGAACACCAGCCGGGCCGGGCCGTGGGTCCACCCGGGCAGCTGGTCCACCGGTACGAAGACCCCGCCGAGCAGCAGGAACGGGTAGCTCAACGAGTTCTGGAACGTCCGGGCGGTCCGGGTCGCGACGAACAGCGTGGACATCAGCAGCGACGTGCCGGCCATCGCGGCCGCGGTGGCGAGCACGGCCGCGACGAAGACGCCCGGGTGGTGGACGGGCAGCGGGAGCCGGAACCCGACGACCGTGACGAGCCACACCTCCGCCACCGCGACCGTGCTGATCGCGACCGTGCCGAGGATGCGGCCGATCAGCAGGGTGGGCAGCGACGCCGGCGTGGCCACGGTCAGCTCCAGCGTGCCGAGCATCCGGTCCTGGTCGATGATCTCACCGGAGATGATGAGTCCCATCCCCCACAGACCGGTCAGCGCCGCCGCGACGACCGCGTTGACCACCAGGTCGGGCCGGTCCGCGTGGCCGACCAGGAGCAGGAAGACCACCGCGAACAGCGGCGTGCGGACCAGGTCGAGGGCGTAGTCGCGGTACTCGCGGATCATCCGCAGCTGCAGCAGCAGGCCGGCGGCGAAGGTACGACGCATCAGCCACCCCCGGCGCCGACCAGGTGCAGGTAGACCTCCTCCAGGCTGGGCGGCAGCGTGCGTACCGAGGTGACCCCGGCGTCGACCAGGTCGTGCAGTACCCGGCCGACCATGCCCGGCCCGCTGACCTCGATCCGCGCGCTGCCCGGGCCGGTACGCACCACCGCCGTGACTCCCGGCATCCGGCCCACCTGCCCGAGCAACTCGTCACCGGCCCCCACCACCTCGACGCGCTCGGTGCCGAGCACCCGCCGGCCGAGCGCGTCGGTCGACTCGGTGAGGATCAGCGAACCGCGGTTGATCAGCGTGACCCGGCCGCACACCGCCTCTGCCTCGGCCATGTCGTGGGTGGCCAGCAGGATGGTCCGGCCGTCCTCGGCGGTCTCCCGGAACGCCTCGCGCAGCTTGCCCGCCTCGACCGGGTCCAGCCCGTTGGTGGGCTCGTCGAGCAGCAGCAGGTCCGGCGCGCTGATCAGCCCCCGGGCGAGATGCAGCCGCTGCCGCATGCCGGTGGAGTACGTCTCCACCCGGTCGCCGGCGCGGTCCAGAAGCGAGAACCTCCCGAGCAGCTCCTCGATGCGCGCGCGGGCCCGGCGCGGGTCGAGCCCGTAGAGCGCGGCCCAGTACCCCAGGTTTTCCCGCGCGGTCAGCCGGGGGTAGAGCCCGCGGTCGCCGCCGAAGACCACCGCCACGCTGCGCCGCGCGTCGGCCGTGCGGGTCACCACGTCGTACCCGCAGACCTGCGCGGATCCGCAGGTCGGCAGCAGGATCGTGGCGAGCAGCCGCATCAGCGTGCTCTTGCCGGCCCCGTTCGGGCCGAGCAGACCGTGCACCTCGCCGCGCTCGACGCGCAGCGTGACGTCGCGCAGCGCGACGATCGGCGGCTCCCGGCGGCGGCGCTGGAAGGTCCGGCCGAGGGCCTGGGTGGCGATCGCCGGCGACGTCACGGGACATCCAACGCAGCGAGGTCGTCCAGCCACTCGGCTGCGCAGGCACCGGCGGTCAGCAGGAACGTGCCGATCGGGGTGGCGGCGAGCAGGCGGTGGCCGCGGTCGGCGAGGAGCATCCGGTCACCGCCCGACCGCCGGTCATCAACGGGTACGCCGAACAGCGGTACGCCCGCCCGCAGCAGCCGCCGGCCGCCCACCCGCTCGTGCAGCACGCGGACGAGCCGGTCGGCGAGCCGGCCGCGGTCGGCGTCCGCGGTGGAGGTGGCAAGGTAGCCGGCCGCGCGGACCGGGTGGGTCAGGGCGGCGACCCGCCTCGGCAGGTCCGTGAGGTGCTGTCTCTTGGTGCGGCACCGGTCCTCCAGCAGCGGGCCGGTGGCCAGACCGGTGCGCTCGAGGTGCCGGCACAGCTCCCGGTACGCCGGCCAGAGCCGGGCGGTGGTGAGCGCCGCGCGCAGGACGTCCCGGCCGGTGCCGGTCAGCGCGGCGGAGAGTACGCCGAGGTCGAGGACGTCCCGGGAGGTGAACGGCCGCTCCAGCCGTTCGGCCACGAGCGCGACGATGCTCGGCGCGACCGGGTCGAGCGGCCCGCGGAACGACAGCGACGGGCGGCCCAGTCCGGGTGCGACGTCGGGGGTACGCAGCTCGACCTCGTACGGGTCGGCGAGGGTCGTGTCGGATTCATGCTGCACGGACATCAGGAGGTCGTGCCCGTCCCGGTGCGGCAGCACGGTGAACGCCTCGACCTGCCAGCCGTCGTCGACCAGGCTCGCGGCGGCGCGCCACAGCTCGGCCTGGTCCGGGTCGACCACGTCGAGGTCGCCCGCGGCGCGCAGCACCCCGTCCGGGTACCGGGCGGCGATCCGGGGCCCCTTGACGAGGTGGGCGGCCGGCGCGACCGCACGCAGCTTCGACCACACGCGGGCGTACCGGTCCGTGCGGTGCCGGTGCACCGCCAGCTCGGCGCGGTGCTCCGGGTCGACGTCGCCACCCTCCTCCGCCCAGCAGCTGAGCAGCGTGACCGCGAGCTTGTGGTCCGGCGCGCGGGCGGCGTCGAGCAGACCCGCATCATCCACAGTGGATGGCACACCGCGGCTGGTCAGCACCTGCCGGAGGACCGCGGAGGTGACATCCATTCGGCCGCCTACTCGGGTGCGGGACCGGACCCGGGGCCCGACCCCGCACGAATTGACGAGGTAATTACCGGCGTGGTTTTGTCGGCTTGACCACGCGAACCCTCTTGAGCTTAATCATGGACACCTCCTGGGTGCTGGCAGGAATCTATTCGCAGGCTAGCCGCGCGTGAATGCTCATGTCAATGTCTGTATCAATCGTCAATCGGAACTTGAACACGATATTGTTGAGCGACGATGATTGCCTAATGGCGCACGGTTTTCTGGTCAGTTTCACCGGCCTCGACGGGGCCGGCAAGACGACGCAGGCGCGGCTGCTGGCCGGTTGGCTGGCCGGGCTCGGTGCGCTGAGCGGGGTCGAGGCCCCCGACGGACCGTCGCCGGTCCGGCGCGTGCTCACCACGCTCGCCGGCCGGGCCGGCCTGGACGACCACATGGACCTGCTCGGCCCCGACCTCACCCACCTGGTGACCGCGTTCATGCGGTACCGCGACTGGACCGAGCGGGTCGTGCCGGCGCTGGACCGTCCCGGGGTCGTCGTCACCGACCGCGCGCCGGCCTGCCACTACGCGGCCGCCCGGGCGGTCGGCGCGGGCAACGAGGACCTGCTGCGCGGGGTGCTCGGCCTGCTGCCCGCCCCGGACCTGGCGATCTACCTGCAGGTGCCGCCCGAGTACGCGTACGCCCGGCTGGCCGCCCGCGGCGTCGGCGCCGAGCGGCTGTCGTACCTGGCCGCGAACGACCTCGGGTACCGGGCGCTGCCCGAGTTCGCCGGGTTCGTGGTCGTCGACGGCACCCGCAGCGTGGACGCGGTGCACCAGGACGTCCGGGAGCAGGTCATCGCGCGCTGGTCGGCCCGCCGGGCCGGCGTGGCGCCGCCCCGGCCTGCGGCGGCCCACTCCGCGGCGGCGGCGCCCGGCGTGGCCCGGCCGCCGGCGCCCGGCTGACCCAGCCGCTGGCGATCAGCGTCTCCAGGAACTCGGCCGCGGCCGGCATCGGCAGATCGATCTGCGCGCTCGCGGCGGCCGCCGCGAGGACCCCGACGTAGTCCCGCCGGCCGTCCACGGCCAGCGCCACCGCGGTCATCCACGGGTATGCGTCGCGGTACGCGTCGAGGCGCTCCCGAGCCCGGGCCGGCAGTCCGTCCCGGAACGCGCGCAGGTTCCACGGCCCGGACCAGGTACGCACGAGCGCCCGGCCCACCGGTGCGGCCGGCAGTCCGGGCAGCAGCGCCCCGGCGTGCGCGGTGACCATCGTGCCGAGCGCGCGGCGGTGCCGGTCGCAGCGCGCGGCGACCGAAGGGTACCGGCCGGCCAGCCGGGCCAGCGCGGTGTCGCCCGCGGCACCGACCGCGCGCACCGTACCGCCGGCCCTCGCCTTGTCGTACGGGGACAGCAGGTCCGCCCGGGGTGGCGCGGCGAGGTGCGCCCGCCGCGCCGCCTCGGCCAGCCTGGCGGCGGCCAGCTCGAAGGCCCGGTCCGCGATCGCGTCGAGCCGCTCGCCGGCGAGCAGCCACCGGACCGCGAGCCGCAGCACCTCGGCGACCCGGGCGACGTGGCCGGCGGAGACTTCCGCGAGCCCGTCCCGCGACGTGTGCCGGTACGGATCCGGCCAGCCGCCCAGCGCTGCCGCCACGACCGCGGCCGGCCGGTCGGCGAAGACCAGATGGTCACCCGCCCCGACGAACGGCGTATGCAGGCGCGGCCAGGTCGGTACGGCCACCGCGCCGGAGTACGACCGCCCCGGCGGGCTGACCGCGTCGGCCGCGATGTCCAGCGCGGCCGGCAGCGGGGAGGCGAGGTGGTCGGGTGGGGCCTCGATGACGAGCGCGGCGTCCGGCCGGCCCACCATGTCCACGCTCAACGCGAACTCCGGCCGGCGCGGGCGGTTCGGCAGGACATCGTGCACGAAGGCGGCGGCGCCCACGATCTCCGGCGCCCAGAGCAGCTGCACCCCCCACAGTGGAGCGTCCGCGCCGACCGCCCGGGCGAACGCGAGCAGCGCGGCGACTCCGGAGGCGTTGTCGTTGGCGCCCGGTGCGGGGTGGCACAGGTGTGCGGCCAGGAGCGCGTACGGGGCGGTCGGCGCCGGCGCCCGGTTCACCGCGCAGACCAGCGGCATCGGCGCCGGCGGGTCGTGCACCGCCTCGACACGCACCCGGTCGCCCCGGGCCAGCGCGTCGCGCAACCGTCCACAGTGGTTCTTCGAGAGGCTGAACGCGAGCAGCCGGCACCCGTCGGGTACCTCCATCCGGTCGACGGTGTCCGGATCCCCGGCGCCCGACTCCCGGGCGAACCCGATCGCGCCGGCCGCTTCCAGCCCGGCCGGCGACGGCGGCGGCGCCGTCGCGGGCACGAGCACCAGCCGGCCACGCGGATCGCCGTCGACGGTCAGCTCGACCGTCGCGGCCGGGTGCGATGCCGAGCCGCGGGCCAGGCACATCGGCGTCTCCGGGTAGCCGACCAGCGGTACCGGCTCGCCGCCGTCCGGATGGATCGCCAGGCTCGCCCGGACCGGAGAGGCGGCCAGCGGCATGGCGAACGTCCACCATCGACGGTCCGGGGCCGGCCGGTACCACCGCAGGTCCACCACCAGACCGGCCGCCTCGGCCCGCTCGGCCACCAGGTCGGCCGCCCGGGCCAGGCCGGCGCTGCCCTGCAACCGGTCCAGCGCGGCCACTGCGGCCAGGTCGGACTCGATTGGCCCGGCCCCGGTCACGGCCGTCCCAGCAGGGCGGCGGCCCGGGTCCACCGCTCGTCGGCCAGCGGGACGACGAACCGCCAGTGCGCGTCGTCGACCGCCGCGCAGGGCTTGCCCACGATCCCCCGGTCCACGAGCCGCGCGGCGTCCGCAGGCGTCAGGCACACCCACGGTACGGCCGGATGCCCGACCCGCGGCCGCAGCCCGGCCCGCGCCAGCAGCGAGACGAACTCGGGCTTGCGCTCCCGGACCCGGCTCCGCAACGGGTCGAGCCGGGCCGGATCGGCGAGCACCGCGGCGGCGAGCGCGATCGACAGGGTGGAGGCCTGCAGCGGCGGCACGTACCGGCGCAGCCGCGCGGTCGTGTCCGGCGCGGCGACCGCCCAGCCGACCCGCAGGCCGCCCAGACCGTACCCCTTGGACAGTCCACTCAGGACGACCACGTTCGGGGTGGCGGCGGCCCAGGCCGCTGAGCGGTCCGCGGGATCCAGGTAGGCCGCGTACGACTCGTCCACGACCAGCAGGCCGCACGAGGCGGCCAGGCGCTCCAGCGCGTGCCGGGACGCGACGGTACCGTCCGCGGCCGGCCGGTCGACACAGGCGACGGCGGCGCCGCCGGACCGACCCTCCCCGAGGATGCGCACCTCGCTGCCCCGCTCGGCCGCCCAGAACGGCAGGTCCGGATGCCCGTGGGCGGCGGTCGTCACGGGCGCCCCGCCGGCGGCGGCACCGAGCGCGGCGAGCAGGGCCGAGACCCCGGCGCCGGCGGTGACGGTCTCCGGCGGCAGCCCGAGCGCCGACCCCAGCCGGACGCCGCCGTACGGGTCGTCGAGGCGGTAGTCGCGGGTCCCGTCGACCCCGAGCCGCCCGGCGACCGCGGCGAACAGCTCGTCCGGTGGCGGGTCCTGCAGCGCCGGCTCCTCCACGATCCACCGCAGGTCCAGCGGCGCCGCCGCGGGGTTCCCGGCCGTGCGGGCCAGCGGCGCGGGGGCCAGCGGCGCGGGGGCCAGGCTGGTTCGCCGGGCCACGTACTGCAGGTACCGGCTGTCGAGCGAGACCTCCGCGCCGACGTGGAAGTCGGTGTCGACGGCGACCACCTGGAACCCGCACTCGCGCAGCAGTCGCTGCACCTCCGGCGGGGTGTAGAGCCGGATGTCGTGCCGGATCGGCCCGTCCGGCGCGCTGGCCGTGCCGCGGCTGCGCCCGCTGGCGACGTCGTACCCGCGCTCGAACACCCGGACCTCGCCGGCGATCTCCGTCGCCACCCGCGGTACGTAGTTGCGCAGGATCCAGGCCGGGTTCGTGACGTCGAGGATCAGCGTGCCACCCGGCCGCAGCGCGTCGCGCAGTCCACACAGGAGGGTCCGCTGGTCGGCGTCGGTCCCCCAGCCGAAGGCCTGCACGCAGATCGCCGCGTCCAGCGACGCCGGCCGGGCCGGCACGCCCTGGAACAGATCCGCGCACACGTACCGCGGCCCGTTGGCCAGCTGACCGTGCCGGCGCCGCGCCTCGGCCAGCACGTCGGTCCGGCAGTCGACCGCCAGCACGCGCCAGCCCTTGTCGGCCAGCGCGGCCGCGTGCCGGCCGAGCCCGCACCCGGCGTCGAGCACGGGCCCCGGGGACGGCAGTCGCGCGGTCAGGTACGCCACCTCCAGCGCGGTGCGCTCCGGCGTGTACTCCCAGTCCGCCACCGGCCAGTACGCCGGGCGCATGAACCGCCGGTGCCAGAACGACATCACGGGTCGACGAACTCACCCATGGCGAACACGTGGCAGACGTCGCACAGCCCGCGCGGGTTGCCGGCGCCGTGCTGGGGCAGGTACGCCGCACCGCAGACGCGGCACCGGTCGTGCGGTTCCAGCACGATCCGCTCGGACAGCGACCGGTACGCGTCGAAGACGTAGTAGTCGATCGCGGGCCACAGGTCGTAGAGGTGGTCGGCGACCGCGTACGCCAGCGACCGCTCGGCCGGCCCGGTGGTGAACCGGCCCGGGGTGCCCTGCCGGTTCAGGTCCGGCGCGACGAGCTCGAGGTAGAGGGTGAGCTCCTTCTTGGTGATCCGGTAGAGCGGGAACACGTAGTCCAGCTCGCCCACCCGGCGCCGCGGGATGCCGCCCATGGTGAACCCGGAGGTCAGCCACGTCACCACGCTGGCGAGCAGGTCGTCGGAGTTCAGCCCGAGCATGACCGTACCCGCGCCGCGGCGGGCCGCCTCGACCTCGACCATCCGCCGCATCACGTGGTGGGTGATGACCATGATGAGCTCGGCCGACCGGCTCGCGGCCACCTCGTTCATCACGTGGTGGAAGGATCGGTTGAGATGGAACGTCTGCCGGATCTCGTCGGCGTCGATGATGACCTGTTCGATGCCGAGCGACGCGGCGACGTCCTGCGCGGCCTTGAACGTCGCCGGTTCGTCCCAGTCCGGCAGCCCGGTCACGGTGACCGCGGTGAGCGGGCAGAGCCCGAGCCGGTCCCGGCAGCGGTCGAGCAGCGCGAGGAAGGCCACGCTGTCCCGGCCGCCGGAGAGCCCGACCACGGCCGGCGTACCCTCGCCGAGCAGCTTGTCGGCCTGCACCGAGCTGGTGAACGTCTCCTCGACGTACGCCACGAAGTGCGCCGCATCCATGTGCTCGGTCTGCACCTCGACCCGGCCGTCGCGGTCGAACAGGGCCGACTTCGCGTAGATCGGGGTCTGTGCGCTGGCCAGCACCCGCTCCGGCGGGCGGCGTACCACGTCGAGGTCGTAGTGCCGGACCTGGTGGATCTCCACGTGGTCGTCCGGCCCGATGACCGCCACCCGCTCGGCCACCACCTGCCCGTTGATAGTGGTCAGCACGGCGTTGGTCGGGATGCCGTGGGCGCGCAGGAGGTCCCGCACCGTGGTACCCACGGTCATCGGCAGCGTCTCCGCGACGCCGGTCTTGGTGAAGAAGACTGCAGACGGCACGACGCCTCCTCTAGTCCGGGTGCCAGATCGCCAGCGGTACGAGCAGCTCGTCCGCGGTCATCGAGCCGTGCTCGAACGCCGCGGTGGCGTCCGCGGCCGGGAAGTCGGGTTCGCGCGCCAGCAGGACCACCTCGCCGAGCCGCCGCTGGCCGACCGAACCCGCGCGGATGAGCCCCCACGCCGCGAGCTGGTCGGGTGTCGTCACGACGGCCGCCGGCATCCGGCCGGCCAGCCAGCGCATGAGCCGGTCGCGCTCGCCGGCGTGCGGGTAGAGCCAGCGGACCCGGCCGGCGCCCCCGGCCGGCAGCCGGCACCACCGCGGTGAGTCGGCCTCCCGCCAGACCGCGCGCGTGGCCGGCCCGGGCGCGCTGCGGGCCAGCCCGTGGTCGCTGTAGAGCAGCACGGCCACGCCGTCCCGGCTCAACCGGTGCGCGAACCGGTCGACCGCGCGGCATGCGGCGCGGACCGCGGCGTCCGTACCGTGCCGGTGGATGTGGCTGTCCAGGTCGAGGTACGCCCAGGTCAGCCCTTCGTCGCCGGTCGAGGCGAGATGCCGGACCGCGTCGAGCACCGCGGTCACCGCGCCGGCCAGGCCGCCTGTCCCGGCCGCGGGACCACCCGGCGGAGGCGCTACGGTACGGCACCCGCGCAGCAACCGGCGCCGCACCGGCGGGCTCAGCCCGCCGAGTGCCCCGGGCAGCGCGATGGTGGCCACACCGAGCGCCGCCAGCGTCTCGAACATCGTCGGGAACACCGGCGGCCGGGTGGGCCGGGCCGGTGCGGCGCTCGTCGGGGCGGTGAGCCGCCCGGTGTGGCAGTCGACCGCGTGCCGGCCGTCGGCGTGCAGGTACTGCACGCCGACGACCCCGTGCTCGTCGGCGGGCCGCCCGGTCACCGAGGTGAGCAGGCAGGCCGCCGTGGTGGTGGGGAATCCGCTGGTCAACGGTTCGAGGACCGGCGGGGTCAGGGTCAGCGCGGCGGTACGGTAACCGAGCCCGTCCACCGCCAGGACCGCCAGCCGCCGCCGGCGCCCGAGGCGGAGCGCTCCGCGGTCAGATCCGCTGTCACGGTACGCGTCGACGACGTGCGCCGCGATGGCGGAGAGGTTGTGGCGGGGGTGGGTCCGGTAGAGCCCGGGCACGGCCGTGGCGCAGGTCGCGAGCAGAGCTGTGATGCTGGCGCTCGCTGCGCTCGTCCCGCTCGCTGGGCTCGCGGTACTCGCGCGGGCGCTGGCCGGCACCGGGCTCGGGGTCACAAGTTCGGGACGCAGTCGGTGCAGTTCGTGCGGAACTTGACGACCTGGAATGCGCGCCGCTCACGCAGCATCATCGAGATTCGGCGCGGGGTGAGAAAGACGGTGGTGGTGGTTGTGGTGGTCTCGGGCTTGACAGACGCAATGGCCATTGTCAAATCCTCCCCTGGCACTCGGCAATGGATGATGAATCGTCAAAGTTTATCAATATCCAAGGGGGGAGGCAATCGAGGTGAGTTGCACACGGATTTGTCGGGCGGCCGCCTCCAATGCGTTCAGGGCGTCGGCCCGGCTGGCTCCGGTCGTCCCCAGGAAGCCGAGGATGTCGTTGCCGTCCGGCGGGCGGCGGACCACGTCGCCGGGCCGGACGGAGAGCCGGAGCAGGAAGACCCGCGCCAGATCCGGCGGTACGTCCACCCGCTCGACCCGGCCGGCCGAGCTGAGCAACACCATCGCGGCGGTGTGCAGCCCGGTCGGCCGGTGCCGGCGCGGTTCCGGCCGCACCCCGCGGGCCACGTCGAGGAGGCAGCGCACAGGGTCGTACTCCGCGCTCAGCCGAGCCATCCGGTCCAGCCCGCCGCCGCCGATGCGCGCTCCGATCTCCACCAGGTACGGCCGGCCGCCGTGGAAGCGCACCTCCACCTGCAGGACGCTGCGGCGCAGGCCCTGCCCTCGGGCCCCGGCCGCCACCGCGGCCCGCACCTGGTCGACCTGCGCCGCGTCCAGCTCGGTCGGTGCACAGTGGACGTTCTCGTCGATCGCGTCACCGGCCGGCTCCAGCCGGTCCACGATGGAGCCGAGTAACACCTCGCCGTCCCAGGCGTACGCCTCGATCAGGTGCTCGGATCCGTCCAGGTAGGACTCCAGCAGCAGCCCGGGCGGGCCCAGGTCGAGCCCGTCCGCCTCGGACGTCACCGCCGGCATCGTGCGGCTGCCCTCGTCCGCGACCGCGAACGCGTCGCGCAGCTGCTCCGGTGAGTCGACCCGGACGACGAAGTTGCTGGCCGCGCCGAGCGTCGGCTTGAGCACCGCCGGGTAGCCGAGGTCGTCGCCGGCCGCGAGCGCGCCGGCCAGCGTCGTCACGTGCCGGAACCGCGGGTGCGGCGCGCCGGCCCGCTGGTGTGCCTGGCGCATCAGCTTCTTGTTGCGGCTGGCCCGCGCGGCGGCGACCCCGATGCCCGGCAGGCCGAGCCGCTCGGCCAGGGCGGCGACGGTGACCACGCCCGCCTCGGTGAGGGCCAGCACGCCGGCGAAGCCGCGCTCGCGGTGCCAGTCCCGGGCCGCCGCGTCGAGGCCGTCGATGTGCCGGGACCCGGCCACCCGGTAGCGCGGCGCCGGCCAGAATCCCGGCTCACCCAGCCCGTGCAGGACATACAGCTCCACGCCGAGCTCTTCGAGGCGCCGGAGCCGGTCCAGCCCGCCGGAGCGGGTCGGCTCGACGGTCAGTATCCTCATCGGACGGTCGAGTGGAAGGTGACGGCGGGCCGGGGCGTCTCGTCGACGGAGAGGCGGAAGACGTCCGGTCGGGCGTAGTGCCCGGTGACGTCGAAGTCGTACCGGGCGCCGGGCAGTTCGGCGAGGTCGATCCCGGCGGTGACGAGCCCTTCCTTGCCGTACAGCGGTCCGGCGAGCACGTCGCCGAGCGGGCCGACGACCACGCTGCCGCCGCGGATCAGCGGCCGGTCCGGATGGATCGTGGCCGGCTCAGCCCACGCCTCGACGTCGATGCCCAGCTCCACCGGCGACGGCAGGACCTGGCAGGCGCTCACCACGAAGCACCGCCCCTCGTACCCGATCTGTCGCATCGTCACCTGCCACATGTCGCGATCGTCCACAGTGGGCGCGCACCAGACCTCGACGCCCTTGGCGTACATCGCGGTCCGCAGCAGCGGCATGTTGTTCTCCCAGCAGATCGCGGCACCGGCGCGGCCGGCCGCGGTCGGCACGACCGGCAAGGTCGAGCCGTCGCCCTGGCCCCAGATCAGCCGCTCGGTACCCGTCGGCATGAGCTTGCGGTGCCTCGCCACCAACCCCTCGCCCGGATCGAGGAACAGGGCCGTGCAGTAGAGCGTGGACCCGGCCCGCTCGACCACCCCGACCACGAGGCTGGCGCCGGTCTCGGCGGAGAGCCCGGCCAGCGCCTCGACCTCGGGGCCGGGCACGTCGACCGCGGCCGCGTAGTAGCGGGCGAACGCCGCGCGCCCGGCCGGGGTGCGGAAGCCGAGACGGGTCCCGAAGATGTCCCCCTTCGGGTAGCCGCCCAGCACCGCCTCGGGCAGCACCACGAGCCGGGCGCCGCACTCGGCGATCTCTGCGCGGTAGTCGAGGATCCGCTCCAGCGTCGCCGCGGTGCCCTCGGGTGCCGTACCGACCTGGAGGGCGGCGACCACCGTACCCGTCATGCCGGCCAGTATGGCCGCCGCCTCTCAAGATCTCACGTCGGCGAACGCCTTCTCCCGCTCGTGCTCCTCGGTCGTGACCCGCTCCAGCTCGCGGGCGAACTCCAGCCACTCCTGGGCGTAGCCGCGGGCCAGCCCGGCCACGACGGAGACGCAGTGGGCCGGCGTGGCGTCGAGGAACCCGCGCCACTCCCCCGGCTCCAGCGCGTGCGCGTAGAGCCAGCGCAGCAACTGGCGACCGGACTCGGCGTACCGCAGGGACGGGTCGCCGCGCAGGTCGTTCAGCACCGCCATGGCGTCCCGCCCGGGCGCGCGCTCGCCGGGCCTGTGGTGCTCGTTGCGCTGCCGGTGCGGCACCGGGTCGTCGCCGCGGCGCACCCGTTCCCGTACGTCGCGTGCGGTCGCCGGGGAGATCCCCGCCACCCTCGCGATCTCGCGGAGCGACGCGGTCGGCCGATCGGCGATCATCTTGCTGGCGACCCGGCGGCCCTCCGCGGCGCTGATGGGACGGACCCGGCCGTCGCGCCCGATCCGCACCGTCGCCTCCGCGGCGGCCGTACTCATCCTGGTGCGGATTCCCGCCACCGTGCTCGCCGCGAGGCCGGTGGCCGCCGCGATCGCCCGGTTGGACCACAGCGGGTGCGAGAGGATGATCCGCTTCGCGGCCGCCTTCCGGTCGACGCGGGAGAGCGGGAGCCCGTGCGCGATGTTGGTCCGGACCGCGACGACGAACACTTCGGCTTCGCTGCCGTCGAAGAAGCGGGCCTCGATCGTCTTGCGACCGCGCAGCCGGGCCGCGCTGAGCCGGTGCGCGCCGTCGATGACCCGCATGCTCGCCCGGTGGACGAGAATCGGCGGCAGCTCCGCGTCGGATTCGGCCAGCAGCCGGACGTGTGCGGCGTCCTCACCGCTGAGGCGTGGCGAGTCCGCCGGGAGAAGCAGGCTGATCGGTACCCGCGCGACCGGATCGTCGGCCGGCCAGGTGGTCCGGTCTACCGGGTCCCCGGGTTCGACCGGGGAATCTGCCATCACCGTTCCCCCAGGTGATCTACGGTTGCCCCCGAGGCGCCGTTCCCATCTGATCGTGATTCACCGCCCGGTATAACTTCAGGACCCGGTCAACTGATCGGTCGGCGCACTTGAACGACCAGCCGAACGGCTGACGCGGCTGGTGCGTGCTGCGGCGCACCCCGGCCGGCTCCGTCAGGCCTTCGTGTAATACCAGTTCTCCGGATTGATCAGACCGTACGGATTGATCGGCTCGACACCATGAAGATTGCTCGCGACTTCGAAGAGCCGGATCGGGAACCCGGGAGTCCAGATCGCCGGGACCTGGTCGGCCAGGTAGTCCTGATACTCGTAGAGCGCCGCGATGTCGTCGGTTTCCACGGTCCGGTCGACCAGGCGGTCGGCGACCGGATCGCTGTAGTGCCCGAAGTTGCTCGCGGCACCCGTCTTGAACACCATCTCGCCGGTGGGATGGCCGTAGTAGGCCCACCCGCCGTGCCAGGTGTGCAGCTCCCAGCGGCGCGGGTTGGCCGGGTCCGTCTGGCCGTGGTCCTGGCCGACCATCACCGAGCCGTTGATCTCCTGCAGGTGCAGTTCGATGCCGGCCTTGGCGGCGTCGACCGCGAACTGGTGCACGAGCCGGTCGAGGGCGACGTCACCCTCGGCGTACCGGATCGTGAACGAGAGCGCGTCGCCGGCCGCGATACCCTCGCCGGCGCAGCCGGGGCCGGCGCCGGGCCGGACGCAGACCGCAGGGGTGGTGCTGGCATCCCAGCCGTGCTCGGCCAGCAGCTCCCTGGCCCGGTCGAGGTCGAAGGGCATCGGGTCGCCGCGCTGCGCCGGCGACACGCAGTCACCGTCGGGCACGGTCGGCACCGGCCCGGTGGTCCGGTACGCGTACCCGTGGAATATGTCCCGGATCGCGGTGTCCTGGTCGAGGCAGCGCTGCAGCGCCTGCCGCAGGTAGGTCTGGGCGAACATCCGGCCTTTCACGGTCGGGTTGTCGAAGTTGATCGGCATGATCCGGATGCAGTACGCGTCCTGCGGGATCAGCCGGTACCGCTCACCCAGCGGGTTGGCGCCGCCGACGATGCGCTCGGTGCCCAGCCCGAACGGCAGGTACCCGACCTGGATCTCGCCGGCCTCCAGCATCGCCAGCTGCTGCTCGTCGGAGGCGATCGGCACCTGCCGGAACTCGTCCAGATGCGGTTTGTTCGCACCGCTGTAGTGCTCGTTCGGCACCAGGGTCACCAGCCCCTCGCGGGTGTAGCTGCCCAGCCGCCACGGCCCGTTCACGACGCTCCACACCGGACTCGTCGCCCACCGGCTTCGGGTCTCGTTGTGCTCCTCGGTCCACACGCCGTTCTGCTGCAGCAGGTGGTCGTAGACCGCCGGGACGTCGTCGAGCTCGGCCGAGGCGTTGGCCGCGCCGGTCGCGGTCCGGTCCCACGCCTTCGGCATCGGGGTGATCAGCGTGAGCTGGTTCATCACCGCCCAGGTCCGGGAGTAGACCCGGTCGAACGTGAACCGCACCTCGTCGTCGGAGACCTTGCCGTACGAGGTGAGGTTGTCCGGGAAGAAGCCGGGCGTGTAGCCGCCGTACCGGATCCCCTTCACCGCGAGCATGTTCACCCAGAACAGCACGTTGTCCGCGCACAGCGGCTCGCCGTTGGACCAGCGCCACGGCTTGAGCTTGACGTAGACCGTGCGCCCGTCGTCGTCCCAGCGCGGCGGCTCGGCCAGGCTCAGGTCGTAGTCGATCCCCGGTTGCCCGTCGCGGCCCAGCCAGTACAGCGGCCGGTACATCAGCATCTGGAACTCGTACGGGTTGCGCAGCCCGAACCGCTCCGGCGGGGTGAACGGGAAGATCGCCGACGGCGGGAACCCCGGCCGGCATGCCCACGTCACCGCACCACCGCGTACGACCGAGTCACCCATGGCTTCCCTTTCGCTGTCCGGTACTCACTGTGGTAGAGGACCGGGGGCACGGTCGCTGATACGAGTTCACGGACACCGGTGGGTCGCGGCTGGCGGGGATCCGGTGGATAGCCTCACTCCATGCAGGTTCTGTTGAACGCGGGCAGGTTCACCGCGCCGGCCACGGGCGAGTCCCGGCACTGGACCGAGGAGCTCCGCGTCGAGTCGCTGAGCATCGGGACGTACTCGGTGCCGGTGAACGGATCCGACACCCAGCTCCCGCACACCGAGGACGAGGTGTACGTGGTCACCGCGGGACGGGCCCGGATCATCGCGGACTCCGGCTCGGCGGAGGTCGGCCCGGGCTCGGTCGTCTACGTACCGGCCGGCGAGAACCACCGGTTCGTCGACATCACCGAGGATCTGGTCGTGCTGGTCGTCTTCGCGCCGCCGGAGTACTCCCGCGCGCCGCGGCCGCCCGACGCCGCGTGAGGTCGGCCGCCCCGAGGGTGGCGAAGTACTCGGCGGCGACGCGCTTGGGGACGCACATCCGCCACGCGTCGGTGACCAGCTCCCGCATCTCCTCCTTGTCCAGGGCGGCCAGCCACACCCGGACCCAGTGGTAGCGCTCGTCCGACTTGATCGGCATGAAGAACTTCTCCGGGGCGGAGGCGATCAGCGCCTCCCGCTCCTCCTTGGGGAAGCCGAACCCCATCGCGGTCTCGTCCGGCGAGAGGGAGCAGTAGACGAGCTGGCCGACGCGGAACTTGACCCGGTCCCGGATCAGGTGCTCGGTCGTCCGGGGCAGGGACAGCGCCACCTGGCGGATGTCGTCGGCGGTCACCATCCGTCCAGTCGACCACGGCCACCCGGTGCGCCGCAAACCCCGTACCACGCGCTCGGTGCCGCGGCGGTGAGCTGCCCGTACCGGCTCGCCGGCCGGGTACGCATCCGCTGCTACGCGGCTCCCTGGTCGAACTTGCGCTCTACATAGGACAGGGAGGCGAGCAGCCCGGCCGCGGTCAGGTCGGCGGACCCGGTCGGCCGGACCACCCGGTGGATCGGCATCGACCCGATGCGCGACCAGTACAGCCGGCCGTTGCGGTCGAGGTGGCTGCGGGTGCGGCCGCTGTTGTCCGGGTGCAGGCAGAACGGGACGTCGAGGTACCCGAGCCGGAACGCGTCGGCGAGCGCCCGGCCGAGATCCGTCCGCAGCTCGAGGACCGCGTCGATCAGCGCGCTGGCCTCCGCGTAGATGCCGGTGTCCGGCACCTCCGCGGGCGCCGGCGCGCGCCGGTAGGACGCCGCGGCCTGGGCCGCCTTCTCCAGCGCGCCCACGTTGTCGGCGATGGACGGGATGCGGTGCGCCTCGGCGACCGTCTTCACGATCAGCCGGGCCGCGCCGGTGCGGACCGCGAGCCGGGCCGCCTCGGCGAGCAGTCCGATCGCGCCCCGCGGGGTTCGCGGGTACATCCCCATGTACGCGTAGATGACGACGTGGGTGTCGATGTCCGGCATCCGCTCGGCGGCCAGCCGCCGCAGCGCGAGCACCGCCTCCCGGTCCTGTTCCGGGTTGGTCTGCTGCGCGTAGCTCAGCGATACGCTGCGCAGTCCGTGCTGGCGGAAGAACAGGCCCTCCAGCACGCTGATCGCGACCAGCAGGCCGGGCGGGCACAGCTGGCCCATCATGCAGCCGCCGAAGCTCTCCAGGTGCGGCTCCACCCCGGTGCCGCGTACCTCGGCGAGCAGCTCGCAGCAGCGGGCCCAGCTCTCGACCGAGGCCTGCAACGGCGACCGGCTGTACGGCAGGCAGTACGAGACCGGCCCGCCCTCGGTCGCGTGCAGGCCGGCGGCGATCAGCGCGGTGAAGATCGCCTCCGGGCTCGCCGAGCCGTGCCGGACCTGGACCGGGAAGCCGGTGCCGGCCACGCCGTCCAGCACGGCCCGGGTGGTGGCCACGTCGTGGGCGACGATCGGGTACCCGTTCAGCTCCGCCCCGGCCTCGACGGCGGCCCGCGCGTTCGCGTGGTCACCGACCCGGGTGTAGCTGTCCAGCGTGATCGCCCCGACCGTCGTGGCGATCGCGCGCCGGGTGGCCAGCAACCCGGCCCGCATCGTGCGCGGGTTGCTCATCCCCATGCGGGGCTGCACGACGAGGGTACCGGCCCGGTGCGCCCGGGCGACGAACCCGCCGAAATCCCCCGTCGCGCTCACCGACTCACGCCCGCGGCCAGCCGGTCCAGCAGGGCCTCGAAGGCGGCCATGCCGGTGCCCTCCTCGAAGACCTCGTCGTAGCCGGCCGCGCGCAGCTGGTCCCGGCTGCGGTGCCCGCCCGGTCCGACGATGCCCAGCTTCCCGCCGATCACGACGGGCTTGTCGGTGAGCTCCGGGCAGGCCCGGATCCGCCCGATCAGCCTCATGCCGTCGCGGGACCCGTGCCCGTTGACGCTGCTGACCACGATCAGGTCGGGCCGGGCCCGCTGGCACTCGGCGACCACCAGCTCGTCCGGTACGCAGGCACCGAGGTTGAGCACCCGGTGCCCCAGCTCCTCGAGGGCGAGCTGCAGGTAGACCAGGTTCCAGGTGTGCGAGTCCGACGAGACGGTGGTCACCACGACGGACAGGCCGCCGGCGGCGGAACGCTGCCGCAGCGCGGTGACCCCGGAGTAGATGTTGCCTGCACGGTCCATGCCATGGAGAGGGCCAGGTCGCCGGGTGGTGATACACGCCTGGCCGGTCCACAGTGGATCCAGCAGGATTGTCGTGGTCCAGGTCCGCGGAGGTCAGCCGGAACTCCCACCGGGCACAGGTGTATCAGCCGCCGGTCCACACCGCCTCTAACACGGGTGGAAGCCGCACCCGGAGAGAGCCGCGACTGTGGATCATGCCACTGCGACCCGCACCAGGCGGTCATCCGCACCCGGCACTCCCAGCACGCTCCGCACATCCTCGAACAGGTCTCGGGAAGGTAAGCCATGGCAGTAGAAGTCTCCCGGCTGAAGCGCGACTCGCTCCGGCACGAGTACGGCGTCGACACCCAGCGGCTGCAGCCCTGGGCGGTACTCAACGCGCCGTTCGAGGGGTCGTTCGCCACCGTGCGGGCCGGCACCGTCTCGACCCTGCACTCCCACCACGAGCACGAGATCTTCATCGCCCTGAAGGGCGAGGCGGTGATCGCGTGCGACGGCGACCGGGCCGCGTTCCGCGCCGGCGACGTCGCGTTCTTCCGGCCCGGAAGCCGGCACTGCGTGCACAACGACGGTGCCGATGACTTCGAGTTCTACAGCGTGTGGTGGGACGACGAGATGTCCGAGCGGTTCCTCGACCGCGACCGGGTCGGAGCGCAGGCATGAACGGCCGCCCGCGACCGGCCGACGACGACCGTGCCGTCCTGGTCCTCGGCCCGAACCCGACCCCGAACGGTGGCATGCACCTCGGCCACATCGCCGGGCCCTACCTGGCCGGCGACGTCTACGCGCGCTACCAGCGGGCGCGCGGCCGGACGGTCATCTTCACCACGGGTACCGACGACAGCCAGACGTACATGGTCGCCTCGGCCCGCCGGCTCGGCAGCACGCCGGAGGAGCTGGCCCGCACGTCCACCGAGCAGATCCGGGAAGCGCTGGAGGCGGTCGGGATCTCGTTCGACGGCTTCGGTCCGTTCGACGACACGTACCGCCGGACCGTGCAGGACTTCTTCCGCGAGCTGCACGCGGCCGGCACGTTCCGGCTCGAGACGGTCCGGCTGCCATACCTGGAGCGCACCGGCGAGTTCATGGTCGAGGGCATGATCGAGGGCGAGTGCCCGGTCTGCCTGGCGAGCAGTCGCGGCGGCCTCTGCGAGACCTGCTGCCACCCGAACAACTACGACGAGCTGATCGAGCCGCACTCCACAGTGGACGCCTCCGACGAGCTGACCTACCGCGAGGCCACCATCCTCGTGCTGCCGCTGGAGAACTTCCGCGAGCAGCTCACCGCGTACCACGAGGCCTGGATGCCGTACTGGCGGCCGCATCTCGGCCAGATGATCCGCGAGGTGCTGTCCCGCCCGCTGCCGGACATCCCGATCACGTACCCGCTCGACCGGGGCATGCCGGCACCGTTCCCGGAGACTCCCGGGCAGGTGCTCAACGCGTGGCTGGAGCTCATGCCCGCGGGCATGTTCACCACGTCGTACGCAGCCGCGTCGCTCGGCATCCACACCGAGCCGGGCGAGTTGTGGCGGGTCGAGAACAACCTGCGCATGGTGCACGTGCTCGGCTTCGACAACGCGTTCTTCTTCTGCTTCCCGCACCTCGCGCTGGTGATGGCGCACGGTGCGCGGTACATCCGTCCAGAGTGGATCATCAACAACGAGTTCTACGAGCTGGAGAGCGAGAAGTTCTCGACCAGCAAGCGGCACGTGGTCTCGGTGCAGGAGGCGCTGGACGAGATACCGCGCGACGTGCTGCGCCTCTACCTCGCGCTGACCGCGCCGGAGCACGCGCGGACCACGTTCAGCCGGGCCGGCCTCGACAAGATCGCCGCCGGAAGGCTGGTCGGGCCGTGGAACCGGCTGGCGTCCACGATGGGCAAGGCGGTGGCGAACGCCGGCCGCACCGAGCCGCTGCCGGTCTCCGACGCGGGCCGGCGGCGGGCCGCGGCGATGCTGGAGCGCCTCGACGCCCACTACGAGATGCCGACGCTCAGCCTGAGCCGGTCCGCGGAGATCATCCTCGTCCACATCGAACGGTTGGCCGGCCGGGCCGCGGTTCTCGACGGGCCCGCCATCGAGACCGATCCGGAGTCCTGGGGTGACCTCTTCCTGGAGGTCAAGGCCCTGCTCGCGGTCGCTGCGCCGATCCTCGTCGACCTGGCCGCGGCGGCCCGGCGGGCCGGCGGATTCGACGGCGTGCTCGCCCCCGGCGCGTTCGAGGTGCCGGATGTCCGGCCGTTCGCGCCACCGCTGCTGCCGGCGGAGGCCTCGGTGCGATGAGGGTCGTTGTCGTCGGCGCCGGGGTGATCGGCCTGCTCACCGCCATCGAGTGCGTCCGCGCCGGAGCGCGGGTCACGCTCGTGGACCAGGCCGGCATCCCGTCGCCGGCGGCGACGTCGTACGACCGGCACCGCGTCGTGCGCGCCCTGCACCCGGGCGACCCGTCGCTGACCAGCGCGGCCGTCCGCGCGCAGCGCGGCTGGCGGGACGTCGAGCGCCGGCTGGGGACGAGCTACTACCACCCGGTCGGCGCGCTGACCGCGATGCCGCCCGGGGCGGTCCCGGGCAGCCTGGCCCTGCTCGCCGCGGCCGGTGCGGAGGCGGCGTACCCGGTGCCGCCCGAGGCGCTGCCGGCCCGGTACCCACGGATCCGGTTCCCGGCCGGGCTCGCGGCCGTGGTCGAACCCGGCGCCGGGGTGGTCCTCGCCGACCGGCTGCTGGCCGCGCTGGCGGCCTGGCTCGGCGGGCATCCGGCGGTACGGCTGCACCCCCGGCGGCGGATCGTCGGCGTCGGCCGGGACCGGCGGTCCCGGCCCACGGTCCGGCTGGACAGCGGCGCCGCGCTCGCCGGTGACCGGGTGATCCTCGCGGCCGGTCCGTGGTCGCGGGACCTGCTCCCGGCCGCACTCGCCGACAGCCTCACGCTCTACCGGCAGAGCGTGCTCTCGTACGCACCGGCGCCGTCCCGCCGGGCCTGGGCCGGTACCCCCGCGATCCTCGGCCTCGGCGGCGCCTGGCTGATCCCGCCGGTGGGCGACACGCCGGTACGGCTGAGCGCCGCGAGCGCCTGCCGCCCCGTGCCGGAGATGACCGACCACGGTACCGACGACCGCTGGCGGGACCACCTCGTCGAGGTCTTCGGCGAGCTGCTCACCGGCTTCGACCCGGCCGCCGTCGTCGAGGCGAAGGACGCCTACTACCTCGCCGACGACACCGGCGAGGGGCCGCTGCTCGCCGCCCTCGGCCCCGACCCGGTCTGGGCGTACGCGGCCTGCGGCGGCATGTCGTTCAAGTTCGCCCCGCTCGTCGCCCGCGCGATCGCGGACCGCGCGCTGGGCCGGCCACCGCGTCCGACGGGCCTGTCGGTCGACCAACCGCGGCACGTCGCCACCGTGCGCCGCGAGGAGTTCGCATGAAGCTGCTCGGACTTGAAGCCGTGCAGAACGCCACCTACTACCTGTCCCGCTACCGCCAGATCGAGGACCTCGGCGCCGACCTGTACGTCCTCAACGGCTTCGGGAACCCGGAGTTCTGGCGGGCCGACCGGTACCGCGTCGCCGGCTCGAAGCACATCGACGACATCAGCGCCGCCGCGAAGGCGTGGCACGCCGAGGAGTCCTTCGACGGCGTCCTCACGTTCTCCGAGTCCGGGGTCGTGGCGGTCGCCGCGGTCGCCGCGGCGCTCGGCCTGCCCGGCATCGGTGTCGAGGCGGCCCGGACGAGCCGCAACAAGCTGCTGATGCGGCGGGCGCACCAGCGCGGGGACGTACCCCGGCCGCGGTTCCGGCTCGTGCCCGACGTCGAGGCCGCGCTCGCCACGGCCGAGGAGTTCGGGTACCCGGTGATCCTCAAGCCCACGCTCGGCGCCGCGAGCAACTTCGTCTTCCGGCTGAACACGCCCGGCGAGGTCCGGCTGCGGTTCCCGCAGGCGCTCGAGGGCATCCAGCGGATGTCCTGGTTCCTGATGGAGCCCGACGGGCTGGATCTCGGCCCGCACGGCCTGCTCATGGAGTCGTTCCTGGACGGGCCGGAGTACCTCACCGAGTCGGTCGCCTGGGACGACGAGGTCTATCTCGGGTCCATTGTGGACCGTGTGACCGTCGGGGGAGACACGTTCGACGACGACGTGCACCACGCGCCGACGTCGCTGTCCCCGGAACAGATCGTCGAGGTGCACCACGCGATCCGGTCGGCCGCGCGGGCGCAGGGCATCCGCCGCGCCGTGCTGCACGCCGAGGTCCGGTTCCACCACGGCCGGCCGCACCTACTGGAGATCGCGGTACGCCCGGGCGGTGGCGGTCTGGACTACTTCTCCCGGATCAGCGCCGGTCACTGCCCGATCCGGGCGACGATGGACATCGCCCGCGGCGTACGGCCCGAGGTGACGCACTACCGGCCGACCGGCGTGCACACCGCCGGCACCTGCCTGATCGGCGGTCCGGGCCGCATCGAGGAGGTCGCCGTGCCGGACGACGTGGCCGCCGACGACCGGGTGTTCTTCCTCAAGATCACGGCGAAACCGGGCGACGTCGTCCGCCGCCCGCCGTTCGGCAACAACATCCTCGGGTTCCTCTGTACCACCGGATCGTCCTTCGACGACGCCATGCAGGCGGCGTACGAGCTGGCCGGGCGGATCGACGTCCGGCTCTCGGCGGCCGCAGAGGAGTCGGCCCTCACCGGGTCACCCGCGACGGGAGCCCTCGAACCTGCCATGCTGGACGGGTGACGTCCGACCTCGTCCGGCTGCGCCGGGCCCGCGACACGATGGACCGTGACTACGCCCAGCCACTGGACGTCCCGGCGCTGGCGCGGGCCGCGCTGATGTCTCCCGGGCACTTCTCCCGCAGTTTCCGCGCCGCGTTCGGCGAGACGCCGTACAGCTACCTGATGACCCGGCGGATCGAGCGGGCCAAGGCGCTGCTGCGGCGCGGCGACATGAGCGTGACCGACGTCTGTTTCGCGGTCGGATGTACCTCGCTGGGCTCTTTCAGCTCCCGGTTCACCGAGCTGGTCGGCGAGAGCCCGAGCGCGTACCGGGCCCGCCGCCACGACGCGGGCGCCGCCATCCCGGCCTGCTTCGCCAAGATGATGACCAGACCGGTCAGGAACCGAGAAGCTCGGGCGTCCGCGCCGCGCGTACCGTGACCGGTATGGATCTCAAGCTGTCCCACTGCTTCATCGCCGTCGACGACCACGACAAGGCGCTCTGGTTCTACCGTGACGTCCTGGGTCTCGAGGTACGCAACGACGTCTCGTTCGAGGGCATGCGCTGGGTGACCGTCGGCTCGCCGGCGCAGCCGGACATCGATATCGTGCTCGAACCCCCGGCCGCGGACCCGAACACCTCGCCCGCGGACAAGCGGGCCCTCGGTGAGCTGCTGACCAAGGGGATGCTGCGCGCCGTCCTCTTCGCGACCGACGACTGCGACGCCACGTTCGAGCGGATCCGCGCCGCCGGCGTCGACGTGGTGCAGGAGCCGATCGACCAGCCGTACGGCGTGCGCGACTGCGCGTTCCGCGACCCGGCCGGCAACCTGCTCCGCTTCAACCAGCGCAAGTCCTGACCCGCGCTACCGGGCTGCCGGGCGCGCGGCGAGCACCGCCGCCAGCACGGTCGGGTCGTCGTCGGGCGCGACCGTGCGCAGATCCAGCAGGCAGCGGTCGTTCTCGACGCGCCCGACCACCGGGGGCCGGCCCGACCGCAGCGGCGCGGCGTAGCCGGCGGGCAGGCTGAGCGCCGCGCTCGGCACCGACACCCCGGGCGCGGCACCGCCGCCCACGGCCGCGGCCGAGGGTACGGCGCGCACATCGACGCCGTGCCCGGCGAGCTGGGCGGCGAGCCGTCCGGCCCGCTCGCCGATCGCGGCCGCCGGCGTCTCCAGCGCGGCCCGGACCGGCGGCGGCGGCCCGGTCAGCGTGGCCTCCAGCGCGGCCAGGGTCAGCTTGTCCACCCGGACCGCCCTCGCCGCCGGGTACCGGCGCAACCGGTCGACCAGGTCCGCGCGGCCGAGCAGCAGTCCGGCCTGCGGCCCGCCGAGCAGCTTGTCGCCGCTCGCCGTGACGAGCGCGGCCCCGCCCCGCAGCACGGTCGCAGCGTCCGGCTCGTCGGGCAGCAGCGGGTGCGGGGCGAGCAGACCGGACCCGATGTCGACGACGACCGGCGGCCCGAGCGTGGCCAGCCCGGGGACGTCCACAGTGGAGGTGAAGCCGGAGATGACGAAGTTGGACGGGTGCACCTTGAGGATGAACGCGGTCTCGTCGCCGATCGCGTCGCGGTAGTCCCGCAGCGAGCACCGGTTGGTGGTACCGATCTCGCGCAGCCGCGCGCCGGTGGAGGTGAGCAGGTCGGGAATGCGGAAGCCGTCGCCGATCTCGACCAGCTCGCCGCGGCTCACCACGATCTCCCGGCCGCGCGCCAGCGCGAGGCCGCACAGCAGCAGCGCGGCCGCGTTGTTGTTGACCACGTGCACCGCCTCCGCGTCCGGTACCGCCGCCGCCAGCGCGGCGAGCGCACCCCGGCCGCGCCGGGCCCGCTGGCCGGAGACGAGGTCGAACTCCACGTCGGTCGCGCCGGTGGCGACCGCGACCGCATCCCGCGCGGCCGCCGACAGCGGCGCCCGGCCCAGGTTGGTGTGGATGACGACCCCGGTGGCGTTGACGACGTGCTGCAGGCTCGTCGCGGTCCGCGGCAGCGCGGCCACCGCCGCGCCGGCCACCTCGGCCGGGGCGATCTCGCCGCGCCGGGCCCGCTCCTGCGCGGCCGCGATGACCTCCTTGACGGTACGCCGGCCGAGCCGCTCGACCGCCTCGGCGAGTTCCGGTACGGCCAGCAGCACGTCCGTCGCCGGGATCAGCCGGCGTGCATCCGCACCGTCGGTGGGCCACAATCCATGGGTGGTCATCGCAGCCGGCCCTTCCGATCAGTCGACTCGGGTACGCCTCACGCAGTATGCCCACGGAGGCGGCTGTGCGTGCAAGATCCCGCCCGGGGAGCTGGAGGCGGTGCTGGCCGGGCTGCCCGCCAGCTCGCCCTCCGACGCGCCGCCGGACACGTACGGTCGCCTGCTCGTCGGCCTGGACACGGGCGACGACGCGGCCGTGGTGGCCGCGCCCGACGGCGGCCCGGCGTTCGTGCTGACCACCGACTTCTTCACCCCCGTGGTCGACGACCCCTACGACTGGGGCCGGATCGCCGCGGCGAACGCGCTGTCGGACGTGTACGCGATGGGCGGCCGGCCGGTGGTCGCGGTGAACCTGCTCTGCTGGCCGCGTGACGTGCTGCCGATGACCCTCGCCACCGAGGTGCTGCGCGGCGGCCTGGCGGTCGCCACCGCGGCCAGCTGCCACCTCGTCGGCGGCCACAGCGTGGACGACCCGGAGCCCAAGTACGGCCTCGCGGTCACCGGCGTCGTCGACCCGGACCGGATGCTGCGCAACGACACCGGCCGGCCCGGGCAGCCGCTGTCGCTGACCAAGAAGCTGGGCATCGGCGTGCTCAACTCGCGGCACAAGGCCACCGGCGAGGTGTTCCCGCAAGCCGTCACCGAGATGACCACGTTGAACCGGGACGCCGCGGCCGCGGCGGTCGCGGCCGGGTGCCGGTGCGCCACCGACGTCACCGGGTTCGGCCTGCTCGGCCACGTGCTCAAGCTGGCCCGGGCCAGCGGGGTCACGGCCGTCATCGACTCGGCCGCGGTCGGGTACCTCGACGGTGCCCGCGAGGCGGCCGCGGCCGGGTACATCAGCGGCGGCACCCGGCGCAACCTCGACTGGGTACGTCCATCGACCGCGCTCGACGGCATCGAGGAGACCGAGGCGCTGCTGCTCGCCGACGCGCAGACCTCCGGCGGCCTGCTCGTCGCCGGGGAGCTCCCGGGCGCGACCGTCATCGGCGAGCTCGTCCCGCGTGGTGACCACCTCGTTGTGGTGCGCTGAATCCGTTGTACTGTTCCTCGTCGGGGAGGCGTTTGTTGGCTGGTGCTGGCCGCGGCCTTCAAAGCCGTAGGGCGCGTGAGGAACGTGCCGGCGGGTTCGATTCCCGTCCGCCTCCGCCACACCACCCCCTGGAGACAGCGGCATGTACGTGATAGCGACGGCGGGCCACGTCGACCATGGCAAGTCGGCCCTGCTGCGGGCGCTGACCGGCATGGAGCCGGACCGGTGGGAGGAGGAGCGGCGCCGTGGCCTGACGATCGACCTCGGCTTCGTGTGGACCGGGCCGATCGCGTTCGTGGACGTACCGGGGCACGAGCGGTTCGTCGGCAACATGCTCGCCGGGATCGGCCCGGTACCCGCGGTGCTGTTCGTGGTCGCCGCCGACGAGGGCTGGATGCCGCAGTCGGCCGAGCACCTGACCGCGCTGGACGCGCTGGGCGTCCGGCACGGCATCCTCGCCGTGACGAAGGCCGACGTGATGGAGCCGGACCTCGCCGCCGAGGAGGCGCTGGACCGGTTGCGCGGGACCAGCCTTGACGGCATCCCGTGGGTCGGGGTCAGCGCGCGGACCGGCGCCGGCCTGGCCGAGCTGCGCGGCGCGCTGGACCAGCTGGTCGCGCGGCTGCCGCCGGGCGATCCGGACGCGCCGGTCCGGCTCTGGGTCGACCGTGCCTTCACGATCCGCGGCGCCGGGCTGGTCGTCACCGGTACGCTCGCCGCCGGCACGATCCGGGTCGGGGACACGCTCGAGCTGGCCCGCACCGGAAAGAAGTACGCGGTCCGCGAGCTGCAGTCGATGAACCAGCACGTGGACGCCGCGGTCGGGGTGGCCAGGGTGGCGCTCAACCTGCGCGGCGCGCACCGCAGCGAGATCGAGCGCGGTGACGCGCTGATGACCCTCGGCAGCTACCGCGGCACGACCGTGGTGGACATCCGCACCCGGCGGTGCACGCCGGACGACCTGCCCCCCGGCCTGCTGGTGCACATCGGCGCCGCAACCGTCGACTGCGCGGTCCGTCCGGTCGGCGCCGACACCGCCCGGCTCACCCTCGGCACGCCGCTTCCGCTGCGGGTCGGCGACCGGGTGGTCCTGCGGCACGACCGCGGCGTCGCCGGCGGCGGGGTCGTGCTCGACGTGGACCCGCCCGGGTTCAACCGGCGCGGTGCCGCCCGGCGCCGGGCCGGAGAGCTGGACGGCTACGGCGACGCGCCGGACGGCCTGGCCGAGCTGCGCCGGCGCGGCATCGTCCGGGAGGGCACGCTGCGCGCGGTGGGCGTGGAGCCGCCGGTACCGGCGCTGACCGGGGACTGGCTCGTCGACCCTGACCTCGCCGGTACGCTGCGCACCCGGCTGGCCGCGCTCGTCGCGGACCGGGCGGCCGACCCGTCCGCGCCACCGCTCCGCGTCGAGGACGCGCGCAGGCTGCTCGACCTGCCCGACGTCCGGCTCGTACCGGCACTGCTCTCCACCGGGCTGGCCATCCGCGACGGGATGGTCGTCGGCGCCGGGGCGCCGGACACGCTGGCCGCCACGGTCCGCGACGCGCTGGCCCTGCTGGAGAAGCGCGATGCCGGGTTCTACCTGCCGGCCGAGGACGAGCTGGCCGCGATGGGCCTACGGGCACCGGAGATCGCGGCCGCGGTGCGCGCCGGCCGGCTGGTCCGGCTCGCCCCGGACGTGGTGCTGCTGCCGGCGACCATGGGGCGCGCGGTGGCGGTACTCGCCGATCTGCCGCAACCGTTCACGGCGGGTGAGGCCCGGGAGGCCCTGCACACCACGCGCAAGGTGATCGTCCCGCTGCTCGAACACCTCGCCATGGCCGGCCGGACGCGCCGTGACGCGGACGGCCGGCACCGGGTCACTGGGCGCTGAAGATCACCGCCGCGCGCAACGCGAGCACACCGATCAGAACCAGCATGGGTACCAGCACCGCCGCACCGGCCGACTCCACCGCCGCACCCCGCGGGCTGACGTTGAGCCTCGTCGTGACCAGGCCGGCGAGGCCCGGCAGGAGACCGACGAACGCGACCAGCCAGAGCAGGATCCACGGGAACCCGAACGCCGTGTCGAGCGTGCCGGCCGGGATGAGCATCACGATCAGCGCCACGATCAACGCCAGCTCCAGCACCGGGAACAGCCGTTCGGAGATGGCGAAGACGCCGGCGCTGGGCCGGGCGTCCTTGCGGTACCGGGTGAGCCAGCCGAGCAGCGCCGCCGAGCCGGACAGCCCGGAGGCGAGGAACAGCCCGCCGAGCGTCCAGGCGTCGCTCCATACCGGCTGGTTCGAGACCGCCAGCAGTACGCCGGTGTAGCCCGCGATGAACAGGCCGAAGAGCATCCCGACGAAGGTCCAGATCTTGCCGAGCGGGCCGTCGAACACCTTCAACGTCCGGTTGCGCCGGTCACGCAGCAGGACCTCCAGGAACGACACGGTCGCGAACCCGCCGAACACGACCAGCGCCCACGCCCCGACGGACATCGGCGACCAGTACTTGAACGCCAGCCCCTCGTTGCCGGGCGAGACGTTCACCAGCATGTGCCAGAACCGCAGCGGCTTACCGAGGTCGAGCGTGAGCAGGACCGGGCAGGGCAGCAGCATCACGAACGCGACATAGTAGCCGACCCGGGCCGCCGGCTCGTCGAGCGGGTTGCCGTTGAGCCGGAACAGTGAGGCGATCGCGTACGACCCGCCGGACAGGCCGGCGCAGAAGAAGTAGAACAGGATGTACCAGGTCCACTCCGGACCCCGGACGAAATGCTGCGCCTCCGCGAGCCACATCACTCGTCACCGCTCTTCCCGCTGGCGCTCGCCTCGCTCCTCGGTCCAGCTTCGCTCCGCGGTCCGGGCGCCACCGGCCCCGGGTCCGGGGTGGCCGTGGCGGGGGCCGGCTCGAAGCGGCGGCGGCGCAGCGCGATCAGGCCCGCGATCACCCCCACCGCGGCGGTGACCAGCGTGGTCAGGTACCCCTTGACGTTGTTGCGGCTGGGCAGCACGGCGTTCGCCGCGTTCGGCAGCTGGTACTTCTCCGGCTCGTCCATCAGCAGGAAGAACGCGTTCAGCCCGCCGTACACGTCGTCGTCGGCACCGTACAGCCGGGCCTCGGAGACGCCCTGCGCGTGCAGGGTCTCGACCCGTTTCTGGGCCCGCTCCCGCAGCTCGATCACCGGTCCGAACTGGATGGACTGGGTCGGGCAGGCCTTGGAGCAGGCCGGCTCCATGCCACCCTGCAGCCGGTCGTAGCAGAGCGTGCACTTCTGCGCGACCTTGGACTCGTGGTCCATCTCGATCACGCCGTACGGGCAGGCCGCGATGCAGTCACGGCACCCGTTGCAGACATCCGGCTGGATGAATACGGTGTCGAACTCGGTCCGGATGATCGCCCCGGTGGGGCAGACCTCCAGGCAGCTGGCCTCCTTGCAGTGCTTGCAGACGTCCGACATCATCAGCCAGGCCTTGCCGTTGCCGGGGCCGGCCGCGTCGTCCGGGACGTTGTCGATGAACTGCACGTGCCGCCAGTTCTGCGCGTCCAGGGCGCCGGTGTTGTCGTACCCGTCGCCGAAGACCGGCTCGTTGCCGGGCAGCTCGTTCCAGCTCTTGCAGGCCACCTCGCAGGCCTTGCAGCCGATGCAGACACTCGTGTCGGTGAAGAACCCGTAGGCCTTCCCAGGCGTGATCTCCACCATGTCACAACCCCATCAGGTTCGGTGTGATCTTGGTAAAGCCGTGCTCGGCGGCGTAGAGGTCGAGCGGCAGCGCGGCCAGCTCGTCCACGTCGGGCACGGCCCGGGCGTCGCGTCCGAGGTCGACGTCGATGAGGTACCGGTGGCAGCTGGTACAGGCGTCGACCCGCAGGTGCGGGAAGGTGCTCGCGCCGGCCGCCGCCTCGACGACCGGCCCCTCGTGCGACTCGGCGTACACGGTGCGCTTGGATCCGGCGGTCTCGCCGCAGGACGGGCAGGAGCTGGCCGAGTACATCCAGCTCGAGCCACACCGGGCGCAGACCAGCTCGCGGCCCCCGCTGACCAGCGGGTCACCGCCGGCGCTGCGCACGCTGACCTGCGGTGGCCCGCCGCAGGCAGGGCACTGCGCGGCCGTTCCGGAGCGGGCCGACGCCCGCCCTGCTGCCCGGGCCTGCTCTGCTGCCCGGGCCTGCTCTGCTCGCACGGGCCACAGCGCGGCCCGGGCCAGGTACCGCTCGGCCAGCGGCTGGTCCTCCCCGGCGAGCCAGGTCGACAGGATCTCCTCGGCCCGCCCGGCCTCGACCAGCTCGCGGACGGCCACCGCCAGCGGCTCCGGGCCGGCCGCGTCGGTGGCCTTCACCACGAGCGGCACCACCCGCTCGACCGACCAGGCCGAGGGCACGCCAATGGGAGCCTCGTCCCAGACGTCGAGCAGGGCGAGGTACAGGGTCAGCACCTCGGCCGCGAACGGGTACCGCTGGCGCAGGTCCTCCGCCCGCCGACGGTGCGCGCCGGTCTCCATCGCCGTCACATCTTCTCGATGTTGACCAGGAACGCCTTGAACTCGGGCGTCCGCGAGCTGGCGTCGCCGACGAACGGGGTCAGCGCGTTGGCGAGCCAGTGCTGCCCGGTGTTGATGCCGACGAATCCCCAGTGGATCGGGATGCCGATCTGGTAGACCTTCTTGCCGTCGATGGTCAGCGGCCCGAGCCGCTTCGTGACGACCGCGCGGACCTCCAGCTTGCCGCGCTTCGAGGAGACCCGGACCCGGTCGCCGTTCGCGATCCCCTTCTCCCGGGCCAGCTCGAACGGCACCTCGACGAACGCCTCGGGCTGGAGCTGGACGAGCTGGTCGACGTGCTGCGTGACGTAGTGCTCGTGCTCGGTGAGCCGGTACGACGTGGCCACGTACGGGTAGTCGGCCGCGGTGCCGAACCGGTTGCCCCGCCCGGCCCGCTCGTCGTAGAGGTACGCGACCGGTGTGGTCGACCGGTCCGGGTGCAGCGGGTTGGCGACCGGCGACTCGACCGGTTCGTAGTGCTCGGGGAACGGCCCGTCCGCGACGCCGTTGCTGAACAACCGTCCCACTCCCTCGCCGGTCATGATGAACGGCAGCGGCGAGTCGGGCCGGCGCGGGTCGGCGGCGACCGGGTAGTCCGGCACGTCGCCCACCCACTTGGCGGTCGCGGGATCCCACCGGATGCCCGGCCGCTGCGGATCCCATGGCTGACCGAGCGGGTCGGCCGAGGCGCGGTTGTAGAGCACCCGCCGGTTCGCCGGCCAGCTCCACCCCCAGCTCGGGTAGAAGCCCATGCCGGTCGGGTCGTTCTTCGCCGGGTCCTGGATCCCGTCGCGCCGCTTGGCCAGGTTGCCGCCCTCGGGGTAGTGGCCGGTATAGATCCAGTCGCCCGCGGTGGTGGTGCCGTCGTCCTTGAGCGCGGCGAACGACGCCAGCCGCTGACCGGTCGTGAGGTCCCGCCCGTTGATCTCCTGGGCGATCTCGTCCAGCTCCGGCTTGCGCGGGTCCCGGTACGGCATGACCAGTTCCAGCACCGGCGCCGGGTACGCGCCGTTCTGCTGGCGGTAGAGATCCCGGACCCGGCCGAACACCTCGGCCATGATCCAGTGGTCGTGCCGGGCCTCACCGTCCGGCGGCAGCACCTGCTCCTTCCACTGCACCCAGCGGCCGCTGTTCGTGAACGACCCGTCCTTCTCGATCCAGTGCGTGGCCGGGAGCATGAGCACCTCGGTCTGCACCGTGCTCGGGTCGATGCCGGGCGCGTGCCAGAACTCGGAACTTGTCGTGGCGTACGCGTCCATCACGCACAGCCACTTGAGCTTCGAGAGCGCCTGCAGCACCTGGTTGGAGTCGGGTCCGATGCTGGTCGCGGTCATCCCGGACAGCAGCAGACCCTCCATCTTGCCCTGCAACGCCTGGTCGAAGATGGACAGCCAGGACGCGTCCTGGGCCGGCTTCGGCAGGTGGCTGAAGGCGAAGTCGTTCTCCTTCGTGGCGGCATCGCCAAACCAGGACTTGAGCAGGCTCACCAGGAACCTGCGGTAGTTCGCACCGAAGAAGTTCAGCGAGTTGGCGTGCCACTTCTTCGCCGCGCTGCGGGCCACGTACTCGTCGATCGTGCGCATGCCCGGTGCGGGGATCCGCAGGTACCCGGGCAGGATGTCCCACGAGATCGCGTGGTCGGTGTTGCCCTGGATGTTCGCGTGCCCGCGCTCGGCGTTCATGCCGCCACCGGGGCGGCCCATGTTGCCCAGCAGGAGCTGCAGCAGCGCGCCCGAGCGGATCAGCTGGACGCCGGTGGTGTGGTGGGTGAGGCCGACCGCGTAGACGATCGTCATCACCTTGTCCGGCCGCCCGGTCTCGCCCACGATCCGGGCCACCTCGAGGAACTGGTCCCTCGGAATGCCGGTGATCCGCTCGACCATCTCGGGCGTGTAGCGGGTGTAGTGCTGCCGCATCAGGTTCAGCACCGAGCGCGGGTGGTTGATGTCCAGCAGCGCGAAGCCGTCCGGCCCGGTCTCGTACGTCCAGGCCGCCGTGTTGTAGCTGCGCTTCGCCTCGTCGTACCCGTTGAACAGGCCGGCGTCGAAGGCGTAGCCCTCCTTGACGACGAACGCCGCGTTGGTGGCCATCTGCACGTAGTCGGCGTGGTACAGGTTGTTCTGCAGGACGTAGTTGATGAGCCCGCCGAAGTACGCGACGTCCGTGCCGGTGCGGATCCGCAGGTGCTGGTCGGCCACCGCGGAGGTACGGGTGAACCGCGGGTCGGCGTGGATCATCTTCGCGCCCCGCTCCACCTTGGCGCGCATCATCCACTGGAACCCGACCGGGTGCGCCTCGGCGGGGTTGGCTCCGTTGATCAGGATCACGTCGGCGTGCCGGATGTCACGCCAGTGGTTGGTCATTGCCCCCCGGCCAAACGTGGCGGCCAGACTGACCACCGTGGGACCGTGTCAAACACGGGCCTGTTGTTCGATATGGACAATCCCCAGGCCGCGCATGAGCTTCGTGGCGAGGTAGCCCTCCTCGGAGCTGAACGCCGCGCCGCCGGCGAACGCGATGCCTTCGCACCGGTTCACCACGTTGCCGTTCGCGTCGGAGGTGACGAACGTGCGGTCCCGGGAGGCCTTGATGTTCTGCGCGAGCTTGTCCAGCGCGAAGTCCCAGGAAACCTGCTTCCACTCGGCGGCGCCGGGTTCCCGGTACATCGGGTGCGGCACGCGCCGGCGGGACACCGCGAGCTGGAGCGCGGAGGCACCCTTCGGGCACAGCCGGCCCTCGTTCACCGGGCTGTCCGGGTCACCCTCGATCTGCAGCAGCTCGGTCCCGCCGTTCGCCTTCCTCGTGTACGCGAGCAGCGCGCACCCGACGGCGCAGTAAGGGCAGACCGTCTTGGAGACCGTCGCACCATCGATGCGCAGGTCCTGCTTGACCGTGCGGGCCGGGACGAGGTCGAAGCCGAGCGGCGAGATGGCCAGTGCACCGGCGCCAGCGCCGGCACCGAGTTGGAGGAACTGCCGGCGGGTGACTTCCACGTCGGTCACGGTCGGTCTCCCTTCCTCGATGCATGGATCATAGTTCCTATTGAGAGGAGTCGACAGAGTTCGTCAGCCCTGGGCTAGTTCGAGATCGCGGCGCTCGCCCGGCTCGCCCGGGTTGCGCAGCAGGTCGATGAGGCGCGGATCGGCCGGTACGAGCAGCCCGCGGAGACCCCGCTCGGCGGCGTCGTCGACGGCGGCCCGCCAGGCGGCGCGGTTCTCCGGGACCGGGGTGGTGGCCCAGAGCTCGCCCTCCAGGCGTACCCCGTTGCCGGGCAGGTCGGTCACGGTCCGTAGCCGCCCACGGCTCAGCCGCTCGATCGTGGACCGGGCGGGGCCGAGCGGCGTGCTGGTGACCAGCAGGGCGCGGGACGTGGTGACGGCGAGTGCCGCGAGCACGGCAACCGGGTCCAGATCCGGCTGGGCGGTGGATCCGGCGCTCTTCGCGTCGGCGTCGGCGGTGTCGGTGGCGGCGTCGGTGGCGGTGGCGAGGTCGGCGACGAGCAGGTAGGCGCCGGCCGCGTCGAAGGCCGCAGCGCGAGACAACCACGCTCCGAGGTCATCCGGTCGCTGAGGGAGCAGGATGCCCACGTTGACCGCGTGCGGCTGCATGCGGCTCAGCTTAGGTGATGGCGCCGCCCGGGGCCGGGCGGCGCCGCTCACGGTCAGCTCCAACAGCAAGTTCCGACGGATTCCGCGCGCCTGTCACCCCCGTCACTGTCTATTGTGGTCGGTGCGGGCAGGGCCGCGTCACCAACCGACGGCCACCAGCAGCCATTGCGGGTTGCCGTGCGAGATGAACGAGGACTGGTTGGCGACGTCGTCGTACGGGAATCCGTACGCCAACCGGTCGATCGCGTGGTCGTGCCAGAACCGGGCGTAGTAGTTCGCCGGCGGCGCCTGGTAGTACCGGGTCGGGTCGCCCCACTGCGCCTGCGGCAGATGGGCGGTGTGCCGGTTGAGCGCGGCGCACATGTTCGGGTTGCCGGCGAGCGAGGCGGCGCAGCCGAAGATGTCCGAGGTCGCGGCCGACACCCCGACCGACGAGGCGTAGCTGGTGAAGTAGTTCGCATACTGCCCGCCGGCCCGGAACGACGGCGAGCTGCCCGGCGCCGGGATCCGGAACGGCGCCTGGATCTGCCCGAGGTGCTTGAACTCGGTCGGCATCTCGTTGATGAACTTCTGGAAGGTGACCGACCGGTCCTCGGTGAAGGTCGTCAGATCCTCGCCGACGGAGACGTCGTACCCGTCCCGCGCGTGCAGCCGCATCGCCAGCTTGAGCCCGAACGCGTCGACCCGGGTCGTGTTGCCGTTGAACACGGCTGGGCCGACGGTGAACTCGATGAAGTCGACGTACTGGCTGTTGGGCGCGCCGAGGTAGAAGTACATCCGGCCGGCCGAGTTCACCGGCATGTCGAGGTACTGCTGCTCGGCGATCGAGCGGGTCTGCCCGTTGAAGCTCCAGAAGACCTGGCTGTCGGGGTACCGTCCGTTGGTCCGGTTGAGGATCTTGACCATGAGGACGTTCTGCGCCGGCGGGATCGTCGTGGTGTCGCCCCAGAACGAGCTCGGCGGTGGCGTGGTCGGCGGTGGCGTGGTCGGCGGTGGCGTCGTGCCGCCGCTGATCCGCACGGCGAACTCCCACAGCGAGTACCCGTACGGGGTGGCGCGGGCGGTCCCGTTCATCCGCACGTACCGCCCGGTGCCGGTGACGCTGAGGGTCTGCGTGCCGCCGGTCCCGGTGGTAGTGCTGAAGACCGTGGTCCAGGTGGACGCGTTGGCGGACACCTGGATCTGGAACGACCGCGCGTACGCCGCCTCCCAGGTCAGCACCACCTGGCAGATCGTGACGCTCGCGCCGAGGTCGACCTGGATCCACTGTGGATCACTGAACGCGCTCGACCAGCGGGTACCCGTGTTGCCGTCGACCGCGTTGGCGGCCGCCGTACCGGCGTTCTCCACCGACGAGGCCGTGGCCGGCCGGCCCAGGGCCACGTTGGCGGTCCCGCACCCGGGCGTGGTACCGATCGTGCCGAAGACCTGGAACTCCCAGAGCGAGTAGCCGTACGGGGTGGCCCGGGCGGTCCCGTTCATCCGCACGTACCGCCCGGTGCCGGTGATGCCGAGGGTCTGCGTGCCGCCGGTCCCGGTGGTGGTACTGAAGACCGTGGTCCAGGTGGACGCGTTGGCGGACACCTGGATCTGGAACGACCGCGCGTACGCCGCCTCCCAGACCAGCACGACCTGGTCGACGGCGGCCGTCGCGCCGAGGTCGACCTGGATCCACTGTGGATCACTGAACGCGCTCGACCAGCGGGTACCCGTGTTGCCGTCGACCGCGTTGGCGGCGGGCGTGCCAGCATTCTCCACCGACGAGGCGGTGACCGGCCTTCCCTGGGACAACAGCGGACCGGCGGCCTGGGCCCGACCGGCGGTGACGGCGGTGAATCCGGCGAGGAGTAGGACCGCGACGGCGGTCGAGATCCCCGCCACGGCGGCCGATCTGCGGGGACGGATAGGGGGTGGCATGGCAGCTCCTCACAGCGACGGGCACCGCGGTCACCGGGCCCCACCAGCGCCGGCAGGGCCGCGGACCGCGGTGTTACGCGAGACGTGTGAGAGCGCTCTCTCAGAAGAGCTTCATCGAGAGTTGCCGAATCGTCAAGCCCGCTTGCCCGCGGATCTGGCGCGGCACATCAGCCCCGCCCGGCAGAGTCCGGCCCTGGTCGGATGCCACAAGTTCGGCGGCCGGCCATGCGGAGGATTTCCGGTGATCCTCGGCGGGCCGGGTCGCCGACCCTATCCACCGGCCTTCGTGTAGTCGCGGGTCAGCCAGTGCTCGGGGCGGATGTGGATCGCGCACATGCGGTCGGTGACGTCCCGGGTCGCCCCGATGTAGCCGTCGGCGCCCTCGTGGCCCAGGTAGCGGCGGGCGAGCTCCCAGCGCTGCTCGACGGTGACGGTGTCCTCGATCGCGGTGACCGGGCCCTCGACGGAGGCGTACCGATAGGGCATCTCCTGGGTCTGCGCGCAGACGGTGACCCGGCCGGCCTTGCGGATCAGCCGGGTTTTGCGGCTGTTGCCGTCGGTCACCAGGATGATCTCGCCGCCGGGCTGGTAGTCGTACCAGAGCGGGATGGCCAGCGGACCTCGGCCGTCGTCGCCGGCCACGGTCACGACCGCGACGTGCACTTCGGCGAGGAAGGCCTCGCGTTCGGCGGGCGTCATCGCCAGGGACATGATCCATAGGCTACCGCCCAGAAACCGTCGACAAAACCGTAGGTGTCGAGGCAACGTCTTCCCGGCAACGGTGCGCGGTGAGCCGGGTGTGGGGAAAGCTACGTTGGTCTTCAACACGGTCCGCCCGCCACCGCGAGATCCGCGCGCGATCGATTCCGGTGCTGCGCCCCCGCGCGAACAGCGGCGATCCCGACGCTAGGACGGCAGTTCGCCGGTCTCCGCGAGGTGCCGCGCAACCTCGGCGAGCTTGCGGTTGAGCCGCTGCGACGCCCGGCGCAGCAGGTCGAACGCGTCGCCGGCGGACATCCGCTGGCGTTCCATCAGGATGCCCTTGGCCTGTCCGATGATGTCGCGCGTACTCAGGGCCCGGTGCAGCGCCGCTTCGCGGCGTTCGACCTCCACCTGGCGCTGGACCATCGCCACGGCGACTGCGACGTACGCGGCCAGGATCGAGGCGAACTCCTGGTCCTCCTCGGTGAACGCCTCCGGCACGGCACCGTAGAGACTCAATACGCCGAGCGCCGACCAGTGCGCCGGCTGGTGCACGAACAGCCCGTGGCACAGGGCGCTGGCGACTCCCAATTGGGCGGCGGTGCCGGCCATGACCGGCCAGTCCGGCGATTCGGCGAGCCGGGGTACGTCGACCGGGTGCTCGCTGTGCAGCGCATCGGGCGCGGGACCCTGGCCGGTGTCGAACTGGACCGCGTCGAACTCGGCCGCGACCGCATCGGTGGCCAGCGTCTCTGCGACGCGGTCGTGCCGCCAGAGCGTGACGCTCGCCCACTCACAACCGGCGACCGCGCCGACCGCGAACCGCAGCACCTCCGGCAGGTTCTCGGCCAGGTCGTCGGAGCCGAACAGCGTCTGAGCCAGCTGGCCGAAGCTTGCCACCAGCATCGGTCCGTAGGGTTGCGGCCCCCACGTCTCGGCCGCGCGGGCCCGGTCGGAAGCCGCCGTACGCCGGCGGGTCGCGGCCCGCTCCCGCTGCCGCTCACCGCGGCGCCGCAGGTCCGCGTAGAACGTCGCATCCGATCGGCTGGCCACGTGTCCCGGCCGCCGGCGCTGGTCCAGCCGCCGCTCCCGGTCGAGCAGCTCGCGCTCCCGCGCGTCGGCGACGTGCTCGCGGCCCGCGGCGGTCTCGTCGCGCTCGTCAGCGGTCTGCCCGCGCAGGTGAGCCAGGGCCTCCCGCTCGACGGCCACGAAGTCTCGCCGATCGGCCAACCAGGCGACCTCGTCGTCGGCACCCTCCTGCTCCTGGGTGGCCGCGGTGGCTCGCGCGGTGGCCGCCAACCGGCGGGCGGTGTGCGCGGCGACCCGGGCAGCGGCCTGCTGCGCGCGCAGCAACTGTGCTTCCGCCCGCTCCACACCGGCCTCGGCCCGGCGCAGCGCCGCTTCGGCCGCCGCCGCGTCGGCTGCCTCGTCGGCGTCCCCGTTGCCGTGAGCCCGCTCCTCGGCCTTCCGCCGGTCCAGCTCCTGCTCGTGCCGATCGGCCAGGCGTTCCCGCTCCTCGGCCAGCGCGTCCCGCTCGTCGGCCAGCCGTTCCCGCTCGTCGGCCAAGCGTTCCCGCTCTTCGGCGCCGGCCTCCCAGAGGTCGGCCCGGCTACGACGCTCGTCGTCGGACCCGCTACCGGCCACCGGGCTTACCTCCGTACCCCTGCCGGACCATCACCGAGTCCAGCCCGAGCAGGCCGAACACGCGGGCGGGCAGCCCCTGCAGACCGACCACCTCCAGGGTCCGGCCGCGTTTGGCGGCCTCGGTGCGGGCGCTCACGATCAGACCGATGCAGTGCGCGTCGACGAACCCGACCTCGGACAGGTCGAGCAGGACCGTCGTCACGGTGTCGTCGCTGACCGCATGATCCAGCCGCCGGCGCAGGTCAGCCGAGACCACCAGGTCGAGGTCGCCGCCGATACGGGCCACCAGGGCATTCTCCTCGTATCGGAGTGACCAGGAAAAATGGTGTGGCGTGTAGTGCGCGACAGCTCGCGGACCGCCAACGTTTCCGGACACCAGCCCACTCCCTATGGAGCACGGCTGGGTCGTCAACCGACCTACATTCTCACCCGTACCGTGACCGGCTGCAATTCGAGCGTGTCCGCGGCCGCCGTTCGGGCTCGCCGATCTCGTTCGCCTTCGTCGCGGCGCACACGGCGCACACGGCGCACACAGCCGGAACCTCCGCCCCTCCCCGCGGCTCGACGGGTGCATGAGGTGGCGATCGGTGGCGGCGGCCGCCATGTTCGGGACCGGCGTGGTGCTGGGCGCGTGCGGCGGCGAGCCGCGACCGCCCGCCTCGGCCACGGCTCCGGTCACGGCTCCGATCACGGCTCCGGCCACATCCGCGGCCGTGCCGGCCACCTCGGCGCTGCCGGTGAGCTGTGCGGCGCCCGCGGCCGGTACGGCGGCGCCGGCCTCCGCGCTCGTCCCCGCGCCGAGCAACGGCCTCGCGCCGAGCCCGGCCACGGGGGAACCGCTGGTCATCGAGGCGGTGATCCTCGACCGGAGGTGCGCCCCGGCGGCCGGCGCGATGACCCACCTCTGGCATGCCGACGCGCGAGGTCTCTACGGGCCGTCCGACGGGCAGCAGTGCTGCTATTACGACGGGAACGTCCGGGCCGACGGCGCCGGGCGGTTCCGGCTGGAGACGATCCGGCCGGCCCAGTACCCGGTGCCGAACGCGCCGCCGGCGCACATCCACCTGGAGATCAGCTACCAGGGCCGGACGCTGGAGACCGAGGTCATCTTCGGCGACCAGGCGCCTGCCTCGATCGCCCCACCCACATCCCACGTGCTGTCCATCCCGCTGCGCCGCGACGGCGACGGATGGCGCGGTGAGGCACTGTTCGTCCTGGCTGGGTGAGCGCAGTGATGGCGCCCGGCCGTACCGTGTCGACATGACCGATCCTCCCACCGCCCCCCGGCGGGGCGTGCGCGTCGCGGACCTGGGCTGGCTGACCGGCCACTGGACGGGAACCCGCGGAGACGACCAGGTCGAGGAGGCGTGGGGAGCGCCGGCGGCGGGCACGATGATGGGGATGTTCCGCTGGATCCGCGGCGGCGAGCCGTGGTTCTACGAGCTGACCGTGCTCGAGCCGGACGGCGACTCGATCATGTTCCGCATCAAGCACTTCCACCCCGGCCTGGTCGGCTGGGAGGAGAAGGACAGGTGCGTGACCTTCCTGCTCGTCGCGCTCGACGGGCAGGAGGCGGTCTTCCACCAGCAGGGCGTCGACAGTCCACCGTGGATGGTGTACCGGCTGGCCGGGGACGGCTCGCTGGAGAGCTGGTTCCAGCGGCCGGGTGAGGTCGTGGAGGAGAAACACATCTTCCGGTACGCCCGAACGGCCTGACTACCGGCCGACCGCGCGTGTGGCAGGCTGTGCCGATGCGCGTACTGCGGACTCCGGACGAGCGCTTCGCCGGCCTGGCCGACTTCCCTTACGAACCGCGGTACGCCACGGTCGGCGGCGAGCTGCGGATGGCGTACGTCGAGGCCGGGCCGGCCGGCGGCGAGCCGGTGCTGCTGCTGCACGGCGAGCCGGCGTGGTCGTACCTGTACCGGTCGGTCATCCCGGTCCTGGTCGAGGCGGGACTGCGCGTCATCGCGCCGGACCTGATCGGTTTCGGCCGCTCCGACAAGCCGGCTGAGATCGCAGACCACAGCTACGCCCGGCACGTGGAGTGGGTGCGCTCGTTCGCGTTCGACGCGCTCGACCTGCACGGCGTGACGCTCGTCGGCCACGACTGGGGCGGTCTGATCGGCCTGCGCCTGGCGACCGAGGAGCCCGGGGCAGAACCGGCCGGCGCAGAACCGGCCCGGATCGCCAGGATCGTGGCGACGAACACCGGGCTGCCCACCGGCGACCAGGAGATGCCCGAGGTCTGGTTGCGGTTCCGGGAGGCGGTACGCACCGCGCCGGTGCTCGACATCGCCCGGCTCGTCCGCTCCGGCTGCCGTAGCGCGCCGGCACCGGAGACGCTCGCCGCCTACGACGCGCCGTTCCCGGACGAGACGTTCAAGGCCGGGCCGCGGGCCATGCCGTCCCTCGTCCCGACGACGCCCGACGATCCCGCCTCGGCACCGAACCGGACCGCGTGGCAACGACTGTCCGAATGGGACAGACCGTTTCTCGTCGCGTTCGGCGACGCCGACCCGATCACCTCGGCGATGGCGCCCGTCCTGCACGGCATCGTGCCCGGCGCGCAGCGGGTGACGATCGCCGGTGCCGGCCACTTCGTCCAGGAGGACGCCGGACGCGAGCTCGGCGCCGCGATCGCCCGGTTCGTCACCGGGTGAGCGACGGACCGCGGTCACCGGCCCGGTCGCAGCCCGCCGCGTCGAACGCCACGGTCACCGCGCTGATCGGGTTCGGGCCCGCCGCCGGTCGACGGGCTGGAACCGGACCCGAAGCGGTGCTGAAGTGTCGCGCCGCCACCGGCTAGGGCAGGCGGGGGTAGAGCAGGGTGGCGACGTCCAGCGCGCGGCTGCCGGGCGTACCGGTCCCCTGCGCGGTCCAGACCTCGGACAGCACGCCCATGACGAAACCCCAGGCGACCACGCGGTCCTCGGGGATGCCGAAGCCGTCGGCGAGCTGCTCGATCCGCGCCGGTACGAGCGCCAGCAGGTCGTCCTCGCGCCGCCACGGCTCGGGGTTGTAGAGCAGGGCGCCGCAGTCGTAGCCGGGGTCGCCGACGATGCCGAACGGGTCGATCGCGAGCCACGGCTCGCGCTGCGCGCGCAGCACGTTGTCGTGGTGCAGGTCGCCGTGCAGGACCTGCCGGTCGGGCGCGCTCGCGCACAGCTCGTCGAAGAGCGCGCCCGCACGCTCCACGAGATGCCGCGGCAACGGGTCGTCGCCCGGGAAGCGGCGCAGGTGTGCCCGGAACGACCCGCTCTCCCGGCTCAGGTCCGGCAGCGAGCAGCCGGGCGGCGGAGGTCGGTGCAGGCGCTGTCCGGTGCGGACGAGCGCGGCGGTCGCCTCCTCGTCCTTGCCGGGCACCAGCCTCGCCACCATCTCGCCCGGTTCCGCCAGCTCCAGCAGGAGTGCGCCACGCGTCGGGTCGTCGGCGAGCAGGCGAACCGCGCCGTCCCCGTCGAACGTCCGCAGCGCCTGCGCCTGGGGGTCCAGGTGCCCGTCCGGGACACCGAGCTTGAGCACCGCGGCTGAGCCGTCCGCGCGGGTGACCCGGGTGACCCAGTGGAAGCTCAGCCCGTACGGCTCGCCGAGGGTGAGCTGCCAGTCCCGGGCCACCTCCGCCAGCAGCGCCGGGAGGCCGTCCAACCACCGTGAACCGTCGTCCGCCCACGCCTCGGCGACGTTGCGGGCCAGGGCGGGCGGGATCGGAACCGGCACCCGGCGAGCATGGCAGATGCTCACCGGGTGCGCTGCCGCGCCGCCTAGGGGTGGAGCGTGGCTTCGGCGCGCTGGGGTTGCGGGCGGTGGCCGAGTGCGCCGCGGTCGCGGCCGCCAAGCGGGACCGGCCGGGGCTGGCGGCCGCCCGGGGGCGGGCCCAGGTCATGCTGGCGCTGTCCCGGCAGGCGGCGCAGGCCGCCACGGTGACCCGCGAGGCGGGCGCATGGCAGGCGCTGGCCGAGGCCGAGTACGGCCGGATCGCGGAACGGCCGCAACCTGACCGGTGGCGGGTAGCGGTGGCCGCGTGGGACGCCCTGGCCCGGCCGTACCCGGCGCGTACTGCCGGTGGCGCCTGGTCGAGGCGATGCTCGGTGGCACCGCGCCGGTCGCCGACGGGCTGGCCCGGGTGGCACGCGAGGCGCACCAGGTCGCGTACCGGCTCGGCCCCGGGCCGCTGCGCCGCGAGCTGGAGCTGCTCGCCCAGCGCGGCCGGCTGGACCTGGCCGGTCCGCCGCCGCCCATGCCGGCCGACCCGATCGCCGCGCTCGGGCTCACCGACCGGGAGTGCCAGGTGTTGCGGCTGCTCGGTCGCGGGTACACCACCCGGCAGATCGCCGCCGAGCTGACCATCAGCGTCAAGACCGCGAGCGTGCACGTGTCGCACATCCTGACGAAGCTGGAGGTCTCCCGGCGTACCGAGGCCGCCGCCATCGCGCACCGCTTCAGCTGACCGCCCGCCTCGGCTGACCGCCCGCCTCGGTTAACCGCCTGGTGGGCCGGTTCCCAGCGAGGACGTCGCCAACGGCGGCATCGTCAGCGGCAGCGCCGCGAGCTGGATCAGCAGCAGCATGTTGTCGTCGGCGGCGGTCTTGTTCAACCGGAGCCGGCCGCAGTGCGTACACCGGTGGATGAGCACCCAGCGGCGTTCACCGCGGACGGTGACCGCGATCGGCTCCATCCCTCCCGGGCAGCCGGACTGCCGGTCGCCGGGGACGTTGCGGTCGAGGTGCCTGGACCACAGGCACGAGGGACAGTGGTTGCGGTGGGACGTGCCCGGCGCGTCGAGGGAGACCTCTACGCCGCAGTGTCCACACCGGAACGAACGAGGAAACGACACGTCTGATCGCCTTTCGGGACAGCGTTACGGGGCTGGACAGACATCTCTCGCCTCCTCTACGTCAGGTAACCGGCAACGATCCTGCACTCAACCACCGCGGGCACGGTGCGTCAACCGGGTTTCACCGGCGCCGCGCGCGGGCCGCGCCGGTCTACCGTTCGGCATCCCGGCCCATCCGCAGGTTAGCCCAGACACTCTTCCCGTCCCGGTGCAGGAACGTGCCCCAGTCGTCGGCCAAGCTGTCGACCAGCACCAGTCCGCGACCACCCGGCGCGGACCGGCCTTCGGCCGATGCGGCGCCGCCCACCAGCGGGATCCGGGTGTCGCGGTCCCGGACCCGGACGTTGAGGTAGCGCCGACCCCGGCATACCGCGACGGTCAGGTCGGTCCGCGCGTGCCGTACCGCGTTGGTGACCAACTCGTTCGCGACCACCTGCGCGACCGTGCTCAGCCGCGGCAGGTGCCACCTACGGCAGAACTCGCCCACGAACGCCCGGGCCGCCGCCGGCGACGCGCGGTGCGGCGGCAGGTGGCGCAGCGCACGACGCGGCCCGACCTCGCCGGCGCGTACCGCGGCCGCGGCCGCCGCCCGGTTCCGGTAGACCGGCAGGAACCGCGTCGGTCCCGTCCTGATCACCTGGCCCACCCGCTGAGCGGGTCGGCGTGCAGGAGCAGGGGTACCGGCACCTCCGGGTCACCGTGGTGCTGCAGGGCCAGGAACACGGCCAGCAGCGGGTCGGACGTCACGACCAGGTCGTTCAGGTCGAGGATCACCGCCATCGGCTGTTCCGCCCGGCATTTCAGGACGGCGGCGCGCAGCGTGGCGGCGCCGGCCACGGTCAACTCGCCGGTGACGATGACGTCGACGGTGCCGTCCCGGAACTCGGGGACGACCGAAGTGGTCAGGGCACTCATCGCGGCCGCCGGACGGCGGCACGTCCGCGCCGCCGCGTGCTGGGAGCCACCATTTCCCCCCACCATTGCTGAGCAGCACGTTCATGCCCAGACTAACCCGAGCGGTCCGCAAGGACGATACTGAGGCGTGCCGACCGACCGACGCGGGGACAGATGATCGCGAGAGTATGGCGGGGCGCCACCCGCCTCGAGGACGCGGTGGAGTACGTCCGGTACATCGAGGGGACCGGCATCGCCGAGTACCGGGCGACGCCCGGCAACCGGGGTGCCTGGATCATGTGGCGGCCGGCCGGGGAGCTGGCCGAGATCATGACGCTGAGCTTCTGGGACTCCCGCGAGGCGGTCGCCGGTTTCGCCGGCCCGGACATCGACAAGGCCGTGTACTACCCGGAGGACGACCGCTACCTGGTCCGCCGCAGACCGACGGTCGAACACTACGAGCTGAGCGGCTGACGCGATGGGCACGATCTCCGTCGACGGGGCGAGGCTACGCGCCGACCTGGAGGCCCTGGCCCGCTTCGGCGCGGTGGCCGGATCAGGGGTGAGCCGCACGTCCTTCTCGGCGGCGGACCGGGCGGCCCGCGCGTGGTACCTCGACCGGTGCGCCGATGCGGGGCTGTGGGTCGAGGTCGACGGCATCGGCAACATGTTCGTCTCCCGGCCGGAGGAGCCCGGCGGTACCCCGGACGGTCCCGCGGTCTGGTCCGGATCGCACCTCGACTCGGTGCCGTACGGCGGGCGCTTCGACGGAGCGCTCGGCACGCTGGCCGCGCTGGAGTGCCTCCGGCGGCTGCACGAGGAGAAGGTGCCGCTGGCCCGGCCGGTCCGCGCCGTCGTCTACGCGGACGAGGAGGGCAACTACGGCCACCTGCTCGGCTCCGGCGCGCTCGCCCGCGGCTTCACCCGGGCACAGCTGGAAGCGTTGACCGGTCGCGACGGGGACCGGTTCGCCGACACGTTCGTGGCGGCCGGGTTCGACCTCGACCGGGCGACCCGGACCAGGGTCGACCCGGCCCGCATCCACGCGACCGTCGAGCTGCACATCGAGCAGGGCCCGCATCTGGAACGGCTCGGTACCCGGATCGGCATCGTCACCGGGATCGTCGGCCTCGGCGGCGGCACGATCACGTTCCGTGGCCGGGCCGACCACGCCGGGACGACGCCGATGCCGATGCGCAAGGACGCGCTGACCGCGGCGAGTGCGCTGATCGTCCGGCTCCCCGAGCTCGCCCGGTCGGTCAGCGACCGTGCGGTGGTCACCGTGGGCATCATCGGCGTGCACCCGGGCGGCGCCAACGTCGTACCCGGGACGGCCACGATGAGCGTCGACTACCGCCACCCGGAGCAGGACCCCCTCGACGCACTGGAACGGACGATCGTCGCGGCCGCACGGGAGGTGGCCGCGGCGCACGGCATCGAGGTCGAGATCGAGCTGGAACCGACCATCCCACCCTCGCTGATGGACAGTGGGATCCAGCGTGTCATCGCGGAGGCCGCGGCGGGCCGGGGCCTGTCCGCCACCCCGATCCCGTCCGGCGCGGGGCACGACTCGCAGAACATGGCGACGCTGGCACCGACCGGCATGATCTTCGTGCCGAGCGCCGGCGGGCGCAGCCACTGCCCGGAGGAGGAGACCGCCTGGGCCGACGTCGAGAACGGCGCGAACGTCCTGCTCGACACGATCCTCGCGCTCGCCAGCACCCGCGCCGGCTAGGTTCGGCCTTGCCCGCGTGCCGGTCTCCGGCCGGCGCGCCACCCGTTGCGGGTCCGCGGGCATCGACCTAGGTGAGTAGCCTCGGTGGGTGCGGTTTCACGTACTCGGTCCGGTCCGGGTGCACGGTGCGGGTGGCCGGGCGTGCCGGCTGGATCCCCGGCAGCGCCGGCTGCTGGCGGTATTGCTGATGGCGGGCACCGAGGTCGTGCCCAGGCAGGCGTTGATCGACGCGCTATGGGACGAGCGGCCGCCGGCCACCGCGCACCGGCAGCTGCTCAACTGCGCGTCGTCGATCCGGCGCCGGCTCGCCGAGGCCGGCCTGCCCGCGTCGATGCTCTGGACCGACCCGGTCGGCTACCGGCTGCGGGTTGCGCCGGGCGAGCTGGACGCGCAGGTGTTCGCTGCCCAGGTCGCGAGCGCCCAGGAGCGGGCCGGGCAGGGACGGACCGGCGAGGCGGTACGCCTGCTGCGGACCGCGCTCGGGCTCTGGCAGGGGCCGGCGCTGGTGGACGTCGGCGGGCAGGCACTGCAGGCCGCCGCCGTCCGGCTGGACGAGCAGCGGCTCCTCGCTGTCGAGCTGTGCCTGGAGCTGGAGCTGCGGCAGGGCCGGCACGTCGAGGTCATCGCCGAGCTGGCCGAGCTCGTCGCGACGCAACCGCTGCGCGAGCGCCTCGCCGGACAGCTCATGCTCGCCCTGCACCGGGCCGGGCGGCGCGCCGACGCGCTCGCGGCGTACCAGCGGCTGCGCACCCGGCTCGCCGGCGAGCTGGGGCTGTCGCCCGGCGCCGCACTGCGGGAGCTGCATACCGCGATCCTGCGCGACGCGGATGTGCCGCCCGCCCCGGCGGTGGTGCCACCCATCCGGGCGGACGGGGTACCGCGGCAGCTGCCCGCCGCGGTGCGCCACTTCGTCGGCCGCGACGCCGAGCTGAAGGAGCTGCGCCGCCTGCTCGACGAGGACGCGGACGCCGGTACCGTCGTCATCTCCGCCATCGACGGCACCGCCGGCATCGGCAAGACCGCACTCGCGCTGCTCTTCGCCCACCAGGCCGCGCCCCGGTTCCCGGACGGCCAGCTGTACGTGAACCTGCGCGGCTACCACCCCACCGGCACCCCGGTGGCGCCCGGCGAGGCGATCCGCGGCTTCCTCGGCGCGTTGCAGGCACCGGCCGAGCGCATCCCGGCCAGCCTGGACGGGCAGACCGCGCTGTACCGTGCCCTGCTCGCCGGGCGCCGGGTCCTCGTCGTGCTCGACAACGCCCGCGACGCCGACCAGGTCCGGCCGCTGCTGCCGGCGAGCCCGACCTGCCTGGTCATCGTCACCAGCCGCCACCAGCTCACCGGCCTGGCCGCCGGCGAGAGCGCGTCCGCGCTGACCCTCGACCTGTTCACCGCCGCCGAGGCGCGTGACCTCCTCGTCCGCCATCTCGGCCCGGCCCGCGTCGACGCCGAGCCGGCCGCGGTCGACCGGCTGATCGTCCACTGTGTCCGGTTGCCGCTCGCGCTGGCCATCGTGGCCGCACGGGCCGCGGCACACCCGGCGTTCCCGCTTACCGCGTTCGCGGACGAGCTGGCCGGGACCGGGCACCGCCTCGACGCCCTCGACGCCGGTGACCCGACGACCCGGGTGCGGACGGTCTTCTCCTGGTCGTACCGGCGGCTGAGCGCACCGGCCGCGCGCCTGTTCCGGCTCCTCGGCCTGCACCCGGGGCCGGACACCGGGGTCGCGGCCGCGGCCAGCCTCGCCGGCGTGCCGGTACCGCAGGTGCGACCGCTGCTCGCCGAGCTCACCCGTGCCCACCTCGTCGTCGAACACGCCCCGGGCCGGTACACGCTGCATGACCTGCTCCGCGCGTACGCCGCCGAGCTGGCCGCCGGGTCCGACGACCACCACGTCGCCACGCACCGGATGCTCGACCACTACCTGCGTACCGCGTGCGCGGCGGAACGCCAGATCTACCCGCACGCCCGGCCGCTGCCGCTGCCCGCCTGCCAGCCGGGCGTGACCGTCGAGGAGATCGCGGACCACGACCACGCGCTGGCCTGGTTCGATGCCGAACGCCCGGTCCTGCTGGGCGCCGTCGGCCAGGCCACCGACCCCGCGTTCGACGTCCACGTCTGGCAGCTCGCCTGGAGCCTCGGGCACTACGTGCAGATCCGCAAGAACTGGCGGGACTGGGCCACCGCCCTGGGCATCGCGCTCGTGTCCGCCGAGCGTCTCGGCAACCAGGAGTGGCTCGCGCAGGTCCACCGCGCCCTCGGGTACAGCTATGTCCAGCTCGACCGGCTGGACCTCGCCACGTTCCACGGTGGGCAGGCGCTCGAGCTGGCCCGCCTGGCCGGCGACCACGCCGGCCAGGCGCAGGCGGCGCTCACGCTCGCGGAAATCTGGGACCGGCGGGACGACCCGGCCGCGGCGCTCGACCAGGCGCGGCAGGCGCTCGCGCTGTACCAGCAGGCGGAGCACGAGGGTGGGCAGGCCATCGCGTTGAACGCGGTCGGCTGGTGCCTCGTCCGGCTGGAGGACTACGAGCAGGCGGTCGCCTGCTGCCGGCAGGCCCTCGCCGTCCAGCAGCGGCTCGGCAACCTGCAGGGACAGGCGGAGACCTGGGACAGCCTCGGGATGGCCTACCACCACCTCGGCGCGCACCCGGAGGCGATCGAGAGCTACCGGCGCTCGGTCGAGCTGTTCCAGGGTCTCGGCGACCGGCACCTGGCCGCGCTGACGCTCGATCACCTGGCCGACACCCAGCTCGCCGGCGGCGACCCGGGCGCGGCCCGGGACACCTGGCAGGAGTCGCTGGCCATCCTCGCGGACAGCGGCGACACCGGTGCCGCGGCGGAGGCGATCCGGGCCAAGCTGCGCGCCGGAACCGGATCCCGCTAGCGACCGGCCCCGGTGCGCCGCCGGAACAGGGCCGCGGCGGCGACGGTCGAGCCCACCAGCAACGCGAGGCACCACGTCACCGCCGTCCACGGCCGGCCACCGACCGGCAGGTCCAGCAGCAACCCCCGGACGCTCTCGATGACCGGCGTGACGGGTTGGTTGTTGGCGAACCCGTGCAGCCACGACGGCATCGTGTGGACGGGGACGAATGCGCTGCTGGCGTACGGCAGGAACATCACGAGGAAGGTGAATCCGTTCGCCGCGTCGGGTGTCCTCGCGAGCAGCCCGATCGCCGCGGAGAGTGCGGAGATGGCGAGCACGAACAGCAGCAGGATGCCGGCCGCGGCGAGCCACTGGCCCGGCCACCGCAACCCGGGTGCTGGCGGAGCTGAAGCAGGCGGGGCTCGCCCGGCCCTTGCCGGTGTCGGCACCGTGGTCGCCGACGCCGATCACCGTACGTCCACAGTGGACCGGGCTTCCGGCGGCCACCGCGGGCCTGCCGGTGACCGCGCGGTGCGGCGCCGCGACGGCGCCGGTGACCCCGAGCCGGAGCTCACCCGGGACCGCGTGGTGCGAGCCGCGATCCGGGTGGCCGACGCCGAGGGCCTCGCCGCGGTCTCGATGCGCCGCGTGGCGGCCGAACTCGGCGTGGCCACGATGTCGCTCTACCGCCACGTACCCGGCAAGGACGACCTGCTCCTGCTGATGGCCGACATGGTCTACGGGGAGACACCGGTACCCGACACCGCCGCGGTCGACTGGCGGGACGGGCTGGAGCGGTACGGGCAGGAGATGTGGGCGATCTGCCGGCGGCACCCGTGGATCGCCCAGGTCATCTCGTTCACCCGGCCCATGCTCGCGCCGAACGGCATGGCGCACACCGACTCGGCGATGCGCGCCCTGGACGGTCTCGGCCTCGATCTGTCCACTGTGCTCTACGCCGTCCTCGCGGTCTCCGGATACGTCCGCGGTACGGCCGCCAACCTCGAGTTCGAAGTGGAGGCCCAGCGCGACACCGGCGTGACGAGCGACGAATGGATGGCCGCGCAGGATGAAGCGCTCGATGGGTTCTTCTCGTCCGGCCGGTTCCCGATGCTCGCCGCGGTCGCCACCCAGGACGAGTTCGATCTCGACCTCGACACGCTCTTCTCCTACGGGCTCGGCCTCATGCTCGACGGCCTCGCCGCCGCCATCGCGCAGCGGCAGCGGCGGCCCACCCCACGGTGATCATGGAGTGCGGGGGTGGCGCGCCGGGGTCCGTTCCGCACGGGCCGCGCACCGCGACAGGCTGGTCGACTCCACCGGGACGGGCTCGTGATGGCCGGTCCGTGCTACTTGCACACGACGACGAACGTCAGCTCGCCGTTGGCGCCGGTCACCGACACGCTGACGCACCGGCGTGGGCGGGTCGGAACGATCACTCCGCGGTGCTCGCCGGCAAGGGCGATCACGGTGCCGTCCCGGGTGACCTCGCCGGTGTTCGGGGCGCGCACCTCGGCGTCGTACAGGGCCGAGCCGTCGGCCGGCAGGCTCGCGGTGAACGGCAACGCCCGGCCGTCAGGTAGGCGCAGCTCACCGGCGAAACCGCCGTCCGCCGCCCGCAGCGTCAGGCTCAGCCGGCCCCCGGTCAGCGTCACCGGCCCGGTTCCGTCGAACGGGCCCTCGAACCACTGGTCCACTGTGGCGTTGGCCAGGTCCCTGCCGTCGCACGCGTAAACCCTGACCCGGTCGTCCCGGGGTACCACCGCCAGGAACACGTCGCTGTCGCCCGCGCGCCCGACGTACGCCTGGGGACGGCGGTCAGCGGTGGCTCGTCGGCCGCCGCCGGTGGCGGGGCGTCGCCGGTGCAGCCGCCCAGTGCCAGCGCGGCGCCGATGAGCAGAGCCAACCCGACCCGCGGCAGGGCGACCAGCCTGTCCATGTTCTTCTCCCTCGTCCTCTCCGCGCCGACCATAGCTGGCGTGACCAGGGGCGAGTAGGGAAAAATGCACACAGCCGGCAGTGCGCCATTCCCGGGACGGCGGGTCGCCGGCGTGCTCCGGCCGCACCACTGTGGACATAACCCGGGCCTAATGCCATCGTGGCAACGCCACCCGCTCAAGATCCGTTGATAACCGGGCCTGGTCCAGTCGGCCACGATAGGTAACATTGACAGTTAACGAAATGCTTGGATAACCCCGCTCAATGTCATACGGGAATATCCACCTCCGGCGGCTTACCGTCGAGTAGGATGATCTCCGTTCAAGATAGTCTGACGAGTTCGATGCGAGTGGCTTGGAGGCCAGGATGGCCCGAAAGGTAGAAGTTCACCTGCTTGACGACATTGACGGTTCGCCCGCGGCGGAGACGGTGGTGTTCGGGCTCGACGGCCGGACGTACCAGATCGACCTGTCGGCTCGGCGCGCCAGCAAATTGCGCAGCGATCTGGACAGGTACATCACGGCCGCGCGGCGGGTCGGGCGCAGCGGCACGACCGCGAGCCGCCGGTCGGCCACCGACCGGGCGCAGAACCAGGCCATCCGGGAGTGGGCGCGGAAGAAGAAGATCCAGCTGGCCGCCCGCGGGCGGATCCCGCGCAGCGTGGTCGAGCGCTACGAGGCCGCCGGCGGGCGGTGACCCGGCGGCTAGCCGATGATCTCCACGCGGTCCGGGACCACCCACGAGTTGGTCGCGCTCGGGTTGGCGGTCCCGGTGACCCGCAGCCGGAACGTGTGCGTGCCCGGGGGCAGGGTCGGGCTCGTCCACAGCAGACTGTTGCCCTGCCGTGTCGCGGTGTAGAAGTCCACAGTAGTCTCCGGCCCACCGTCGATCGACACCATGCCGATGCCGTGCCTCGGGTCGCGTACCCCGTAGAACCGGATCTGCGTCCCGGTGAACGCGACGGTCACCTGGTCGCCCGCGACGTTGTCCCAGCTGTTCGTCCCCGCGAACAGGTCGGCACCGCAGTTGGTGCACGACTGCCAGGCGCCGGTGTAGTTGAACTGGTTCGGCCCGGTGCCGGTGACCCGGTCGTCCACGGATACCGGCCCGGGGCCGCCCGCGGCCGTGCCGCGCACCTGCAGGTTCGCCACGGTCGTGAACTGCTGGCCGGTGACCGAGGTGAGCGCGCGCAGCCGGACGTACCGTCCGGTCTTGGCGGGGAACGAGACGGTCTGCAACGCGGTGGAGTTCGGGAACGTACCGCTGGCCACGGGAGTGCCCCAGGTCGTCCCGTCCGGGCTGACATAGAACTCGTACTGCCCGATGCGCCCGTTCGACGAGTTCTGCCGCGGCAGGTACAGGAACGAGAAGACGCCGTACGTGGCGCCGAGGTCGATCTGCAGGTCGTGCGGCAGCGGGTCGGTCGCCTCCTGCCAGCGGGAGTGCCAGAAGGTCTGGGTGCTGCCGTCGAACGCGCTGATCGCCGGGCCGCTGAGGCTCTGCGACTCGCCCTCGAACTCCTGGCTGTCGACCGAGCGCAACGACCAGTCGCTCTGCGGGACCAGGTCGGTGGGTGCGGACCGGGGTGCCGCCACGACGGCCGGGGTGCCGGAGACCACGGTGGCCCGGTCGAGCGCGACCGCGCCGGTGCCGACCACCCGTACCCGCAGGGTGTGGTTGCCCTGGGCCAGAGTGGCGCTGCTCCACAGTGCCACGTTGGTCCGCCGCGGCGTGGCCTGGAAGGTGACCGTCTGCTCGGTACCGCCGTCGATCGAGACGGCCGCCGAGCCGTGGCTCGGGTCGACGACGCCGTAGAGCACCACCCGGTTGCCGGTGAAGGCGAGCGTCGCGGTGCTGTTGGCCGTGGCGTTCCAGGTGTTGTCCTTGCTGAACGCCTGCCCGTCGCCGGTGACCTGCCAGCCGGAGCCGGCGTACGCGAACTGGTGCGTCCCGGAGCCGGTGACCCGGTCGTTGACGTCGAGCGGGAAGCCGAACGGGTAACCGCCACTGGTCGGCACGATCGGGTCGGTGAACGCGGTCACGCCGACGCTGACCGGCGCGGCCGCGGCGAGGCCCGGCGAGCTGGCGGCCAGGCCGATCGTGCCGGTCTGGCCCAGTGCCGTCTTGAGGTAGACCGCGCCGACGCCCGCCTCGAGCGTCAGCGGGTTCTCCCCCACGACCGCCCCCGGCCCGGTGACCGTGAAGCTCACCCTGGCGTTGCTCGTCGGTACCACCTGGTTGTTGCTGTCGAGCGCGCGTACCACGACCCGGGTCATGTCCGCCCCGTCCGCGCGCAGCGACGCGTCATCGGCCACAAGGGACAGTCGGGTTGCCGCGCCCGGGGTGAACTTGGTGTCCGTGGCGACGATCTGGTTGTTGATGTAGCAGTCCGCGCGGAGGCTGCCGGCCGGGCCGGTGACGTTGGTGAACTGGAAGATCGGGCGCGGCAGCGCGGTGAACGCGTTGGGGGCGATCCGGCCGCGGGAGGCGCCGTTGGCGAACAGCTCGACCTGCTGGCAGTTTCCGGCCACCTGGATCGTCGGGCTGGACAGTCCCGGGGTCCACCGGCTGTTGATGGAGACGTAGGGGCCGTACCGGGCCGGGTCGCGCTGCGCGGTGAACGCCGACGCGGCGAACTTCGGGATCCGGAAGATGTCCGAGACCCCGTGGTAACACGTGAAGTCCACACAGGACGGCGTGTCGAACGTGGTGTTGTAGTCGAACGCGGCCCAGCCCATCGCGCCGGAGACGTTCGTCCGTACCATCGCCTGGTTCTGCACGTTCAAGTGGGTACGCATGGTCTGGGTCAGTACCCGCTCCGGATCCCAGCTGCGGTCCGGGTCGGTGTGCCCGACGGACTCGGTGACGAGCCAGGGCAGCACGGTGGGCGCGATCGTGGTACCCGAGAAGTCGTTGAACGTGTACACGTCCTCGAGGAACTGGCTCCCGGTGAAGTTCCGGACGCCGCCGGTCGGGCGGGACGGGTCGAGCTGGCGGGAGAGGTTGTTGGTCCGGGTGTAGAACGTGCTGTTGTCGCCGGACTCGTTGATGCGCACGCCCCACAGGATGACCGACGGGTGGTTGCGGTCCCGGGTGACCATCTCGCGGACGTTCTCCACGGCCAGGTCCTGCCACGCCGTGTTGCCGATGTGCTGCCAGCCGGGGATCTCCTCGAAGACGAGCAGCCCGATCTCGTCGGCCCGGTCGAGGAACTCCGGGTCCTGCGGGTAGTGCGAGGTGCGCACGACGTTCGAGCCGAGGTCGAACTTGATGATGTCGGCGTCCTTGGCCTGCAACCGGTTCGGGGCGGCCCGCCCGACATACGGGTAGGACTCGTGCCGGTCGAGCCCGCGCAGCTTGAACGCCGACCCGTTGAGGTAGAACCGGCCGTCGGTCGGGTTGAACTGGATCGACCGGATACCGATCCGGGTCCGGTGTTCGTCCACATAGGTCGCACCGTCGCGGACCTGAGTGTACACAGTGTACAGTGTGGGGCTGTCCGGGTGCCACAGCCGCGGATTGGCCACGGCCGAGGTGTTGTACGCGAACTCCACGGCCGCGTTCGCCCCGATCGTCTGCGTCGCGGTACCGGTGGCGACGACCTCGTTGGCCGGGTCGACGACGCTGGTGATGACGGTGACCGACTTGGACACCGCGCTGTCGTTGCGGACCCGCGTCCGGGCGTTGACGGTCGCGCTGGTCGCGCTCACCGCGGGGGTCGTGATGAACGTCCAGTCGACGTGCACCGGGTCGGCCACCACCATCGTGACGTCGCGGACGATCCCGCCCCAGACGTAGTAGTCGACCGCGCCGCCCTCGGGTGGGATGTCGTTGTGCAGCATCGAGTCGACCTTCACCGCGATCACGTTGTCGGCGCCGCCGAACGTGACGAACGGTGTGATGTCGAAATTGAACGAGGTGTACGCGCCGCGGTGCTGCCCGACGAAGGTGCCGTTGACGTAGACGTCGGCCACTTTGGACACACCCTGGAACTCGACCGCGATCCGCCGCCCGCTGTAGGCCGCCGGGAGCGTGAAGTGGCGACGGTACCAGGAGACCGGCACCTCGAAGTCGCCGCGCGGGAACGCCTTGTGCGGGTGGGTCCGGAAGTACGGCAGGGTGACCGGCACGAAGGCGGACTCGTTGAGCCCGACCGCCTGCCCGTTGCCGCCCGGCACCTCACCGGCGAAGAGCCAGTGGGTGTTGAAGTTCAGCGTGACCCGGTTGGAGTTCTGCGGCAGGTACGGTGCGGCCCACCCCGGGGTGCCCGGTCCGACGATCACGATGGCGACGGCGAGCGTGCTCGCCCACGCGAGGAGTCTGCGCATGGTCGGCTCCCGGGCAGGTAGTGCCGTACGGGTGTGTTGGATTTTGTCCGATCGTGTTAGATTCAGTTATACCCTTCGATCTCCTGTCGAACAAGAGCTGATCCGGCTGGCGCCGGTCTCCTACCGTGTGGCTGTGCGCCCCGTACACATCACCGCTCCCGACCGCACCGCCTGGCGCGTCCGCGTCGCCTGGGAGCCGCGCTGGCGGGCGCTGGCCCGGCGGTTCGGTGGGTGGCGCCGCTCGCGCGGACGTCGTCGGGTGGCGGGCCGCGCTGCGCCGCCGCGACGAGATCGCCGCGCTGCTGCAGCGCGGCCAGGCGCTCACTCGCTCCGGGCCGTCTCCGGTCCGGTGATCCGCCGCAACAGCGGCAGCGTCGAGGCGATGGTGCCGAACGCGACCACCAAGCCGGCGAGGACGATCAGGTAGTAGGCGAACCCCGGCGGGCGGACGGAGTACTGCATCTGCGCGGTCAGGAACAGGTGCGCGGCGAGGAAGCCGGTGCCGGTCGCCACGACCGCGGCGGCGAGCAGCGGAGTCGCGCTCTCCAGGGCGACCACCCGCCGGAGTACGGCGAGCGGGACCCCGGTCAGCCGGAGCGTGCTGAACGGGCGCTTGCGGTCGGTGAGGCCGCCGACCACGCTCACGGTCAGGCTGAACCCGGCGATGGCGAGGCTGGCGAGGACGACCACGGTGGCCAGTTGCTTCCATCCATTGAGGACACGCGCGAAGTCCGCGTTCCACTCGGCGTCGGTGTACGGGAGGAACACCACGGGATATTCGGTCTCGAGCACCGTACGGGCCCGCTCGATCGCGGCCGACGAGCCGTCCGTCGCGACGACGACCGAGAGGCGGGGCAGCTCGTCCAGACGGTCGGCGGTGACCGGCGCGGCCGGCCAGACCGGACGGTCCGGCTCGGGCGTCGCGGGCCCGGCCAGATCTGCGTACTCGGCCAGATCCGGGTAGACCCAGCCCACCTCGGCCCCCGGTACACACGTCCCGAAGCTCGGGGTGCGGGCCAGCTCGGCGCAGGAGGCCAGCGCGAAGGGCCGGGGACCCAGGCCCTCACCCGGGGGCGGAGCCAGCGAGTCCGGCGGCGCGTAGGCCACCGCCACGCCCTCGACGCCGGGGATCGTCGCCAGCTCGGCCGGCGGCGGACCGGAGGTGCGCAACGGCTCGGGCCGGAACAGCAGGAGGAGCCTGCTCGCGGCGGTACCGTCCGCCGGCGCCGTGCGGTTGGGCACGATCGTGCCGATCACGCCGACCGCCACGCTGGTGACGAAGAGCGCGAGGACGAGGCCGCTGACGGCGCGGAACCCGGCCTGCGGGTTGTCCGCGAGCCGCCGGGCCGCGATGAGCGTCGCCGGCCGGCCGGTCCGCCGGGCCATCAGCCGCGCACCCATCATGGTCAGCCACGGCCCGGCGAGGACCAGGCCGACCATGATGACCAGGAACCCGGAGAGGAACGCCTGGATCTGGCCGGTGCTGGTGTCCGGACGCCGGCCGACGAACCAGGCCAGCTCGGCGATGCCGGCGATGAGCGGGATCAGCCGGTACGCCCGGGGCGGGCGCGGCGTCACCCGCCGGCTCAAGCCCAGCGGCGAGATGTGCACCCGGCGCAGCGCGAGTCGGGCCGCCAACGCCGCCGCGACCGGGACGCCGATCGCGACGAGCAGGACGTCGACCGGCCGCAGGGACAGGTCGGCCGGGAAGAACGGCGCGCCGGTGAACGGAATCCCGGCGACCGGGCCGCGGAACGCGGCGAAGAGGGCGAAGCCGGCGGCGGTACCGACGATGGCGGAGACGGTCGCCTCGACCGCGGCGATCACCGTCACCTGCCGGGGCGTCGCGCCGACCAGCCGCATCGCCGCGTAACGCTGCTCCCGGCGGGCGGCCGACAGACGGGTCGCGGTGCCGATGAACATGAGTACCGGGAAGAGCAGCGCGCCGGCCACTACGGCGAGGATCAGGTCCATCCCCGCCGACGGGATGCCGATGAAGCAGTTCCCGCCGCACTTGTCGGGCGGCGTGGTGAGGATCGACCCGACCCGGACCGCGCCGGCCTGCCGGGACAGCTCCTCCGTGGCGTGACCGACGACGACGACCAGCGAGTTCGGTGCCGGCAGGGCCGCCGACCCGACCAGACCGACCTGCTCACCCGGGAAGCGGTCGCCGAGCTGGTTCGCCGGGGTCGTCGCGAGAAGCTCGGCCAGGGCCGGCGACGCGTAGTACTCCCCCGGCCCGGGCAGCCGCGGGATCCCCGGCGGTACCGGCGACGACGGCCCGGTGCCGGCGACGTCGACCCGTCCGATCGTCCGCCCGTGGAGGTAGTCCGCGCGCAGCAGCCACCACAGCGGGTCCGGTGTGGACGGATCGGCGGTCGCGGTGGCGCCCGAGTTCAGCCAGGCGTACCGGGCGTTCTGCGCGTGCACCGCGTTGATGCCGGCCAGGGTGGTCACCAGCAGGCCGACGCCGAGCGCGACCGCGGCCGCGATGACGACGAACCGGGTGGCCGCCTCGCGGCCGCCGGCCAGCGCGAGGCGCAGCCCGAACCGGATCATGACGCGACCGGCTGGGCTGAGGGCGCGCCGATGAGCGAGTGCACCCGGCCGTCGCGGACGACGACCTCACGGTCCGCGTACGCCGCCACGCGCGGCTCGTGGGTGACCAGGATGACCGTCGTACCGTCCGCGCGGGCGGCGTCGACCAGCAGCTCCATCACCTGCTCGCCGGTGAGCGAGTCGAGCGACCCGGTCGGCTCGTCCGCGAACAGGATCTCCGGCCGGCCGACCATCGCGCGGGCCAGCGCGACCCGCTGCGCCTCGCCCCCGGACAGCTCGCCGGACCGGCGCCGCTGCAACCCGTCGAGGCCCAGCCGCCCGAACCAGGTGCCGGCCTCGGCCAGCGCGGTCGCCCGGCGGGTACCGCCGAGCAGCAGCGGCAGGGCCACGTTCTCCTCGGCCGTCAGCTCGGGGACCAGCTGGCCGAACTGGAAGACGAACCCGAACCGGTCCCGGCGCAGGGCGCTGCGGCGGGCCTCGTCCATCGTGTCGATCCGGCGGTCCTCGAAGTAGATCTCGCCCGACTGCGGCACGAGGATCCCGGCCAGGCAGTGCAGCAACGTCGACTTGCCCGAGCCGCTCGGGCCCATGACCGCGACGATCTCGCCGGCAACGACCGAGACGCTGGCGCCGCGCAGGGCCGGGGTCTGGCCGAACGAGAGGACGACCTCGCGGGCCTCGACCAGGCTCATCGCTTCACCGCCTCGCGCCGGACGGTCTCGGCCAGTGCGTCGAGCCGGGCCGCGGTCAGCTCGATCCAGCGCAGGTCGGCTTCCAGGTGGAACAAGCCGTGGTCGGCGAGGAGCGCGTCGACCAGGCCGCCGCTCCGCCGGGTCTCGGTCAGCTCCCGCATCCGCTGGAGGTGGGCGGCCCGCTGCAGGTCGAGGTAGTGCGCGGCGGGCCGGTCGAGCAGCAACGCGAGGACGACCTTGGCGAACAGCACGGTCTGCAGGTGTGGCTCCGGCGCGACCGGCTCGGCCAGCCAGGTGCCGACCTCGGTCGCGCCGAGCTCGGTGATGATGTAGCGCTTGCGCTCCGGCCCCACCCCCGGCTCGACCTCGCTGATCACCACCTTGCCGTCCCGGGCCAGGCGGCCGAGCGTCGCGTAGACCTGTCCGAACGACAGCGGGCGGCCGCGGCCGAAGAGGGCGTCGTAGTCGCGCTTGAGGTCGTACCCGTGGGTGGGTTCGCGTTCGAGCAGGCCGAGGAGGGTGTGCGGGACGCTCATGCCGGCACTATACGCTCGGCGTATACGCTGAGCAAATAGCACTACCGTGAGGGCGTGCAGGCCAGATCATGGTGGGGCTGGGGCCGGGCCGACCGCGCGCTCGACGCGGACGCGATCGCCCAGCTCGGGGCGCGGGTCAGCGGGTACGGCCTGACCCTGGACGGGCTCATCTCGCCCGTGCCCGACCCGGCCGGTGGGCTGCCCGGCGCCCGGCTCGTGCCGCCGGAGAGCCTGGCCGGGCTGTGCCGGTCCGACCCGCTGACCCGGGCGGCGCACACGCACGGCAAGGCGTACCGCGACGTGGTCCGCAACCTGCGCGGCGACCTGGCCCACGCGCCCGACCTGGTCGCCTACCCGCGCACCGAGTCCGACGTGGTCGACGTGCTGGACTGGGCGACCGCGGCCGACGTCGCGGTGGTCCCGTTCGGCGGCGGTACCAGCGTGGTCGGCGGGGTGGAGTGCCGCGACCGGTCCCGGCCCGTGCTGACGCTCGACCTGACCGGAGTCTCCGGCGTGGTCGAGGTGGACGAGGTCAGCCGCGCCGCCCGGGTCCGCGCCGGCACGCTCGGGCCGGACCTCGAGGACCAGCTGCGCGGGTACCGGCTGACCCTGCGCCACTTCCCGCAGAGCTTCGAGTTCTCGACCCTCGGCGGCTGGATCGCCACCCGCGCCGGCGGGCACTTCGCCACCGGCGAGACCCACATCGACGACCTGGTCGAGGCGGTCCGGGTGGTGACCCCGGTGGGGGTCGCCGAGTCGCTGCGCGTCCCCGCCAGCGGCGCCGGCCCGTCGCCGGACCGGCTGTGGCTCGGCTCGGAAGGGGCGCTCGGCGTGGTCACCGAGGCGTGGGTACGGATACGGCCGCGCCCGGAGTTCCGCGCCGCCCGGCCGGTGGTCTTCGATGGGTACGCCGACGCCGTGGCGGCGACCCGGGCGGTGGCCCAGGCCGGGCTGCGGCCGGCGAACTGCCGCCTGCTCGACCCGCTGGAGGCGATGCTCGGCGCCGGCGCGACCGACGGCTCGTGCCGGCTGCTGCTCGCCTTCGAATCGGCCGACCACCCGGTGGACGCGGCACTGGACCGGGCCGTCGAGCTGTGCCAGATCCACAGTGGACAGCCGGGCCCGCCGGAGACGGCGCAGCGGTGGCGCGACAGCTTCCTCGCCGCGCCCTACCTGCGCGACGCGCTGGTCCGGCTCGGCGTGGTCGTCGAGACGTTCGAGACCGCGTGCACCTGGGCCGCGTTCGACGCGTTGCACGCCGGCGTGGTCGACGCGGTGACCCAGGCCGGCATCGAGGCCACCGGCTCACCGGCGCTGGTCACCTGCCGGTTCACCCACGTCTACCCGGACGGGGTGGCGCCGTACTTCACCGTATACGCGGCCGGCCGGCGCGGCGCCGAGGTGGCGATCTGGGACCAACTCAAGGCGGCCGCCAGCGAGGCGATGGTGACCAACGGTGGCACGATCACCCACCACCACGCGGTCGGGCGGGATCACCGCCCTTGGTACGACCGTCAGCGCCCCGATCCGTTCGCGCTCGCGCTGCGCGCCGCCAAGCGGGCGCTGGATCCCGGCGGCATCCTCAACCCGGGGGTCCTGGTCAGCTGAGACCGGGGTCAGCTGGGATCGAGCCGGGCGTAGACGTCGCCGGACCGGCCCAGCGGGCGGAACCCGTCGAGCAGCGTGACCAGCTCGGCGGCGTCCAGCCAGCGCTGGCTGGCGTACCGCATGGTCTCGATCGGCACGTAGTTGTAGCGGTACCGGCCGAGCCGTTCGACCAGCTCGAGGGAGGCGAGCGCGGCGTCGTGCGCGGGGGGCAGGTACTCGAACGAGAGCCCGCGCAGCGGCCGGGTCAGCCCGGTGAGCACATCGACCTCGAAGCCCTCGACGTCGATCTTGCAGAAAGCCGGCTCACCGTGGCGCGCGATCAGCTCGTCGAGCGTCGCCACCGGTACCTCGACCGAGCTGTCCCACCGGACCCGGGCGAAGCTGGGGTCGACCGCCACCGACTCGATCCAGTCCGGCGACATCGACGAGACCGTCGGGAAGGCGGTGGACAGCGCCATCCGCGCCTGGCCGGCCCGCGCCCCGACCGCCACCGGCAGGATCGCGACGCCCGAGTCGCGGCCGAAGAACAGCCGCAGGATCCGCACGAGGTCCGGCTGCGGCTCGACCGCGATCACCCGGGCGCCCAACTGCCGCCACGCGCGTACCCGGCTGCCCACATGAGCGCCGATGTCGAAGCCGAGATCGCCCGGGCCGAGGAAGTCCCGGTAGAACCGCAGCATCCGGCGGTGCTTCCCCGGGACGCCGTGGTAGATGACCAGGGATCGGGCGATCCCCCACGCGCGCGCGAGCATGGGCCGAGCCTATCGACATGTTCCGGTGCGCCGTACGGTTGAGGGCGTGAGCCAGCGGAGCGAGCGAACCGGCCAGCTCAGCAGCTTGCGCGAGCGGCGTCTCCGGGCCGACGGCGAGGAGACGACGTGAGTGTGGTGGCGCGGGAGGCGCGCCGGCGGTGGCTGGTCGTGGGCGGAGCGGCGCTGGCGCTGTGCCTGCTCCCGGCGGCGATCGCGGCCCTGCCGGCGGCGGACCGCCGCACCGATCCGGGCCAGCTGCGCCGGCTCGTCCTCGGGTCCGCGTCGAAGCCCTTCCAGGGGTACGTCGACAGCGTCGCCCGGCTCGGCCTGCCCGACCTGCCCGCGCTGGGTGAGCTCGGCGGGCTGTTCGGCGGGTCGACCCGGCTGCGGGCCTGGTATGCCGCCCCCGACGCGTGGCGGGTCGCGGTGCTGGACGCGACCGGCGAGCGGGACATCTACCGGACCGCCACCGGTACCCAGGTCTGGGACTTCGAGCGCAACCAGGTCACCGAGACCGTGGGCGAGACCCCGATCCGGCTGCCGTGGGCCGCCGACGTGCTGCCACCCGACCTGGCCCGGCGGCTGCTCACGGCAGCCGGCGACGGCGAGGACAGCACAGCCGTCACGGCGTTGCCGTCCCGGCGGGTCGCCGGGGTACGCGCGGCCGGCCTGCGGCTGGCACCCACCGACCCGGACACGACCGTCGCGCGGGTGGACGTGTGGGCCGACCCGGCCACCGGGCTGCCGCTGCGCGTCGAGGTCACCGGGCGCGGCGCGGAGACCCCGGTGCTGACCACGCGGTTCCTGGAGGTCTCCCAGGACCGGCCCGACCCGGGCGTGCTGACCCCGGACTGGCCGTCCACCGCGGGATACACGATCGTGTCCGGGGCGCAGGTGCAGTCGGCGATCGGCACGCTGCCGCGGGTCGGCCTGCCGCCGACCCTGGCCGGCCGCGACGAGACGCCGTCCACTGTGATCGGTGCCGCGGTCTACGGCACCGGGTCGAGCGCGTTCGTCGCCGTCGCGCTGCCCGGCCGGTACGCCAACCGGATGATCGACGCGGTCCGCCGGGCCGGCGCGGTCCCGGTACCGGTGACCGGCGGTCAGGCGTACTCGATGACCAGCTCGGTGCTGTCCATGCTGATCGTCCGGCGCGAGGGTACCCGGGCGAACCGCCGGACCTACCTGCTCGCCGGCCTGGTTACCCCGGACCTGCTGGCTCGGGCCGGCGCCGAGCTGACCAGATGATCACCACGCGGGGCCTGACCAAGCGGTACGGCACGGTCGTCGCGGTCGACGGGGTGGACCTGGCGGTCCGCGAGGGTGCCCGGTACGGGCTGCTCGGGCCCAACGGCTCCGGCAAGACCACGCTGCTGCGGCTGCTGCTGGGCCTGGTGTACGCGACCAGCGGCGAGATCCAGGTGCTGGGCCGCCCGGTGCCGAAGGAGCTGCGGGTGGTGCTGCCGCAGATCGGCGGGCTGGTGGAGGGGCCGGCCGCGTACCCGCACCTGTCCGGCCGGGCGAACCTCGCGCTCGTCGACGCGGCCGGCCCGGGTGGGCCACGGCGGACCCGGGCGGACCGGATCGCCGAGGCGCTCGACCGGGTGGGTCTGGCCGGCATCGACCGTCGGCCGGTCAAGGCGTACTCGCTGGGGATGCGCCAGCGGCTCGGCCTCGCCGCCGCGTTGCTGCGCACGCCGCGCCTGCTCGTGCTGGACGAGCCGACCAACGGGCTGGACCCGCAGGGCATCCACGAGGTCCGCGAGCTGATGCGGGCGCTCAACGAGGCCGGGACCACCCTGCTCGTCTCCAGCCACCTGCTCTCCGAGGTGGAGCAGCTCTGCACGGACGTCGGGGTGATGGACCGCGGCCGGCTGGTGCTGCAGGAGGAGATGGCGAGGCTGCAGGCGCCGACCGGGTACGCCGTGGTCCGTACCCCGGACGCGGAGCGGGCGGCATCCATTCTGGACGGTCGGCTGGTGTCGCGTACCGGCGACCTGCTCGTCGTGCGGGACGCCGACCCGGCGGCGCTCAACGCCCGGCTGGTGGCCGAGGGAGTGCGCGTCGCCGAGATAGGACCGCAGCGGCGATCGCTGGAGGAGGTCGTGCTGGCGGCCACCAGGCCGGGCTCGGACCGGGTCCAGCCATGATCGGGGTGGAGCTGGTCAAGCTCGTCCGCCGGCCGCGGACCTGGCTCAGCATCGCGCTCCTGTGCGGACTGCCGACCCTGGTCGCGGTCTTCCTCGCGGTCACCGACATCGGTCCGGCGCCCGGCCGGGAGCCGGCGTTCCTCGCGGCCGTCCTGGCCAACGGTTCGCTGTACCCGGCCGCGGCGCTCGCGATGGTGCTGCCGATCTTCCTGCCGGTGACGGTCGCGATCGTGGCGGGTGACTCGATCGCCGGTGAGGCGGGTACCGGCATGCTGCGCTACCTGCTCATCCGGCCGGTCTCGCGGACCCGGTTGCTGGTCGCCAAGCTGCTGGCGTTGACCGTCTTCGTGGTGCTGGCCGTCGTCTGCGTCGCGGTCAGCGGGTACCTGGTCGGGGTGTCGCTGTTCGAGGCCGAGCCCGGGGCGGCGACCACGACGGTGACGTCGGTCTCCGGGGTGGAGATGAGCCCGGCCGAGCTGGCGCTGCGGATCGCGGCCGCGATGGCGTACATCGCGATCTCCATGCTCGGCCTCGGCGCGGTCGCGCTGTTCCTGTCCACGCTCACCGACTCGCCACTTGCCGCGGCGATGGGCGCGCTCGCCGCCATGGTGGCGAGCCAGGTGCTGGTCACGCTGGATGCGGCCGGCTCGGTCCGGCCGTACCTGCCGACCCGGTACTGGCTCGCCTGGATCGATCTGTTCCGCGACCCGATCGCCTGGCGGGACATCGAGCGCGGGCTGGCGATCCAGGCGGTCTACGTGGCCGTGTTCCTGGCCGCGGCGTGGGCCAACTTCGCTACGAAGGACGTGCGCACGTAGCCGGTATCCCGATCGAACCGGGGCCGAGCGCGGTGAGCACGAGCGCGGTGACGAACGGGTCGGTCGGCAGCCCGCCGTGGCCCACCACCGTGTCCGGGCACACCGACTGGACGGGGACGTTGACCGCGCCGTCCAGCCGCGCCGACTCCGGCGGGGTCACGGTCTCGTCCCGCTCGGTCCACACCGACAGCCAGCGGGGCGGGGTCGGCACCGGCGTGCGCAGGCTGGCCAACAGCCGGCTGCCCGGGGCGAGTTGCTGGCACGCGACCGGGCAGGCCGAGGACCCGACCGCGAGGCCGGCACCGGCGATCGTCGCGCCGCGGTGCGGTGAGCCGAGCGTGACGATCCGCCGCGCCTTGTGCGGGCCGTCGTGCCGCTGCGCCCACAGCCGCGCCACGACCCCGCCGGCCGAGTAGCCGACGATGTCCACCGACCCCCCGTCGCGTACCGCCTGGTTGGCGTAGCCGTCCAGCGCCCGTGCCTGCTCGACCAGGTCACCGGTTCCGTCGCCGGGCAGCCGGATCACCGTTGCCGTGCGGCCGGCCGCCCGCAACCGGTCCGCCAGGACATCCAGGCTGGCCGTGCCGCCGCCGAACCCCGGTACCAGCAGGATGGTCCCGGGCCGGTCCTGGGCCGGGACCGGCCGGCCGCGGTCCGCCAGCGCCCGGAACGCGAGCACCACGCCCGCGACGAGGACCACCGCGAGCAGGGCCGCCACCAGGGTTCGCCGCCGAGGGCTCATGGTCCGTCCCGCTCCGCTGCGCGCCCTATGCCCGGCCTTCCCTCGTCGCTGCGCTCCTCAGTCCAGACCGGGCGGCGCTCCGCTGCGCTCATGGCTCAAGTGTGCTTGCGATCCAGTTGCGGTCCGGCCCGCGGCGGCTCAACCCGGCGGCAACAGCGCGTCGGTACACCTTCCGCCAGGTTCCGGCGCGGTGCCGGACCGCAGGGAGGAGGACATGATGATCCGCAAGCTCATGGTCGTGGCGCTCGCGGTGGCGGGCGTGCTCGCGGCCGTACCGTCGGTGGCGTCGGCGCACCCGGGCCCGCCGTCCGACGTGTTCGACCCGGACTCGGTGGGGTGGGCGTCGATCCGCAACTACGGACCGGCCGCCTTCAACGCGGCGGTCAACAACTATCAGGACACCGACTTCATCGCCGTCGACATGGACGCCGACACCTCCGGCGCGAGCTATGTCCTCAGCGGGGTGTTCCAGCGCAACCTGGACAACCGGAACTGGGACATCGGCCACGGGTTGACCGAGGTCCAGTACGTCGACTTCCGGGCCGACTGCATCGCCGACGGCATGCGGATGGCCGACTACGAGACGTTCGTGCTGGCCGGTACCCGCTACCACAACCTGCTCTGCGTCGAGAACGTCGAGGGCTACGCCTGGGTGAACATGCGCAACATGTCGGAGGCGGACTGGCTCGCGTTCCGCGCCGGCCAGCACGCCGCCGGTCGCATCATCGTGGACTTCGACCACTACCCGTTCGGTGGCGGGACGGCGTACAGCGCGATCTCGGTACGCAACGCGGAGAACCTGTCCTGGGAGGTCGAGTACAACCTGTCGCTGGCGACGTTCCAGGACGTGGTCGAGGAGTACTACGACAACGACTTCCGGCTGCTCTTGGCCGAGTCGACGACGACCGCGGCCGGGCAGCGCTTCTCCGGCGTCTTCGTCCGCAACGTCAACGGTCGCGGCGCGCCGGCCCAGGGCGAGCTGACCTCCGCCGGGTTCTCCGACGTGTGGGGCGACCTGGCCGAGGCCGGCAACCGGCTGATCACGCAGGAGCGGTACGAGACCGCGGCCGGCACCCGCTACCTGGGCGTCTGGCGGCAGAACGACTGAACCGAGAAGGGACGGCCGCGGCTGAACTCCGGTTCCGGTCGCGGCCGTGCTCCCTGTAAACAGGCAACCCCGGGAGGTCACCATGCTGCAGACGACGTCGCGACGCCGCTGGCTCCTCGCTCCGCTGGCGGCCCTGGCCGTCGCCGCGGGAATCGCGCTCGCGACCGCGGCACCGGCCCGAGCGGAACGGGAGCTGTTCTTCGAGGAGACGGCGGAGGCGTTCTGGGCGGTGCCGCACACATGCGCCGACGGCTCGGTGGTCTCGGCGACGCTGCTGGTCCGCAGCACCCGGGACTTCGAGGCGCCCGACACCGACGACCCGGACCCGACGGCCCGGGTGCAGTTTCTCGCGGTCTGCCCGGACGGCACCTCGTTCAGCTGGGCGGCGCCGGCCGCCCCGGCGACGATCACCAGCGAGGAGAACCTCAAAAGCGTCACCGCCACCGGATCAGGGACGGCCCGGGACATTCTCGGCGGTACGCACGCCGTGACCTTCGACGTGACCTGGACCGGGGTCGGCCCGGTCGAGACGACCGTCAACATCGCCGGCAGCAAGCGCAGGCAGCGGGAGGCGACCGCGACCGGTCGGGTGACGTTCGACGGTACGGTCCTGGTCGACGGGCCGGCGAACCACCCGACCCGGCCGGCCCCGTTCATCCGCGTCGACACGGAGAAGTGAGTGCTCAGCCGACCTCGTGGAGCCGGCCGGTGGCGACGTCGTAGACGAAACCCCGGATCTGGTCGGTGTGCGGGATGAACGGGTCGGCGGTGATCCGGCGGATCGACTGCCGCACGTCGGTCTCCGGGTCGCTGAACGCCTCGGCGGCCCAGTCCGGCCGGATCCCGGTCTCCTCCTCGACCTGCGCCCTGAACGCGTCATCGGTGAACGTGAGCATGCCGCAGTCGGTGTGGTGGATCAGGATGATCTCGCGGGTACCGAGCAGGCGCTGGCTGATCGCGAGGCTGCGGCGCGCGTCCGCGGTCACCGCGCCGCCGGCGTTGCGGATCACATGTGCATCGCCCTCGCCGAGCCCGAGCAGCCCGTACGGGTTGAGCCGGGCGTCCATGCACGCCAGCACCACGACCCCGCGCGCCGGGGGCAGCGGCAGGTGACCCTTGTCGAACCTCTCCGCGTAGCGTTCCGCGTGGCCCAGCAGTTCATCGGTGACAGTCATATCGACGATGATCCCTAGCCGGCGAGGAGCTGGTCAAGCCGCCGGCTGATCGGCCACGCCCCCTCGGAGCTGGTCGAGACCACCGTGCACCTGAAGCCCACCGGAGCCGGCGCGCAGGGTGAGCAGGGTGATCTCGCTGGGCGCGAAGACGCGCAACGGCGGCCCCCAGAACCCGGTACCGCGGCTGGTGTAGAGCTGGGTCCGCGCGCCGTGCCGGCTCAGCCCGCGTACCGTCGGCTGGTCGAGCCGTACCAGGTAATGGAACGGCCAGATCTGGCCGCCGTGGGTGTGCCCGGACAGCTGCAGGTCCACCCCGTGCGCGACGGCCGCACCGACCTGCTTGGGCTGGTGCGCGAGCAGCAGGACGGGCAGCGCCGGGTCGGCGCCGGCGAGCGCGGCGGCGTGGTCCTCGCGGTGGCCGGGGCGGCCGGAGGATGCGGCGGTGATGTCGTCCACTCCGGCGACGACCAGCCGGGCGCCGCCGCGCTCGACCACGATGTGCCGGTTGTGCAGTGGTTCCCAGCCAAGGTCCCGCATGTGACCGAGCCAGCCCTCGGCCTCGCCGAAGTACTCGTGGTTCCCGGTCACGTACGCCCTCGCCAGGCTCGCCCGCACCTCACCCAACGGGGCGGCCTGGGCCCGCCGCCGGGCCACCGAACCGTCCGCGATGTCGCCGGTGTGGCAGACCAGGTCCGGGTCGAGCGCGTTGACCGCGGCGACCACGCGGGCCGACCAGCGGGCGCGGTCGATCGGCCCGTAATGGGTGTCGGTGAGCAGGACGACACGCAGCCCGTCCAGCCCGGCGCCGAGCCGGGGCAGCCGCACGTCCACCCGGCGGATCCTCGGTACCCGCATGGCTTCGACGTACCCCCACAGCACCAGCACCGTGGACGTCCCGGCGACCGTCAGCGCGGCGGTCCGCGACGCGGCCGGCTCGGGCACCCCGGCCAGGAACAGCGCCAGCCGTAGCACGGTGCCGATCAGCGCCCAGGCGAAGAGGACCCAGACCACGCCGAGGATGGTGTCGCCGGTCCGGGCCGCCCAGTCCCGGTGCCGGCCGTGGCCGAGGTACATGAGCACCGGGAACGCGAGCAGCGCGCCGGCAAAGCCGACCGTGCCGGCCGCCACCACCGGGGCCGACCACCGGGCGTCCGCGACCACGAGCGTCCACCACGGCAGGCCGAACAGCAGGAGCAGGATCGCGGTGATCGTCGCGGCGAAGCGCAGCACGCGCAGGGATCGACGGCGGACGGGTACCGCCGGCACCACTTCGGTAACGGTCACCGTCCCAGCGTGCCATCTCCGCCGGCGTACCGGCGAGTCGCGCGACGGCCGTGACGCCGTGGCGCTCAGGGGGACGTGACCGCGGTGGCCCGGGGCACGACCGCCTCGGCGAGCTGCTCGGCGAAGTGGACCGGGTGCCGGTCGGGCATCACCTGGAGCTCGGTGATGCCCAGGCCGGCGTACCCGGCGGCGTCCGCCAGGAACGCGTCCACATCGGAGAGTACCGGCCGGACGTACAGCACGGTCTTCTCGATGCGGTCGTAGTCCCGGCCCTCCGCCTCGCAGTGGCCGCGCAGCACGTCGAGCTTGCGGGCGACCTCGGGGACGCCGGCGCCGAAGAGGTTGCACGCGTCCGCGTAGCGCGCGACGAGCAGCAGCGTGCGCCGTTCTCCCGCACCGCCGATCATGATGGGCGGCCGGGGCCGGGTCAGCGGCGCCGGCATGCACAGCGTCTCGGTCAGCTGGTAGTGCCGCCCGGTGTACGGGCCGTTGTCGTCGCTCCACATCTGCAGGCAGATCTGCAGGGTCTCCTCGAGCCGTTCGAAGCGTTCCCGGACCGGCACCACGGGCACGCCGAGGCCGCGCTGCTCGCGCTCGTACCAGGACGCGCCGAGGCCCAGCCGGGCCCGGCCGCCGGAGAGCACGTCCAGGGTGGTGACGGTCTTGGCGAGCACCCCGGGATAGCGGTACATCACGCCGGTGACCAGCAGACCCAGCGTCATCCGTTCGGTCCGCCCGGCGAGGAAACCCAGCGTCGTGTACCCCTCCAGCATCGGCTCCTCGGCCGGCGCGACCCCGTCCATCTGGAAGAAGTGGTCCATCACGGTGAACGACGAGATGCCCGCCTGCTCCGCGATCCGCGCGGTCTCGGCGAGGGTCGGGGCGATCGCGGCCGGATCGGCCGGTGTGGAGTACGTCCAGTAGTGCAGCCCGAGCTTCACGTTCGCCTCCGAGGGGGTGGGCCGGCGTCCTCGTCGGTGAACGGCCCGACCGCGGTCTTCGTCATGCGCGGCACCTGTGATGCGGTACCTCGACTCGCACCCGATCCGCAACGTCCGTACCGGCTCCGGTTTCCGGTCACAACGTCGCCAGTATCACACGTCGAGGTCCCGGGGCCGGCAACGCCGGTGGCATGCTGGCCGGATGAGCGGATCAGATCCCAAGGCCGACCTCCACCGGTACCTCCGGACCGCCCGCGAGGCCCTGCTCTGGAAGCTGGACGGCCTGTCCGAGTACGACGTCCGCCGCCCCCTCGTACCCTCCGGCACCAACCTGCTGGGCCTGGTCAAACACGTGGCCAGCGTCGAGTCCGGGTACCTCGGGGCGACGTTCGGCCGGCCGTTCGACGAGCCGGTGCCCTGGCTGGACGACGACGCCGAACCGAACGCGGACATGTGGGCCACGGCCGACGAGTCGCGGGAGCAGATCGTCGAGTTCTACCGCCGGGTCTGGACGCACTCGGACGCGACGGTCGAGTCGCTGCCGCTGGACGCGATCGGTCACGTCCCCTGGTGGCCGCCGGAGCACAACGAGGTCACGCTGCACCGGATCCTGGTCCACATGATCGCGGAGACCGACCGGCACGCCGGGCACGCCGACATCGTCCGCGAGCTGATCGACGGAACCACCGGACTGCGCCAGGGCGCCGACAACATGCCGACGACCGACCAGAGCTGGTGGGACAGCTACCGCGACAAGCTGGAGCGCGTCGCGCGGGAGGCGGGCGCGACGGCGGGCTGACGACCCCGGCGCAAGGGTCGCGGCCAGGGGCCCACCACCGCGATCAAGCGCTGTTGCAGCCCTCCCCTGCTGCTCAGCAGGGTGCAGCGGGCCCGGTAGCGGGGCGGCGCGGACATCAGCGGGAGTCTGCCAGCCCACACGGGAGCAGCGCGACGCGCTACTGTGCTGCCGTGGCTGGGGTGGCTCGCGTGCTGGTCGTCGGGGCCGGGATCGCCGGACTGTCGGTGGCCCGCCGGCTCGGGTCGGCCGGTGCGGAGATCTCGGTCGTGGACCGGGCTTCCCACCAGCCGGACGCGGGTACCGGCATATACCTGCCCGGCAACGCCACCGCCGCGCTCACCGCGCTCGGCCTGCGCGACGAGGTGGTGTCACAGGCGGTCCACATCCGCCGGCAGCGCTTCCTCGACCAGCGGGGTCGGGTGCTGTTCAGCGCGGACCTCGACGCCTACTGGGGTGGGCACCCGTGCCTGGCGATGCCGCGCTCCGCGCTGCACCGGGTGCTCCTCGACGGCGCCGGTGACGTACCGGTCCACTGGGGACGCCACCCGGTACGGCTCGACCAGGCACCCGGCTCGTCCACGGTGGACGTGACGTTCGACGACGGCGCAACCGGCTCGTACGACCTGGTGGTCGGCGCCGACGGGGTGCGCTCCGGGGTCCGCGCGCTCGCCTTCGACGGTGCCGCGCCGGTACCCGTGGGACAGCACGGGCGCCGGTTCGTGGTCGACGCGCCCGACCTCCCTCCGGAGTGGACGGTGCTGCTCGGACGGGGCCGTGCCTTCCTGACCATCCCGATCGCGCCCGGCCGGGTGTACTGCTACTGCGACACGACCGGCGGCGAGCCGCAACTCCCGCTGGAGCGGACGTTCGCGGGGTTCGCCGCGCCGGTACCTTCGATGGTGGAGCGCTGCGCCACCGCCACGACAGTCTACAGTGGACCGGTCGAGGAGGTCACGCTCGACTCGTGGGTACGCGGCCGGATCGTGCTCATCGGCGACGCGGCGCACGCCACCTCCCCGAACATGGCCGAGGGTGCGGCCATGGCGATGGAGGACGCGCTCGTGCTCGCCGAGTGCCTCGCCAGCGCGATCGCGGGTGCACCGGCGGTCGGGCTCGCGGTCGGTCCGGGACTGGCCGCGTTCGAGGCCCGGCGCCGGCCGCGGGTGGGGTGGGTGCGGTCGCAGACGCACCGGCGCGACCGGCTGCGCGGCCTGCCGTCGATGGTGCGCGGACCGTTGCTGCGCCGGATCGGCAAGCGGGTCTTCGAGTCCAACTACCGGCCGCTACGGTCGGCGCCGTAGAGCGCGCCGGTGAAACGCCGGCGGTTGACCCGGACGGCGTACCAGGTGACCGCTGCCGCCGCGATCAGCAGCGCCACGCCGCTGGCGATGACCTGGTGCCACAGCCCTGCCGCCGACGGCACGCCGAACAGCGCGCCGTCGGGAAACACCCGCCGGCCGAGCGGAGTCGTCGGGTTCGCCAGGACCAGGCCGAACCCGACGGTGGCGAACGCCGCCGCCACCAGCAGCGGGAACCACCGGGGCGTCGCGGCCAGCCCGGCCATCCGGATGGTCAGCCGCCGGGCCACCAGCAGTCCGGCGGCGAGCAGCAGCGCGGCCAGCCCGACGACGGCGTTCTGGTACATCACCGGCTGGTAGCTGATGCACATGCCGATGACGTCGACGAAGGTGTCCTGGCAGTCCCGGGCGGCCTCACGGCGCATCAACACCGCGAGGTCGACGGCCTTGACCAGATACGTCGCGGCCAGCGCCAGCAGGACCAGCGCGGCGAGCAGCCAGGTCGCCGAGATGCCCGACGCGAGGCGGGCCGGGCCGAAGCGCTCGACCACGCCCGGCTCGTCGGGCCCGGTCGCAGGTCCGGTTGGCGTGCTCATGCCCGCCCCTTCGCCGTACCGCGTCCCACGATCGCCTGCACATCCGGCAGGTCGAGGGGGCCACGCGGGTCCATACCTAGAAAGCTAGGCATCGCACCGATGGGTGTCCACCTCGTTATCGGCCCGCCGCCGCACCGAAGCCCGCGACCGCGACGATCGGCCCATGCCGCTGATCCGCCGGCTCGTCACCCCCGCCGGGCTGCTCCTGGCCGCCGGCTGCCTCCTGCTGCCGTTCCTGAGTGGCGGCTGCTCGAGCGCGTCGCTGCCGGCGGCCCCGCCGTTGTCGCCGCAGGAGGCGTGGCAGGTCAGCTACACCGGCGGGGACATCGTGGTCGGCGGCCGGCCGGAGATCGCGGTGGCCGGCGCGCAGAGCGACGGGCAGCTCCGCCGGCTCGACGACGCCGACGTCGTCGACCTGCTCGGACAACCGGCGCCGCCGCTGCGACCGCAGCCGCTGGCCTGGCTGGCCCTGGCGCTGCTGGCGGCCGGGCTCGCCGCGACCGCGCTGCGTGCCGCGCGCCGGCGGGCCGCGACCGTCGCCGGGGCCGCGCTGTTGGCCGCGCTGGCGCTCTACGCCGCCACCTTGCTCGCCCGCGACCAGGCCGTCGAAGCCACCGCCGAGGCGCTCCGGCGGATCTACTCCATGTCTCCGCCGACCGGGCCGGTGCGGGAGTGGGAGTACTTCCCGTGGCTGGCCGGCCAGTTCACGTTCGGGTACGGCTTCTGGACCGTGGAGGCACTGCTCGTCGTCATCGGCATGACGAACGTCGCGCTGTCGGTGCCCTCCGGCGTCACAGCCGGCCCGCGGCGGCGAGAACGGCAAGAGCGTCGACTGTGACCCATTCGTTCATCCGGTACGGGTCGCGCCCGCCCCAGTCGACCAGGTCGAAGTGCTGCCGCCGTGGGTCGACACCGTGCGAGAAGCTCCCCTCGGCGGCCCAGCCCCCGTCCGGCAACTGCTTGCCCTGCAGGAGATCCAGCGCATCACCGCACCGCGGATCGGCCAGATGCCCGGCCTCCCGCAGTCCTGTCAACCCGGCGAGCACGTCGTAGTGCCAGTAGACCGGGTAGTGCAGCCGGGCCCACTCGGTGCGGATCAGCCGCCCGTTGGTGCGGCGGTAGAGGACCCGGCGGGTCAGCAGCACCTCCGCGGCCCGGTCGGCGGCCTTCCGCGCCGGCGCCGACCCGTACGCCGCGAGACCCCGCATCGGCAGCAGCGTCTCGTACACCGAGGAGCTGCTGGCCGTCGGCTTACCGTGGCAGTTCCAGCCGCCGTCCGGCCACTGCCAGTGCAGCAGCCGCTCGACGAGCTGCTTCGGCCCGTCTCCGCCGAGGCCGAGCCGGACGAGCGCGAGCAGCGCGCCCCCGTGCTGCGACCCGCACCGCCGGTAGCGCCCGTCGAGCAGCGGTACGGCGTCCCTGCGCGGTTGGGTCGCCGGGTCGTACTCCCGGTAGTAGCGCTCGTGCAGCCAGGTCTTCAGGACCGACCGGACGAACGGCTCGAGGCTCTCGTCGCCGCCCGGGTACCCGAGGTCCGCCAGCGCCTGCAGCACCCAGTGCCGCCCCTGCCACTTGCGGTACGACTCGGTCGCCGCCCCGTCGATGAGCGCCCGTACCCGCGGCGAGGTACGGATCTGCTGCCGCAGCCGGCGGTTGACCGGTGAGACCGGATCCTCGCCCAGCACGTGCACCCGGACCTTCCAGCGCACCGCCGGCTCGTCGCTGGCGAGCAGCGCCTTCACCACCGCCGAGCGTTGCCGCGTCCTCGTCGACCCAGCCATACCGCCACGATGACAGGTGGCCCCGACATTCTCGACTGCCTTCGCGACGCACTCGGCGCGAAGCCTGCGGGGGTCAGCGAGACCGGTGCCTGCCGCGCGCCGGTGCCGTCCGGGATCGATGGCGGCGCCGGCCGCTGAGCCCGGACCGTGGGTCAGGACCAGCTCGCGTGGCCCTCCCGGGCGTTGCCGACGGTCAGCTTCCGGAGGCCGGTCCCGTCCGGGCGGACGATGTGGACGGACGGGCCCTGCGACGGGCCGCGGGTGAACGCGATCCAGCCGCCGTCGGGCGACCACGTCGGGTCCATGTCGAAGTCCCGGCCGCTGGTGACCGCGCGGTTGCCCGATCCGTCGGCGCCGACCAGCCAGATGTCGCCGGCCCGGGTGTACGCGAGCCGGGTGCCGTCCGGCGACCACGAGGGGTCCTCGGCGCTCGGCGAGCCGGAGGTGAGCTTCTGCCACGGATCCTGGGGCCGGTCGAGGCGTACCACGAAGATCTCGTGCCGACCGTCCCGGTCGCTCCACAGCGCGATCAGGTTCGGGTCGCGGGGGGACCACGCCGGGTCGTCCTTGGTGTCCGGCGTGTTGGTCACCTGGACGGGGGTCGACTCACCGAGGGTGATCACGAAGAGTTGCGGCCTGCCCCCGGCGGGGCGCATGAACGCCAGCCGCCGGTCGTCCGGCGACCACGCGACCCGGGTACCCGCGGCGATGTCGGTGACCCGCGCCTGCTGGCTGCCGTCCGCGTTCATCGTCCAGACCTGCCAGGCCGACCCGGCCCGCCGGGTGAACGCCACCCGGCGCCGGTCGTGCGACCACTGCGGCAGGATGTCGAAGCCGCCGGCGGCGAGCCTGGTGCGCCGGCCGCTGCCGGGTGTGGTGCTGTAGATGTTCGACCGGCTCGTGCTGGGCCACGCGCCGCTCTCGTCGAGGCGTACCAGCATCGTGTCGGTCGGCACGGTCCGGCCGGGGTCCGGCACGGGGCTCAGCTGAGCGCTGGGGCGGGTGCCGAAGCCGAGGTTCGGCTCGGGCGACGGACCGCTGCCTGCCGGCGGCTTCGTCTCCCGGGTGAGCAACCCGGCGGCGACGCCTCCCGCGGCACTGACCAGAGCCAGCGAGGGTACGACGATGAGCAGGGTCCGGCGGCTGATCGGGAACCCGGAAGCGACCGGCCGCGGCGGGGGCGGCCCGGGCGCCAGCGCCTCGGTCGGGCCGGCCGGCACCACCACCGGCACGGGGACGCTCACCGGACCGGGCATGCCGGCCGGGGTGTCCACGGCCCCGGTGACCAGCGCCGCACCGAGCGCGACCGCGTGTTCCGGGTGCGGGTCCCGCGCTACCGGCCGCCCGAACTCGGTGCCCAGCAGCTGGCCGACGACGGGGATCCGGGACGACCCGCCGGCCAGCAGGATCGCGCGCAGCTCGGTCGGCCGGACGCCGGCCGAGCTGAGCGCCCGCCGCACCGCGCCCACGGTGTCGGCGAGCGCCGGCCCGATGAGCCCCTCCAGTTGGGCACGGCTCAGCGGTACCCCGGCGGTGGGCACGCCCGGCAGCGCGACCGGGACCGTCACCTCGGTGTCGAACGACAGCGCCTCCTTCGCCTCGACACAGTCGCGCCGCAGCCGGGCGAGGCCGGCGGCCGCCTCGGCGCCGGAGGCCGCGGCCGCCGCCGGCCCGAGCGCGGCCAGCACGTGGTCGTAGACGGCCTGGTCGAAGGTGGCGCCGCCGAGCTGCCCGATCCCGTCGGGCTGGCCGAGCGTGGCAAACCCGATGCCGGTGCGGCGCAGCACGGCCACGTGGAAGCTGGTGCCGCCGAGGTCGTACACCGCGACGATCTCGCCCGGCTGGACGTGCTCGCGGGCCGCGTACCGGACCGCTACCGCCTGCGCTTCGGGCAGGAACGTGACCTCCTCCAGCCCGGCCAGCCGTACCGCCTGGTGCAGCGTCTCCCGCCGGTCGGCACCCCAGTCGGCGGAGTGGGTCACCGTGACCGCCGAGGGCCGGCCGCCGAGCTGACCCTCGACGACCGCCAGCACCTCGGCGAGCAGCCGGGCGGTGAGCGCGTACGCCGAGTACGGTGCGCCACCCACGAGAATCGGGGTCTGGTCGGCGATGCGGCCCAGGAAGTCCCGCGCCAGGCGGTCCGGCTCCGCCGCACCACGCCGCTGCGCGCTCTCCCCGATCAGCACCTCGCCGCCCGCGCCGATGAAGACCAGCGACGGTACCTCGGGGCGCCGGTTGCCCAGCCGGACGATCTCGACGCGGTCGCCCATCCGCACGGCCGCGGCCGTGTACGTCGTGCCGATGTCGATTCCGAGTCCGTACGTCGCCACGGGCACCTCGCGCTGCAGGGGAGTCGGCAGGTAGCGGTCGCAGTATGCCGGAAACCCGCTGGTCGGGGCGACGCGCTGAGGTGCCGACCGGATGTCGGCTCGGCGTCACTCGCGGTTGCTCCGCCGGTCCTCGGCGCGCCCCGTGCACAGGCCGGCGTGCCGGCCCACCCTACGGGGCGGGTGGGCCGGCACGCCGGTGACTCAGATGAAGAAGTTCGGTCCGCCGCGACTACCGCCACCGCCACCGGAGCCGCCACCACCGCCACCACCGCCGCCGCCCGGCCTCGGCGGGTTCGACCGGGGCGGGTTCGGCTTCGGCGGCTTCGCGGACGGCCAGACCCTGGGCACCCAGTTCCGGAAGGCCCGGAACGCTGCCTGCGCGGTCCTGAGGAGGACGATGCCCAACATCAGCGCCGCGGCCGCACCGTTGTCGTCCGCATAGTCCACCCCTCTCGCGCCCGCCTCCCAGGCGCTCGGCCGGTAGCCGACCTCATGCGAGAGCTCCTCGCCCACCTCCGAGCTGACCCGTTGATCCGTTCGGGCCCGGCACGACGGGCAGGTGGGGTCGGGCCGGTCCACGTGGCGGGGGCAGGGCCCGACGTTGTGGGTCAGGACGTCCGCGTCGCCGGCCGCCACGTAGTACGTGTGGATCTTCGCGACGGTGAGGTTGTGCACGGTAGCCACCGCGCCGTAGGCGACGACGGCCAGCACGCGTACCCGGGCGCCGTCCGGGGCCAGCAGGAGGTCACCGGGTCGCAGACCGGCGGCGGCGACCCACTCCCCGTGAGTGCTCCGGTTGACCACCCAGACGGGGTGGTTGTCGGTGGCGGTGACCGTGGCGGCGGCGCCGTCGACCGGCTGCACCGTGATGTCGACGAGCAGCTTCTCGCCCTTGCCGACGATGGTCGCGACCACCTCACCGGCCGCGGTCTGCCCGGTCTGCGGGTCGGTCGCGCGCACCTGGTCGCCGAGCTGGACCTGCTCGATGGGCTTGCGGCCGCCGTCGGCCAGGGCGACGGCGGTGCCCGGCACGAAGCTGTTGCACCCGCCGCGGTTGAACCTGCTGGCGAGGCGCCCGCCGGCGAAGCGGCCCACGCCGGCGGTGGCCCCGCCGACGACGGCGCCCACGGCCATCTCGGTGGCCAGATCCCGGGCGGAGAACTCGCGGTCGCCCTGCGCGACGTCGACACCGTAGCCGGCACCGGCCGAGAGCGCACCGGCCACCACGCCGGCCGCGATCACACAACCCACCCCGGTCGCGCAGACCGCGGCTACCGCGGCCGCGGCGGCGATGCCGACGGCGACCTCGGCGGCGAACTTCCACGGGTCTTCCCTGATGGTGTTGACGGTCTCCGTGGCGAAGTTCGCGGTGGCCCGGGCCGCGGTGGCCACGCCGCCGGCGACCGCGTTGCCGACCCGCTGTGCGGTGTTGGCCGCCTGGGACACGGTGCTCGTCGCCTTGTTCCAGAGCTTCTTGAAGAACAGCCCGTCCGGGTCGGTGAACGTCGGTGGGGCGTTGTTGCCGTAGGCGTATCCGTTCAGCGTCTGCGGGTCGCCGGTGTCCACCATCGGATCCACCGAGACGAACCGGCCCAGCGCGGGATCGTATTCGCGCGCCCCCAGGTTGGTCAGGCCGGTCGGGTCCTGGGTACCGCCGACGAACCCCTTGTCCCCGGGCCAGAACGCCGGTGCCGGTCCGCGGGAGTCGCCGAACGGGCTGGTCCGGCGGCGGGCCACCGACAGGTCGGCCGCCTTCACCGCCGCCTCGCCGGTGTTGTGGTGGTCGGTCACCATCATCGTCACGCCGGCGGCGGTACGCACCGCGACCGTGACGTCCAGGTGGGTGTAGTACCGGGTTCCGGTGCGGCTGGCCGTGGCGGCGGTGTAGCGCAGCTCCGATCCACCGGCGAGGTAGAGCGTCTTGCCGGTGGCGTCGCGGCGGATGAGCCGGTTGCCGTCGGCGTCGTAGATGTACGTGGTGACGTCGGCGCCCTTGGCCACCGTTCGCAGGTTGCCCTCGGCGTCCCAGGTCAGCGTCTGGGCCTCACCCGCGAGGACACGGCTGGTCAGGTTGCCGGTCGCGTCGTACCCGTACGTGTTCAGCGTGGACCCGTTCGGCCCGCTCACCGTCGCCCGTGGCACCGCGTGCGGGCGCGGCGAGCCGCCGGCCGGGTAGGTGGCGGTGGTCCTGGTGCTGCCGGTGCCCGCGTGCCGGGTCTCGGCCAGCCGGTTGCCGGTGGCGTCGTAGCCGTACGCGTGCCAGTACGGCGCGGCCCCGCCCAGGCCGGTCAGGGTCGGGTTCTCGGCGCAGGACGCCGAGACCGGGGTCCAGGCCGCGGAGAGCCGGCGGACGTGGTCGTACCGGTAGCACTGGGTGTCGGTCGGGCTGGCGCCGCCCGGCGAGTCGGCGATGCGCGCCAGGTTGCCGGCGGGGTCGTACGAGTACGCCAGGTCCAGGATCTCCGCGCCGAGCTCCGGCACCGCCGAGGTGTTGCCCAGCCGGGCGGTCGCGTCGTCGTAGGCGTACGTGACCGAGACCCGCTTGCCGAACCCGCCCAGCACCCGCTGGGTCAGCTCACCGGTGGACTTGTACGCCACCGAGTACACATAGGACGCGTACTGGGAGACCAGGCTGGTCGCAGCGCCCACGTCGTTGTACGCGGGCACCAGGCGCTCCGACGGCAGGTCGCCGAGGGCCGGCAGCACGGTGGCGTTGATGGACCCGTCCGGGCGGTGGTTCACGCTGGTCTCGTAGGTGCCGTCCAGTCCGTTCTCGGCCGAGGGCACGATGACCCGGGTGCCGGTCGCCCGCCCGGCGGCGTCGTAGCCCACGACCTCCGAGACGTACTGTGCGCCTGCCTCGTACCGGATCGAGCGGGTCAGGCTGCCCTTGCCGTTCGGGAGGGAGTCGTACGCCCACTCGGCCCGTTTCGCCCCGGCCGGGGATCCGTCCCGTACGGAGGTACGCCGGCCCAGCGGGTCATAGGTATATCCGAGGGAAACCCCGCGGGAGTCGGTGGCGGTGGTGACCTGGCCCTCGGCGTCGTAGGCCGTCGTGGTCGTGCCCTTGTCCGGGTCGGTCGCCGCGACCTGCCGGCCCCGCTGGTCGTACGTGTAGGACCAGACGTTGCCCGCCGCGTCGGTGACCGACGCCAGCTCGCCACGCCTGGTGTACGCGTACCCGGTCTCCACATAGGACTCGGTCGGGGTGGGGCCGGTGTACTGCCGCCGGGCGACGACGTTGTCCCGCGCGTCGGTGACGGTCGTGGTCGCGATCCCCCCGGCCGGCGGCGTCACATGGGTGCGGTCACCACCGTACGATGTGGACGTGCGCCACGCCTCCACCCCGCGGTTCTTGACGATCTCCGCGGTGGTCCGCTCGGCACCGTCGTAGACGTACGCCGTGATGCCCGGGATCTGGGGCTGACCGGAGACGG